>Ga0335078_10003187_pt1 | contig 24457 bp, 19 predicted proteins | sample Lox_Sample_32_FD_206711 | JGI IMG/M metagenome (GOLD analysis project Ga0335078, IMG submission 206711) | Soil microbial communities from Loxahatchee National Wildlife Refuge, Florida, United States - Lox_Sample_3.2 | ecosystem: Environmental > Terrestrial > Soil > Wetlands | place: USA... | reverse complement strand
CCTACACCTATCCGTACCGGGCGAATTTCGACAAGAACGGCGACATCTGGGCCTCCACCATGAGCACCGATCGCGTGGTGCGGATGGATCCGAAGACCAGTCAGACCGATCAATATCTGATGCCGTCGGATACCAACATGCGCACCGTGTATGTTGATAATACCACGAACCCGGTGAGCTTTTGGGTCGGCAGCAACCACGACCACGCGCTGGTCCACGTCGAACCGTTGGACTGAGAAGTTGCCGCTGCGCGCCGATCGCGGCGCTAGAGGCAAATCCCCTCCCGCATCGCGGAAGGGGAATCAACAATTGGCGGAAGCGAAGGTTTGCAGCGGTGGCCGCGAAACACTTACAAAGGCAGATAGACTATGGGTAAGGGACTCTTCTCCACGCTGTTTGGAGCCGCACTTGTTTTTGCACTGGTGGGCGCGCCGGCACAGGCAGCCGATGACATCGCGTCAAGGCTGGAGATTTGCAGCGCATGCCACGGTGCAAATGGCACACCGACCAATCCCGCCACCCCGATCATCTGGGGTCAGCAGCAGAACTATCTCTATAAGGAATTGCACGACTACCACAGCGGCGAGCGCAGCAATGCAATCATGTCGCCGATGGTCAAATCGTTCAGTCTGGACGATCTTCGTAAGGTGGCGGCCTATTTTGCCGCCAAGAGCTGGCCGACAAAACAATCCGGCGCCGCTCCGGGTCCCCTGCCCGAAGGCATTGCCATGTGCCGGGCCTGTCATGGACAGGATTTCGAAGGCGGCCAACCCGCGCCGCGTCTCGCAGGACTGAATTACGACTATCTCATCAGCGCCATGCGCAGCTTTGCCGACGGCAAAAGGACCAACAATCTCGACATGCCCGGCTTCATGAGAGCCCTGACCGACAGTCAGCGGGAGGCCATTGCGCACTACCTCTCCTCGTTCTGATCGGCGCCAACGCAGCGTGCCGTCGGGCGCAGGCCGCATCCTGATCGGGCGCCTTACTGGTGCGGGCCAAAATCCTGATTAGGGAATGCCGAGGCATCCGGCGTCTTGATGACCACAAACGGATGATCGAGCGCCGTGTGGCAAGCATTACAGCCCTGAGTGAGTTGAGCATACGCGGTATCGAATGATTTCGGATCGCGCGCCTTGATGGCGGCGTCGACGGCGTTCATCGGCTGGGTCAATGCCGCTTCAACGAGCTGAGCCACCGGCAACCCGCGAAAAGTCGGCTGCGCCTTCTCGATGCCATCGAAAGCCTGACGGATTTCAACGAGGGCATATTGGGCGAGTGGCCAATTTCGTGCCCGGCCGGCCAGTCCAAGCTTGGCATGGCGAGGTTGAACCAGAGTGTTCATCATGTCGCCCATGGTCAGCGTGTATGGCGCGGGCGCCGAGTTCGGCGGCGGTGCTGGCGGCGCAATCTGCGGCAAGGCGGCACTATCGATCACGGCGACGAACAGGAGCGCCGCCGAACCGAGGAGCACGGGATGTTTGTTCATGACGCAAGCTCGGATTGCGAAAGTTGCCGACCAGTTGATTATGTTCACTGCTTCTGCAGATAGCAGTCGACCTCGATGGGATCCTTCATATCGCCGCCAGGGTGCGGGCGGCGCACGATGTTTGCCTGCGTGTAGCCGGTTTTCGCGCAGGAAATCTTGACATCGTCGGGATTGACGGTCTTGCCGAACCCCGGGAGCTTGTAGAGACCCAGAATGTCGGTGGCGGTCACCAGCGCGCCACCGTTGAGTTCCCCCGTGACCTTGGCGTCGTTGACGCCGACGCCGCCGACCTCGCGCACGAAGCCGAAGAATGGCGGACCATCGGCTCCGCCATTGATGTCCTGGTTGAGCAGGCTAACGCCGCCGGCATGGGCCAGAATTGGAGCGAGCAAGACCGCGGCGGCGATAACGGCAAGTCGCAGGCGAGCCATGCGAATACTTCCTGGTCGCTCCCGCCCCTGCCCTGCCCCAAACAGCCGACGCGCAGGCGCGTTACGATTGTTGCGTGACATAGCTGCAAAGAAGATAGGCGATCACCACAATTGAGCACAAGGGAATTAGCCACGCGAGTCCGGGCCACGGCTCTTTATCGATACTTTGAAAATAAGAGATGCGAATTGCGTGGGTTGTTTCGGCGGAGAAGAAAATCCTGATGAAGCTCGTTCAGATGGACAGCGGCAAACGCGCGCAGCCAACGCGATGACGCCGGCGCGGTGCATGCGACGCCGCGGAACCGCCGAAGGGCAATTTGCCGCTGGTGCTCGACAATCCACCCGAATGGGCTAGACTCCGGCAAATTTGCCAACGCATTCAAAGCAAGGGGAGGACGATGAACGGCCTTATATCCAGCAACGCCTTTTGGACGATATGGCTGTTTATTCACCTCATCCTGGCGGTCGGACTTCTGGGGGCGCTGACCCATCAAGCAATGGCTGTCGCGCTGCCGGCCCGTAAGGCTGCCGGCGGCATCATGACCCGCTACCGCGCAGTGCCCGCTGCCGGCTACGCCACTGCAGTGTGCGTCCTGTGGGTGCTCACGTTCCTCGTTGGCTCATACATTTACACCAGCTATCGGATCAACATCCGCATTCCGCTCGAACAGGGGCACTACTTCAAGACCGGCGGTTTCTTTGATTTCAAGGAACACGTTGCAACGCTCGGATTGGTTCTGCTGCCGGCCTACTGGTTCTTCTGGAAGAACCCCCAGAACCCGGAATATGACAACGCCCGAAAGGGGGTAACGCTGGTGCTGGCTGTCATGTGCTGGTTTCTTTTCATCGTCGGCCACGTCCTCAACAATACAAGGGGATTTGGGGCATGAGCACGACTGCAACAACAAATCGGATTTCACCGGCCACAACCGCCGGATCGTCGCTGGCGACGTCGAGCAAATTCAAAACATTCGCGACGATCTTCTCCATCTCCGGCCCGCTCGTGTACTGCCTGACCGTCTATCTGAACTGGCCGGTGTTCACCTATTGGCCGGCGACCGGCCGTCTCGCGTGGGGCTTTGGCGCCGCAAGCACCAGCGATGGGCCGAACATGACTTGGTATGGATGGACCTTGACGACGATCCTGATTTCGGCCGGTCTCGGCCTCATGGCCATGATGCTTCCGGAGCGGATGATGCGGAAGCTTCCGCTCGCCCTGGTTTGGATACTCCCAATCCTGGCGATTCCATTCGTGATCTACTCGCTGATGTTTTGGTGGCGGCTCGCCTTCAGATTGGGCTGAGCTTTACTGTACGCCTGCTTCGTGGAGGTACTGCAAATCGACGAAACGCTGCGCCGGCGGCAGCGGCGGCTTGAGCAGGCGCGCCTCCCCCATCATCGCGATGACTTGCTGCAATCCCTTCAGACTTATCTCGCCGCGCTGTGGCAGCACATCGCGCCCGGACTGAAAGAACAAGTCCAGCGTTTGCCCGGCAATGGCGTCGGAGCAGCCGGTGGTCTCGGCGATGACCTTAACGAGGCTGCCGCGTTTGGTGGAATCGCGAATGAACTGAAATGCTGCCGCCATGGCGCGAACGAAACGCACGAGCGCTTCTTTATTAGCGGCTGCCCAGGCACGCCGAACCGCCGTCACCGTATAGAGAAATTCCGGCACCGCCTCATCGGAACGCCCGAGCAAAGAATAGCCCTGGGCGATGGCCTGCAAGTCCTGCGGCTGGCCGAGCACCACGGCGTCGCAATCGCCATGAAGCAGGCAATAATAGCGCTGCGGCGTTCCGTCCTGGGTTTTGACGACGTAATCGCTGCGAGCGAGACCGTGCTGTGCCAGCAGCTTGCGCATGGAAATCGTGATTGTCCCCTGCTCGTCGGCAAGCCCGACCAGTTTTCCCTTAAGATCCGCGTAGGATTTGATCGTGGGTTTGGCGACGAGGCTGTAAACCGGGTTGTTGAATTCAGTATCGATGGCGACGGCGTCGGAATTCGCCATGGCGGCGCGAATGAGAAAGGGCGTGGCGATATGCGTGACGTCGATCCAATTGGCGTCAAGCGCAGCGATCATTTTGTCCGCGCCGCCGGGGACAGGGATGATGACCTGCACATTAAGTCCTTCCTGTTGGAAAAAACCCTCATGTTGTGCGACGGAAATGGGAAGCGAAAAGATGCTGTGTGCAGCCGAAAAGGCTTGGCCATAACGCAGGTTCAGCATCTGCGCCGCGGCAGCCTGCACGAAACACGCAAGCGTCGCACTCGCAACAAGCAACCGCGCCGACCAACGCCGCATCCGTTCGAACACCGTGTCAGGCATGATCAACCCATTCGCGAGTTCGGCAATCATAGATAGAAAAACTTGTAATTCTCGCACTGCGTGTACGGACCCATGATCCCCTTCCGTGCAAGTTGAAATTTTCGCATCCTGGCGCAGCGCAAAGTAGTAACGCGTAATTCTTCGCTAACGGTGGTCGCATACACTTGCAGATTGGGGAAGCTGCCAACCTCGAGCCAGCGCTTTTTAAGTCCAGCCATGTACCACCTCACCGTCATCGCCGACGCGCGCGCCGATACCGATGTTCTGCGCAAACAGCTCGCGGGGATCTTCGATATCGACATTCAGGCCGTGGAAGACGCTATACGATCGTCTCCCGGCGCAGCGACGGTATTCGACATCAGGCTCAACGACGAGCCGTCCCTCTTGAAATTGAAGGCCTGGCTCGGGCGTAAACCGGCCAATGCCAAGGCGATATTTCTGGTCGACAAGGGCTCGCACCTGCAACATGCAAGAGCCTACGCGCTCGGAGCGACCGACGTTCTGTATCGGCCGATCGACGGCCGTGAATTGCTCGCGAAGTTATGGGGCGACGTCACCTCGCTGTCGGCCGATCCCAACAATGCGGCAATTCGCAAATCACCGGCGGTTGCTTCCGCCATCGACACCTTGCAAAACATTTTTTCCTCGGCATGTCTTGGGGAGCCTCTCGATCAGAGATCGATCAACTCCGCGGGCGAGGGGGTCGTCAGTCACGTCGAGACTCATGGCCTCAACGCGTGGATCGATACCGTTCGGACTCACCACAGCGCAACCTATCAGCATTGTCTGCTCGTCACCGGATTGGCGGTGGCCTTCGGGCAACAGATCAGGGTTTCCCGGGCCGATCGGCAGCGGTTGTCCTTTGCCGGTATGCTGCACGACATCGGCAAGGCGCGCATTCCGCTCGCCATTCTCGAAAAACCAGGTCGGCTGGACGATGACGAGATGGCGGTGATGAAAAAGCATCCGCAATATGGCTTCGATGCTTTGGCGACGGCGCCGGGGCTGCCGGCCGAAATGCTCGATATGGTCGTACATCATCATGAGTATCTGGACGGCTCCGGCTATCCGCACGGACTTGGCGCCAGCGAGATTTCGGACCTCGTGCGAATGATCACCATCGCCGACGTTTTCGGCGCGCTCATTGAACGCAGGTCGTACAAACCGCCACTCTCAGGATCGGCTGCCTACAATATTCTTGTCGATATGGGTCCCAAGCTTGACAAGGATTTGGTCCGGGCATTCCAGCCGGTCGCCAGTCTCGGCCGACAAAGCTAGTGCTCTGAATTCTAGCATTCGCATCCGGGTTCCGCAGGCTCTCGTGCGAATGTTAGAATCAAAGGACCACCACCAAATATAAGCGGTCGAATCCGCTCCCCTAGGATCTCCGGCAGACATCCTTTTCGCGATCGGGGTTCAATCGATCACGATTGCTCCTACGCTTTCGCACAACCCGACGATGTGGTTAAACTTGTCGCATGGCAACTCCTGCGCGAACACGCGTGCTGGGCGCGACGCGACGCGCCGGTGCGGCGCGCGTGGCTACGCTGGCGCCGAATTGGCGCGCGCTTTTTGCCGCAGCGCTAGCCCAGGAAATCGACGGACGGCGGTTCTTCCTGTGGATTCCGGTTGCGGCGATGGGCGGCGTCGCGCTCAACATGGCAGCCGATCGCGAACCAGTACTCTGGTTACCGGCGTTGCTCACGGGACTGTGCGCGATGCTGGCGTGGATCTGTCGCACCCGACCGCTAGCGCTCGGCATATGGGTCGCCATCGCAGCCGTTTTCGCCGGCTTCCTATCGATGGGTTTGCGCACTGCCCGGGTCGCGGCGCCAGTGCTCGATCATGTCCGCACAGTCAAACTGCAGGGCTTCGTCGAGGAGGTCGACATCCGGCCAGCCGGTGCACGCTTTATCGTCCGCGTGGTTGATGCCGGTCGTTTGCCTTCGCACCTTGCGCCGCACCGCGTGCGCGTGACCATGCGCAAGACACCGGATTTCGCGGCCGGCGATTATGTGACGTTTACCGCGCGGCTCTGGCCGCCACCGCGTGCCGTTGAGCCCGGCGGCTACGATTTCTCGCGCGACGCTTATTTCGAGGGCGTCGGTGGCGTCGGCACTGCGTTTGGCGCCATCGCCATTCTGCCGCCGCCGCTCGACGCCCCTTGGCGCGAGCGCTTTTTCGCCGCGATCGACCGGGCGCGCAATCGCCTGGCGGTTCGCGTCAACACGATCATTGGCGGCGATGAGGGTGCCATCGCCGCCGCGATGGTCACCGGCAAGCGCGATTTTTTGTCGAACGATGCCAAGGACTTGATTCGCGAGGCCGGCATCTTCCACATCATCACTATTTCCGGCCTGCAGATGACGCTCGTGGCCGGGATCTTCTTTGTCCTGGCGCGGCGACTGTTCGCGCTGTCGCCGACCCTCGCCCTCAATTATCCGATCAAGAAATGGGCTGCCGCAGTAGCCATGCTCGGCTCCCTCCTCTACGACATAGGAACCGGCTCACGCGTCGGCACCGAGCGCGCGCTGATCATGACGTTGATCGTGCTGGGCGCTGTCATTCTCGACCGCCGCGCACTCTCGATGCGCAATCTTGCGCTCGCCGTGCTGGCAATCGTCGTACTGGAGCCCGACGCCATTCTCGGCGTCAGCTTTCAGCTCTCGTTCGCGGCGGTGGCCGCGCTCATCGCCGTGATGGAGGCGCGGCTCGGGGTCCTCGAGCACCGGCCCGATCCATACCTGCCGGCACGCAACCGGCCGCAACGCCGCAGCGCGCTCGCGCTCCATTTCATCGATAAGCCGCTGCGCCTCGTGCTTGCGGCCTTTTTCGCCACATGCGCCACCGCTTCGTTCATGGCGTATCACTTCCACGATCTGAGTCCTTACGTGCTGATCGGCAATCCGCTGACACTGGCGGTCATCGAATGTTTCGCGGTGCCCGGCGCGCTCTTGGGCACCGCGCTTTATCCACTCGGGCTCGATGCACCGGTCTGGATCTATGTCGGCTTCGGTATCAAATTCATCCTGTTCGCCGCGCGCTTCATCGCCGCCGCGCCGGGCGCAACGCTGCATGTCCGCGCGTTTGCGCCCTACGCGCTTCCGTTCCTGAGCCTTGCGGTGATGAGCGCCGTTTTGTGGCGCAGCTGGCTTTTTCGCGCCTGCGCGATTCCGTTGGCGGCGCTCGGCATCATCGGCGCACTCAACGGTCCACGCTATGACGTCATCATCGCCCCGTCAGGCGATCTCGTTGCGGTGCGCGGAGCGGACGGCAAACTGCAAATCGTCGGCAAGCGTTACAACGGCTTCACCGCCGAACAATGGCTGAGCGCCGATGCCGATGACCGCGATCCGGCTTCTTCACGCGATCCCCACCCATTGTGCGACCGCGACGCTTGCATCGCCGCACTGCCTGCCGGCCGCTTGCTGAGCATCGTGACGGCGCCGCCGGCGTTCGAGGAGGATTGCGTGCGCGCGGCGGTTCTGGTCAGCGCGCTCGCGGCACCGGCCGACTGTCGGGCGCGAGTCTTCGACCCGAGCCGTCTTGCGCTTACTGGCGCCGTGGGTCTGACGTGGAATGGCTCGCGCTTCGTCGGCGCCGCGGACCGGTCCAGTCTTGAAGATCGCCCGTGGTCGCAACTGACGACCGGTGCGCAGAACGACCAAATGATTCGCCCGCTCTCAAGTTCGACGCCCGGCGTTGATCCTGCAGACCCATAATGGCGTACCGCGCTCGCGACTTTTTTGTGTCAGAACTTTGCCGAATGTTCGTGTCTATGCGCGAAAAGCATGCGCCTTTGATTGATCGACGCCGCCGCCGCGACAAATCCCCAGACAAACCTCATCGGGACTTTGACCAGCCGCGAAGTGGTCACATTTTAATGCGGCCATTCAACGTGGTGGAGCCGCCCGAACGGGGGCGGACAAGTACGGGGGACGTTTTATGAATATTCTCAAGACACTTGGTTCTGACGCGGACAAGTCGCAGGAAGTCGAAGTCGAGGGCAATATTCGCGAATTGGTGCGACGGGACAGCACTGCTTTTCGCCACGCCGAAGGCGACAGCGAACTTGCCGCCAATAGCCTGAGCACGCTGCTGCGGCGCGTGTCGGGAAACTCGGCACGCGAGATCGACAATCTGATCGGCGAACTGCGAATCTTGCGCGACAAGCTGCAGGCCGACAGCACTCGGGTCGAGCGGGATATCGTCGAATACGCGGCGTTGAGCCAATCGGTTATCCAGTTGACCAAGATTATCGCCGAAGGCGTCACGCACGTGAAAAAGGTGCCGGACGCTCCGAGCATCAGCGAATAGGCGTATCAATCCGGCGAACAGAGCTGCAGCGGATCAAGCTTCACGGTCGGGGATGTTGAAGCTTAATTTCGCGCGATGATCTCGCGTTCGCCGCGATGCACGAGCGGCGTTTCCGGCAAAGCACCCGGCCGCCGGCGCATGAGCCGCGAAGGCCGGCGGCGCGCGATCGCGCTGCGCCGACGGCGGCGCCACGTCGGCGCTTCAATCCGCAAAAACGCGCCGAGCCGGGCGAACGGCTCGCGCAGGTTGCCGTCGCCTTCGGCGACGAGCAGCGGCAGCCCGAGGACGCGTCCCCAGGACTGCCATTCGGCGACGACGTCGTCGCTCTCGGTAGTGGAAAAAAGGGGAAGCGATAAAGCTGGGTCGCCGTGCTCGAGGACCACGGCAATGGAGCTCGGCGCCGCGCCGGCGCCAGCATTAGCAAGCCTGATGGCGACACCGCGGAACGCGGCGACCGGCAAGTTCAGCGCCATGCGCATGCCACGCACCGAGCGGCGCAGCACGACGCGCTCGCGATGCAAATCGACGACGCGCAGCCGCTCGTCGGCCGCTTCGTCCGCCGCGGTAAAGCGAACGGGCAAGGAGAAGGGGTCGAGCCGCATGGGGGCGCCCGCCGCGCTTGCGCGATGGGGTTCCCCGGTACGGCCCGACCCGGCAGCAAACCTGCCGGCTTCCATTTGACGCCTCGAACCTTTAGACCGGCAATCCCTTCGGGCCGAACCGATTGCCGCTCTAAGATTTTGTTGGAGCATGATCTGCACGGATCACGCTCAGCTCCCCCCGGACTGTTGCCGCCCGGTTGCCGCAACATTGCCAGAGAGCGGTCGTAATCGGCTTAACAACGCTGGTTAAGAGGGCGTATTTGCAGCGTGCAACGTCGAGCATGATTGACAAGACGTTTCCGGAAGCCCGGAAAACCTTGCTGAATTTGCGCAAGCCGCCGTTTTGCGGTTGAATCGCGCCCCCCGCAGGCACATGTTCGCCTTGTCATCGCCGCATCCGTATCAACCCGAAGATTCTCCAAATGCCGTCGCTGCTTGACCAATCCGCGCTGTCCGCTCTTGCCGAACGCCTCGTCGCCGCCGCGCGGCGCGCCGGAGCGGACGCCGCCGACGCCATCGCGGTGCGCGGCGTGTCGCTCTCGGTCGACGTGCGCGACGGCGCGGTGGAGGAATCCCAGCGCGCCGAAGGCGATGATGTGGGACTACGCGTCCTGGTCGGCAACAAACAGGCGGTGGTTTCGACCAACGACATCAAGGGGGACGGCCTCGACGTCCTTGCCCGGCGCGCAATCGCCATGGCGCGCGCGGCGCCCGAGGATCGCTTTGCCGGGTTGGCCGACGAGTCGCTGCTTGCGCACGACTTCCCGGCACTCGATCTTCTCGACCCTGACATGGCATCCGTCGAGCTGTTGGAACAGCGCGCGCGCGAAGCCGAAGCGGCGGGGCTCCAGGTCAAAGGCGTCACCAAATCGGGCGGAGCCTCGGCCTCTTCCGGCATCGGCGGCATGGTTTTGGTCACGAGCCACGGCTTTCGCGGTGCCAGCATCTCCTCAAGCCATTCGATCGCAATGCAGGCGATCGCCGGCGATGGCATGGGCATGGAGACCGACTATGATTACAGCGCAACCCTGCACGCGGCGGACCTCCAAAACGCGGAACAAATCGGCCGCAGCGCCGGCGAGCGCGCGGTCAAACGACTCAATCCGCGAAAAGTTGCGACACGCCGTGTGCCGGTCGTATTCGATACCCGCATTTCCGGATCCCTCGTCGGCCATCTCGCCAGCGCCGCCAACGGCAACGCGATCGCGCGAAAAACCAGCTTCCTGCGCGAGCAGCGCGGCGAGCAAATAATCCCCCGCGGCATTGACATCATCGACGACCCGCTGCGCAAGCGCGGTCTACGTTCGCGGCCGTTTGACGCCGAAGGCGTGGCAGCACGCGCGCACAAAATCGTCGAGGATGGCGTGCTGAAAACCTGGCTCCTCGACTGCGCCACGGCGCGCGAGCTTAACCTGCAGACTACAGGTCACGCGCATCGCGGCGTATCGTCGACGCCGTCGCCGGGGCCGACCAATCTGCATCTGACGCCGGGTCCGAAGACGCCGAAGGAATTGATCGGCGAAATCGAGGACGGCTTTTTCGTCACCAGCTTGATCGGCATGGGCGTCAATCTGGTGACGGGAGATTACAGTCGAGGCGCCTCGGGCTTTTGGATCGAGAACGGCGAATTGACCTATCCGGTGAGCGAAGTCACCATTGCCGGACGCTTGCTGGACATATTCAAGACCTTGAGCCCGGCAAACGATCTTAATTTCCGCTACGCCACCAATGCGCCAACCTTGCGTGTGGAGGGCCTGACTGTTGCCGGCCATTGAGGCCCTCGATACCGCGGACGCGGCCGCCCATCTCGCCGCGTGCGTGCGCGAAGCTGGCTTGCTGGCACTGTCGATGTTCGGCACGACGCTAAAGAATTGGACCAAGGGCGCCTCTTCGCCGGTGTGCGAGGCCGATATTGCCGTCGATACCTTGCTGCGCGAGCGGCTCGGCGGCGCAGAGCGCGGCATCGGCTGGCTGTCGGAGGAAAGCACCGACGATCCGGCGCGATTAGCCTGCTCGTTCCTTTGGATTGTCGATCCGATCGACGGCACCCGGGGCTATATCGCCGGCCTGCCCGATTGGGCAGTGTCGGCGGCTTTGGTGGAAAATGGGCGGCCCATCGCCGCTTGCCTGTTCGCTCCTGTGACCGACGAGTTCTTCATGGCCGTCACGGGCAAAGGCGCGACCCGCAACGGTCAACCCATGGCGGCTACGCGCGGTCCCAATCTTGAGGAAATCGACGTCGCCGGGCCGAAGAATTTTCTCGAACGGCTGGCCACGGTCGCTCCGCCTTTTTCTATTGTGCCGCGGATCCACTCGCTGGCTTTGCGTCTTGCGCGCGTCGCGCAGGGAACTGTCGACGCCGCCTTTGCCGGTGGCAGTAGTCACGACTGGGACCTTGCAGCTGCCGATCTTTTGGTGCACGAGGCGGGCGGCGCGCTGACGCAGCTTGGCGGCGAGCCGCTAATGTATAATCGCGCCGTACCACGGCATGGCATGCTCGTCGCAGCGGGGCGGGCCCGGCACGCGGCGCTTATCCAGCTCCTCAAGGATCCGCGGCTGGTGCCCCCAAAAACCGGGTGATGAATGTGCGGAATCGAACACATCGAAATCTATGGCGGACACAGTTTCCCAAGATAGGCCGGCACAATTGCTCGGCCTCGTGTTCGGCGGCGAGTTAGAGAACGTCGGCGGTCACGAGTTCAAGGATTTGCAAAAACTCGACATCGTCGTCCTTTAGCCGATTTATGCGAGCGCCCATGCGGCTTGAGCACCGCATCGCAGCAGTGAACGGCGCGCCTGCATTGACCGAAAATGGCAGACGGGCAGCCGACGACGTGGCAGACTGCATGTAAGCTGCACTGTGGAGATGCAGCAAGGCCGCACGTGCCGATGACCGCGCTGGGGAGTGTCGAGTTTGCCCGATCGTCTGCCGCTTGCGCTCGGCCTCTATCAATTCGCTACGCGCGTTGCGACGCCGCTCGCATCCCGTCTACTTGCCCGACGGCTTAAGCACGGCAAGGAGCATCCCGGGCGCTTGGCCGAGCGACACGGCGAGGCGAGCCTTTCCCGTCCGGTGGGCCCGTTAATCTGGGTGCACAGCGCCAGTGTCGGGGAAATGCTTGCCGTGGTGCCGCTGATCAGTCGCATCCGAGCACAAGGCTTCAGCGTGCTGGTGACCTCCGGCACCGTCACCTCGGCGGCGCTGGCCGAGCGGCGCTTGCCGGAAGACGTTGTGCACCAATTTGTGCCGCTCGATGCCCCGGTCTTCGTCACGCGTTTCCTTGACTCCTGGCACCCCGATCTGGCGCTGTTCGTCGAGTCGGATCTGTGGCCCAATCTCATCCTGTCCTGTGCCGCGCGCAAAATCCCTCTGATCCTTGTCAATGGACGCGTTTCGGAGCGCTCGTTCAGACGCTGGCGATTTATTTCGGGAGCGATCGGCGCACTGTTGAACCGCTTCGACCTCTGCCTCGCCCAATCGACCACCGATGCGCAGCGTCTTTCGCGGCTAGGAGCACCGCGCATTTCGCTGACTGGCAATCTGAAGCTTGATGTGCCCGCGCCGCCGGTGGACCGGCCGACGTTGGCCCGCTTCCATGCGCTCATCGGCTTGCGAGCGGTTGTTGCCGCCGCCTCTACGCATGCAGGGGAAGAAGCTGCCATCATCGCCGCGCATCGGCAGCTGCACGCAAAATTTCCGTCTCTCCTGACCGTGATCGCGCCGCGCCATCCAGGACGCGGACCGGCGATCGCTGAAATCGTTCAGAAGGCCGGGCTTGCGGTCGGCCTGCGTTCACGCGGGGACTTGCCCAAGCGGGACGTCGACATCTACGTCGCCGATACGCTCGGCGAACTCGGCCTGGTTTACAGGCTCGCTCCCATCGTATTCATGGGCGGGTCGCTGGTGACCCACGGTGGCCAGAATCCGATAGAGCCGATCCGCTCAGGCGCCGCCGTATTGCATGGACCGCATGTTTGGAATTTTGCCGAAATCTATGCGACGCTGGACCGCGCCCATGGCGCAGAACTGGTCGCCAACGCAGAAGCATTGACCGCACGCTTGGGCGCCTGGCTCGCCGATCCTGCGGTGCGCACGGCAGTTGCCGACGCCGGCGTTCAAACTGTGGAGAAGCTCTCGGGGGCGCTGGAACGTACGCTCGCGGCGCTCGATCCATATCTCTTGCAGCTTCGGCTTGAGCAGCGAGCGTCTTAGCCGTAGGCGTGACGACCTGACTTTTGATCTCTCCGTTTCCGGGTGATGCTGTCGTGTTCGCACCGTCGTTTTGGTGGAAGCCTGGCCGTGGCCGTCTGTTCGCTCCGTTGGCAGCCATCTATGGAGCGGCGGCGTGGTTGCGCATGCAACAGCGAGGACGCAGCGCCGGTCTGCCGGTCATTTGCCTCGGCAATCTCACCGTCGGCGGTGCCGGCAAGACTCCGGCGGCGCTTGCTGTCGCTCGCATCCTGCTTGCCGCGCATGAGCGGCCATTCTTCTTGAGTCGCGGCTATGGCGGCCGCATGACCGGCCCGGTGCTGGTCAATCCTGCGGTATATCGCGCAACTGACGTTGGCGACGAGCCGCTGCTGCTCGCCCGCCTGGCGCCGACGATCGTGTCGCGCGCCCGTGTTGCCGGAGCGCAGGCCGCCCGCTTCGGCGGCGCCCGCATCATCGTCATGGACGACGGGTTTCAAAATCCATCGCTGAAAAAGGATCTTTCCATTCTGGTGGTCGATGGCAGCCGCGGAATCGGCAACGGCCGCATTATTCCAGCCGGCCCATTGCGAGCACCGCTCGGAACGCAATTATCGCGTGCCCAGGCGCTCCTGATTGTCGGATCCGGCGAGGGCGCCACAGCTGTCATCGAAATGGGCCGCCGCCGCGGACTGGCAATCTTTCACGGCCGCCTGGAAGCCGATTCCCAGCATCTCGCCGCGCTGCGGGGGCGCAAGGTCTTGGCGTTCGCCGGCATCGCCGACCCGCAAAAATTCTTTGCCACGCTCATCGACGACGGCATCGCCGTCGCCGAGCGGTGGACCTTTGCCGACCATCATCAGTATTCCGCAGATGACGCTCGAACGCTGCTCGCCCGCGCGCAAGCGCAACATCTTGTGCTGCTGACGACCGAAAAGGACCACGTCCGCCTCATACGCAACCCGGAACTGTCCGCCCTCGCAGCACGCACCAGCGCATTGCCGGTACGGCTTGTCATCGATGAAGAGCTCGAATTCCGGGAGATGATATTGGCAGTCGCCAGGCGGAGTTAGCGCTTGTCCGCTCGCTTGTCCCCATACGCGCCAGCGTGACGCTTCAGCACAGCTTCCGGCGAGGCGTAGGCCTCTTGCAGGTCCACGCTCCAGTACCGCAGCTCTTCAAGCGGAATCTCCACGCCGGTAACGGCACAGCGTACGAACGCACCCGGCCGGACAACGCGAAAATCGCCGTCGAGGTACCTCACCTCGGCCTCACCGGGCATCGGAGCCTGACGATCGGTGCGGTTGAGCAAATGGGTCTCCCTTGCGACTTGCCGAATCCAGGGCAACGCACGGCCAACATAATCGCTCGGTCGTTGCGGCGAAACCCTCCTTTTTTTGATCGAAGCCATGATGCAGTGCGCTTTTTGCCCGTGCTATGGTGCGCGCTGGTCGACCGAATCTGCCATCATGACTTTCAAGCATCTTCTCTGCCTCTTGGCCGGCACGGCGCTGTGGGTTACGGCGTGTGCCGCAGCGGAGAAAGTCGACATTCCCGATGGCAACTTGACGCTCCGTGCGGTGCTCTACCGCCCGGCAGGTTCGGGCCCGTTCCCAGCGGTCATCGCGCTGCACGATTGCAGCGGTTTCAGACGCCGATCCGCTTCTATGCAGCAGCTTTATGGCGAATGGGCAAAGGTTCTCACGACCGACGGCTTTGTCGTACTGTTCCCCAATTCCTTCGGCTCACGCGGGCTCGGCTCGCAATGCCGCGTACGGCAAAGCAAGGTCAGGGCATCGCGCGAGCGGGTGGCCGATGCCAATGCGGCCCGGCGCTGGCTGCAGACGCAGAATTTCGTGCGGGGCGACCGTATTTCACTGCTTGGATGGTCGAGCGGCGGTATCGCCGCGTTGTGGGCGGTGCGCCCGAATGCGGCCCCGCGCGACAGCAGTCCCGATTTCCGCTCGGCAGTCGCGCTTTATCCCGATTGCCGGCGTTTACGCAAAACCGCCTGGAGCGCGCGCGTCCCGACACTGATCCTGATCGGCGCCGCCGATGACTGGACCCTCGCCTCGACCTGCCAGCAGATGATCGCCGGCGCGCGCGGCCGCAGCGCCCGCGCCGAGATCGTGGTTTATCCGGGCGCTCACCACGAATTCGATCGCGCCGACTCGCCGCTGCGCCTGCGCACTGGGCTGGCGCGGACCGCCGATCCCTCCGGCCGGGCGCATCGCGGCACAAATCCCGCCGCACGGGCCGATGCGCTTAAGCGCGTGCCACGCTGGCTGGCGCGATAGCACCATTCGACGCCCGGAAGTCCGAAGTCAGAAATATGCATTGCCGACCAATGAGTTGGCGGCTATGCTCACTGTCCGCTTCGCTGTGAGAGCCATCGCCGGTCGATGCAGCCGACAACTAAGCAGCGAGGCGGACGCTTTGGTTGAGGGCTGAGGGCGGGCGCACTATGGCGCAGGATTCGATTGCCGAATTCGACGTTTTCGTCAGCTACGCTCATGTCGACAATGAACCTATATTTCCGGCTCAATTCGGCTGGGTTTCCACACTCGTCCAAAATCTCGGCCATTACCTCGCCAAGCGGCTCGGGCGCAGAGAGGCATTTTCGAACTGGTATGACCAGCAACAATTAAAAGGCAACCAGGCGATCCGGGATCATATTCCCGAGCAGGCCCGCCGGTCGGCGGTCTTCCTGGCCGTCTTGTCGCCCGGTTATGCGGCATCCGAATTTTGCCTGCGAGAACTACAAGCATTTCTCGATGCCCATCCTGATTCTCTTGGCACGCGACTGTTCGTCGTCGAGCACATGCCGCTTGGCAGCACACAACGCACGCCGGATGCTTTCGCTGATATTCGAAAGTATCGATTTTACAAGCTTGACGAAAATCAGGTGCCGCGGACGCTGGCCATGCCACAGCCGCTGCCGGATGAACGCGAGTATTTTCAAAAGGTCGACGATCTGGCACGCGACATCGCGGCCCAGCTGACTGCGGCCGGACCGAAGAGCACGGTTGGTCCGGCGGTCTTTCTCGCGGACGTCACCGACGATCTCGAAGCGCGGCGTGATGAGGCATTGCGCTACCTGGATCAGGCTGGAATAAACGTGCTACCCAGCGCGCCTTATCGGCTGGTGCGTGAGGAATACGAGCGCTCTCTCGCCGTCGACTTTGCCAAATCAGTTTTGTTTGTACAGCTCCTCGGACCGGTTGCCGGTAAGCGTCCGCCCGATGTGCCGGACGGATTTGCCTGGCTCCAACTGGAATGCGCCAAGCGCGCAAATTTACCGATTCTCCAATGGCGCAGCCCCGACCTTGACCTAGCCAAAGTCGAGCTGCCGCTGCAAAAGCGATTACTTGAGCTCGATACGGTTCGAGCGATGCCGTTCGAAGATTTCAAGAGTTCGATTGTCAGCACCCACAAGGCGCTGATCGAATCGGCAAAAACGGCCGCGCCGGCGGGGCCCGCCGCAGAGTCGCCCTCCGTCGTGTTCATCAACGCCGACAAAATCGACAAGGCAACCGCCGACGCCATCAAAGATTCGCTCGGCGACAAGGTCGGCTGGGCGATGCCCCTGTCGCTCTTCGTCGCGGATGCGAAACCGGACGAGCTACAGGAGGATATGGAATCAAATCTAATCAATTCGGAAGGGTTGGTCATTGTCTACGGCGCGGCGCGGCCGGCCTGGGTAACCAGCCAGCTTCAACTCTATCGAAAGCTGGCCTCACGCCGGGCGAAAACCCCACGCTTGCTGGCGGTGGTCAAGGCTCCCCCAGAGCCGAAAGCACCGATCTCCATCTCGCTGCCCGGAATGATGACGATCGGCGTCGAACGTGTATCCGAGATTGTGAAAAGCGTGCTCGCTCAGTGACAGGTCCTACGCTAACGGACGAACCGTATCCTGGACTTCGCTCGTTCCGTCGGGACGAAACGCATATCTTTTTCGGCCGTGAAACCTGCATCAACGATATGGTGCAGCGTCTCGCGGTGCACCGATTCCTGGCGGTGACCGGGACCTCCGGCTCCGGCAAGTCCTCGCTCGTGCGCACCGGCCTTCTCGATGCGCTCGATCGCGGCCTCTTAGCGACGGCCGGCGCCGATTGGCGTTTTGCTGATTTCCGGCCGGGAGATAATCCGCTGAGCGCGTTAGCGGCGGCGCTCGTTACCGCCATCGGTCTGCCGGCCTCGGAACAGGACCGGCTGCGCGTCGAGGCGATGCTGGCGCGCGGGCCGCTGGGGCTCGTCGAATGGATCGAGAGCACCGACCTGTCGCCGGACACCAGCCTCTTGGTGCTGGCCGACCAGTTTGAGGAAATTTTCCGGTTTCGCCGCGGCCGCACCGGCGACGACATTAATGCATTCGTGGCGCTGTTGCTTGCCAGCGCCGGACAAAGAAAGCGGCCGATCTACGTCATCATCACCATGCGATCGGATTTTCTCGGCGAATGCGCGCAGTTCACCGGGCTCGCTGAAGCGATCAACGACGGCCAATATCTGACGCCGCGCCTTACACGCGAGCAGTGCAGAAGCGCGATCGAAGGCCCTGCCGCCGTGTTCGGCGGTCGCGTCGAAAGTGCGCTCACCAACCGGCTATTGAACGACATGGGCACCAATGCGGACCAGCTGCCGCTGGCCCAGCATGCCTTGATGCGCCTGTGGCATATTTCTTCGGCGAGAAAGGGGCCGGATGCAGGCGTACTCAAACTTGAAGATTATGAAAAGCTGGGCGGCATCGGCTCGGCGGCCGTCGCCGACGGTGCGCCTGCCGACGGCCAAGTAAATGCGCTGTCGGCGCACGCCGACGAAATTCTCGCGGGGCTCACCACAGATCAACAACACCTGACGGCGATACTTTTCCGCGCGCTGACCGAAAGCCACGGCGCCGGTGGCCGCGATGTACGCCGCCCGATTGCGCTGGGCGAAGCGGCTGCCGTCGCCGCCGTCGCGCCCGAACAACTTGTGCCGGTCATCGATGCATTCCGCGCGCCTGGCCGGAATTTACTCACACCGCCGATTAACGTTCCGCTGAACCCTCAGACCGTGGTCGATATCAGCCACGAAAGCCTGATCCGGCAATGGGGCACGCTGCGCGAGTGGTTACGCGAGGAAGCTGACGCCGCGCGGATCTACCTTCACGTCGAAGCCAACGCCGAGCTGTGGCGCGAGGGTAATTCCGGGCTGATGACCATGCCATATCTCGGCATCGCGCGCGCCTGGCGCGAACGGGAGCGGCCGAACGCCTCGTGGGCCAAGCGCTACGGCGACGATTTCGATCTCGCCATGGAGTTTTTGGATCGGAGCTTTGCTGCCGAACAACAACGCATCGAGGCGGAAGAAGCGGCCAGGCGCCGCTCGACGTGGCGAACCCGCGCGGTTGCAATTGCGATGACGGTGCTGGCGGTCATTGCCGGAGGGTTTGCCTATTACGGTTTTCAGGCGGCGAACAAAGCGCAAAAGAGTGCCGAGGAGGCCAGCCGAGCCGAGGCACTTGCCAATCAGATGTCCAATCAGGCCCTCAAGGACCGGGACAGCGCGCAGCGAGGACAGTCCAATTACCTCGCAGAACTCGCGCGCGAGCGCTTTAGGGATGGCGAGCTTCTATACTCGCTCCTCTACTCGGTCGAGGCGCTGCCGGACCAAAAGCACAATGTAAGCCGCCCGGAAATCCGTGAGGCCCGGGAAATGCTGATGCAGAGCTACCTTCAGCTCGTCACCCAGAAAGCGCCCCTCACTCACGCGACTGAGGTCAACGCCTTGAAGTTTCTTCCCTCCGGTGACCGCGTGCTCACTGCGTCCGATGACGGCACCGCCCGCATCTGGGATTTAAACGGCTGGCCGGCGGCAGTGCTGAACGGTCATCTTGGTCCGGTGTCCGGTGTCGATGTGACTACCGACGGCAAGCTAATCGCCACGGCATCCGTCGACGGCATTGCGCGTATCTGGGATGGCGGCTCGGGCCGAATGCTCGCACAATTTCCTGGGACTATCCGCCTGCGCGCCGTTTCAATCCGCAACGATGACAAGGCCATCGTTGCAGCCGGAGCGGACGGAGTTGCGCGGCTCTGGGACATTGCGACGGCCCGGCAAATCGGCGAACTCAAGAGTCAATCGAGTGCTATCAGATCGGCGCAATTCAATCCGGACGGCTCGCAGGTGCTGATCGTCACCGACAAGTCAGCACAGGTGTGGGACGTGCAAAATGCCAAACTGATTAAGGAAATCAGTTTTGGCTTCGAAAACATTTCCCGGGCCTCGTATGTTGCTAATGGAGCCCGCATTGCACTCCTTGGTATGTACGGAACAGCAGAAATCTGGGATGCAAAAGCGCTGAAGCCGATAGCAAGCTTCAAGCGGGACTGCTGCAATTCCAATTTCGCCGTCAGTCCGGATGGATCGCTACTGGCGATCGTCGGCGGCATGAATGATGTGGCGGACATCTATGATGTGCGGACGTTGAAGAAAATCTGGTCGACCTCCATTCAGCACGTTCAGGATCTGGTATTTTCTCCCAACGGTTCGCAGTTGATCACCTATACATGGTCAAACGACACATTCACGATCTGGGATGCGCGAAACGGCGACCGGATTTTCTCGATCAAGACTGCCCAGCGCGTCAATTCGTTCGTTCTCAGTCCGGACGGCAAGCACATCGCCGCTCTTACCGACGAGCGAAACCTGACTTTTTTGACTGTCACGGAGAAATCCCTGAGCGACAATTCGCCAAGCAACAAGGGCGGTTCTGTAATCCTCAGTGGCAACGGGCGGCAGTTCCTATTTGCGCAAGACGGGGGCTCGATGACCGTCTGGGACGTTTCGGCGCAAAAAATGCTGGGAACGTTGCTTTCTTCGCGCAGCACTCCGCTCGGAGCGTTCGATCCGAAAGGTCAGTGGATCGCCGCTGTGTCGGCAGATAACGGCATCGGTATTTGGCAAAGCGATACTCTGCGTCATGCCGCAGACATCCCGAACGTCGCCCCATCCAGCGTCGCATTCGGGCCGGACGGTCGCGTTCTCGCCGCCTCGGCGACCGCCAACCAATTCGATGTTTTTGACGACAATGCAGAGGTGCGCAGCAGCCAAGCTACGGAAGCACTGGGCGGTGTAAAATTCGCCATCCCGAGCCCGGATGGGCATGAACTGTTCATGGCGGGATCTGGAACCGTCGGCCAAGTGTGGAACATCGACACGGGCCATTTGGTCGCGACAATCTTCGAGCCCGGTACATTCAGCGACGGCGCAATATTCACTCCCGACGGCACCCGGCTTGTGACGCAGTCCGAGAGCGGTACCGCCCGGCTCCTCGACGCGCAGACCGGAGCGCAATTGGCGCTGCTGCAGACTGATGGCGCAGGATTTCGTTTCAACGCGTCGGGCGACCGGATGATTACCAAGTCGCAAACCGGCGAAGCCAGAATTTGGGACCTCTCGAGCGGCAAGATGCTGCTGCAGGTGTCCGATGCCGGTACGAGCTTAATGATGAGTGCATACGGCGACACAGCGATTTTCTGGAGCGATCAGCAGCTCAAGGTATTGGACACCAGGCATGCACGCGAAATTGGCAACATCAAACTCGAAGCATCGAGTTTTCCGCAGGTCAGCGCGGACGGCAGCCGCATCGTCATCGAGCATGGTGCCACGGTCGCAATTTGGGACGCGCAAACCTTGCAGCAGATTTCGACGCTCGCCGGGACTTGGCACGATGTGCAGGACATCAGCGTCTTTCCGAACCGCGACGCGAGCCGAATAGTTGTCAAAGACGACAACGGCGCGGCGCAACTCTTCGACGGCGCATCCGGGAAGAAGATGACGACATTGGACGACCAGTTTCAGAACGGCGTCATTGTGATTACACGCGACGGAGCGCGATCGGTACTGGCGCGGCATGATGGCCGCGTCGATCTCTGGGACATCGCCGCCGGCAAGAGGCTGGCGGGCATCGAGCCGGGCGGCGCCGGCTTTCGGCTCGGGGTGGACTTCAGCGACGATTCAAACCTCCTCGTTACGACCACCGCGGGTCCCATGGCCCGGGTTTGGAATGCTCGCACAGGTGAACATATCGCGGACCTCACCGGTCACGCGGCTGAAATCGTCAGGGTCGCGGTCAGCCCAGGCTCCAAGCGCATCGTCACTTCATCGAAGGATGGCGTGGCGCTCGTGTGGGATGCTCACACCGATACCAAAATTGCCGGATTTACCAGCCCGCAGAGTATTCGCTCGATTCTTTTCTCGGCCGATGGAACACACATCGTCAGCGTCGACAGCCGATCGCGCACCGATCTCTTCGCCGCCGGCACATGGAAGGCAATGGGAGGCTTGGCCGGACAATCGCCCAATTTGGCAAACGCCTTCAGCCCAGACGGTCAGTATCTGATCACGACGTTGGGAACAGATGCCAAGGTTTGGGAGATTTCCAGCGGCCGCGACGTTGCCATCCTGCACGGTCACACCGCAACCATCGGCGATGCCGCTTTCAGTCCCGACGGCACACTGATTTTGACCGTATCGGAGGACAAAACCGGGCGCATTTGGAACGCCAAAACCGGCGCCGTTTTGGCGGTACTCAAAGGCGATGCAAACCCGATTAAAAAGGGGCAGTTTGCGCTTAATGGCAAGTACGTGGTGACTATCTCCGGCACAGGCGAAGCCAAGCTTTGGCGAACCGCGGACGGAAGTTTGGTGTCGGACCTCGGATCGGGGAAGAACCATACGACAGCGGTACCTGAGCCGAACGGAAAGACTATCGCTTTGTTCACCGATCATGACATGACCGAGTACGCGCTTGACGGGCGGCAGCCCGGCGAGACAGTCACGAATTCGATCAGTCTGCTCGAAGGCAAGCAATCGGGCATCGATTATGTAAACGCTCCCTTCGCCAAACTTGTGACTAGTACCGACCGCACGCTCATGAATTCCGGTAAGGTACTTTGGCTCATGCCATGGTCGACGCAGGATTACGTCGAACAGGTGCACGCGATGCTTCCGCGTTGTCTGACGCGAGACGAGCGCCGCAAGGCCTACCTGGATCCGCAGCCGCCGGTCTGGTGCATCGAAATGGGAAAATGGCCGTACAATAGCCCCGCATGGAAGCAATGGCTTGCTGACAAGGAAGCGGGGCAGGACACGCCAATGCCGGAGCGGCAATAAGCGTCACGCTTTTGCGCTAAACTTTCGGCGAGGAGCCATGAGAGCAAAGGTCAATTCGAAAGCTTTCGACTACGTCATCGTTGGCGCTGGCTCGGCCGGCTGTGTGCTGGCCAACCGGCTGACCGCTTCGGGGCGCCATCGCGTGCTGCTGCTCGAGGCCGGCGGCCATGACCGCCACATGTGGATTCACATTCCACTCGGCTTTGCCAAGCTGTTCGACAACGCCAAGGTCAATTGGCTCTACAAGACCGAACCGGAACCGGAGCTCAATAACCGGCAGGTGATTCAGCCACGCGGCAAGGTGTTGGGAGGGTCTAGCTCGATCAACGGGCTTCTCTATATCCGCGGCCAACACGAGGATTTCGATCACTGGCGGCAGCTCGGTAATACCGGTTGGGCATTCACCGACGTGCTGCCGTATTTCCGCCGCTCCGAGGATCAGGAACGGGGCGCCGACGAACTGCACGGCGTCGGCGGACCTCTTTCGGTTTCCAACGTCTGCGAGCCACATCCTCTATGCGAAGCGTTCATAGACGCCGCGGAAAAATCCGGCATTCCGCGCAACGACGATTTCAACGGCCCGCGCCAGGAAGGCGCAGGCTATTTCCAGCTGACGGCCAAGAACGGCCGCCGCTGGTCGACCGCCGCAGGATATTTGAGGGAGGCGCGCCACCGCCCGAACCTGACGCTTCAGACCGACGCGCTGGCAACGCGCGTCCTGTTCGACGGGCGGCGCGCCACCGGCATCGAATACGCCCAAGGCGGCGCCACGCGCACCGCCTATGCGGATGGCGAAGTCATCCTCGCCGGCGGCGCGTTCAATTCGCCCCAAGTCCTGCAGCTCTCCGGGTTGGGCCCGGCAAAGATTTTGCGCGACCTCGGCATCGAAGTGATCGCCGACATGCCGGGCGTCGGCGCCGATCTGCAGGACCATCTGCAGGTCCGTATGCAGTTGCGCTGCACTGAGCCGATCACCGCCAATGACGTGATCAATCGCTGGCGACACCGCTACGGCGCCGGCCTGCGTTACATCCTGCAGCGCAAAGGGCTGTTGAGCGTCGGCGCCGGTTATGCCGGGGCGTTCCTGCGCACGCGCCCGGAACTGGCGACACCCGACGTGCAATTTCATTTTCTCATCTTTTCGACAGAAACGGCGGGCGCCGCCGTCCATCCATTTTCCGGTTTCATGGCGTCGGTCTGCCAATTGCGCCCGGACAGCCGGGGCTTCGTCCGTATCAAGTCGAACGACCCGAGCGTGCCGCCGGCGATCCAGCCGCGCTACCTGTCGAGCCGCACCGATTGCGACACGATCGTCGCCGGCTTCAAGAAACTGCGAGCGGTGATGAACGAGCCGGTGATGCGCCGCTACATCGCCGAGGAGCGCAAGCCGGGGCCCGATTGCGTGAGCGATGCCGATATCCTCGCCTACGCGCGGGCAACCGGAACGACGGTCTATCACCCGACGTCGACGTGCCGTATGGGCTCCGATCCTAACGCCGTAGTCGACGAGAGGCTGCGCGTGCGCGGCTTCGAGCGGCTACGCATTATCGACGCTTCGATCATGCCCACCGTCGTCTCCGGCAACACCAACGCCGCCACGGTCATGATCGGCGAGAAGGGCGCAGACATGGTGCTGGAGGATACCGTTGCCAACGCTCGGATCGCGGCTTCGGCGTGATCCTCAATCTTTGATCGCCTGCCAACTGCAGGAGTAAGTATCAGCCGCCACCGACCCGGCCATGCGGCGCTCGGCGAGTTCGCCGATGCGGAACGGCACCACCGGGATGCCTTTGTTGATGGCCCGTTCGATCCCGCGTTCGATCTGCGGCGACTGATTGGCCGCCCCGGAAAACACCAGCACGCATACCTTGACGCTCTGGATCGCGGCGACGATCGCCGATCCCCACGTCACTCCCGGCAGGACGTCGCGCGGCGCAATCCAGCAGC
>Ga0335078_10003186_pt1 | contig 24459 bp, 19 predicted proteins | sample Lox_Sample_32_FD_206711 | JGI IMG/M metagenome (GOLD analysis project Ga0335078, IMG submission 206711) | Soil microbial communities from Loxahatchee National Wildlife Refuge, Florida, United States - Lox_Sample_3.2 | ecosystem: Environmental > Terrestrial > Soil > Wetlands | place: USA... | reverse complement strand
CATCCGAGACCAGGCCATCCGAGACCAGGCCATCCGAGACCAGGCCATCCGAGACCAGGCCATCCGAGACCAGGCCATCCGAGGGGAGGCACGCCGAGACCAGGCCAGGCGACGGGGCGCACTGCGGCGGCTGGCGATCAGGCGCTAAGCCCGCCAACGGCAGGCGACCCAACGGCAGGCGACCCGCCGGCTGACGGTGAACACCGCGACTGGGCACCCGGATCGCCTCCCTTCGAACAGGCATACGCTTTATACGATCTGACGTTAACACCCACCACCGACAAAACGACCCTGGGCCGCATTCGATCTGACGAGATGGGTACGATCGGTGCAGGCTGCCAGCGGACAGCATGAACCAGGGAGATCACGATGAGCGGCCAGCCCAGGACCGTGCACGTGCCATACACACTGGAGCAAGACGAGGACGGCATCTGGTGCGCCCACGCCTGGCTCGGCTCGAGCGGCGGCGCGAACGGTAACGGCGCGACGCCGGACGAGGCCATAGCGGACCTGCGACAAGCCGTACAGATGGTCATCGACGAAGATGGAATTCCTGAGCAGTTGGCTCGAACGCTGGACCTGGAAGTTGCCTAAGTCCTCCTTACCGGTGTTATCCGGTGCCGAGCTCGTGCGGGTCTTACAGGCTGCCGGATTCAATCTGACCAGCACTCGCGGCAGCCATCACAGGCTCAAGCATCCGGACGGTCGGGCGACGACCGCCCCTGTTCATGCCGGACGGGACATCCCGAAAGGAACGCTGAGATCGGTCCTCCGGGACGCCGGGCTGTCCGTCGAGGACTTACGCCGTCACCTGCGCACGTAAGGATGAGTTACCGGCAGCCATAGAAGGGCGGAAGATGGCGCACCCCACCGGTCAGTGTGGTGGCCGGGCCGGTGGGGTGCGCGCTGGGGCTCCTCCCTGCCCGCCAGGGGCCCCGCTATCGGGAGGAACCGCCCACACTCCACCCGGCGAACCTGACCACCGGCTGGGCGGAAGCTCCACATTACCTGGGCGATGCCTGTGGACTCCGGCTGTCCCGGCGCCTACGTATCCGCAGACTCGGGGCCGGTGAGGGCTGTCGCCTCGGCTATCCGGCCCGCCGCCCGGTAGGCGATGGCGAGGTTGTTGCGGGATCTTAGGGTGTCGGGGTGGTCGGGGCCCAGGATCCGCTCCCGGGCCGCCAGGACCTGCTCGTGCAGGGTGATCGCCTCGGCGGTGCGGCCCGCCGCCTGGTAGCCGACGGCGAGGTTGTTGCGGGAGGCCAGGGTGTCGGGATGGTCGGGGCCCAGGATCCGCTCCCGGGCGGCCAGGGCCTGCTCGTGCAGGGTGATCGCCTCGGCGGTGCGGCCCGCCGCCTGGTAGCCGGCGGCGAGGTTGTTGCGGGAGGCCAGGGTGTCGGGATGGTCGGGGCCCAGGATCCGCTCCCGGGCGGCCAGGGCCTGCTCGTGCAGGGTGATCGCCTCGGCGGTGCGGCCCGCCGCCGGGTAGTCGTTGGCGAGGTTGCTGCGGGAGTTCAGGGTGTCGGGGTGGTCGGGGCCCAGGATCCGCTCCCGGGCGGCCAGGGCCTGCTCGTGCAGGGTGATCGCCTCGGCGGTGCGGCCCGCCGCCCAGTAGTCGTTGGCGAGGTTGCTGCGGGAGTTCAGGGTGTCGGGGTGGTCGGGGCCCAGGATCCGCTCCCGGGCCGCCAGGACCTGCTCGTCCAGGGTGACCGCCTCGGCGGTGCGGCCCGCCGCCCGGTAGCCGGCGGCGAGGTTGTTGCGGGAGGTCAGGGTGTGGGGGTGGTCGGCGCCCAGGACCCGTTCATGATCGGCCAGCAACCGCTCGCCGATCGCGATCGCCTGCGCTGTGCTGTCGCCAAGCTCGTTCAAGAACCACACCGTCCACCAGCGCAGCCGGACCATCCGGGGATCCAGGTCACCGCCGGGCGGGCAGGCGGCCGAGGACTCGTCCAGGGCGGCGATCTGGTCGACCACGTCCCGTGCCGCGGGCCGGTCCTGATGCCAGGACTCACTCAGCGCTCCCGCCAAGCGGTCCAGCAGTAAGGCGGCGGCCTCGCAGACGGCGGGCAGGGCGCCGGTGGCGGCGAGGTTGTCGCGGATCACGCGCATCACCAGCCGGTGCGCGGTCACGGTGGAGCCATCCAGGGTGAAGGTGAGCAGCGATGCCCCGGACAGCCGGGCCAGCGCCCGGTCCGCCACCTCGGGGGCCAGCCCGGCGAACGGCTGATCCGGGCCGGGGAAGCCGTCCTCGGCCGCGGCGTGGATCAGCGACCGGCGCACCCCGGCCGGCGACAGCACCGCCAGCAGGTCCATCACGCCCCGGCACGCGCCAGTGTCGTCACCGGCCCCGGCCGCCGCCAGCGACAGCAGCACCGCCCCCGCCGCACCGGCCGGGTACTGGCCGGCCGTCACCGGCGGCAGCAGGTCAGCGACGGGCAGGGTCCGCAGCCGCTCCAGGTAGGTGCCGTAGGACAGGTGCTGCCCGGCGATCACCGCCGCGGCCTGCGCCAGCGCCAGCGGCAGCCGTCCCAGTTCCGCCGCCAGGTCCCGGGCTCCCGCGGCGTCGGCCAGCTCAGTCCGCTCGGCCAGGAACGCCAGCGCCTCGGCCTCGGTGAAGACCTCCACCGGCACGCCCGCCCCCAGGTTCGCGACCGCCTGCTGGTTGCTCGTGATGATCACCCGCGCCAGCCCGGCCGCCGGGAGGAACGGCTGCACCACCGCCGGGTCGGTGACGTTGTCGAACACCAGCAGGCACCGGTCCCCGTCGGCCTCCAGCCGGTGCCGCACCGCCTGCCCCGCCGCCTGCGCATCGGCGGCAGCCAGGCCCAGCGCCCCGGCCACCGCAGCCAGCCCGGCCAGCATCAGTGCCTGGTCCTCGGCACCCACCCAGGCCACCAGCCGCCACCCCGCCGCCAGCCGGGCCCGGGCATACGCGGCCGCCAGCTGGGTCTTGCCCACGCCGCGCATCCCGGTCACCGCGTGCACCACCGTCACCCGGCCGCCGCGTCCCGGCGCCTCCAGCGCGGCGAGCAGGTCATCCCGGGCCTGGTACCCCAGCGGCTCCTGCGGGATCTCCCCCGCGATCACGGTGCCGGCCGCCTGGGCGGCGGTGATCACCGACCGGGTGCGGGCCCGGGTGTCGGCCAGGTCCCGCAGCGACCGCTCCACCAGCCGCCCCAGCGTCGCCGGGTCGGCGAACGACTGGGTGAGCAGGCCGGCCTCCTGCACCCGGCGGCGGAACGCGTCCTGCCGGGACCCGTACTCCCGGTCGATCAGCGCCGACACCGGGATCCCGGGGTTCTCCGCCGCCGGGTCCAGCAGGAACACCAGCCGGTCCAGCCCCGCCTCGGTCGCGGTCTCGAACTCAAGCTCGGTGTAGGAGACCTCGGTCCGGTCCCGCACCGGGGTGCCGTACCGGGTGCCCAGCACCCCCACGTACACGTCGCACCCGCGCACCCGGTCGGCGCACAGCTCCGCCGGAACCTGGTCCGCTGCCGGGAAGTCCGCCATGTCCACGATCACGTGCCCGGCCGCGGACACCGCCCGCTCCACCTCGGCCAGATACGACCCGCCGCGCGGGAACTCCCGCAGCTCCGCGGTGTGCGACAGGAACACCCGCCACGGAACCCCGCCGCCAGGGCTGCCTGTGTCTGCCACCTGCCCCCGCCTCCGTCGCGCCACGCCAGCCCCGCCGCCACCTCCGGGGCCGGTGTGCCCTCAGATCTTGGTGAAGTGCTCGAAGCACTCCCGGGCGATGTCCATCTCCGCGAACGCGGCCACCTCGGAGCGCTTGACTGCCAGGTAGGCGCGGCTGCGCAGATCCCCCAGGGAGTCCATCAGCAGGGTGTCGGCTTCAAGGTAGTCCAGCGCCGCGCCCAGGGAGTCCGGGAGGCGGTGGGCACCCCGGGCGTTTCGTTCTGCATCGGTAAGAACAGCGGGATCGACGTTGACGGCCTCGCCCGGGTCCAGCCTGCGCCGGATCCCGTCCAGGCCCGCCAGCATCGTGGCGCCGAGGGCCAGGTAGGGGTTCGCGCTGGAGTCGGACGGCTTCAGCTCCAGGTTGACCGAGGCGGCCCGGTCGTCGCGCAGCGGCGAGCAGATCCGGACCGCCGCCTCCCGGTTGTCCATGCCGTAGATCGTGTAGGCGCTGCTCCACATCTGCGGCGCCAGCCGCCGGTAGCTGTTGACCGACCCGGCGGTCAGCGCGACCAGCGCGGGCAGGTGCGCGAGCAGGCCGCCGATGAAATGGTAGCCGGTCTTGGACAGGCAGTAGCGGTCGGAGGCGTCGTAGAACACCGGGTGCGGCCCCGGCTCGCCGTCCGGGCCGAGGTCGCGCAGCGACAGGTGCAGGTGGGCGCCGTTGCCGGCCTGGTCGGGAATGGGCTTGGGGGCGAGGCTGGCCCACATGCCGCGGCGGAACGCGGTACCGCGCACCGCTTCCCGGTACAGCACGTGGTTGTCGGCGGCGCGCAGCGCACCGGCGTGCCGGACCGTCATCTCCTGCTGGCCGTGGCCGAGTTCGGGGTAATAGTGCTGCGGCCGCATGCCCTGCGTGGTGAGCGCGCCGAGCAGGTCCATGGTGAAGTCGTGCGCGAGGTGGAAGCCGGTGGCCGAGTAGCACAGGCTGTCGTCGCCCGGCACCAGGCGGTCCGGCCCGCCGCCGGGATCGCTCTCCCGGCGGCCGAGGGTGAACTCCGGCTCGAACGCCGCGACCGCCGCGTACCCCTCCCCGGCGAGCTCGGCGATGGCCTGCTTGAGGTAGGTGCGCGCGCACCCCTCCCACGGCTCGCCGGACGGCAGCACCTGGTCGGCCAGCATGGCCCCGGCGCCCGGGGCGTAGGGCAGCGGCACGAACGTGGCCGGGTCCGGCATGATCCGCACCTCGCCGACCGGCCCCATCCCGTCCACCGGCTGCAGGTGGTCCAGCATGGACATGGCCATCATGGCGACCGTGTGGCCGATCCCGGTCACCATCCGGGCCGGCAGCATCGGCGCGGTCGCGGCCTTGCCCCGGATGATCCCGCCGTGGTCGGCGTAGAGGAACCAGACCAGCGAGATGCCCTGCTCGTGCGCCCGGGCCGTCACCCTGGCGACGGCCTCCTCGCCGGCCGTCGGGAGCAGCGGGGCGCGATCTCGGCGATCACTCATGACACAGGGGTAGCACGGCTGCCCGCATCCGCGAAAGGCCCTGCCCGCGAGCCACGCCGGGCTGCCCCGGGGGGCGCCGGCGGGCGCGTTGACACCCGGGTACCGATCACCTAGATTCGCCCCTGTTCGTGCATAGAACTGATGTTCGCGACCCGCACAACCCAGGGCCGGACGCCACCCGAACCGGGACCGGGCCGGCCGAGGAGGGCTCATGGCGTTCCTGGAGGAGTCAACCTGGCGGGGCAAGGTCTACTCCGGCGGCTGGAAGGTCCCGGCGGGCGGGGACGCCCCGGTCACCGAGCCGGCCACCGGCGCGGAACTGGGCCGGACGGGCATCGCCGCGCCCGCCGACGTGGCCGCCGCGACCGCCGCCGCAGCCGCCGCCCAGGCCGCCTGGGCCGCGACGCCCTACACCCAGCGGGCCGCGCTGCTGCGCCGGGCCGGTGACATCTGGACGGCCAACGCCGCCGAGATCGAGCAGTGGAGCATCCGGGAAGGCGGCAAGATCCCCCCGGCGGCACAGTTCGAGACGCACGTCGCCACCGAGGAGGTCTACGAGGCGGCCACGCTGCCCGGGCGCCCCTACGGCGACCTGCTGCCCAGCGAGCAGCCGCACCTCAGCTTCGCCGAGCGGGTGCCCGCCGGCGTGGTCGGCGTGATCGCCCCGTTCAACTTCCCGCAGATCCTCGCGATCCGCTCGGTCGCGCCGGCGCTGGCGCTGGGCAACGCCGTCGTGGTCAAGCCCGACCCGCGCACCGCGGTGTGCGGCGGCGTGGTGCTCGCCCGCGTGTTCGAGGAGGCGGGCCTGCCCGAGGGCCTGCTGCACGTGCTGCCCGGCGGGGCCGGCGCCGGTGAGGCGCTGATCGCCGACCCGCTGGTCCGGGTGATCTCGTTCACCGGCTCCACCGCGGTCGGCCGGCACGTGGGCCAGCTCGCCGCCGCCCACCTCAAGCGCTGCCACCTGGAGCTCGGCGGCAACTCGGCGATGATCGTGCTGGACGACGCCGACGTGGCCAGGGCGGCCTCGGCCGGCGCGTGGGGCTCGTTCCTGCACCAGGGGCAGATCTGCATGACCACGGGCCGGCACATCGTGCACGAGGCGGTCTACGACGACTACGTCGCGGCGCTGGCCGGCAAGGCCGAGCACCTGCCGGTCGGCAACCCGGCCACCGAGCAGGTCGCGCTCGGCCCGATCATCGACGAACGGCAGCGGGACAAGGTGCACGGCCTGGTCACCACCAGCGTCGACGCGGGCGCCCGGCTGGCCGCGGGCGGCAGCTACGAGGGGCTGTTCTACCGGCCGACCGTGCTGGCCGACGTCGCGCCCGCGATGCCCGCCTACGCCGGCGAGGTGTTCGGCCCGGTCGCGCCCGTGCTCCGGTTCGCCACCGCGGACGAGGCCGCCAAGCTCGCCGCGGACACCGAGTACGGGCTGTCGCTGGGCATCCTCACCGCCGACGTGATGCGCGGCCTCGACCTGGCCCGGCGGATCCCCACCGGCATCGTGCACATCAACGACCAGACCGTGGACGACGCGCCGAACACCCCGTTCGGCGGGATCTTCGCCTCGGGGACCGGCGCGCGCTTCGGCGGCACCGCGAACCTGGACGCGTTCACCGACACCCGGTGGGTGACGATCCGCGGAGAGATCGCCCCGTATCCCTTCTAGGCACGATGGCCCGATGCGCACCCAGGTAGGCATCGTCGGGGCCGGCCCCGCGGGGCTGCTGCTGTCGCACCTGCTCGCCCTGCGCGGGATCGACTCGGTGCTGGTGGAGATCCGCAGCCGGTCCTACTGTGAGGCGCGGCAGCGCGCCGGGGTGCTGGAGGACGGCACCGTCCGGCTGCTCCGCGAGGCCGGCCTGGCCGGGCGGCTGGACCGCGAGGGGCTGGAGCACGGCGGCATCTACCTGCAGTTCGCCGGGGAACGCCATCACCTGGACTTCCGCGACCTGGCCGGCGGGCGGACCGTCACCGTCTACGCGCAGACCGAGGTGGTCAAGGACCTGATCGCCCGGCGGGCCGCCGACGGCGGCACACTGGAGTTCGAGGTGTCCGGCACCGCGGTGGCCGGGCTGGACACCGAGGCGCCGGCGCTGTCGTTCACCGACGCCGGCGGCCACCGCCGCGAGGTCACCTGCGACGTGATCGCTGGCTGCGACGGCTTCCACGGCATCTGCCGCCCGGCGATCCCGGCCCGGCTGCGCACCGTGTGGGAGCGCGAGTACCCGTACGCCTGGCTGGGCATCCTGGCCGAGGCGCCGCCGGCCACCGACGAGCTGATCTACGCCCATCACGCCGACGGCTTCGCCCTGCACAGCATGCGCAGCATGCAGGTCAGCAAGCTGTACCTGCAGGTGGAACCGGACGCGCGGGCCGAGGACTGGCCGCCGGCCCGGATCTGGGCGGCGCTGCAGGAACGGTTCGCGCTGCCCGGGTGGGCGGTGCGGGAGGGCCCGGCGCTGGACATCGCGATCACCCCGATGCGCAGCTTCGTCAGCGCGCCGATGCGGTACGGGCGGCTGTTCCTGGCCGGCGACGCGGCGCACATCGTCCCGCCGACCGGGGCCAAGGGGCTGAACCTGGCCATCGCCGATGTGGCGGTGCTCGCCGACGCGCTGGCGGCGCTGCTGCTGCGCGGGGACCCCCGGCTCGCCGACGCCTACTCGGACGCCTGCCTGTCCCGGGTCTGGCGGGCCACCCACTTCTCCTGGTGGATGACCACGATGCTGCACCGCACCCCGGGCGCCGACCCGATGGAGGCGGCGCTGCAGCTGTCCCAGTTGCGGTACGTGACCAGCTCGCGCGCGGCGTCGGTCTCGCTGGCCGAGAACTACGTCGGCTACCCGCCGCTGCGCTGATTTCGCTGCATTACGCCCCGGCCGGCCAGCCGGGGCGCGGCGCCGTGCGGAGCGGGACGGGCAGCCGCCGCGGCAGGCGCTCGCTACCGCACGTCGAGCCCGGTGAGCGCGCGGCCGATGATCATGCGCTGGATCTCGGAGGTTCCTTCGAAGATCGTGAAGATCTTCGCGTCCCGGTGCCAGCGCTCCACCGGGTACTCCTTGGTGTAGCCGTTGCCGCCGAGGATCTGCATGGCCTGGTCGGTCACCCGGACCGCCGTCTCCCCCGCGACCAGCTTGCACATCGAGCCTTCGGCGTGGTCGAAGGCCTGCCCGGTGCGCGCCATCCACGCGGCGCGCCAGGTGAGCAGCCGGGCCGCGTCCACCGACGCCCGCATGTCGGCGAGCATGAACGCGATCGCCTGGTTCTGCCCGATCGGGCGGCCGAACTGCACCCGGTCCCGGGCGTACCCGGTGGCGAACTCGGCCGCGGCCCGGGCGATGCCCACGGCCATCGCGGCGACGCTCGGCCGGGACCGCTCGAACGTCTTCATCGCCGCCTGCTCGCCGCCGCTGCCGCCCTCGCGGACCCGGGCCAGCCGCTGGTCCAGGCGGTCCTTGCCGCCGACCAGGCAGCGGCCGGGGACGCGGACGCCGTCGAGCACCACCTCCGCGGTGTGCGACGCGCGGATGCCGTACTTGCGGAACTTCTGCCCCTGCGACAGGCCCGGCGTGCCCGGCGGCACGATGAAGCTGGCCTGCCCGCGGCTGCCCAGCGCCGGATCCACCGAGGCCACCACCACGTGCACGTCGGCGATGCCGCCGTTGGTCGCCCAGGTCTTGGTCCCGTCCAGCACCCACTCGTCGGTGGCCTGCGAGTACACCGCCCTGGTGCGGATGGCGGAGACGTCGCTGCCGGCGTCGGGCTCGGAGGAGCAGAAGGCCGCCAGCTTGACGTCCCCGGGGCCGCCGAACATCTGCGGCAGCCACTCGCCCATCTGCTCGTTGGTCCCGTTGGCGGACAGCGCGACGGCCGCGAGCGAACTGCCGACCAGGGCCAGGGCGATGCCCGCGTCACCCCAGAACAGCTCCTCGAACGCGATCGGGATGCCCAGGCCGGTGGGGCCCAGCCACTGCTCGCTGAAGAACTCCAGCGAGTACAGCCCGATCTTGGCCGCCTCCTCCAGGATCGGCCAGGGGGTCTGTTCCCGCTCGTCCCAGTCGGCCGCCGCCGGCCTGATAACGTTTGCGGCGAAGCCGTGCACCCAGTCCTGCATCTCGCGCAGGGCGGGCCCGGGGTCCAGGCTGAACTGCACAGGCGTGTCGGGGGCGCTGCTCATGGGGCTCCTCGGGGGCGGGCTCGGCGGGATAGGTCCCCGGTGGCGGTCCGGTCAGCCTATGTTACCGATGAGTAGCTTGGAGTCCAACTGGTCCCGCCGTCGGGCGCGGCGCGTGCCGGACCGCCTGCTCCCCTGCCCCGCCGGGCGCGGATCAGTCCTGGTCGTGGCGGTCCAGGAACTCGTACACGTCGGTCTCGTCCACGCCGGGAAAGCTGCCGGTGGGCAGCGCGGACAGGATATGGGAGTGAGCGCGGGCGGACGGCCAGGCCATCCCCTCCCAGCGCCCGGCCAGCGCGCCCGGCGGCCGCTGGCAGCAATCGCCGTCCGGGCACCGGGAGACCTTGCGGATGGCCGTGTCCCGGCCGCGGAACCAGCGGGAGTGCTCGTAGGTGACGCCCAGGGTGATGGCGAAGCCCTGCTCGCGGCCCGGGTCCACGTGGGACACGCACCAGTAGGTCCCCGACGGCGTGTCGGTGTACTGGTAGCACGGCGAGAACCGGTCGGCGATGGAGAAGACGCGCCGGCCGCACCACTGGCGGCACATGCGCTGCCCCTCGATCGCGCCCGAGGGATCGGCGGGCAGCACCAGGCCGTCGTTCTCGTAGGCCTTGTAGATGACCCCGGCCTCGTCGTTCTTCACGAAGTGGCACGGCACCCCGAGATGGTGGGTGGCCAGGTTGGTGAACCTGTGCGCGGCCATCTCGTACGACACCGAGAACACGTCGCGCAGGTCCTCGACCGACAGCTGGCGGGCCTGCATCGCCTCGGCCAGGAACGGCGCCGCGAACTTCTCCGGCACGAGCACCGCGGCGGCGAAGTAGTTGGCCTCGACCCGCTGGCGCAGGAAGTCGGCGAAGTCCCGGGGGATGTCGTGGTCGAGCACGAAGTGCCCCAGCGTCTGCAGCAGGATCGTCCGGGGCGAGTGCACCCCGACCGGCTCCTGCTTGAGGTAGATCCGCCGGTGCCGCAGGTCGGTCACCGACCGGACCGACCGGGGCAGGTCGTCGGCGTAGGAGACGGTGAAGCCATGGTGGGCCACGATCGCCATCAGGGTGCTCTGGGACAGCGCGCCGCCGCGGTACCCCACCGCGCCCAGCACCTCCCCGGCCTGCCGCTCGATCTCGGGGAAGTAGTTGCCGCGGGCGCGCATGGCGTCGCGCAGCTCGGCGTTGGCGATCCGGGCCTCCTCGGGCGTGGCCGTCGGCCGGGTGCGCTCGCGGCGGAGCTCACCGTACAGGGCGACGACGTGCTCCAGCACGTCACCGGGCACCCGGGCGCCGACCTTCAGGTACGGCAGGGACAGGTCGCGGAACAGCGGGTCGCGCTGCGCCTCCTCCAGCGCGATCTCCAGCTGCGCCCGGCGGCTCGGCGGCTGTGGCCGCAGCAGCTCGTCCGGGGTGACCGACAGCGCCTTGGCCAGCGCTTCTATCAGCGACAGCTTCGGCTCGCGGCGGCCGTTCTCCAGCAGGGACAGCGCCGAGGGCGCGCGGCCCACCCGCGCCCCGAGCTCGGCGAGGGTCAGGCCGCGGGCCCGCCGCAGGTGTCGCAGGCGTTGACCGAACGTCGCGAGGTCTAGACCACTTGCTGGAAATGAGCGAGATTCTTCTTTAAGAAACTGCGGCATATGTTCATTGTACGTGAATTTTTTGAAATCTTCACGGCCGCATGCCTGGCTTCTCCGGCGCCCGGTCCGGCAGGGTGGAACCACCACACCCGGGGACGACCATTGGCACAGGAGGATGTCCGGTGAACGACCGTCGCCTCGAGGGCACCGCGCATGCGGCAGGAATCAACGGCAAGAAACATGACGCCAGCCCGGCGGGCCTGGCCGCCCGCCTGGCCGGGGAGTGGGCGACCAGCCCCCGCTGGCGCGGCATCAAGCGGACCTACACCGCCGAGGACGTGATCCGGTTGCGCGGGTCGGTGCAGGAGGAGCACACCCTGGCGCGGCTCGGCGCCGAGCGGCTGTGGTCGCTGCTGCAGACCGAGGACTACGTGCACTCCCTCGGCGCGCTGACCGGCAACCAGGCCGTACAGCAGGTCCGGGCCGGGCTCCCGGCGATCTACCTGTCCGGCTGGCAGGTCGCCGCGGATGCGAACCTGGCCGCCCAGACCTATCCGGACCAGAGCCTCTACCCGGTCAACTCCGTCCCGCAGGTGGTCCGCCGGATCAACAACGCCCTGCTGCGAGCGGACCAGATCGCCTGGTCCGAGGGCAACGCCGGCGGGACGTACTGGATGGCGCCCATCGTGGCCGACGCCGAGGCGGGCTTCGGTGGCGTGCTCAACGCGTTCGAGCTGATGAAGGCCATGATCGCGGCGGGCGCGGCGGGCGTGCACTGGGAGGACCAGCTGGCGTCGGAGAAGAAGTGCGGCCACCTCGGCGGGAAGGTGCTCATCCCGACCGGGCAGCACATCAAGACGCTCAACGCCGCCCGGCTCGCCGCCGACGTCAGCGGCGTGTCAACCCTGGTGGTGGCCCGGACCGACGCGCACGCCGCGACGCTGATCACCAGCGACGTGGACGAGCGCGACCAGCAGTTCATCAGCGGCGAGCGGACCGCCGAGGGCTTCTTCCGGGTCCGCAACGGCATGGCCGCCTCGATCGCCCGCGGGCTGGCCTACGCGCCCTACTCCGACCTGATCTGGATGGAGACCTCCACCCCGGACCTGGCCGAGGCGCAGGAGTTCGCCGAGGCCATCAAGGCCGAGTTCCCCGACCAGATGCTGGCCTACAACTGCTCGCCGTCGTTCAACTGGCGCAAGCACCTGGACGAGGGGACCATCGAGAAGTTCCAGCGTGAGCTGGGCGAGATGGGTTACCGGTTCCAGTTCATCACGCTGGCCGGCTTCCACGCGCTGAACTACTCGATGTTCGAGCTGGCCCGCGGCTACGCCGAGGAGGGCATGCCCGCCTACGTGCGGCTGCAGGACGCCGAGTTCGCGGCGGAGGCGGACGGCTACACCGCGACCCGTCATCAGCACGAGGTGGGCACGGGCTACTTCGACCTGGTGACCTCGGCCATCTCGCCGAACTCCGCCACGGTCGCACTGGCCGGCTCCACCGAGGCCGAGCAGTTCACCGCGGCCCACTGAACCGCAGCACCGCCGGGGCTGCCCTGATCCCAGGGCAGCCCCGGCGGCGTGCTAGGACAGCAGCCCCGTCGGCGCGGGCAGCTCCAGGACGTCGTCATCGTCGAGGGCGCCCCGGCTGCCGTGCCAGCGGCCCGGCAGGAACAGCGGGATGATCATGGCCATGCCCGCGAGCGCCAGCACACCGCTCAGCAGCAGGGCACGGAACCCGGCGCCGGCCGCGTGCGTCTGCAGCGGAATCCAGGCCAGGGCGCGGTGCGGGCGCACCGCCAGCAGCGCGGTCCAGGCCAGCAGGACCAGCCCCGGCAGGCCGGTGGCCAGCGGTGACACGGCGGGCAGCACGAGCAGGACGCCGAGCAGCAGGCCGGTGCCGAGCATGGCCGCCAGGCCGGTCAGGCCGGGCCTGCTGGGCAGTCCGACGCTGTGGCCGGCCAGCGCGGGCACGTGTTCGGCCCCCCAGCCGGCACCGAAGAACAGCGCCGCGGCCAGTCCTATCGCCAGGATGAGCCCGATGAGGTGTCGCATCTTCGCATGAGCCCTTCATCCCCGCTCTGCTCCGTTACGGCAGTACCGACTCTACGTGGCCGTCCCGCCGTCCGCCGGGCAGATGGCCGGTTCCAGCGGACGGCCACCCGGGCGCGGTTCAGCGGTGCGAGCAGCGCATACGCCCGGTACGCGTCCCGGCGGATGAGCTCTGCCTTCAGCCCGCGGAACCCGGCGGGCCGGCGGTAGCCCGGCGGGACGTGCTGGGCGAACTCGGCCGCCATGCGGGCGAAGAACCGCCGCCGGGCGCGCCGCGGGACCAGCCCGCTGGCCAGGATCGAGCTGTAGTGCTCGACCGCGCGCCCGAACACCGCCGCCCGCACCGCCGGGCCGGCCGCCAGGCCGGCCGCCGCGCCGGTCCCGCCGGGCTCCAGCAGCGCGAACACCCGCGCGTAGGAGGTGAAGATGGCGAAGTGGGCGGTGCCGGCCGTGGCCAGGAACGAGCCGCTCCGGCGGCGGTACAGGTAGCAGGCCCGGTCCAGCAGCGCGATTCGCTCCGCGGCCAGCAGCGCCCCGGCGGACACCGGCACGTCCTCGTGAATCCCCGGCGGCAGGGCGATGCCGAGCCCGGTGAGGAAATCCCGGCGGAACACCTTGCTCCACAGCGTCATGGTCCGGTCGATCAGGGCCGGGCGGTCGGCGAGCGTGCACACGCCGCCCGCGCCGGGTGGCCGGGCCAGCAGCCCTGCTCCCGGGCTCGGCCCCGTCCCGCCATCTGGCCGCAGGATGCGGTAGTCCAGCAGCAGCACGTCCGGCCGGTCCCGCTCCAGCCGGGCGGCGACGGCGGCCAGGCTTCCAGGGGTGAGCAGGTCATCGGGGTCGGCGAACCACACGTACGCGCCGGCCGCCTGCGCCAGCCCGCGCATCCGGGCCGGCCCGGGGCCGGCCGGGGCGGCCAGGTGGACAACCCGCAGCCTCGGGTCGGCGCGGGCACGGGCGTCCAGGATGGTGCCGCAGGCGTCGGGCGAGGCGTCGTCCACCGCGATCACCTCGACCCCGCCGGGCGGGTCCGGCTGGCCCAGGACCGAGTCAAGGCAGCCGGGCAGGTACGCCTCGACCCCGCTGACCGCCAGCACCACGCTGAGCAACGGCGGCCCGCCCGCAGGTTGGTCACGTTTAGTCACGATACGCACCGCTCGGTAGTCATGGCGGTCCGATCATAGGACAGCCCCTTAACAGCGTCCTGTCAGGAGCGCCGCGTAGGCTCGGGCCGTGCACATCGATACCATCTTCAAGACGATCGGTTCCCTGGCCGTCCGATTCCGCTGGCTGGTGCTGATCGCGTGGGTGGCGGGGGCGATCGCTGCCGTTTCACTGCTTCCCTCGCTGAACAGCGTGACGCAGAACAACAACACCAAGTTCCTTCCGTCCAGCGCCCCGAGCGAGCAGGCGGCGGAGCTCGCCGCCCCGTTCGGCACCGCCAGCCTGGTCCCGATCCCGGTCATCGCGGCCCAGCCCGCCGGGCCGCTGACACAGGCCGACCTCAGCGCGATCGCCGGGCTGCCGGCCCGGCTGAAGACGGTCGGCGGGGTCGCCAAGGTGCAGGACGCCGGCGTGTCCGGCGACGGGCACGCGGTCCAGCTGATCGTGCTGGCGCAGCAGGGCGGCGGCAACGCGAACTACGCCACCGACCTGATCGACGGGCTGCGCAGCCAGATCGCCAAGGCCGGGCTGCCCGCCGGGCTGCAGGCACACGTGACGGGCGACGTCGCCGCGCAGGTAGACCAGCAGAAGGCGTCGGGCAACACCGGCGGCAAGATCCAGGCGCTGTCGCTGCTGTTCATCGTCGTGCTGCTGGTCCTGATCTTCCGGTCGTTCACCCTCGCGCTGGTGACGGTGATCCCGCCGCTGCTGTCGTTCCAGATCGCCGGGCCGCTGGTCGCCGAGGCCGCCCAGCACGGGCTGCAGGTCTCCCCCATCGCCGAGTTCCTGATGATCGTGCTGGTGCTGGGCGCGGGCACCGACTACGGGCTGTTCCTGGTCTTCCGGGTCCGCGAGGCGCTGCGGGCCGGGCAGCACGCCACGGCGGGCGAGCACTACCCGGGCACGCGCGGCCTGGGCGGCAGCCTGCTCGGCGACTTCCTGCACCCGAGGGACCCGGCCCGGGAGGCGATCGTCGGCTCGGTGACCAAGGTCGGCGAGTCCATCACGTTCTCCGCGGCCACGGTCATCGCGGCGATGCTGACCCTGCTGCTCGCCTCGTTCTCCTTCTACGCCGACCTCGGCGGCCCGTTCGCCATCGCCATCGGGGTCACCCTGATCGCCGCGCTGACGCTGCTGCCCGCGCTGCTGTCCATCCGGCTGTCGCTGCTGGCCATGAAGCGCTCGCTGTTCCGGGCCATGTTCAAGCGGCCGAAGCTGCTGCCGTGGAACATCCAGGGCAGCGGCAAGACGGGCGTCTGGGGCCGGGTGGCCGGCCGCATCGTGCGGCACCCGATCCCGACCCTGGTGTCCGGGATCGTGCTGTTCGGCGGGCTGGCGTTCGCGGTGTTCGGCTACACGGCGGCGGGCTTCGGCGGGAGCACCGCGCCGCCGGCCGGCAGCGACTCGGCCGCCGGCCAGGCGCTGCTCACCAAGTACTTCCCGCAGTCGGCGGCCAACCCGACCACGGTGATATTCCGCTTCGGCACCCCCGTCTGGCAGAACCCGGGGCCGCTGGCCGCGGCCACCACCAAGCTCCAGGGGACCGGGTTGTTCACCCAGGTCAGCGGTCCGCTGAATCCGACTGGCGCGCCGATCACCCCGGCCCAGTTCACCGCGCTGCACGCCAAGCTCGGGCCGGCCAGGGCGCTGCCGCCGACACCGCCGCCCGGCACGGGCGTGCCGGCCGGCGCGTACCAGGCCTACCGCGCCACGGCCAACTTCGTCAGCCCCGACGGCCGGACCGTGCTGTACCAGACGGGGCTGAAGGCCGGCGATCCCGGCAGCACCAGCGCGATGAACGCGACGCCGTCGCTGCGCGCGGCGACCACGGCGATCGGCACGTCCATCGGCGCGTCCGACGCGGCGGTCGGCGGGGAGGCGCCCGCGCTCTATGACATCAGCAGCATCTCCAACAGCGACCTCAAGCACATCATCCCGATCGCGATCGTGGCGATCGGCATCCTGCTCGCGCTGGTATTGCGCAGCCTGGTGGCACCGCTCTACCTGATCGCGTCGGTCGGGATCTCCTACCTGGCGGCGCTGGGCCTGTCGGTGCTGGTGTTCATCAAGGCCGGTAACAGCGGCGGCCTGGTGTTCTTCATGCCGTTCCTGATGTTCATCTTCCTGCTCGCCCTGGGCGAGGACTACAACATCCTGATGATGACCCGGATCCGGGAGGAGGCGGGCCGGCTGCGGCTGCGCGACGCGGTGACCAGGGCGCTGGGCGCGACGGGGTCGACGATCACCTCGGCCGGGCTCGTGCTGGCCGGCACGTTCATCGTGCTGACGCTCGTCGCCGGCGGTGGCTCGGGCGGCGACCAGATCCGGGACATCGGCCTGGGCCTGGCCCTGGGCATCCTCATGGACACCTTCCTGGTGCGCACGCTGCTGGTGCCCTCCACCGTGGTGCTGCTCGGCCGGTGGAACTGGTGGCCGTCGAAGATGAGCAGGAAGGGCCGGGCACTGCAGCCCGCGGGCGGCGAGCCGGGGCTAGATGGCGCGGGCCGGGGCGTCGGCGAGGGCGTCGATCAGCCCGGCGAGGTCGCGCAGCGCGGGCAGGGCTGACTCCACCACCTCCCGGCGGGCGGCCGGGAGGTTGGCCAGCGCCGCCCGCAGCAGCCGCTCGTTCACCTGCTGCCAGCGGGAGACCGCGGCCTGGCCGGCCGGGGTCAGCGACAGCGACGCGGTGCGCCGGTCGTGCTCGCCCCCGGTCCGGGTGATCAGCCCGGCCCGCCGCAGGCCGCTGGCCAGCGTCGCCTCCGAACTCGGCGCGATCCGCAGCATCCGGGCGAGCTGGCCGGGGCGGGCTCCCGGGTTCTCCGCCAGGCATGACAGCAGTTCCAGCTGGGCGACGGACAGGCTGCCGCCCGGGTCGGCCGCACGGGCAGCCCGGCGCATGGCCCGGCGGAGCCGGGATATGACGTCGGCGAGTTCCGCTCCGCTGGCATCGCCCTCGCCGCCTGCAGGCGATGCCCGGTCAGCCGGCTGCACCAGGCGCGGTCCCCTCTGCCCCAGATCGAGATGTTGCCGCTGTCGTCCGCCCTCATCATGGCCCAGCCAGCGGCACGCTGCCCGGCAATCCGTACATAACCGACTACGCGGACACCACCGGGCGCTCCGATCCGGCGAAAGTGAGGTTCGCGGCGCCGCGGCGCCGCCCGAACCGCCATACTCGGCGTTGATCTCGCAGGACTCACCGCAGGCGGTGCTGGCCTCCAGCGCACGGACCCGTCAGACTCACCTGAGGGAGGTCCGAGCTTCGCCGTCGCGTGGCACCAGGTGCGCCGGTTCGCCCGGCGGCGCAGAAGGGACGCCAATGCAAGAACTGCGCCTCGTCGCGGTCAGCGAGGACGGTACCTATGCCGTTCTGGCAGCGCCGGGGAGCGGCGGCCGCTTCTCGCTCCGGATTGACGACCGGCTGCGGATCGTGGCCCGCGGGCAGTTCTCGCGGCTTGCGCAGTACGAGATCGAAGTGGAGAGTCCCTTGCGACCCAAGGAGATCCAGGACCGGATCCGCGCCGGAGAGACCGCCGAGGAGATCGCGGACGCCGCGGGCGTGCCGATCGAGCGCGTGCGGCGGTTCGAGGGGCCGGTGCTGGCCGAGCGCGCCTACCGTGCCCAGGAGGCGCAGAGCGCGACCCTGCGCCAGCCGGGCGAGTCAGGGCCCGGGCGCCCCCTCGGGGACCTGGTGGTGGAGCGCCTGCGCGCGTTCGGGGCGGACCCCGCCGAGGCGGAGTGGGACTCACGGAAGCGGGCGGACGGGGGCTGGCAGGTCCGCCTCGCGTTCACCTCGGGCAGCCGCCCGCAGTTGGCGGAGTGGGTCTTCGACCCGCACCGCAAGCACGTCGCGCCCGCCGACGACGCCGCGGCCCGGCTGTGCCTGCCGGAGGGCCAGCTTCCGGATCTGCCGCCCGGACCGCGCCCGGCGGCGCGGGCGACCGTCACTCCCATCGGCAGCAGGCTTGGCCCGGCGGCGCCCGAGGGCGAGCCGGCCCGCCCGGCCGACCGGCCGCGGCCCGACGGCCCGGGCCGTTCCCGCGCCGGGCAGGAGGAGAGCGCGCCCCCGGCGGCTGTGCCACGGGAGCGGCCGGCCCGCAAGGCCGCGGGGGGACGGTCCCGGCGCTCGTCGGTACCGTCCTGGGACGAGATCATGTTCGGCACCTCCCGGCCGAATGAGTAGCGCACCAGGCCGTCCGTTGATCCCGCAGGCATGCCCGCGACCGCATACGATCACTGCGGATAACGCGTGCACATCAGAGACGAGGTTGGCAGTTGCGGCGGTGGGCGGGTGCGTCCGGCCGATCGATTCTGGCGGTGGCCGGCGCGGCGGTCCTCTTCGGTGTCAATGGCTGCGGCCTGATCGGCGGGCCGAGCACGGTCTTGACAGCGGTCCCGGACACCATCACGGTCACCAGCCCGGATTACGCCGACGGGCGGATGGGCGCCGAGTTCAGCTGCCATGGCGCGGGCCGGCACCCGGCGATTCACTGGTCCGGCGCGCCGGCCAGAACAAAGTCCCTTGCGCTGGTCATGGATGACTCGGCGGCGCCGATCACCCCCTATATCTACTGGCTCGTCTTCGACATAGGCCCGCAATCCTCCGATATTCCGGCTGGGCGGCTTCCGCCAGGGGCACGCCGGGCGAAGAACAGCAAAGGCACGATCGGCTATGACCCGCCCTGCCCGGCGAATCCCGGGCACCAATACCGGTTTACCGTTTACGCACTTAGCAGGCGGCTCTCCCTGGCTGACGGGGTGAGCGCCAAAACGGCCTGGACAGCCATAGCCGCAGCCGCTATCGCACGTGGCAGGCTGCCTGCCGCCGTCAGCCCGTAATCGCCTGATCGCGCTGAGTAAAAGCCGTTCGTAAAAGTTCTCTAAACACGTGACAGGGACCATACCGGTCCGTCAGAATCACTCCTCAGGAGTTACCTCCTGGAGTGATCCCGAGTCGCTAGCGATACTGGGGAAGGCCCGCGCCGTGGCCGCGTGCGCCTCGCTAGCGCTGCCCACATGGCCATGGCTAGTTGGGTGGTGCGATGATCCTGCTCGTGGTTGGCGTGGTGGCCGTTATAGTCGTGGTCCTCATTGCCGTCTTTCTGAGCATTCGGCTCGGGCGCGGTGACGAGCATGACGAGCTGGACTCCGGGCCCGGTGGCCGCGACCGCGGGCACGCTGACGACGACCGGCGCTGGCAGGAGCGGGACGCCCGGCGGTCGCCGGCGGCCAGCGCCCGGGCAGCGGGCCGCGGCGGTGCCGGGCGCGGCAGGAACAGCGGCGACCTGGCCGGCTACCGCGGGCATGGCCCGTCCGCCGCGCGCGGCCCGGCCAGGGAGCGCGAGCGGCCGTCCCGGCCCGGGGACTATGGCGCCGGGTCGCGCAGGCCGGCCCGCCCGGCCGGGCCCGGCTACCGCGAGCCCGCGGTCCCGAGGACACCCGCCCCGGCAGGCGCCCAGCCGCGCGCGCGGTACGACACCGGCCCCTCGCGCCGGGTGGCCGCCGGCGACTTCCCCTCCGCCGACTACCCGTCGCAGGACTTCGGCCCGGCCGGGCACGCGTCCGGGGCCTACCCGGCGGGCGATCATCCCTCGGCGGAGTTCCCCGTCGCGGATTACGACGCCGTGGAGCCGGCCCGGCCCCGCAGCGAGCACGCCGACTCGCGCCGCAAGGCGGCCGGCCCGGGTGGCCGGGGCCGGTCGAGGCAGCGCGGCAAGCGCGATGCCGACGACGACTGGCCCAGCACCGACTGGGATGAGCTTTCCGACGAGCAGTACTGGGCGGAGCTGTCCGCGGACAAGCCGCTCGCGACCATGGCCCGGCCCAGCCGCCCGGCCGGTAGTGCCAGCCCGGCCAGCGCTCCCCGGCCCGCCAGCGCTCCCCGGCCCGCCAGTCCCGCCGCTCGCGAGGCACGCGGGCCCCGGCCCGCCGGGCCGCCGGCCGAGCGCGACCTGCCCGGCCGTAACGGGCGCCCGGGCCCGGGCCCCGGCAGCCGCCCGGCGCGCCGCGACGACGCCCGCACCGTGGCCCGGGACGAGGGATTCACCGCGCAGAGCGAGCCCGTCACCGAGCGCCTGCCGGTGCGGACCCGGCAGCAGCCCGCCGTGCCTGCCGCCCGCCGGGCGGCCGACGGGCTCGCCGCGGGCCGTTCCTTCCCCGCCGAGCCGCCGCCGCCCATCCCGGGCGCGCTCGACGACGATCCGCTGACCAGCCCGTCGTTCTCGCTGAAGGCGATCCCGGCCACCGACAGCCGTTCCTACAGCAACGCCAGAAAGCACGCCAAGACCAGCGACGGCGCCGCCAACGGCTACGCCGGCGCCGATCACGCCTATCAGGGGCCGGGCTCGCCCGCGCCCTCCCCCGCGCCGCTGCCGCCCGCGACCGCGGCGGCGCAGTGGTACAGCGCGCCGACCGAGCCGGTCGCGGCGCCGCCGCAGCCGCCCGCGTACGGGAACCCCTACCTTCACCCCGGCCCCAGCCAGCCAGCGGGCTTCCCGGACAGCCAGGCCGGCCAGGGCTACGCCGGCTACCTCGCGGACCCGCTGCGGGTCTACTCCCCGCCCGGCCATGCGGCACCGCAGCCGGCCCCGTACGCCGCGGAGCCCGCCGGGCCTGGTTACCCTGCCAGCCCCGGTTACCAGGGGTATCCGTACGCGCAGGACAGCCAGGCGGCCTACCCGGACGGCTACGGCGGCACGGGCGGGTACGCGGCCGGTTACGAGGCCAACTACGGCGCAGACCCCTATGCCGGGGGATACGGGCCATACCCGTCCCAGGGTTGACAAGCCGGTACACCGGGCACCGACAATATGGCGACCCCCAGGACAACGACGCACGGCGAGGAGACGGTGGACCACGCACGGGATCACGCTCGCACCTACCATCTGCACCGGCTGGCGACCGCGCTCGACACCCAGGGCCTGCACGCCACGGTGAAGACCACCTACCCAGCGGCCCTGCACATCTTCGCCCCGGGCGCGACGATGCTGGCGGAAAGCATCGGCTGCACGCCCGGCACCGATGACCGGGGCCACCTGCGCTGGTACTACCGCTGGTCATGGGGTGAGGTGCTGCACGACGCGGACGACCCGTCGGCGGCGGCGGCCAAGATAGCCGAGGTCCTGTCCGCTCGCTGAGGGCAGCCGTCACGGCCCTGACCTGGCTAGACTGGAGGGTGCCGTGAGCAAGAAGGTAACGCCGCCGCCGCCTGGCGACAAGCCGGCGCCGGCCGCCCCGCCGACGCCGCCCGCCTGGCGGCACTGGCTGTGGCCGATCGCCCTGATGATCTTCCTGGTCCTGTGGCTGTTCCTGCCCACCCTGCACACCAACCAGGTGACCCTGTCCTACACCGAGTTCCTGGCCAAGGTCAGCTCGCACCAGGTGAAGACCGTCACGCTCAACTCCGACGGCGACGCGAGCGGAACGCTGGCCAGCGGCAGCACCTACCACACGGTGATCCCGAGCCAGGCGGGCCAGACGTTCCTGGACCAGTTGCAGTCGGCGAACGTGGAGATCACCGCGACCACGCCGGGCCCGTCGTTCGGCTCAGAGGTGCTGACGTGGCTGCTCCTGCTCTCCCCGTTCCTGCTGTTCGGCTGGCTGTGGATGCGGCTGTCCCGGGGCGCCGGCGGGCAGCTCCAGTCGGTCCTGGGCGCGGGGCGCTCCCGGGCGAAGGTGTTCGACGCCGAACGGCCGCAGACCCGGTTCAGCGACGTGGCCGGCTACGACGGCGCCAAGGCGGAGATCGCCGAGGTGGTGGACTTCCTGCGGCACCCGGACCGGTACCGGCGCGCCGGGGCGACGCCGCCGCGCGGGGTGCTCATGATCGGCCCTCCCGGCACCGGCAAGACGCTCATCGCCCGTGCGGTGGCCGGCGAGGCGGAGGTGCCGTTCTTCTCGGTGGCCGGCTCCAGTTTCGTCGAGCTGTTCGTCGGCGTCGGCGCGTCCCGGGTCCGTGACCTGTTCAGCGAGGCCCGCAAGCGGGCCCCGGTGATCATCTTCATCGACGAGCTGGACGCGATCGGCCAGCGGCGGGCGGGCGCCGGGGCGGTGGTCTCCAACGACGAGCGCGAGCAGACGCTCAACCAGCTGCTGACGGAGATGGACGGCTTCGACCCGGTTGAGGGAATCGTCGTGCTCGCCGCCACCAACCGGCCGGAGGTGCTCGACCCGGCGCTGCTGCGCCCGGGCAGGTTCGACCGGCAGATCACCATCCCGCTGCCGACCCTGGCGGAACGGACCGCGATCCTCACCGTGCACTGCCGGGGCAAGCACCTCGACCCCGGCGTGGACCTGGACGTGGTGGCCCGCGGCACGCCCGGCTTCTCCGGGGCGGACCTGGCCAACCTGGCCAACGAGGCGGCGATCTTCGCGGTCCGCGAGGGGCGGGATGTGATCACCGCCGCGGACTTCGACGCGGCCAGGGACCGGATCATCCTCGGCCGCCGGGAAGGCTCCAACGTGCTGCTGCCCGAGGAGAAGCACGCCGTCGCGGTGCACGAGGCGGGCCACGCCCTGGTCGCCGCGCTGTCCCCGCTGGCCGACCCGGTGGCCAAGGTCACCATCCTCCCGGCCGGCCAGGCGCTCGGCGTGACCGAGCAGTTGCCCCTGGTCGAGCGGCACCTGCACGGCGAGGACTACCTCAACCAGGCCCTGGCGGTCCGGATGGGCGGGCGGGCCGCCGAGCTGGTCGAGTTCGGCCAGGGCTCCACCGGCGCCGCCAACGACCTGGCCTCGGCCACCGACCTCGCCGTCAAGATGGTCCGCGAGTTCGGCCTGTCCCAGGAGATCGGGCCGGTCGGCTATCCCGAGGGGGGGTCGGTGTTCCTCGGCGCGGGCGGGCCGGGGATGTCCAGCCGGCCGTTCGCCGAGGCCACCCAGGCCGCCATCGACAGCGAAGTCGCACGGCTGCTGCGCGAGGCCGAGGAACGGGCCGTCAGCCTGCTGCGCGACCACCGCGCGCAGCTGGGCACCCTGGTGAGCCTGCTGCTGGAGCAGGAGACCGTGGACGGCGGCGCGGTCTACCAGGTGCTCGGGCTGCCGTCGCCCGGGCATCGCCCGGACGCGGCGATCATGGCCCCGCACCGGCCCGCGGCGGCCGCCCGGGCCGTGGCCGCGGGCCCCGGCGCGGTGGCCGCGCCGCCCGCCCCGCCCCGGGCCGGCGCCCCCGGGCCGGGCGGCGATCCCGCCTAGCGCCCGGCCGGGCATCCGGCGCCCGGCCGCGGGTTGTCCTGTTATGGTGGCCCGCATGCCCGTCACGATCTCGGTGCGTGACCTGCGCAAGTCGTACGGTGGCCTGCGGGCCGTCGACGGCGTCAGCTTCGAGGTGGCACAGGGCGAGTGCTTCGGGATCCTGGGCCCGGACGGAGCCGGCAAGTCCACCACGCTGGAGCTCGTCGCGGGCCTGCGCGAACCGGACGGCGGCGAGGTCAGCGTGCTCGGCACGCGGCCGTGGCCCCGCGACCCGGTGCTGCTCCCCCGGATCGGCGTGCAGCTGCAGGCGTCGTCGTTCTTCGAGCAGCTCACCGCGCGGGAGCAGCTGCGCACCTTCGCCTCGCTGTACGGCGTGGCGGCGCGGCGCGCGGACATGATCCTCGGCGTGGTCGGGCTGGAGGAGGCGGCCGGCATCCGCACGGAGAAGCTGTCGGGCGGCCAGGCCCAGCGGCTGTCCCTCGCCTGCGCGCTCGTGCACGACCCCGAGCTGCTGTTCCTGGACGAGCCCACCGGTGCCCTGGACCCCCAGGCCAGGCGGAACCTGTGGGACCTGCTGCGCAAGTTCAGCGCGGCGGGCCGCACGGTGGTGCTGACCACCCCTCACATGGACGAGGCGGAGACGCTCTGCGACCGGGTCGCGATCATGGACCACGGGAAGATCCTCAAGACCGGGCCGCCGGCCGCGCTGGTCCGCGAGCTCGGCCGGCCGCTGCGGATCACCGTGGCGGCGGGTGCCACCCTGGAGGACGTGTTCCTGGAGCTGACCGGCCGCGAGTACCGCGGCTGAGCGCCACCGCCCCCCGGGTCAGTCCGCCAGCAGCCGGGCCACCTGCTGGCGCGGCCGGTCGGCGGCCAGCCGCACGTGGTACATCGAGCGCCAGTTCTTGCCGGTCAGCAGGAACTCCCCGCTGCCCGGCAGCGATGCGACCCCGTTCAGCACCGCCTCCGGGTCACCCCGGTGCCGCTCCATCACGGCCTTGGCGTCCACGACGTCGGTGACCTCGCCGCTGCCCGAGTCGATTCCCACCAGGTAGCGCCTGCCCAGGACGTTCGCCCAGACCTGCCCGTCGCGCCAGTCGAGGTCGTTGAGGCCCGGGATGCGGTGGCCGTCCAGTCGCACCCGGATCGTGCCGTACGGCGCC
>Ga0335078_10003185_pt1 | contig 24465 bp, 19 predicted proteins | sample Lox_Sample_32_FD_206711 | JGI IMG/M metagenome (GOLD analysis project Ga0335078, IMG submission 206711) | Soil microbial communities from Loxahatchee National Wildlife Refuge, Florida, United States - Lox_Sample_3.2 | ecosystem: Environmental > Terrestrial > Soil > Wetlands | place: USA... | reverse complement strand
AGGGCGGCTGGCAGCTGTGGGGCGAGCCGTTCACCCTGCCGGTTACCGCGGCCAACTGGCCCGCGCGGTACTTCGGCGCCCTGGACCCGCTGACCACCCCGGCCGCGGCGGTGACCGTCCGTGACATCGAGGAGTGCTTCACCCGGCTGACCGGGCTGAAGCTGGCGCCGGGGCTGTCCGTCGCCCAGGAAGGCGGCCACTTCGCCAGGCTCCGCGCGGAATGCGCCCGGCTGGTCGCCGGCTGGCCGGCCATCCCCAACTTCGCGGTGCCGCTGGCGGACTCACCCGACGGGCCCAGCGCCCCGCAGCTCGGCCTGGGGCTGGTGCAGCAGTTCCAGATCAGCGCGCTCAGCCCCTACCTGGCCCGGGTGATCGGGCTGTACTTCGTCGACCAGCAGGCCGACCCCGCCGCCGTCTACGACTACTGCATCGTGGGCGTGTGGCCGGAGTTCGCCGCGCCGATGATCCTCGAGCCGGGCGCCGCGCCGCGCGGTGGGCTGGCCGCCGGCCTCGCCGGCTTCGACGGGATGACGATCACCACCGGCGACACGGCCAGCCACCTGTACGCGTGGGGCGGCGCGCCGCCCGGTCCCGACCCGGCCGCTCCGGCCAGCGTGACCACGGCGTTCTCCGCCGCGCTCGCAGCCCTGCCGGCCGCCGACTGGCCCGCCTCGATGCTGGCCATCGAGGCGCCGCGGCCGCGATTCCCGTGGGCGCTTCCGGTGCCGCCCGGCACCGTGCTGGCCTCGATCACGCTGCCGAACCCGGTCGCCGCGCTCGCCGTCGCCGTCGCCGGGACCGGCACGCTCACCGCGGTCGCCGCCGGGTCGGCCGTGGACTCGGCGGCCTTCGACTCCCCCACCCTGACCTGGGTCACGCTCAATGCGCCCAGCCCGGCCACCGCGCCGGCCGACACGATCGAGATCACGTCGGCCGCCGGCACCGGCGTCGTCGTGGTCGCGCTGCTGGCGACGGTCCCGGTGGCCGGCTCCGCGGCCGGGGTCCGGTACGCCCTGGTGCACGCCCCGCGGGCGATGACTGCGCCGCCCGCCCCCGCCGAGCCGGCCGGCATCTTCCGGCGGCGCGACGCGTCCGTCGAGCTGCCCGGGCCGCAGCTCGTGGCCCGGTCCCTGTTCGAGGTGCAGTGGCCGCCGCTGCCGGGCCCGGCGCAGACCGGCGACCCGGTCACCGACCCGGTCGCGCTGCCGCCCCCCGACGGCGCCGTGGCCTACATCGCCGAGCAGGCTGACGGGAACCTGACAGCCGCGACGGTGCTGCCCCGCATCATCGCCGCCGCGCCCCAGCCCACCCCGGCCGACTCGCCGCTGCAGCCGCCGCCGCCGGCGATCCTGCGGTTCACGGCGTCCGGGCTGGCCGACCCGGTGGCCGGCTATCAGTGGCGGACCGCGGGCTTCGGGCTGTTCGGCCAGCTCGGGACCTACAGCCCGTGGAGCTCCGCGGTCGGGGTCGAGCGCATCGCCGCCGCGCCCACGGCCCTGCGCGCGGTGTCGTTCGACAACTCGGCCGCCGGCGGTGGTCACCCCGAGCCGGCCGCGGACCCGGTGGCATGGGCCGGCGGCCATCTGTCGCTGAGGGCCGAGTGGTCCGGCGGAAGCCTGCTGCTGTACCCGGACGCCAGGACCGCCCGGCTGACCGTCCAGGCCCTCGACTCCTCCGGCCACCCGGGCCCGGTGATCACTACCGAGGACTTCGCCGTCCCGGCCCCGGCGATCGGCGCCTACGTGCTCACCGGCCTGGTCCCCGACCCCGCCCGCCAGGTGGTCTACGCGATCACGACGCCGCCGCTGCCGGCGCTGGACCCGGACGGGCCGCCCGCCTCGCTCACGCTCACCGGAGTCCTCCCCGGCGGCGTCGCCGTCACCGAGCGCTATCCGGTGCGGCCCGGGCCGGTCGACCCCGCCGCCGACGTGCAGCCCCCCGGCGTGGTCGCCACGCTCCCGGCCGGGCCGTCGTCGCGGCTGACCGGCAACCCGGCCCTGTTCCTCGGCCAGCCGGCCTACCTGGTCGGCGGCGTGTCGGTGCCGCTCAGCCTGGACGTGCCGCTGATCGTGCCGGTCGATCAGCGCACCGTCCGGGCCCAAGCCAGCGTGCAGTCCTCACGCTCGGACCCGTTCGACCCGGCCGAGACGATCACCGACCCCAACCACGTGCGGCCGGACGCTCCGGAACCCACGTCGGCCCCGGCGGTGTTCACCGGGGCCCAGTACCTGACCCCGCCGCCCCCGCCGACCCCGGTGCACGACGTCGAGCACCGCTGGTACCAGCCCGCCGACGCCACCGGCCAGGCCGGCTACGCCTTCGACCCCGCGGCCGCTGGCGGGGTCGGTTTCGACACCTCGGCCGGCCTGCCCGCCGTGTCCGGCTACCTGCTGGAGCGGGCCCCGGGCCACTCGCTGGCCCTCGCGGACGTCAAGCGGCGGCTGACGGCCGGCCTCACCGACGGCAATCCCGCCATCGCCGGCCGGGCCGACCTCGCCGCCTGGATCGCGGATCTGCCCGGCTGGCTCGCGTGCTACAACCTGCGCACCTACGGCGCCAACTCCGGCGCGTACCTCACCGCGGTCACGGCCCTGGCCGACGCCGCGGCGCAGCGGGCGCTGATCGAGCACTTCTACGGCGGCCTGCTGGACGACGAACTGTGCGTGCTCGCCGACGTGCCCGGCAACATCACCGCGTTCAGCCGGGTCAGCCCCGCGCCGCTGCCCCCGGGCACGATGCCGGCCGACACCGTGAACGGCGCCGGCTACGGGCGCAACCTGTACAAGCTCGCCGCGGTCAACCCGGCCGGGTCGGTCTCGGCGCGCAGCGGCGCCGCGGGCCCCGTCTACACCCAGCCGGTGCGGCCGTCCCGGCCGCCGGTGCTGTACCGGGTGCAGCCCGCGCCCGGGGCGTTCGTGGTGGCCTGGGTGATCGACGACAACCCGGACGTGGCCGGCTACCTCGTCTACCGGGCGGCCAGCCCGGACGACCTGGCCGACCTCCGGTACTGGGGCCCGGACCCGGCGCACCCGCTCGACCCATCCCAGCTGGCCGGGCCGGCCTACGACCCGACCGCCTGGCGCGGGTTCACGCTGACCGCGGGCGCCGCGGACCCGCGCCTGGTGGCGGTGGTCGCCGACCCGCGGGTGTTCGCCCGCGACCACGCCGGCAGCGACATGGCGGAGATCCCGCTGCCGCCCGGCCCGGCGCCGGATGAGGTCATCGGCGTCTACCGGCTGGATGAGTTCGACGCCGGGGCGCCGGCCGGCGCGCAGCCGCAGGCCTTCAACTACTGGCGGCCCGACACCGGCGGCGGCGACGGCACCGCTCAGGTCGTGACCACCGGCAGCGGCGCCACCGCGGCCTCCAGGATCACCGGGCTGCGGCTCGGCCTCGGCCGGGGCGCGCCGGCGGTCGTGGTCGCCCGGTACGGCCAGGCGACCCAGACGCTCGGCACGCTGCCGACTTCCGGCGGCGTGCCGGTGCGGCGGGTCAGCTTCCTGGACGGGGCGGTGACCGGCTCCGCCCCGCCGGCCCCGCTGGACCGCAGCGCCGCGCCGGACTGGACGCCCCCCGGGCCCGGGGTCAGCTACTACACGGTCGTCGCCGTCGACATCGCCGGCAACGTCTCGGCGGCCGCGGCCAGCTTCGGCGCCGCGCCCGCGCTCGTCCCCGCACCCGCGGGTCCGTGACCGCTCCCGACCGCAAGAACCCCAGAACCCGGAAGGCACGCCATGACCGACATCATCGGCACCCTCGAGCAGGACCTGACGGTCTTCGCCACCCCGAATGAGACGAACGGGACCTGGAAGGGCGGGACCGCCACCGACACCACGCTGCTCACCGCGATCCAGACCCTGATGACCACGCTCGCGAACCTGCAGGGCGGCATCGGCCAGGCCGTGGGCACGATCAACGGCGACGTCGCCACCGCGCTGACCGACGCCGCCACGGCGCTGAACACGATCGCCGACGGCCTGGCGTCGATCGAGACGGCCGTGCCGGCCGGGTCCACGCCCGCGCAGGTGCTCCAGGCGCTGCAGAACGCCCTCACCGTCGGCCAGACGCTGCTGCCCGGCAGCTCGACCGCGCTCAGCTCGGTGAGCCAGTTCTTCGGGATGCTCTCGAGCCTGCTCAGCGACGTCGGCAACGACATCACCCAGGCCTCGACCCAGCTGTACCAGATCGCGCAGCAGCTGACCGCGATCGCGACCGCGTTCTGAGCCCGCCATGACGATCTCACCGGCCGACCTGATCACCAACGCCGCTCTCCAGTGGCTGACGGACCAGGTCAACGGCGCGCTCGGCAGCAACGTGCTGACCGTCAGCGACACCGACGGGCTTTCGGTCAGCGTGGCCGCCGGGCCTGGCGATCCCGTGGTCGCGCTCGACGACTTCCAGACCGGGCCGTCCGGGATCAGCGGGCGGCTGCATATCGACGACCTCGGCGCGGCCAACCCACTGTCGGCCGACATGTTCGGGGACTTCACGGTCGCGCTCACCGCGTTCGACGTGACCGTCGCCGGCGGCGCCCTGGCGGCGGTGAATATCGCCGGCGCCCTGACCATCCCGTTTTTCACCGGCGCGGACGGCCCGGAAACCGTCGACATTGATGTGTCCGTGCGGTCCGACGGCAACCTGGCGGTCACGCTGTCGGCCCAGCAAAGCGGCGGCACCACGCCCGACGGCCTCGCCGCGCTGCACTACGACCTGCCGGCCGGCGCGGCCATCGACCTGTCGCTGGCCTCCCTCGAGGTCGACCGCGAGACGTCCGGCATCTGGAAGGTCACCCTGACCGGCTCGCTCGCGCTCGGCACCGGCGACGGCACGAACTGGCCGTCGGTCGACCTGCGCGGCCTGTCCATCGACTCGGCCGGGAACATCAGCCTGGACGGCGGGTGGATCGACCTGCCCAGCCAGACCGCGCTGGACTTCTTCGGCTTCCACGTGGCGCTGCAGCAGCTGGGCTTCGGCACCGACGCCGCCGGCCGGTGGATCGGGTTCACCGGCGAGGTGCAGCTCGTCGAGGGCGTGCCGCTCGGCGGGTCGGTCCGCGGGCTGCAGATCAACCTGGACACCGGCGCGGTGTCGTTCACCGGCGTCAGCGTCGACTTCTCGATCCCGGGCGTGATCTCGTTCTCCGGCGACATCGAGCACATCCACCTGGGCGCCGGGCAGGACCCGACCACCCAGGGCCTGCCCGCCGGGTTCCCGACCCCGGTCGACATCTTCGCGGGCGGCGTTGACGTCACCATCGACGCCGCCGGCGGCCTGGAGGTGGACGCCACGTTCATCGTGGCCAACATCCTCCGGTCCTCGTTCCCGCCCGCGGTCCAGGCCAGCATCGCCGGCAGCAGCGTGCCCTGCTTCTTCCTGACCCTCGACGCCGAGCTGCCGGCCGCCATCCCGCTGTTCGTGGACATCGGCCTGTACGGGCTGTCCGGGCTGTTCGCCACCAACCTGTACCCGACCGTCGGCAGCGACACCTGGTGGGACTGGTTCAAGTACCCGACCAGCAACGGCGCCCCGGACACCAGCCAGGCCCCCGATTACACGGCCACCGACCCGGCCAAGTGGCTCAACCCGGTCCCGGGCGCGTTCGCGCTCGGCGCCGGGGCGACGGTCGGGACGCAGGATGACGGCTTCACCGCCTCGGCCGCCATCGCCTTCATGATCATCGTGCCCGGGCCCGTGATCGCGATCGTGGGGCTGGCCAACCTGCTCGCCAAGCGGATCGCCGGGCCCTCCGGGCAAGCCAACTTCGACGCGCTGGCCACCTACGACGGCCAGACCGGCGTGTTCGACATGATGATCGACGCCCACTACTCGGTGCCGGTGGTGGTCGACGTCCAGGGCACGGCCGAGCTCTACGCCAGCGGCACCCCGCCGACCGGTCCCGCGCCGATGTGGTTCCTGGCCCTCGGCAAGCCGCCGCACAGCCAGCGCATCCAGGCCCGGGTCCTGGACCTGTTCGAGTCCGACTTCTACCTCGTGGTCAGCGACACCGGGCTGGTCACCGGGATCTGGGTGGGCTACAAGAACTCGTGGAGCTTCGGGCCGCTGAGCGTGGACCTGGACGCCTACCTGGCCGCCCAGGGCGCGGTGCAGTGGTCGCCGTTCCAGATCGCGGCCGGCATCGAGCTGCACGGCGAGGTGCGGCTCGACGCGTTCGGCATCACGCTCGGCATCACCGCCGACGCCCTGCTCGAGGCGACCGCGCCCCATCCGTGGTGGATCTACGGCTCGTTCCAGGTCGAGCTGGACCTGCCGTGGCCGCTGCCCAACGTCGGGGCGTCGGTGAGCCTGTCCTGGGGCGGCAACGACGGGTCGGTGCCGCCCGCGCCGCTGGCCCTGAACGTGGTCAATGGCACGCTCGCCGACCACGGCGCCTCGGACCGCTACGAACTGCTCGCCCACCGCCCCGGCGCGGCGGTCAACGAGGCCAGCCCCGGGGACACGGTCAGCTACGACACGGCCGCCGCGCCCGGCATCCTGGCCGCGCAGCCGCCCGGCTACTGGGCAAGCAAGTACCCCACGGTGTCGGCCGACCCGGCCCAGGTCCGGCCCGACCTGAGGCCCGCCACGCTGACGGAGCCGGCGACCCTCGGTCAGGCCGCGCTCGTGCCGCAGGACTGCCACTTCACGCTGACGTTCGCCCATCCCGTGGGCGACGGGGCCGGTTTCGCCAACGCCATGCCGGTGGCGCCGGACCAGGCCTCCGTCTCGACCCCCGGGATCGTCGGCCCGGACGACATGTCGAACATCAACCTGAACCCGCCCGCGGTGCAGTGGCTGATCTACCACTCGCTGCTCGAGGTGGCGCTGTACCAGTACGACGAGGTCAAGCAGGCGTGGGCGCTGGTCTCCGCGACGCCGCAGGGCGGCGCGCCCAGGCCGCTGCCCGGCACCTGGGTCACCTCCGACCCGGCCAGCAACGGGGCCAAGCCCATGACCGCGCTGCGGGTGTGCTCCTACGTCGCCGAGCCGGGCCCGCGGCTGACCGCGGTCTGGGCGGGCCCGCCCGCGACCCTGGGCACCAGCTTCACCGACCAGGGCCTGGCGTTCTCGCTTGGTCCCGGGCTCGCCCCGGCCGCCGTGACCGCCAGCGGGCTGCCCGGCGCGCCGTTCGGCCTGTGCTTCACCGGCAGCAAGGGCGGCCACGTCACGATCGGCTTCCCGGCCGCGGTCCGGCTGGCGACGATCTCGGGCCTGCAGGTCGAGGGGGGCGAGTTCCCCCCGGCGGCGCTCACCGTGAGCAGCGGCGGCGCGCCGCTGCCGGTGACCAGCACGACGGATGACGGCGGGGTGTACACGATCACGGTCGACCCCGGCGCGCCGGCGGTCAGCAGCATCGAGATCTGGGTCGGGCTGGAGCCCGCCTACCTGATGGGCCTGTCGTACCAGATGCCCGACGTGAACCTGCCCATCCTCCCCGCGGCGCCGGCGCTGTACGCGCTGAAGACCGTCACGCAGATCCAGGCCGGCCGGCCGGACTCGTCCGGCCAGGCCAGCTTCCAGCCGGTACCGGACGGCGACCCGGTGATCGAGTTCGCCTACTTCCAGTGCGCCAGCGGCCCGGGGACCGCGGTCTACGCGACCCCGCCGGCCGGGCCGTCGGGATTCCCCAGCCCGCTGCCGTCCCAGAAACCGCCCGAGCCGTCCCTCGCCCTGGCCGCGCAGACCCCGGCGACCGACTTCCCCAACGGCGGCCGCCTGAACGACCTGAGCACCTACACGCAGTGGTCCTGGCCGGGCGACGGGGATACCACCGCCTACTTCGGCTACGACCTGAACGTCGAGTTCGACGAGACTTACGTGATCAACCTCTACCAGGCCCTCGGCACGGGCGCGGAGCAAGCCGCGTTCGCGACCGCCGGCCCGGGCCTGGCCAGCGCGCCGCTGCACTTCCGCTGCGTGGACCGCAACAACCAGCACACGCTGGTGGTCCCCACCGGGGTGCACGTGCCGTCCGCCCCGGAGCAAAGCGCGCTGGCCGGCGCGGTGACCGTGCCCGCCCTGCCCGCGGCGGTCGGCGCAGGCGAGCCCGCGATTTACTCGGCCGCCACCCTCGCCCGGGCCGCCGCCGCAGTCCGGGCCATCGGCTCCGGGGCGGCGCAGCTGGCCGTCCCGGCCGTCCCGCTCGCGGCGGCCGCGCGATCCGCGCTGGGCACCGCGGCGTCGGCGGCCGGGGTCGGCGGCGGGGCCGACGGCCTGCCGACCGCGCTGCGCCTCGACCCGGGCCTGCAAACCGGGGTCCTCCAGGAACTGGCCGAGGCCGAGGCGGCCGCCGCCGTCCGGGCGATGTGGTTCCAGCCGCTCGCGCCGCAGACCCGCTACACGCTCGACATCGTGGGCGGCCCGCTGATCGCGACCGGCGACCGGGCGGGGACGGGCGGCCTGCTCGCCGTGTTCGACCAAGCCGACGCCGAGGGCACCCAGGCCGCGCTGACCGCGTACTTCGCCCGCGAGGACGCCCTCACCACCTTGCAGCGGGTCCAGTTCACCACCTCGCGCTACGCGACCTTCGCCGGTCAGCTGGCCAACGTGGCCGCCCAGCTCGCGGGCACCGCCACCGCCCCCGTCCGGCGGTACGCCGCGGCCGGCGGGACGGCGGCGGCAGCCTGGCTGGCCAGCGGGCGCAACGACGGTGGCCGACCCGCGGCGCTGACCGCCTACCAGACCGCCCGCCAGGACCTGGCCGCGGTGGTCGGCCGCTTCGACTCGCTCTACGACGAGACCCTGGCCCGGCCGCTGGCCGACCCGGCGCAGGGCAACGGCGAGGCCGCGCTGGCCGCCCAGCGGGCGGCCACCCAGAGCGCCTGGCAGGCGTTCGCGGCGGCCACATCGGCCAGCTTCGACGGCCTTATCGGCGCCCTGGGCCGGCCCGACCTGGCCAGCAACCAGAAGGTCGCCCCGCCGCCGGACACCGAGCTGTCGGTCTTCACCCTGGACAACGACGAGGTGGTGACCGCGCTGCTGCTGGAGTCGCCGGAGCCGCTGGCCTGGCGCCGGATCTGGTCGTGGGTAGCCCTGCAGCCGGCCGTCTCGGGCCAGCCCGTGACCCCGGTCGTGCTCTGGAGCACCGACGGCACCCGGGCCCTGGTCGTCCCGCCCGGGGAACTGCGCGGCCGCTACGACCTGCTGCTCACCTTCCAGGGCAACATCGGCGCCGAGGTGGCCTGCATCACCGCGGCCGGCTCGGCCGTGGCCGACGCGGTAACAGTGGGCCCGCTCCTGCTCGGCCCACGGCTGCTGCGGCCTCCTCCCCCGCGCCGACTGTGACCCCGGGGGGTCGCGCCGGCGCCATCGGGTGACTTGTCCGCGATGCGGGTTATGCGGGCACCCGAGCGGGAGGTACCGATGGTTCGCGCCCGACCGATCACCGCGGACCCGGTGGCTCCCTGACGGTGACCGGGAACCCCGCCACGCTGGTCTGCGGCGGGCTCGATGACCTGCACTGCGACTACACCACCGCCACCGTGACCGGTCACGTGGTCCCGGGCGCGCCGATCACGGTTTTCCGGATCCCCGCCCTGCGCTCGGCGGCGATCAGCCCGGCCAAGCTGACCGGCCTACCTGGCCACCGACACCGGCACGCGCATCTTCCTGGTCACCGGGCCGATGTCCCGGATCACCGGCCTGCAAGAGATGTACCATCCGTGACCCCGGCCCCCTTCTGGGAAAATGACCCGGCAGGGAGGCGCGTGACTTCGATGTGGCAGCAGGCCGCCCGGCTGGGGCCGCCCGCGGCCGAGGACGCGCCGCGCTCCCGCAGCGCCCGGTCATGACCGCCCGGCTAGTCGACCCGGGTGGTGATCGGCGTGCCGATCTCGACCGTGCGGCCGACCGTGCAGAGCCGCTCGTGCGACTTCCTCACCACGTCCGGCAGGATCGCCCGGGCCGCCTCGCCCGGCTCGCCCGGCGCGAACGTGATCCGGTAACTGATGACGATCCCGGTCAGCCGGTTGCCCTGGTCGTCGCGGATCTTTTCCGCGCCGACCTCGATCTCGAAGCTCTCCGGCTCGGCCCGCCGCGAGGTCAGGATGTCCACGTCGATCGCGGTGCAGCCGCCGATCGCGGCGAGCAGCAGCTCGGTCGGCGTGAAGTCGGCGTTGCCGCCGGTGCCGAACGTGATCCGGCCGTCCCGGCTGTTGCTCGCCGTGAACACGCCGCTGGCGACGCGGTGCACGGTCACGCTGCGGTGCGCAGAATCGGTTGCCATCCCCCCACCCTGCCACGCGCCCCCGGTTCCGTCAGGATCTCACGGGCCGGCCAGGGCCTCGCGCACCCACCCGGCCAGGTACTCCTGCGCGTGCGCGACGTGGTCCACGACCACCCCCACCGGCCGCGAGTCGGCGTCGAGCAGCGCCGCGGCCCACTGCTGGTCGGAGAGGCCCCGACGAACGCGAGCAGCCGGTCTCGCGCCGCGTCGATCTCGGACGCGTACCGGGCCGGGCTGGGTGTTTCCTCGCTCGTGCCCCGAGCATAGGAGCCTCCGGTTCTAAGATCGCGGTAACCGGGAGGCGGGAGACGCCGTGGCGAACGTGATGATCACCGGCGGCGCGGGGTTCCTCGGGTCGCGCCTGGCCCGGGACCTGCTCGCCGCCGGGTCGCTGGCGCTGGCCGGGGGCGAGGCGGAGCCGGTGGCCGGGATAACCCTCCTCGACCAGGCGCCCGCGCCCGCGGACCTGGCCGGAGACGAACGGGTCACCGCGATCCGCGGCGACCTGGGCGAGCTGCTCGGCCCGGGCGGCGCCGGCCGGGACGCACTGGCCGCGGCAGGCGTGGTCTTCCACCTCGCCGCGGCGGTCAGCGGGGAATGCGAGGCCGACTTCGATCTCGGCATCCGGGCGAACCTGCACGCCACCGAGTCGCTGCTGGCCGCGGCCCGCGCCGCCGGGGCCAGCCCGGTCGTGGTGTACTCCAGCTCGGTGGCCGTGTTCGGCGGGTCGGCCGAGCACCCGCTCCCGGCGGTCGTCGACGATCAGACCCTGCCGAACCCGCAGACCAGCTACGGCACGCAGAAGTTCATCGGCGAGCAGCTGCTGGCCGACTACACGCGGAAGGGGTTCCTGCGCGGCCGGGCCGTCCGGCTGATGACCGTCAGCGTGCGACCGGGCCGGCCCAACGCCGCGGCGTCCGGCTTCCTGTCCGGCATCATCCGCGAGCCGCTGGCCGGCCAGCGTGCCACCTGCCCGGTCGACCCGGGGACCGAGGTGGCGCTGATGTCACCCGCCCGGGCCATCGAGGGGCTGCTGTGCGCGGCCACGTCCGCCGACCGGGCCTGGGGCGGGCGCACCGCGGTGACCCTGCCCGGGCTCAGCGTGACCGTCGCGGGCATGGTCGCCGCGCTGGAGCGGGTCGCCGGCCCCGAGGCGAGCGGGCTGATCGACTGGGTCCCGGACCCGGCGGTGGCCAGGATGTTCGCGAACTGGCCGGGCCGGGTACGGTCCGACCGGGCGGCCGGGCTGGGGCTGACCCCGGACCCGGACTTCGAGTCGGTCATCCGGATGCACCTCGCGGAGTCGGCGCGGCGTTAGCCCTGGTCAGGGGACCAGGGTGGCAAGGCAGGGGAAATGATCCTCACCGTCGTGTTCGCCGTGGCCGCCGCCTTCGCCAACGCGGCCAACGTGATCACGCAGCACGCGGCGAGCTACCGGGCCCCGAAACGGGAGAAGGGCTGGCGCCTGGTCGGCTACCTGTTCCGGCAGCCGCTGTGGCTGCTCGGCTGGGTCGCCGCGGTGGGCGGGTTCGTGTTCCAGGCCCTGGCCCTGCACAACGGCCAGTTGTCGGTGGTCCAGCCGCTGCTGGTCACCGAACTGGTCTTCGTCCTGGTGATGCGGCGGGTGTGGTTCCGCCAGGACGTGGTCAGGGCCGCGTGGGCGGCCGTGGTCGTGGTCTGCGTGTCCCTTGCGGTGTTCCTGGCCGTGGCCGAGCCCACCGGCGGGGTCGCCAACCCGCAGACCGCGCAGTGGCTGTCCGCCGGGCTCGCGTTCGGCCTGGCCATCGGGTTGTTCACCGCGGCCGGGATGCGGGGCTCGCCGGCCCGCCGGTCCGCGGCGTACGCGGTGGCGGGCGCGCTGGCCTGGGCCCTGATGGCCGTGTTCATCAAGACCGTGACCGACTCGCTGGCCGCGGCCGGCCTCGGCGGCACGCTCGCCGACTGGCCGGTGTACGCGCTGGCCGCCTCCGCCATCGCCGGCACGCTCCTCGAGCAGGCCGCCTTGCACGTCGGGCCGCTGAGCGTGTCCCAGCCGCTGCTGGTCATCATCAACCCGATGGCCAGCATCGGGCTGAGCGTGTGGCTGTTCGATGAGCGCTTCACGGCGAGCCCGGCGCGGATCGTGATCGCCGTGACGTCGTTCGCGGTGCTGGCCGTCGCCGTCGTGGTGCTGTCCCGCACCGCCCCGCAGGACCTCACCCCGTCCCGCCCGGCCGGCTGAGGCCGCGCTACGCCGGCCGCGCCACACCCCGGGCGGACAGCGAGGTCTTCCCGGGCGCGCGGCACGGCGATAGCTTGTCGGTCATGCTGACAGCCAGGGTCAACGGGACGGACATCGCCTACACCGACAGCGGGGGCGAGGGCCCGGCCGTCGTGCTCAGCCACGGCTACCTGATGGACCACACGATGTTCGACCCGCAGGCCGCCGCGCTGGCCCCCGAGTTCCGGGTCATCACCTGGGACGAGCGCGGCTTCGGCGGGACCAGCGCGGACGGGCCGTTCTCGTACTGGGATTCCGCGCGCGACGCGCTCGGGCTGCTGGACCAGCTCGGCCTGGCCCGGGCCGTGCTCGGCGGCATGTCGCAGGGCGGGTTCCTCAGCCTGCGGGCGGCGCTGCTGGCCCCCGAGCGGGTGCGCGCGCTCGTGCTCATCGACACCCAGGCCGGCCAGGAGGACCCGGCGGTGGCGCCGGCCTACGAGCAGATGGAGGACGTCTGGCTGGCCCAGGGCCCCGAGCCGGTGCAGGACATCGTCGCCTCGATCATCCTGGGCGGCGTCGACCCGCAGCCGTGGTTCGCCAAGTGGGCGCGGCTGGACCGGACCGGGCTCAACCACTCCTTCCGCTGCCTGATGGACCGCGACGACATCACCGGGCGGCTGCCCGAGATCGGCTGCCCGGCGCTGATCGTGCACGGCACCGCCGACGCGGCGATCCCGATGGCCAAGGCCGAGGCGCTGCGCGACGGCCTGGCCGGGCCGGCCCGGCTCGTCGCGGTCGACGGCGGCTCGCACGCCGCCAACCTGAGCCATCCCGATCCGGTCAACACCGCGCTGCTCGATTTCCTGCGCTCGCTGCCCGACTGACGACAAGCCCCGTCACGCACCGACTCACCCAAGCCGGGTGAGGCACACGCCGCCGGCAGGCACGAGTGTGAATGGGTGCGGAGCGTGCGCGGACCCGGCGAGGCAGCTGGGACGGGCGCCACCATGGGGAGGTGACTGGGCCGTGTCGGATACCGGCAATGAACTGACCGGCGGCGTTGCCGGAAACGCGGACCTCAGCCCGGACGAGCGGGCCGAACTCGAGCGCCTCCGCGCCGAGACTGCTGAGCTCGAGCGCCTCCGCGCTGAGGCGGCCGAGGTCGAAAGCCTCCGGGCCGAGACTGATCAGCTCCGCAGTCAGGCAGCCAGACCAGCCCGCCGGCACCGGATCAGCTGGCGGACTCCCGTCGCCATCGTGCTCATCGTGATCGGCTGCGTGCTCGCCCCGCTGTCCGTGCTGGGCGTGTGGAGTGCCAATCAGGTCTCTGACACCAACCGTTACATAGCCAACATCGAGCCGCTGATCCACAATCCGACGATCCAGAACGCCCTGACCGACAAGATCACCGTCGACATCACCAGTCACCTCAACGTGGTCGGCTACACCAATCAGGCCGCCGCCCTGCTCACTAGCAAGGGCCTGTCCCGCGTCGGCACGCTGCTCAAGTCGTTCGGCCCGTCGATCGCCAGCGCGGTCGCCGGGTTTATTCACGGCCAGGTACACAAGATCATCACGAGCCCGCGGTTCGCCAACACCTGGATCCAGGTCAACACCGTCGCCCACCAGACGCTGGTGAACGCGCTGTCCGGTAAGAAAGGCGCGATCAGCGTCAGCAACGGCCAGGTCGTGATCGACCTCGCCCCGTTCATCAACATCGTCAAGCAAAACCTGGCCTCTCGCGGGTTCACGCTGATCAACAGCCTCCCGCCGATTCACCCGACGCTGGCCCTGTTCTCGTCCCGGGACCTGGTCAAGGCGCAGACCCTCTACCGGCTGGTCAACGATCTCAAGTTCATATTGCCGATACTGGCGCTGCTGCTGATCGCCCTAGGGGTGTACATCGCCCGGGGCCACCGGCGCGCCCTGGTCGGAGCCGGGCTCGGCTTCGCCGCGTCCATGGCCGTGCTCGGTCTCGGCCTGGCCTTCTTCCGCACCATCTACCTGAACAGCGTGCCCCCGGCCGTGCTGCCCAGTGACGCCGCCGCCGCCATGTTCGACACGCTTGTCCGGTTCATCAAGGAGGCGCTGCGTACCCTGCTCGTGGTCGGGCTCGTCGTCGCGATCGGCGCGTTCTTCAGCGGGCCGTCGACCACCGCGGTCCAGACCCGGTCGGCGTTCAGGCGGGCACTGGGCTGGATCCGGTACGGCGGCGAGCGCGCAGGGGTGAGCACCGGACCGGTCGGCCGCTGGACCTACGCGCACCGCAAGGGGCTGCGCGTGGCGACCGTGGGCCTGTTCGCCCTGCTGTTCGTGTTCTGGGGCCGTCCCACCGCGCTGGTCGTGGTGCTGCTCGCGGTCCTGCTGCTGGTGGTGCTCGGGCTGATCGAGCTCATCGGGCGGCCGCCCGCCGCCCGGCCCGAGGTGGCCAGCCAGCCATGACCTCGTCCCTTTCGCCCGGGCCGGCCCGGCGCCCCGCTCGCCGGTAGGCGGGCCGTGGTCATCCAGGCGGCCGGGCTGGCGCTGCTGGCCGCATTGTCCCCGACGGCGCTGCTGGTAGCAGCCGTGTACCTCGGCTCCAGGCGGCCGCGGCTGGTCGCCGGTTTCTACCTGGCCGGCGCGGTGACCATGAGCGTGATCATGGGCATCGTGCTGCTGGCCGTGCTACGCGGCGCCGACCTGAACCGCCCGGCCCAGCACGCGCCGCGTTACGGGCTGCGGCTCGGCCTCGGCATCCTGCTGCTGGCGGCGGCGCTGGTGGTCGCGAAGCGCAAGCCGCGGCCGCCCGACCCGCTGAACCCGCGGCAGGGGTTCGTGTCCCGGATGGTCGCCGACCCGGCACCGCTGAGCGCGTTCCTCGTCGGCCTGATCATCTTCGCGCCGGGCGTCACGTTCCTGGCCGCGCTCCAGGTGATCGCGACGTCGCGGGCCGACTTCGCGCTCACCGCCGTGGCCCTGATCGTGGTGGTGGTCATCAACGTGCTGCTGGTCTGGACCCCGATCGTGCTGCACCTCGTCGCGCCGGACGTGACCACGCGCAAGCTGACCGCGTTCAACGGCTGGCTGCGCGCGCACGGTCAGGCCATCCTCATCGTGGTGCTCATCGTGGTCGGGCTGATCATGGTCGGCAACGGGATCTACGGCCTCGTCGTGGTCAAGTGACTGGGTTTCGCGGCGCGAGCCTCACCCGTCCCGGAGGATTCGCTCCCCCGCCGCGCGGCCATACTGAGAGTCGTGGATCCCCTTGACCGGCTGCGCTCGGCCAGCCGGCGCATGACCGACCCGCTGGAGACGATGGCCCAGCGCGTCGCCGAGCGCGTGATCGACCTGATCATGGACGTACTGGACGTGAACGCGCTGGTCGGCCGCGTCGACGTGAACGCGGTGGCGCGGCGCGTGGACGTGAACGCGGTGGTGCAGCAGATCGACCTGAACGCGCTGGCGCGCAGCGTCGACGTGAACCCGCTGCTGCAGCAGATCGACCTGAACGCGCTGCTCGACCGCGTCGACATCGACGAGAAGGTGCTCCGCAAAATCGACGTCAACGCGCTGCTCGACCGCGTCGACGTCAACCGCCTGCTGCAGCGCGTGGACGTGGCCGCCCTGCTGGACCGCGTCGACGTCAACCGCCTGCTGCAGCGCGTGGACGTGGCCCTCCTGCTGGACCGCGTCGACATCAACGGCCTGCTGCAGCGCATCGACATGGACGCGCTGGTCGAGCAGACCGACCTGGGCGCGGTCATCGCCCGGTCCTCGGGGGGCGCGGCCAGCGAGGCCCTGGACGCGGCCCGCAGCCAGGCGGTCGGGCTCGACCAGTTCATCGATCGCTGGGTGCAGCGCGCCCTGCGGCGCAAGCACCCCGCGCCGTCGGCGCCGCGCGCCCTGCTGAACGGCCAGGCCGAGCCGTGAGCGCCCGCGCCCAGGCCGCCCTGTCGGTCACCGCCCAGGGGCACTACGCCGGCTCGGTGTCACGGTTCCTGGCCTACGCGATCGACCTCACGGTCAGCTCGGCCGTGTTCGCGCTGGCGCTCGCGGCCATTTCCTATATCGCGAAGATCGTGGCCGGCCATCAGATCTCGTGGAACCGCAGCAACATCGTCGTCGCCATCATCTTCGTCGCCTGGGAGTTCCTCTACTTCGGCTACTCGTGGGCGGCGAGCGGCAGGACGTTGGGCATGGCCGTGCTCGGGGTGCGGGTGGTGCGGGCCGACGGCGAGCTCATCAACCCCTGGCGCGGTTACCTCCGGGCCCTGGTGTTCCCGCTCAGCTTCCTGCTGCTCGGCCTGGGCTTCCTCGGCATCTTGGTGCAGCGCGAGCGCCGGGCCCTGCACGATCTCATCGCGGGGACCGCGGTCGTGTACGCCTGGGACGCCCGGGCCGCCCGCCTGCGGTTCCTGGCCCGTGAGGCGGAGCCGACGGCCCGGCAACCATCCGTAACGGGTGACGTCCCGGCCGCCCACGGCCGGTAAACAGTGGATCCTCAGGTGGATGTGCTCCACCCCGACCGACGGAGAGGTATCCGATCATGAACATGCCCAGCAAGGTGGACGTGAACGACGCCACGAAGGACGTGCTGGCGGGACTCGCGCTCAGCGATCCGGAGGTGCTGCTGGAAGGGCTGGAGGCCCGCGCCGACTGGCTGGAGACGAGCGGCCTGGATCCGCGCACGTTCTCGCTGGTCAAGATCGCCGCCCTGATCGCGCTCGACGCCCCGCCGTCCTCTTACCTGTGGCAGGTGGGCAACGCGCTGGATTCAGGGTGCACGCCCGAGGACCTGCTGGGCGTGCTGAAGGCGATCGCGCCCCAGGTCGGCGGGCCGAAGGTCGTGTCCGCGGCACCCGAGCTTATGGTGGCCCTGGGCCTGAGCCTGCCCGAAGGGGCGTAACGGAACAAGATCACGAAAGACAGGAGACAGACATGTTCATGCGGCGACGCCCGTTGCTGCGCGCGGCCGCGGTCGGCGGCGGCGCGTACATGGCGGGCCGGAGCATGGGGAGGGCCGCGGACCAGCGCGCGACGGCCGAGGACGAGCAGGACGAGCGCATCGCGGCCCTCGAGCAGCAGCAGGCGCCGCAGCAGCCCGCGTATCAGCCCCCGCCTCCCCCGTCCCCGGCGGCGCCAGGAGCCCCGTCGATGATCGATCAGATCAACCAGCTCAGCACCTTGCACGCCCAGGGAGCGCTGACCGACGAGGAGTTCAGCGCGGCCAAGGCCAAGCTGCTGGCCACCTGAGCATCGTCGCAGAACCGCTCGCAACCCGGCCCGGGGCGCTCACCGCCGCTCCGGGCTGACCGCTGCGGCGCTCCCGTTTGGGTCTCAATAGGCGCGGCCGTCGGACGGGCGCAGTTCGGCCAGCGCCTGGCCGAACGCGGCCAGGCGCCCGCGGACCACCTCAGCCTGCTCCGGGCCGGCGCCGCCGGGCGCCCGCTGGGCGTCCATCCCGGACCGGACCGCCTGCAGGGTGCCGAGCACGTCGTCGACCCGGGCCCGGTCGTCGTCGTCCACCGCCGACTCGCGCAGCGCGTACAGCCTCTGGGTGAAGTCGTCGGCCCGGCGCTGGATGTCGGCCCAGCGGGTCCCGCTGTCCGCGGCGGCCAGCGCGCCGGGCTGCTGGGCGACGCTCATCGCGTCATACAGCGCCGATCCCTGCGCGTACGCGTCGACGGCCCGCGACAGCCAGCCGCCGACGACGACGGACCCCTTTCCGCCGGACCGGCGGGCGACGACGATCAGCACGATGATGCCGATGACCACGACGACGCCGATCAGGATCCACAGCCATAGCAGCGAGGAGGCGGTGCTGGCCGCCGGGGAAGCCGTGGGCTGGGCCGCCGAGGTGGGCGCGGCGGTGGTGGTCGGGGCCACCGTCGGCGGCGCGGTGGTCGGCACGACCGTGGGCTGCGCGGTCGGGCTGGCCCCGGTCGGCAGCGCCGGCACGCTGATGCTCGCGCTCGGGGCGAGGCTCTTGATCGCGCTGCTGACCCCGCTGCCGCAGCCGGCGGCCAGGAAGCAGGCGGCCGTAGCCGCCAGGCCGAAAGCCGCGATCTGGATGACGCGCCGCATGCCCGGTTTCAGTGGTGGCGTTCGCGTGACGGAAAGCAAAGATGACCGGCCCATCGCACCAGGATCGGCCGGCACAGTGGCTGCGGCCTCACCCGTACTGGGGGAGGTTGCGGCGGTCAGGCCGCGCCGCCGGGACTGGTCACGCGGCCCGGCGGATCAGCCTGCGCTCGGGCAGCGGCGGAGCGGGCGGCGCGGGCGGGGTGTCCCGCTCACCGGCCGCGGCCAGGGCCCGGGTGATCGCCGGCCCGCAGCGGCGGGCCAGCGGATCGGCGGTCACGCCGTGGGCGACCACGCTGAGCAGCACCGTGAACGTAATGACCGTCACGGCGGGGTTCGCGGGCCGGCCCACGTCCTCCAGGGCCAGCAGGGCGAAGACCACCGAGGCCAGGCCCCGCGGGCCGAACCAGCCCACGAACGCGACCGCGGTCCGGCCGAGCCGGGCCCCGGCCAGCGCGAGCGCGACCGGTACCATCCGGATCAGCGTCAGGCTGAGCACCGCGTACAGCCCGTCGGACCAGGTCAGGCTGTCGAACGCCGGCACGACCGCGATGGCGCCGAACGCCAGCCAGACCAGTAGTGACACCAGCGCGCTGGTCTCCTCCACGAACGGGACCAGCCGCTCGCCGCGCCGGCCGCCGATCGCACCGTAGGTGAGGCCGCCGGTGAACGCGGCGATGAAGCCGTTGCCGTGCAGCGACACCGCGGAGGCGTAGGCGCAGACGGCCAGGGCGAGGACGGCCGAACCCGCGAAGCTCCCGGCCACCCAGCCGCGCGCGCTCGCCGTCTTGACCAGGTAGCCGCCCGCGCCGCCCACCGCGACGCCGATGATCACGCCTAGCGCGAGCTCGGCGACGGCCTCGCCCGGGCCCACGCCCGCCGAGCCGCCGGACTGCGCTCCGGCCAGCGCGACCAGCACGAACGGGGTGGCGATCCCGTCGTTGAGCCCGCTCTCGACGTTGACCAGCCGGCGGATCCGGGCCGGGAGGGCCGGATTGACCATCATGCCCGCACCCAGGGCCGCGTCGGTCGGCGCGAGCGCCGCGCCCACCAGCAGCGCGAGCCAGACGCTGAGCCCCTTGACCAGCGCCAGGGCCAGCAGGGTGCCCAGGCCGATGGTCAGCGGCAGGCCCACGCCGAGCAGGCGGACGTACAGGCCCGTGTCGGCCCGCAGATCCTGCGGCCCGACCCGGGAGGCGTCGGCGAACAGCACCAGCACCAGCGTGGCCTCGGCCAGCACCTTGACCACCTCGCGCGAAGGGGCGAACCCCAGCGGCGCCAGCACACCGTGAGTCAGCACCAGGCCGGCCAGGACGAACGTGATCGGAGCGGTCACGTCGAACCGCTCCAGGCGGGCCGACAGCGTGGCCCAGCCGAATATCAGGGCGGCCACGATCGCCGTGTCGGACGTGCTCATCAGTTACCCCCAGAAGATCGTTATCACCCAGATCGGGTGACGACACACTCGCTCCGGGAAACGAGCATCGGCAGCAGCAGCATTAGACATCGCCAAAAGGAGCGGCAATGGTTTCCAACGGATACGACGAGGAGCCATCACCGGCAGCAACGCTGGCTGCCTCGTGGCAGACCGCCATGGTGCTGGGCGCACTGACCCTGATCCTCGGGATCGTGCTGAGCTTCAAACCGACCGGCTCGCTGAACGTGGTCGCGGTCCTGCTCGGCATCATGATGCTGCTGTCCGGGGTTTTCCATCTGGTCCGGGTGTTCGACCCGAAAGAGTCACACCGGGTCTGGCTCGGCATTTCCGGCCTGCTGTTCATCGTGATTGGCGTGATCTTGATCCGGCACCTGCACCTGACCCGGTCGATCATTGGCCTGGTGATCGGCATCACCTGGGTCGTCCAGGGACTGACGGCGCTCATCGGCGGGCTGTCCGGCGGCACCCGGGAGGGCCGGGGCTGGTGGATCGCCTTCGGATTGCTGAGCCTGGTCGCCGGCATCGTCGTCGTGGCCACCCCGGAGTCCTCGCTCACCGTCCTCGCCGTCCTGCTCGGCATCTGGTTCATCGTCATGGGCATCTTCGAGATCATCGGCGCGCTCATCGTCCGGCACGCGATCCAGGCCGAGACACCCAGGGAAATGACGAATGCCTAGCCGGCCTCGGACGGAAAGTAGCCGACCATGACTGACCTGACGACCGCGCCGCCGCGGCGGGGCACGCGGTACCAGCTGGACCCGGCGATCGGGCTGACCCCCGCCGAGCGCGCGGTCCGGGGCAAGGAGGCGCGGGCCGAGGTGCCCCGGGACAGGCACGCGGAGTTCGACCCGGGACCCGACCGGCCCGACCCGATCGCCCTGCTCGAGGAGCAGGGCGCCGACCGGGTACCCGACCTGGTCCCGGTCCGGTACGGCCGGATGATGGTCTCCCCGTTCACCTATTACCGCGGCGCCGCGCTGCCGATGGCCAGCGACCTGGCCACCACCCCGGTCTCCGGCCTGGCCGTGCAGGCCTGCGGCGACGCCCACCTGTCCAACTTCGGCATCTTCGGCTCGGCCGAGCGCCGCCTGATGTTCGATGTCAACGACTTCGACGAGACCCTGCCCGGACCCTGGGAATGGGACGTCAAGCGCCTGGCCGCCAGCCTCGAGGTCGCCGCCCGCAGCAACGAGTTCCCGGCCAAGCAGCGGCGCGCGATCGTCGCCGCCGCGGTCACAAGGTACCGGGAGGCGATGCGCGCATTCGCCGGGATGACCAACCTGGACGTCTGGTACGCGCACGCCGACATGGACCAGCTGCGCAAGCAGTTCGAATCCCGGCTGCAGCCACGGCAGCGCAAGAACGTGGCGAAAGGCCTGGCCAAGGCGCGCACCCGGGACAGCATGCAGGAAGTGGCCAAGCTGACCCGGATCGCCGACGGCCGCCCGCGGATCATCTCCGACCCGCCGCTGCTGGTTCCCATCGACGAGCTGATGCCGAAACAGACCACCCGGACGGCGATCGTGGAGCAGTTCACCGGCCTGATCGGCAAGTACCGGCGGACGCTGGAGACCGACCGCCGGTTCCTGCTCGAGCAGTACGAGTTCGCCGACATGGCCCGCAAGGTGGTCGGGGTGGGCAGCGTGGGCACCCGGTGCTGGATCGTGCTGATGCTCGGCCGCGACACCGCTGACCCGCTGTTCTTGCAGGTGAAGGAGGCCGAGGCGTCGGTGCTCAGCCGGTTCGCCGGGGCCAGCAAGTACGCCAACCAGGGCCAGCGGGTGGTCGCCGGGCAGCGGCTGATGCAGGCATCCAGCGACATCTTCCTCGGCTGGCAGCGGATCGAAGCCGGCCTGGACGGGCTGCAACGTGACTTCTACGTGCGGCAGCTGCGGGACTGGAAGTTCTCCCTCGACATCGAGAACATCCTGCCGTCCGGCATGCTGCTGTACGGCGAGCTGTGCGGCTGGACGCTGGCCCGGGCGCATGCCCGCTCCGGCGACCGGATCGCGATCGCGTCCTACCTGGGCGGCTCCGATGTCTTCGACCAGGCCGTCGCACGGTTCGCGGCCGCCTACGCTGACCAGAACGAGCGCGACCACCAGGCGCTGGTCAACGCCGTGACGTCGGGGCGGCTGACCGCCGAGCGCGGCCTGTGACAGCCGCCTAGCGCGGGCCGGGGGGCCGCGATGGTAGCCGACCTGGTGCTCATCGGCCTCGGGATCACGCTCGAGCCATTCCCTATCACCGCCTTCATCCTGCTGCTGGGGGCCGAGAAGGGGGTCAGGAAGGGCCTGGCGTTCATCCTGGGCTGGCTGGCCTGCCTGGTCGTGGTCATCGCCGCGGTCCTGCTGACCACCGGCGCCAAGCCCCCGGCGGCGAACACCGGCGGGTCGACCGGGGTCCTGGCGGTCAAGCTCACGCTGGGCGTGGCGCTGATCCTGCTCGCCGCGCGGCAGTGGCGGCGCATCGGCCGCCCGCGCCAGCCGCCGACGTGGATGGCCCGGCTGGACCATCTGTCGCTGTGGGCCGCCGCCGGGCTGGCCGCCTTCCTGCAGCCCTGGACGCTGGTCGCGGCCGGGGCCGCGACCGTCGTCTCGGCCAAGCTCTCGACCGCGGGCGACTACCTGACGCTGGTGCTGTTCTGCCTGCTGGCCAGCGCCAGCTTCCTGTACCTGGAGCTGTTCGCCGCCTTCACGCCCGCCGCGGCGGCGCGGCGGCTGCAGCGGCTGCGCGCCTGGCTGGACACCCACACCGACCAGGTGCTTATCGTGGTGTTCCTGCTGCTGGGCTTCTGGCTGGCGGGCAAGAGCATCTACCTGCTGGCCAGCTGACCATTTACCCGGCCAATTCACCCGTCATAGGTGACGTGCCGCTCTCGCCGCCGGCCGCACGATGAACGGGTGACGTCGCCGCCCGATCCCCTCGCGCTGCTGCGCTCCCGCAGCTACCTGGTCCTGCTGGCCCTGGCCGCCGTCATCGGCGTGCCGATCTCGGCGGTGGCCTACGGCTTCCTGGCCCTGACCAGCAAGATGCAGGGCTGGGTCTTCAGCAGTCTCCCTCATGCGCTGGGCTTCCACGGAGAGCCGCTGTGGTGGCCGGTCCCGCCCCTGGTCCTGGCCGGCCTGCTGGTCGCGCTCACGATCCGGTACCTGCCCGGCACCGGCGGGCACTCGCCGGCCGACGGGTTCAAGCCGGGCGGCGCGCCCACGCCGGCCGAGCTTCCCGGCGTGATCCTGGCCGCCCTCGCCACCCTGAGCCTGGGCGTGGTCCTCGGGCCCGAGGCGCCGCTGATCGCGATCGGCGGCGGCCTGGGGATCTGCGCGATCCGGCTGGCCAGGCGGGATACCCCGGCCCGGACCACCGCCGTGGTCGCCGCGGCCGGCAGCTTCGCCTCGATCAGCACGCTGCTCGGCTCGCCGCTGATCGGCGCCTTCCTGCTGATGGAGGCCTCGGGCCTGGCCGGCGCCACGATGGAACTGGTGCTGCTGCCCGGCCTGCTGGCCGCCGGGGTCGGCTCGCTGATCTTCCTCGGCCTGAACGCGTGGACCGGCCTCGGCACGTTCTCGCTCGCCATACCCAACCTGCCGCACGTCGGGTCCCCGAACATCGGCGAGTTCGGCTGGGCCCTGGTCATCGGGCTGGCGGCCGCGCTGCTCGGGTCGGCGATCCGGCGCCTCGCGCTGGCGCTGCGGCCGCACGTGGAGAAGCGGATGGTGCTGGTCACGCCGGTGGCCGGGCTGGCCATCGCGGGGCTGGCCATCACCTTCGCCGCGGCCACGGGCAAGGGCTCGTCGGAGGTGCTGTTCTCCGGGCAGACCGCGCTGGGCCCGCTCGTCGAGCACAGCGCGGAGTACACCGTGGGTGCGCTGCTGCTGCTGGTGGCGTGCAAGGGACTGGCCTACGCGGTGTCGCTGAGCGGCTTCCGCGGCGGGCCCATCTTCCCGGCCCTGCTCCTCGGGGGGGCGGGCGGTATCGCGCTGTCGCACCTGCCCGGGCTGCCTCTCGTGCCCGCCGTGGCCATGGGCCTCGGCGCGATGAGCGCGGTGATGCTCCGGCTGCCGATGACCTCGGTGCTGCTGCCGGCCGCGCTGCTGGCCTCCGACGCCCTGGCCGTCACGCCGCTGGCGATCGTCGCGGTCGTCGTCGCCTACGTGGTGTCGGCTCGCCTGGCGCCGGAACCGGCGCCAGGCGAGCCGTCGCCCGCCGGGGTCAGGCCCGGCGGTAGCGCGACGGCAGGATCGCGCCGATGAGCCACAGGACCGGGAAGATGAACCCGATCAGCCCGAGGATCCAGTGCCCCTTGCGGAAGCTCATCACGGCCAGCGTGAGCATCAGGACCAGGTACAGGATGCCTAGTCCGAAATACCAACCTGTCATGGGAATCAACAACCGTTCGTGTCATGACGGCCCGCCGGGCCGGGCACCCCGCTGGGCCCGGCCGGGCGGGCCGCCGGCCTGAGCGTGCTGAGCCTTACGCGGCGCTCCCGCCGTGCAGGGCATCCTGGAGTTCCTGCTCGCCCTGCTTGGACAGGGAGGTCTTCA
>Ga0335078_10003184_pt1 | contig 24469 bp, 18 predicted proteins | sample Lox_Sample_32_FD_206711 | JGI IMG/M metagenome (GOLD analysis project Ga0335078, IMG submission 206711) | Soil microbial communities from Loxahatchee National Wildlife Refuge, Florida, United States - Lox_Sample_3.2 | ecosystem: Environmental > Terrestrial > Soil > Wetlands | place: USA... | reverse complement strand
CTGCGCGCGGCGGCGGCGGTCCTCCTGCTCGCCCCCTCCCCGCCGATGCTCTTCATGGGCGAGGAGTGGGCCGCCACCGAACCGTTCCCCTACTTTTGCGACTTCGAGCCCGAGCTCGCCCGCAAAGTAAGGGAGGGGCGCCTGCGGGAGTTCGCGCACTTCCACGGCTCGGTTCCCGACCCGAGCGCCGCCGAGACCTTCGCCGCGGCCCATCTGGACTGGGCGCGCCTCGCCGAGCCGTCACACGCCAGGATGTTCGACCACTATCGCCGCCTCCTCGCCCTGCGCCGGCGCGACATCCTGCCGCTGCTGCCGCGCATCGTCGGCAGCGCGTGCGTCGCCTTCGATCCGGGCGGCGCGTTCGCGGTCGATTGGAGGCTGCGCGATGAGGGTGTGCTGCACCTGCTCGCCAACTTGAAGGAAACCTCGGCCCCGATGATCGGCCGGCCGGCCGGCCGCATGGTCTTCTCGACTCATCCCGGCATCCGGGCCGCTCTCACGCGCAACGAGCTGGCGCCGTGGAGCGTCACCTGGCTCCTGGAGCGCGGTCGTGCGCGTTAGTTCGCCGCGCCGCCCCCGTGTCTGACCGGCAAAGCGTGGGCGCGACGGCGCTCGGCAGAATTCCGCGCGCCACCTATCGCGTGCAGCTCAATGCGGGCTTCGGCTTCGAGCAACTGACGGCCATCGTGCCCTATCTCGCGGCCCTCGGAGTCAGTCACGTGTACTGCTCGCCTTATTTTCGGGCGCGCGCCGGCAGTGCTCACGGCTACGACGTGGTCGATCACAATTCCTTCAATCCGGAGATCGGCAGTCGCGAGGACTTCGATCGCCTCGTCGCGGCGCTGCGCGCGCATGCGATGGGTCACCTTCTCGACATTGTGCCCAATCACGTCGGGGTGATGGGCGCGGACAACGCCTGGTGGATGGATGTGCTCGAGAACGGGCAGGCATCGATCTACGCGGATTACTTCGACATCGACTGGAACCCCGCGAACGCGGCCCTCACCGACAAGGTGCTGGTGCCGGTGCTCGCCGACGCCTACGGCGTGACGCTCGAGCGCGGCGAGCTCAGCTTGCAATTCGAGCGCGACCTCGGCTCGTTCGCCATCCGCTATCATGAGCATCGCTTCCCGCTCGATCCGCGCACTTACCCGCGGATCCTCGATGCCGTGCTCGTGCTCGAGCGCAACTCCGAGCTCGAGAGCCTGCGGCGGCTCTTCGGCGCACTGCCCGATCGCCGCGGACCCACGAGCGAGCAGATCGCCGAGCGCAATCGCGACAAGGAAGCCCACAAGCGGAAGCTGGCCGCGCTCGCGGCCGAGAATCCCGGCGTATCGGCCGCGCTCGAGCAAGCCGTGGCGACCCTCGCGGGCGATCCGGCCGATGCGGCGAGCTTCGATCCTCTGCACGAGCTGCTCGAGTCCCAGGCCTTTCGCCTCGCCTACTGGCGGGTCGCTTCCGATGACATCAACTATCGGCGCTTCTTCGATGTCAACGATCTCGCCGCGCTGCGGGTCGAGAACGAGGCGGTGTTCGAGGCCACGCATCGCCTGGTGCTCGAGCTCATCGGCTCGCGCGAGCTCGATGGCTTGCGCATCGATCACATCGACGGACTCTACGATCCGCTCGGTTACCTGCGGCGGCTGACGGGCAGGATCGAGCAAGCGACCGGCGCACCGGCCGGCACCCGTTGCATTTATCTCGTGGCCGAGAAGATCACCGCCTCGTTCGAGCGCCTGCCGTGCGGCTGGCCCATCGAGGGCGAAACCGGCTATCACTTTGCCAACGTCGTCAATCGACTGCTGGTGGACAGCGCCAGCAAGCGCCGGATGGATCGGACCTACCGCTCCTTCATCGGCGAGCCGCGACAGTGGTCGAATGTGACCTACGAGTGTCAGCACCGGGTGCTGCGCCAATCGCTCGCCTCCGAGCTCAACACCGCCGCCAACCTCCTCGGGCGCATCGCGCACGGCGACCGGCGGACCCGCGATTTCACGCTCGCGAGCCTGTGGCGCGCCCTCGCCGAGGTCATCGCCTGCTTCCCGGTCTACCGGACCTACGTGACCGAGGAGGCCTCGGAAAGCGACCGGCGCTACATCGACTGGGCGATCGCGGCCGCGCGCCGGCGCGCCTCCTCGGTCGAGCAGCCGGTGCTGGATTTCGTGCGCGCCGCGCTGCTCCTCGAGCTGCCCGCCCGGACCGGGAGCGTCCGCGAGCGCATGCGCCGCTTCGCCAGCAAGTTCCAGCAGATCACCGCACCCATCACGGCGAAGGGCATCGAGGATACGGCGCTCTATCGGTTCAATCGACTGGTTTGCCTCAATGAGGTGGGCGGCGAGCCCGATCTCTACGGCGCGAGCATCAGCGCCTTTCACGGCGATGCCCAATACCGGGCGAGACACTGGCCGCACGAGATGCTCACGACCTCGACGCACGACACCAAGCGCTCGGAAGACGTGCGCGCGCGCATCAGCGTGCTGTCGGAGATGCCGATCGCGTGGCACCAGGCGGTGGCGCGCTGGTCGCGCATGAACCGGACGCGGCGGCGCGAGCTGGCGGGCCTGCCCGCGCCCTCGCCCGATGATGAGTATCTGCTCTATCAGACCCTCATCGGCACCTGGCCGCTCGAGAACCCGGACGAGGCCGGGCTCGGCGCCTACCGCGAGCGCATCGAGGCTTACCTGCTGAAGGCGGCGCGGGAGTCGAAGACTCGCACCAGCTGGGCGGCCGCCAACGAGGCATACGAGGAAGCTCTGGTCCAGTTCATCCGCGCCGCGCTCGAGGATCGCGAGGGCAATCTCTTCCGGGCCGACTTCTGCGCTTTCAACGAGCGAATCGTGCGCTTCGGCCTGCTGAACGGCCTGTCGCAAACGCTCCTCAAGCTGAGCGCTCCGGGGGTCCCGGACATCTACCAGGGGAACGAGATCTGGCAATTCTCGCTCGTCGATCCCGACAACCGCCGGCCCGTCGACTATGGCGCCTGCCGCCAGTTGCTCGCATCGGTGGCGGCAGCTGCCGACCCGGGCCGGCTGGCGCGCGAGCTCACCGAGCACATCACCGACCCTCGCTGCAAACTCTTCCTCCACTCGAGAGTCCTCGAGCTCCGGCGTCGCGATCCGCAGCTCTTCGAGCGCGGGGAGTATCTGCCGCTCAAGGTGACCGGACGGCGAAGTGCGCACCTGTGCGCTTTTGCGCGCCGGGCGGAAGGAAGGCTTGCGGTCGTGTTGGCTCCGCGCCTTTATCTGAAGCTCCTGGGTGTCGGCAAAGCGGCGCATGCCGCGTGGCGTCCTCCCTTGGGCGCGGAGGTCTGGGAGAATACCGCGGTGGAGCTGCCCGCGAGTCTCGATGCACCGCTGCACGGAGTTCTCGACGGCGCCCGAGTCCCGCAGTTGGCGGGAGAGGGACCGCCGGCGATCAGCGCGGCGGCGGCCCTGAGCTCCTTCCCGGTGGCATTGCTGAGGAGCGCCTGCGAGAGCGATCGCTGAGTCAACCGCGGCCGGCTTTGCGCGTTCATGCTTGCGGGCCTCAGATGGAGCCCCTCATGTCATGCTCACGTTTCTGTCTTCGCAGCGCCTGGCTGCTCCTCGCAGCCGCGCTGCTCGCTTCCTGCTCGGGCATCCCGCTCAAGCAGCGCGAGGCGGCCGAGCGCAGCCGTTTCGAAGCCTACGCCGGCAAGCCGGTCGATCACTTCACCTGGCTCACGAGCTACAACGGCTGGGAGCCGATATCCCCCGACCAGCTCGTGGTATGGACCGACCTCAACGATGCCTACCTCATCACCGTCTTTCACCCTTGCACGGACCTGATGTTCGCCCGGCGGATCGGTCTCACCTCGAGCGGCGACACGGTCTATGCGCATTTCGATGCCGTCAAGGTCGAGGGCTGGAGGTGCATGATCAAGACCATCCAGCCGGTCGATTACCGCCGGATGCAGCAGGATCTGCGCCGGCGGCGCGCCGCTCAGCGGTAACCGCGCGCCTGCAGCGTGAACAGCCGGGCGTAGGTGCCGTCGAGGCGCATCAGCTCCTCGTGGCTGCCGCGCTCCCGGATGCGGCCACCCTCGAGCACCACGATCTGATCGGCCATGCGCACGGTCGAGAAGCGATGGGAGATGAGGATGGTGATGCGCTCGCGCGCGAGCTGGCGGAAATGCTCGAAGACCTCCGCCTCCGCCTGTGCATCCATGGCCGCGGTCGGCTCATCCAACACCAGCACGTCCGCACGGGTGCGCATGAAGGCGCGCGACAGTGCCACCTTCTGCCACTGGCCTCCGGAGAGCTCGCGGCCGTCCTGAAACCACTTGCCGAGCTGGGTGTGATAGCCCTGGGGGAGCGTGTCGATGAAAGCGCTGGCCCTGCCCTTGAGCGCCGCCTCGCGCCAGCGCGCCTCGTCCTCGAAGTAGCGCTCATCGCCCGCCCCGACATTTTCGCCGACTCGCATCTGATAGCGGGTGAAATCCTGAAAGATGACGCCGATCCGCTCGCGCAGCGCCCCCTCCTCGAAGCGCGCGAGGTCTTCGCCGTCGAGGAGGATGCGGCCGCTGGTCGGTGAATAGAGCCGTGTCAGGAGCTTGATGAGCGTCGTCTTGCCGGAGCCGTTCTCCCCGACGAGCGCGAGGCTGGTGCCGGGTTTCAGGTGCAAACTGACATTCTCGAGCGCCGGGCTCTGCGCACCGGGATACGCGAAGGTCACGTTCTCGAAGCGGATGCCGTCATCCGGACGCGGCCCCCGCGCCACGCTGCCGGCGGGCGGCGGTACCTCGGTCTCCAGATACTCGTACAAGGTCGAGAGGTAGAGATTGTCCTCGTACATGCCACTGACGGCCGACAACATTGCGGAAACGGCGGACTGTCCCTGCCGGAACAGCGCCAGATACATCGTCATCTGCCCGAGGGTGATGGCGCGTCGCACGGTGCTGACGGCGATCCAGGCGTAGGCGCCGTACAACGTCAGTGTCGCGATGAGCCCGAGACCGAACCCCCAGGCGTCCCGGCGCACGGTCAGGGCGCGATCCTCGTGGTAGAGGGTGTGGAAGATATCGCGGTAGCGCTTAAGCAACCGCGGCCCGAGGGCGTAGAGCTTCACCTCCTTGGCGTGATCCTCGCGCGCGAGCACGGTCTCGAGATAGGTCTGCATGCGGGTCTCGGGCGAGCGCCAACGGAAGAGGCGAAACGCATCCCCCGAGAACTTCGCTTCGGCGATGAAGCCGGGCAGGCCTGCGAGCAGCAGCACCGCGACCGCCCACGGCGAGAAGCGTGCGAGGAGCGCCGCGTAGCTGACGAGCTGAATGGCGTTCTGCGCGAGGCCGAAAGTGCGCGTGACGAGGCTGAGAGGCCGGCTGGAGGCTTCACGGCGCGCCCGTGTCAGCTTGTCGTAGAACTCGGAATCCTCGAAGTGCCGCAGCTCGAGAGTAAGCGCCTTCTCGAGAATCATCTCGTTCACGCGCTGTCCCAACTGCACGCGCAGCAGAGACTGCGCCAGTGAGAGGCCGCGCTGCGCGGCGGCGATGGCCGCAACCAGGATGCCCTCGAGCACGACGAGGGCGACCACGCGGCGGGTGTCGGCCCCTCCGGCACGGATCGCAGCCACGACCGCATCGACGATGAGCGAGCCGATGTAGGCCACAGAGGCCGGGAGCACACCGGCGAAGAGGGTGAGGAGCGCGAGCGCCAGGGTCAGCCCGCGGTTGGTGTTCCAGACGAGCTCGATGGCGCGCCGGCTATAGCGGAATACGCCGAAAAAGCCGCGCAGGGTGAGCTGATCGGGGGAAGGGGCGGGATGGGCGCGCGGGCGGCCTGCGGAGGCGGCGGACATTCGGCTATTCTTTGGGGGCGCGCCGCGCGAATCCAATAGCTCTACGGCAGGAGGACGTTGCGTTTCTCGGCGACCGCGCGCTCCGCCAGGAGGAATGCGGCGGCATTCCAGGACTGTCCCGGCATGCCCCGGGGAGTGGCTTGGGTGCCGTGCAGCCATTCCGTGAACGCCCAGTTCTTGAGCGCGCACGCCCGCGCCAGCTTCTCCAGCTCGAGCCGCGCCTGAGGCAGGCGGCCGGCGGCCGCGAGCGCCGTGACCCAGAAACCGCCGACCATCGGCCAGATGCCGCCATTGTGGTACTGCCAGGGCTCGTTCTGCCGGTGCCGCGCCATGTATGGGCGCCAGAGGGCGCTGCGCCGTCGGATCGGGCGGATGACGACGCGCACGGGATAAAGCCGGCTCACTCGCGCCCGCTGCAGGGCCAGAAGCGTACGGCGGGCCGCCGCGCGATCCGCGAGGCCGCACACGAGGGCGAGAATGTTGCCGAACACGTCCCCCTCCTCGCCGAAGAACGAGAAGTTGACGAAGCTCAGATACAAGTCCCGGTTGCGCGCGCGACGCAGCACGTACTCGTTGAGCAGACGCGCGCGGCGATAGCGGGCGAGACCCGCGGAGAAGGGGTGAAAGAGGCTGTTGAAGTTCTCGCGCGTTTCCCTGGCGTGAGCCAACCCATAGCGGCGCTTGACCGCGTACCAGAGCGCGTTGCTGTAGAGCACGAATCCCGAGCGGGGCATGATGTCCGCCCAGTCGCTCGCCTCGTTCTGCTGCAGCAGGAAGAAGCGCTGATGCTCCTGGGCAAGCAGCCATTGCAGCGCCCGCTCGCTGTGCCCCGAGCGCTTCGGGGGCCGGGACGACGAGCGGCGCTCGAGGAAATCGCGCGCGAGCAGCCACCAGAGCGTCGAATCGATGCAGCCGAGGTACCAGTAATCCCCGCCGGTCTGCCGCGAGCCCCGCTGCCGCGCCGGCGAGGCCGGCTGCACGAACTTCGGAATCTGGCCGTTCGGGGCCTGATGGTCGGCCAGGGTGTCGAGCCCTGAGGCGGCCGCACGCTCGAGCGCCGGGTCTCCGGAGAGCGCCATCCCGATCGCGCAGATGGCGGCATCACGGCCGAAAATGGCGGTGTATCCCCGCCGTTGCGCTCGATCGCCGGTGGCGGCGGCGAGTATGCCCGCCGGGGTGAGGTTGCGGTGCAGGAGCTCGATCGATCGCGCATGGCAGGCATCGATCAGGGTCTGCCCGTCCGCGACATCCGTCAGCTTCAGCATGGCCGGATCATACCGGCCTGAGCGGGCACCTGATATACTTGATAGTCTTTGTATCGCCGGGCCGCCCCGCCCTCCGGGACCTCCGGAGACCCGCCAGGGCGAGCTCCCGATGCCCCGCAAACCCGATTGAACGCCATGAACCGCCCGATCCGCAACATCGCCATCATCGCGCACGTCGATCACGGCAAGACCACGCTGGTCGATTGTCTGCTCCGCCAGTCCGGCACCTTCGCCGCGCACGAGAAGCTGACCGAGCGGGTCATGGACTCGAACGACATCGAGCGCGAGCGCGGCATCACCATTCTCGCCAAGAACTGCGCGATCGAGTATGGCGGCACGCGTATCAACATCGTCGATACACCGGGGCATGCGGACTTCGGCGGCGAGGTCGAGCGCGTGCTCTCGATGGTCGATGGCGTGCTGCTGCTCGTCGATGCGGTCGAAGGGCCGATGCCGCAGACACGCTTCGTGACGCGCAAGGCGCTGGCGCTCGGGCTCAAGGCGATCGTGGTGGTCAACAAGATCGACCGGCCCGGGGCGCGCCCGGGCTGGGTGGTCGATCAGACGTTCGAGCTCTTCGACCGGCTGGGCGCGAGCGATGAGCAGCTCGACTTTCCGGTGATCTATGCGTCGGCGCTCCAGGGCTGGGCGGGAACCGATCATCTCGAGCGCCGCCCCGACATGTCGGCGCTCTTCGAGGCGATCCTGACGCACGTGCCACCGCCCGCCGCCGACTCGCAGCTCCCCCTGCAGCTGCAGATCTCCACGCTCGACTACAACAGCTACGTCGGCCGCATCGGCATCGGCCGCATTCGCCGCGGTTCGGTCCGGCCGGGCCAGACCGTCGTGCTGCGCTACGGCGAGGAGGATCGCGGTCCGGGCAAGATCGGACAAGTGCTCACCTTCACCGGGCTCGAGCGTCGTGCGGTCGAGGAGGCGAGCGCAGGCGACATCGTCGCGATCACCGGCCTCGAGGCGGTGAACATCGGCCTCACCGTCTGCGACCCGCAGTTGCCCGAGGGCCTGCCGCCCATCCGGGTGGATGAGCCGACGCTGGCGATGAATTTTCAGGTCAACACCTCGCCCTTCGCGGGCCGGGAAGGCCGCTTCGTCACCAGCCGGCAGCTGCGCGAGCGGCTCTATCGCGAGCTGCAGAGCAACGTGGCGCTACGGGTCGAGGACACCGAGGAGCCGGACGTGTTCCGGGTATCCGGCCGTGGGGAGCTGCATCTGACCATTCTGATCGAGAACATGCGCCGCGAGGGCTACGAGCTTGCCGTCTCGCGCCCGCAGGTGCTGACGCGCGTGCTCGACGGCGAGGTGCAGGAGCCGTACGAGGCGCTCACCGTGGATGTGGAGGACGTGCACCAGGGCGCGGTGATGGAAGCGCTCGGCAGCCGCCGCGCGGAGCTCACCGACATGGCGGTGGATGGCTCGGCCGCGCGCGCGCGGCTCGACTACCGCGTGCCGGCGCGCGGGCTGATCGGGTTTCAGGGGGAGTTCATGACTCTCACCCGGGGCACCGGGCTCATGAGCCACATCTTCGACGGCTTTGCCCCGGTGAAGGGCGAAATCCCCGATCGCCACAACGGCGTGCTGGTGAGCAACGAGGAGGGCGAGGCGGTCGCCTACGCGCTCTTCAACCTGCAGGAGCGGGGCAGGCTTTTCGTGAGCCCGGGCGAGAAGCTCTACCAGGGCATGATCATCGGCATCCACAGCCGCGACAACGACCTGGTGGTGAACCCCATCAAGACCAAGAAGCTCACCAACATCCGCGCCGCCGGCAAGGACGATGCGATTCTGCTCACCCCGCCGATCGCGCTGACGCTGGAGTATGCGGTCGAATTCATCGCCGACGACGAGCTGGTCGAGGTGACCCCCGCCTCCATCCGTATCCGCAAGCGCCTGCTCAAGGAGCAGGACCGCAAACGCGCTGAACGTCAGGATGCGGCGCTCACCGCCTGAGATGCTATCCTAGGCACCATGTCCAGCGCTGCCGACGACGCCAACCTCGCGCTCTTCTGCGACTTCGAGAACATCGCGCTCGGCGTCCGCGACGCCCGCTATGCGCAGTTCGACATCACGCGGGTGCTCGAGCGGCTGCTGCTGAAGGGCTCCATCGTCGTGAAGAAGGCGTACTGCGACTGGGAGCGCTACAAGGATCTGCGCGCCGGCATGCACCACGCGGGCTTCGAGCTGATCGAGATCCCGCACGTCAAGCAGTCGGGCAAGAACTCCGCCGACATCCGCATGGTGGTCGATGCGCTCGACCTCTGCTACACCAAGCCGCACGTCGATACCTTCGTCATCATCAGCGGCGACTCGGACTTCTCGCCGCTCGTGAGCAAGCTGCGCGAGAACAACAAGGGCGTGATCGGCGTCGGCGTGAAGAACTCGACCTCCGATCTCCTCATCGCCAACTGCGACGAGTTCATCTATTACGATGACCTGGTGCGCGAGCAGAAGCCGCGGCGGGCTCCCCGCAAGAGAGCGCACGCCACGGATGCCGGCCACAACGCCGCCGAGGCGAAGGACGGCGAGCCGCATGCGGAGGAGGATCGCAAGCAGGAGGCGTTCGATCTCGTGCTCGCGACCCTCGATGCGCTGCTCGCCGAGCGGGGCGCCGAGGACAGGATCTGGGGCTCGATGGTCAAGCAGACGTTGAAGCGCCGCCGGCCCGGATTCAACGAGAGCTATTACGGCTTTCGCTCCTTCAACAAGCTGCTCGAGGAAGCCGCGCAGCGCAACCTGCTCGCGCTCGAGCGCGACGAGAAATCCGGTGGTTATGTCATCCACGCGGCGGAGAATGCCGGCTGAGGCCGATCGCCGGCGCTACTGCGCCTGCTGCCGATGTCCGTTCTCGATCAGCCGGCTGAGATAGCGCTTGAGACTCTCGATCTCCTCGGCGGTGAAACCCGCCAGATGTCGCTTCAGTGCGCGCCGCAGCGCCGGCCGGATCTTGGGAATCAGGCTTTCGCCGGAATCGGTGAGACGGAGAAAGATCAGGCGGCGATCGCTCGTGTCGCGCTCGCGCGTCACCAGCCCCTTCTCCTGCAGCCGGTCGAGCATCCGGGTCATGGAGCCGGTGTCCTGGTGCAGCGCGCGGCAGAGGCTGGCGGCGGTTTCGGCGCCGCTGCGCGCGAGATTCTTCAGCACCTCGAACTGCGCGCCCGTCACCCCGAAAGGCTCGAGCTCGGTATCGAAGCTCGAGAGCAGCGAGCTGCGGGCGCGGGTGATGAGGGTGCGCACGCCCGGCGCCTCCTCCGGGGGATGGGCCTCGGGCACGCGTTCCGGTTTGATGGCGCGGGGCCGGGTCGGGGCGGGACGGGCTGCTCCCCGCGCCGCGGCGATCGAGCTACGGCTCCTGCCGCGTGAACCTGTCGGGTTGTCGACCATTGCTTGATATTGAGAGGGTCGCCGGTAAGATTACTGTTCGCGAGACTACTGCCGCGAGGGTTACTGATGTGGCAGTTATTTTTTCTCATCTCCCCGATGTGTTTGTCAAGATTTCATAAGAGGCCGGCCTACGGCATGCTGCTCGCCGTGGCCGCCGCATCGCTCACGGCCTGCGGCTCCTCGGGCAATGGCGCCACGGAAGCGAGCGCGGCGCCACCGCCGGTGACTGTGATCGCGGTCGCGCCACAGCAGGTGCCTCTGACGCGCAGCTTCACCGGACGGCTCTCGGCCTATCGCGAGGCGAACGTGCTCGCGCGGGTGTCGGGCGTGCTCCTCAAGCGGCTCTACCGGGAGGGCTCCGAGGTCACATCAGGACAGCCGCTGTTCGAGATCGATCCGGCCCCCTACAAGGCGGCGCTCGATGCCGCGCAGGCAGCCCTCGCGCAGGCGAAGGCGAACGCGGCCAATGCGCACATCACCGCGCAGCGCGACCGGGAGCTCATCTCCAGCCATCTCGTCTCGCTCTCGCAGCTCGACACCGACGAGGCCGCGGAGCGCTCGACGGCCGCGGCCGTCAAGCAGGCCGATGCGAATGTCGAGACGGCGCGCATCAACCTCGGCTACACCAACGTGACCTCGCCCATCGCGGGCATTGCCGGCGAGCAGCAGGTGACCGAGGGAGCCCTGGTCGGTCAGGGCACGCCGACGCTGCTCACCACCGTCGATCAGATCGATCCGATCTATGTCAACTTCGATGAACCCTCGGCCGAGATCGAGGAAATCTCGAGTCTCGAGCAATCGGGCCGCGCCACCGCGGTCACCGCCAGCGAGGCGAAGGTGCAACTCAAACTGCCCGACGGCACGCCGTACGGCCTTCCGGGCAGGCTGGATTTCCGCGCCGCCACGGTCGATCCCAACACCGGTGCCGCCGCGCTGCGCGGCATCATCCCGAACCCGGATCACACCCTGCTGCCGGGAATGTTCGTGAGCCTCACGCTCACGGTGGCGGTGGCCGAGCACGCCTTCCTCGTTCCGCAGGCCGCGTTGCAGCGCGATGCGCGAGGCGGCGCATACGTGTACACCGTCGGCGCCGACAGCAAGGTAGTCGTCAACCCTGTCACCACGGAAGGGTCATCCGGCATCGACTGGATCGTCTCGAGCGGCCTCGCCGCCGGAGACCGCGTGATCGTCGCGGGCATCCAGAGCGCCCATCCCGGCACGAAGGTCGCCGCCACCAACGAGCCCGCGGCCAGCACGCACAGCGTCGCTGCCGGCTCATCCCCGGCCGCCGAGGTGCAGGACCGGTCGCACACCGTCATCGAGGCGCAACGCTAGGGAGCTGCGAGTGCCGCAGTTTTTCATCGACCGGCCGATCTTCGCCTGGGTCATCGCGCTGCTCGTGATGCTGCTCGGCGGCATCGCCGTGACGCGCATGCCGACCGACGCCTACCCCAACATCGCGCCGCCGCAGGTCGTGGTCAGCGCGAGCTATCCGGGCGCGAACGCCAGCACCGTCGAGCAGACCGTCACCCAGGTGATCGAGCAGCAGCTCACCGGTATCGACAATCTGCTTTATTTCACCTCGCAGTCGAGCTTCGGTGAGGCGCAGATCACGCTCACCTTCGCCAGCGGTACCGATCCCGACATCGCCGCGGTGCAGACGCAGAACCAGGTGGCACTCGCCGATCCGCTGCTGCCCGCCGAAGTGGTCCAACAGGGCGTGCACGTCTTCAAGTCGAGCACCGGCTTCCTGGCGGTGCTGGCGCTGCGCTCCGGCGCCGGCGGTCCGAGTCCGGCGCAGCTCAACCAGCTGGTGTCCTCCCGCATTCTCGATCAGATCGAGCGCATCCCCGGGGTCGGATCGGCCAATCAGTTCGGATCCGGCTTCGCCATGCGCATCTGGCTCAATCCGGACCTGCTGCACGCCTACGGCCTGTCGGCTTCCGATGCGCTGAATGCCGTGCGGGCGCAGAACGTGCAGGTCGCCGCCGGCTCGATCGGCGCGTCGCCCGCGGTCGAGGGCCAGGAGACGACCGCCACCGTCACGACCCAGGGCGAGTTCACCTCGGCCAATCAGTTCCGGAACATCCTGCTGCGCACCAACCCGAACGGCACCTCCGTGCGGCTCGGCGACGTGGCCAAGGTCGATGTCGGGCTGCAGAACTACTCCTTCGCCTCCACGGTGAACTCGACCCCCGTGGCCGCTTTCGGGATTCAGCTGCTGCCGGATGCCAACGCCCTGCAGGTGATGAAGGCGGTGACGGCCGAGATGCAGCAGCTGCAGAAGTCCTTCCCGGCGGGCGTCACCTGGTTCGCTCCCGTCGATGAGACGCTCTTCATCAAGGCGGCGATCAGCGACGTGATGTGGACGCTGGTCGAGGCGATCGGGCTCGTCTTTCTCGTGATGCTGATCTTCCTGCAGAGCCTGCGCGCGACGCTCATTCCGCTGCTGGTCGTGCCGACGGCCCTGCTCGGCGGTCTCACCGGCGCCTATGCGCTCGGCTACTCGATCAATCAGCTCACGCTTTTCGCCATGGTGCTCGCCATCGGCATCGTGGTGGACGATGCCATCGTGGTGGTGGAAGCGGTCGACCGCATCATGCGCGAGGAGCATCTGACCCCGAAGGAGGCCGCGCGCAAGGCGATGCGCCAGATCAGCGGCGCGATCGTCGCCATCACGCTGGTGCTCGCCGCCGTATTCATTCCGAGCGCGATGCAGACCGGCAGCACGGGCGTGATCTATCGGCAGTTCGCCCTCACGATCGCGCTGTCGATCATGTTCTCGGCGTTCTTCGCGCTCTCCTGGACGCCGGCACTCTGCGCGACGCTCCTTCGGCCCGAGCACATGAAGGCGAACATCGTGTTCCGCGCCTTCAACCGCGCCTTCGAGGGCACGCGCGCCGCCTACGTCCGGCGGGTGTTCCAGTCCGTGACCCACCTGCCGCGGTGGATGGCCGCCTATGCAGTCATGCTGGCGGTCGGGGTGTTGCTCTTCGTGAGGCTCCCGGGCAGCTTCGTGCCCGAAGAGGATCAGAGCGATGTGGTGACGAGCGTCGAGCTGCCCGCGGGTGCGACCATCCAGCGGACCGAGGCGGTGCTGCAGCAGGTCTATCACATCCTCATCGGCGATCCGGCCGCGCACGATGTGTTCCAGCTCGCCGGCTCGGGATTCGCCGGCAACTCCGAGAACTCCGGCCGCGCCTTCATTCACCTCGTCAACTGGAGCGATCGCAACCAGACGGCGGATCAGTTCGTCGACTGGGCGAACGATGCTCTGCACAAGAAGATCCACAACGCCCAGGTGTTCGTCTCCAATCGTCCGGCCATCCGCGGACTCGGGCAGTTCAGCGGCTTCGATTTCTTTCTCGAGGATCGCGGCGGACTCGGCCGCGAAGTGTTGACGCAGGCGCAGGACACGTTGCTCGCGCACGCCGCCAACGATCCGATCCTCGCGAACGTGCGCGTCAACGGCCTGGCCGCACAGCCGGAGCTTCAGCTCGCGGTCGATCGGGTGCAGGCGCAGTCGATGGGCGTCTCGGTGAGCGACATCGATACGGATCTGCAGCTCATGCTGGCGCCGGTATTCGCCAATGATTTCTTCTACGACGGCCGAGTGCTGCAGGTGCTGCTGCAGGCCGACGCGCCTTATCGCATGGGGCCGCAGGATCTGCAGCATTTCTACGTCACGGGACCCAACAGTACGATGGTGCCGCTGTCGGATTTCGTGAAGGCGCAGTGGGTCGTGGCCGACCCCGAGCTGACGCGCTACGGCGGCTACCCCGCCGTCGAGATGGTGGGCACGGCCGCGCCGGGGTACAGCTCGGGGCAGGCCATGAACGAGATGGAGCGGCTGGTCAGGAAATATCTGCCCACCGGGATCGGCTATGACTGGGCGGGACAGTCGCTGCAGGAGCTCTTCTCGGCGGCGCAGGCGCCGGCGCTCTTCACGCTTTCCATCATCGTGGTCTATCTTGCGCTGGCGGCGCTCTACGAAAGCTGGAGCGTACCTCTCTCGGTGCTGCTCGCCGTGCCGGTGGGCCTCATCGGCAGCACCCTCGCGACGCTCGCCCGAGGGCTGCCGAACGATGTCTTCTTCAAGGTGGGTCTCATCGCCATCATCGGGCTCACCGCCAAGAACGCGATCCTCATCGTGGAATTCGCCGTCACCGCGCAACGCGAGGGACGAAGCCTGCACAATGCCGTGCTGGAAGCCGCCCGGCTGCGCTTCCGGCCGATCATCATGACTTCCTTCGCCTTCATTCTCGGCGTGTTCCCCATGGTCGTCTCCACCGGCGCGGGCGCCAACGGCCGGCACGACATCGGAACCTGCGTGGTGGGCGGGATGTTCACTGCCGCCGTATTCGGCGTGCTCCTCATCCCCCTCTGCTACGTCGTGATGCGCCGCCTGCTCGGCGATAAGCTCGATGAGCCCGGGCGCAGCGAGATCAGTCCGCCTCCGGCTGAGAATCCCTAGTCAGGGGGCGCCTCCCTGTGCCTGGCCGCTACCGCCGGCCGAGCTCGTCAGTATCTTCTGAGGAGCGACTCGATGTCGGCGCGTTCGGCCGCGATGGCCTGAAAGAGCGGCACGTGCTTCCACCCCGGACCGCCATTGACGATGGCCGCAAAGGCGAGCCAACCGCCGTTGCGCTTGCGCAGATACCCGGCGATCCCGCAGACCGATCTCGGGTTGTCCAGGGTGCCGGTCTTGAGCGCCACGCGATCGAGCCACGCCGGATCGCCCTGGCGCAGGAACACGAACGGCGCATCGCGCGGCACCACCAGGCCGCCGTAGAAGGCCGGAAAGCGGCGTGCATCGTGATATTCGTAGGCGAGCAGCCGCACCAGGTCATTGGCGGAGAGCCGGTTGTCGGTCGTCAGGCCGCTGCCGCTGTAGATCGGGGGCGCGACCAGTGAAGCCGGACGATACCGTGCCTGCACCCGCTGCACGAACTGCGAGAGCAGCCGGCCCGCCGATGCCAGCGCGTCGGGGGGATGATCATCGACGCTCGCCGCCATGTCCATGGTGAGCACGTCGGCGATGTAATTGTTGGAAAACCGCAGCATGCGCCCGAGCTGCTCGCGCAAGCTCAAGCCTTCCACGCTCGCCACGGCATAGGAGCTGGCGGTCGGCCGGCTCGCGCGCACGACCACCGGGCCGGCCACCTCGACCCCGATCTCGCGCAGCGTTTCCTTGAGCAGCAATCCCGCTCCCAGCGCGGGATTGGACATCGAGCGGTAAACCGTCTGCTCGTCCCCGAGCGGAACATCGCCGCCGATCTGCAGGCTGTCATCACCGGCCGCCGTGGTGCGCCGCTCGACCCAGAAGGTCTGCCTGCGGCCTCTGCCCACCGTGCGGATGGCCCCCTGCACGGCGATCGGCAGGCGCGTCACCCCGCAGCCGCGCACCAGCGCCGGCGCGCCCGGCGAGGTCGGCCTAACGATCACGCACCAGTTGCCGAAGTCCACTCCGATGGCGGCGAGCGGCGCGTTATAGGCCGAGTCACTGCGCGCGAGCGCCTCGCAGCGATCCTGCGTCTCGCAGGTCACCACGCTGAAGGGCGCCGGATCGACGAAGAAATCACCGCTCACCTCGTGCACGCCCGCGCCGCGCAGTTCCGCGGCGAGCTGCCACAGCGACTCATCGTCGAGCGAGGGATCGCCGGCACCCTGCAGGATGAGATCCCCGGTCACCCGACCGCTGACGATCGGAGCATTGGCGAGCAGCCGCGTCTCGAACATCTTGTCGGCTGGCCAGGTCTGCAGCGCCATGGCCGTGGTGGTGAGCTTGGTGAGCGAGGCCGGAGTGAGGCGGCTCGTGGCGTTGAGCTGCTCGATGACACTGTTGTCATCGAGGTCGATCGCCGCAGCCGAGACGAGCGCCCCCCGCTGCTCGAGGGCCTGCAGCGCTCGCCACTGCGCGTGGGCGGGAAGAACGGCGCTCGCGGCGGCGGTCGAGACGAGCAGCGAAAGGATTCGCAGGCGAAAAGGCGGGCGGCGCGGCATCGGCGCGGATTATTGCACCCCGGCGCGGCTCACGCCTGAGAAATCTCTCCCACTGCGGCCATCCCGCCTCGATGATCCATCGCCCGATCCACCGGATAGGCTCGTTGTCGTTCGAACGCCGCCGGACCTTGGCGCGATGCGGCACATCGCTTGCGTGCCTTGGCGGCTGATTGATGGGTAACACCCTCTTCCGGCCGGTATAAACCGTCACCCATGTCTTCGGTATAGACACCGGAAAATTGGCGCGCCCGGAGAGATTCGAACTCCCGACCTCATGGTTCGTAGCCATGCGCTCTATCCAACTGAGCTACGGGCGCGCCGCCGGAACATATCTGCGGGGCATCGTGGATCCATTGGGCAATGGCCGACCCCGCGCCGGGCCGCGCATGGTAGCACGGGCGGGTGTCGGGTCAAAGAGCTCCCGGACGAGAGTTGCGGCACCTGAGATTTGGCCGCGGTCCGGCGATTACAATCGCACGGTCAGCTGCACCATCGCAGGATCGGCCTCCAGCACCCATGCCGCTCGAACGAGAAGCAGGCCCGTACACCATCTCGGATGATGCCGGGCGGCTCGACCTGCGGGCGATCCATGCGTATCTGCACGGGGCGTATTGGTGCCGCGGCATTCCGCTCGAGACCGTGGAACGGGCCGTTCGTGCATCGCTGTGCATCGGCGCCTATGACCGCGCGGGCGGCCAGGTCGGCTTCGCCCGGCTGATCTCGGATTATGCGACATTCTGTTATCTGTCCGATGTCTACGTCCTGGAGAGCCATCGCGGTCGCGGCCTCTCGAAGGCCATGCTGCGCATGGCGGTGGAGCACCCGCTGCTGCAAGGCCTTCGACGCTGGAGTCTCGTGACCGCCGATGCTCACGGGCTCTACGCGCAATTCGGTTTCGTCACCGTGGCGCAGCCGCAGCGGCACATGGAGCGTCTCGATCCTGACATCTACCGGCGCAAGCTCATCGATGCGTGAACTCGCGTCCGAAGAGATGCCGCTCAGTGGCCGCCCTTGACGAGGAGACCCGCATCGCTCAGGGCGATCGCGAGCTCGGACTCGATGCGCGCGGCCTCTGCGCGGGCGATTCGCTGCAGGTGCAGTGTTGGACCCGTGAGTACTTCCAGGCCGCGCTTGAGCACGCTGCCGGCCGCCCTGATGCCCGCCTTGTGCTGATCAAAACGCTGCGCCGGCGTGTAGTCGCTCATGCCGACGTACACGCCGTACGGTCCGCGCTCCTGGTCGCGATAGTCGAGAAGCACCAGATACACATGGGATCGCCCGGCGCGCGGCGCGCCAAACGCCGCGGCGATCTCGTAAACCTGCGGCAGCCATTCGACGTACGTCATCGGAAGCCATTCGGGGATGCGGCTCGCGGCGCTTTTCCAGAGCCGCTCGAGCGCCGAATCGATGTCGATACCGAGCGCACCCCGCATCCAGATCTCGTGAATGCAATGCGCGCCCGCCATCCCATCGCCCTTCGAGATCGCACGCTCGAGGAGCCGGCCGAGCTCGTAACCTCCCTGGGCGCGCAACGGGCGCGCGGCCGGTGCCGCGCGGGCCCAACGGGAACCCACCGCCGGGCCCGCGTCCCGATCATCGGCCAGAGCGCGATGCGGCCCATCGGGGCCGCCGTGAGGTTTTGAGGTCCGAGGCACGTGCGCCGGAACGAGCCCTCGAATGGGCGAGCCGCGCGACAGTACGCCTTCAACATTCGAGCGACAAGCTCGATGAGATCGAGCGGTGTCGCTACAGCGATTCGGCCTGCACCGGCCGGGATGCGGGGCTCGGCGGCTCGAGCCACCGCGATTCGATTTCGGCGGCCGTCTGCGGATGCCCGAAGTAGTAGCCTTGAGCAAACTCGCACCCGTAAGCCTGCAGCTCGTGCGCCGTGCCGGCGGTCTCCACGCCCTCGGCAACGACCGTCATACCGAAGCTGTGGGCAAGCTGGATGGAGCTGCGAACGATGCGCTGGTCGGCGGCGTCATCGGTGAGATGGGTGACGAAGCTCCGGTCGATCTTCAAGGTGTGTACCGGCAGCCGCTTCAGGTAGGCGAGTGATGCGTATCCGGTCCCGAAATCGTCGATGGAGAGCCGCACGCCGAGGGCGCGGATCTCGGTGAGGCGCTTGAGCATCGTCTCCGGGTGGCGCATGACGGCGCTCTCGGTCACCTCGAGCTCGATGAGCGCGGGCTCGATGCCGTGCGAGCTCAGGATCGCGCGCACCTTGTCCACGAAGCCGCTGTCCAGCAGATTGTTGGCGCTGATGTTGACGGAGATCGGCACGCGATGGCCGCGCCGCTGCCAGGCGATCACCTGCTCGCAGGCGGCATGCAGCATGTACTGGGCGAAGGCGTGGACCAGCTCGGTACCGTCCAAGAGCGGCACGAAGCGCGCGGGAGCGATCGGGCCCATCGTCTCGTGATTCCAGCGCGCGAGCGCCTCGAGTCCGATCAGTGCCCCGTCCGCCAGGCGCACTTTCGGCTGATAGGCGACCGAGAGCGCATCCTCCCGCAGCGCCTTGCCGAGCTCGCTCTGCAAGGCGAGCATTTCCGGGGTGAATTGATCCAACACCTCGTGATAACGGCAGAAGGCGCTGAGCTCCTCCTTGGCCGCATACATGGCGATGTCGGCGCAGCGCAGAAGCTCGCTCGGCGTACGCGCATCCTGCGGGTAGACCGCGGCGCCGATGCTGGCCGTCAGATCGAGCTCGACGCCGCCGGTCAGGGTGGTCCGCCCCAGGCATGCCAGCAGACCGGCCGCCACGTTCTCGGGCGCCCGCACCGCCGCTGTGCCGCGCGCCAACACCGCGAGCTCATCTCCGCCGAGGCGCGCCACGCATGCTTCGGAATCGCCGAAGCGTTGCCGCAGCCGCTCCCCGATCTCCTGCAGCACCCGGTCACCGGCGGCGTGCCCGAGCGTGTCGTTGATGTCCTTGAAGCGGTTCAGGTCGAGGAGCAGCACCGCGAACGGGTCGCCGGGCGCACCCGCGATGGTCCGCTCGAGCTCTCGCATGAAGCCGTCCCGGTTCTTCAGTCCCGTGAGCGAATCGTGCTGGGCCAGGTACTCCTGCTCGGCGACGTAGGCCGCCTGCCGCCGCAGAGCCCGATGCAGCTGCCAGGCGAACATCAGCACCGCGAAGACGCCGATCGCGAGCACCGCAACGGGCGCGGCAGCCTCCGCGAGCCACTGCCGGCGAAGCGCCACGATCGGCACGCCCGCACTCACGTAGAGCGGCAGCGCGGCGGAGCGCGCGAAGCCGACGTAGCCGAACCTCGACGGAAGCGAGAGAAATACGCCGCTGCGACGCCCGCCGACCCGCGCGATCGACTGCTGGGTCACGCGGCCGCCGACAGCCCGCAAGGAGCCGCTCTCCGGCACGTAGGCGACGAGCAGCTTGCCGTCGGTCGTCACCAGGCTGACGGAGCTGTCGGGGATCAGCCGTGAACTGTCCGTGCTGGCGACCAGGCGCCGCACGGCAACGAACGCGAAGGCGACTTCCGGCGGATTCGAGCGGATCCGAAAATCGAGTCGGATCGGCAGATACCACTCGTTCCCGGGCGGAAGTCGCACGAGATACGCGACATCCAACCCCGTGCCGCCCGACTCGATCGCGCGCGTCATGATCCGCAGGACCTCGGTGCTCGCGACCGGCGTTCCGAAGCGATCGACGGCGAGAATGCGGCCATCCGCCATTCGAAGTCCGAGGTAGCTCGAGACCGAATCGAAACGCGCCGCATCGCGTAGGACAGCGATGGTCTGCCCGCTGGAGGGGGCCTCGGGAAGCCGAGCGACACTGCTGCTGATGCCCCTCAGGCTGGATACGGACTGATCGAGGAGTCCGGTGATGGAGGTTTCGAGGCTGAGCGCCAGATTGAGGATGCTCTCGCGCCCGGATGCCCAGGTCTGTTGCCGCTCCTGCACCACCAGGTAAACCGCGGTTCCGGCCAGCAGGAGCAGCGCGAGCACGACGGACAGCCGCGCCCGACGATACTCGGCGGTGACGAACCAAGCATCCGAGTGGGCGCGCCGACCCATCCGCGTCGATCCCGGAGTCCTTGCGTCCGTGGCGCGCTGATCACCGCTCATGGTGCCGATTATCCGGGCTGAGGCAAAGGGCGTCACCGCCGTCATCTCAAGTCCGAGCGGGGGCGCGCGCGCGCTGGCGGATTCTGTGATGCAGTTATCGAGCCGGAGCGGGCGTTTTCGCCTTGGCCACGAGCTCACGAACCTCGGCGTCCGCCACCGGTACTCCACCTCGAGGCAGAGCCAGCACCAGCAGTTTCCCCTCGCCGGCAACTGGGGCGTAGGTTTGCAGCTTTGCGGCCAGCCGACGCCCGGCATCGCGCCGGTCCTCGAACAGCGCATCGCCGCGAAAAGCTTCGAAGGGATCCTGTCGCATGTCCGCACAGGCGCAATTTCCGTGCGCGCCTCCCGACCCGGCCGTTGCAGGCGCCTCAGGCGCCGCCAGCCAAGCTGGGCAGCAAACCGGTTCACCGGCGCCGCTCGCTCAGCTCGAACACTGCCGGGCGAGCGCGGCGGCAGGCGCGCTATCGCGTTGATCCGGCCACTGCTGCGGTACCTTGCGCAGTCGTTGCAGGTTGTAGCCCAGGGCACTCACGCGCGCGAGCATGTCGCGGTAATCGCCCGGGGAGACTTGCGGCGTCCTCGCCATCAGCCAGACGTAATCGCGCGCATCGCGCGCGACGATGACCCGGCTGTAGTCGGCGGCCAGCCACGCGACGAGGTACTGCGCGTGCAGCACCCAGAAGAGGCGCACGCTCCACTGCGCATTGCCGCTCCCGGGGACGACGGTCGCTGTCGAGCGGATCGTCTTCAGCGGGCCCTGGAAGCCGCCGTCGCGAAAGCGGAAGCTCGTGCAGATCGCACCGTCCGCACCGAGGTGATAGGTCTCGACCTGGTTGTAGCCGTCGCGACCGAACCGGGTCGGAATCGAGGCGATGACATACCAGCGACCCATGTAACGGGAGAGCTGTACGTGATTCACAGGCTCGATGGGCTTCTGCGCCCTGGCGGAGTGGCAAGCGGCCAGCGCCAGGAGCAGGCCGAGCCCGAGCAGTTTCCTCGAGTGTTTCATCAGGTGTTACTCCGCAGCCGCGTTTGAGTCTGTCGCGTGCACGGGACGCCCGAACAGGTAATGGGCGACCAGCCACTCCCGTCCCTTCGCGTAGCCGAAGAGCTCGGCACAGGCCATCCAGAAGATCCGCCATCGATGGAACCAGAGAGCGGCGCTCTCTCCATGGCTCGCGCGCAGCGTCGCGAGCACCTGCCCGTCATGCGCATCCTGGCGCTCGAGCCAGTGATTGGCCGTCCTCTGATAATGGCGGCCGTCGAGCAGCCACCGTCGCTCGATGCGTACGCCCTCCTGGAAGTGCAGCAGCGTGTCGGCGGCGGGCATCTGTCCACCGGTGAAGAAGTGACGGCCCATCCAGTTGTCCGCTCCTGCCGCCTCGAAGGGATAAAGGAGGGTGCGGTGCGCGAAAACATGCACGAAGAGCTTCCCGCCCGGCCGCAGCCATCCGCCGATGCGGCTCATCACGGTCTCGTAGTTGCGCAGGTGCTCGAACATCTCGACCGACACGCAGCGATCGAACTGCGCGCCCGGCAGGGTCAACAGACTCACATCACAGGTGAGCACGCGAACGTTGGCGAGGCCGCGCGCGCGACATTGCCTTTCGATGTAGCGCCGCTGGCCGCTCGAGTTCGACACCGCGGTGATGCGGGCCGCCGGATAGCGCTCGGCCATCCAAAGCGTGAGCGATCCCCAGCCGCAACCGAGCTCGAGGATGTCCTGGCCGTCGGCCAATCCCGCACGCTCGCCACAAAGGTCCAGCATCGCCGTCTCGGCCTGCACCAGCGTCTCATCACCGCGCGGGTAGTAGCAGCAGGAGTACTTCATGCGAGGTCCCAGACACAGCGCGAAGAAATCGGGCGGCAGCTCGTAGTGCTGTGCGTTGGCTGCCTCGGCATGGATCGCGACGGGGCTGCGCCGCAGCTGCGCGAGGCGGTGTGACAGACGCTCCTGCACTGCCTCGAGACCGCCCTGCTGCTCCTGATGCAATCGCCGAGCGCACAGCCGGCGGATACCGAAGCGGATGAGCGCATCCGGCAAGAGACCTCTCTCGGCGAGCCCGATCAGACCTGGAGCGGGCCGCTCCGAGGCGGGTCCGGTGAGGTCTGAGATTTCGGTGCGCATGGCATCAGCTCCTCGTCAGGTGTGAGCGTCGGGGAAACCAGGGGAAGAACATCGGGGTGGATCGCTGGTATTCGCGGTAGTCCGCTCCCTTGGAGCGCAGCGCCTGGGCCTCAGTCCACGGCACGCCGCTCAGGAAACGCAGGAAAAGCCCCATCACCAGCGGGCCGGCCCATGAGAGAGCCCAGAGGGGTGAGCCCACCGCGAGCGCCACATAGGCGAACCAATGCAACCACTCGAAGAAGTAGTTGGGATGGCGCGAGTATCGCCAGAGCCCCGACCGGCAGGTGCGCCCCTGATTGGCGGGGTTCTTGCGAAACCGGGCGAGCTGCGCATCGGCGACCGCTTCTCCTGCGACACCGGCCAGCCAGATGGCGAGCGCCGCAGCGATCCAAGGTGCCGAGCTTCTGGGATTGGCCGCCACGGCCGCATAGGGCAACGCGAAGACCGGCACCAGCAGGGCCTGCAGCTGAAAGAACGCCAGCCACCGCCGCTGATCCTCGCCCCAGCGCGAGCGCAAATGACGATACCTTCCGTCCTCACCCTCGCGCTGGACGCGCCTCCAGAGATGCCTCGCCAGACGAGCTGACCAGGCACCGCCCAGAGCGGCCAGCACCAGCCGTGGCGCGAGAGCGCCGCCGCCCGCGATGGCGAAAAGTACCGCGCCGCCGCCGAGCCCCGCCGTCCAGATCACGTCCACCACGCCGGCATTGCGGCGCCGACGCTGCCAGAGCCAACCGCCCCACATGGCCACCGCGAGGAGCAGCCAGAGCGCAACGAAGGTGATGCCGATGGTCATCGCAACTCTTCCCCGACACGGGCTCGCAGCCAGCGCCCTGCGAGACTCGTCAGCGCCGGCATGGCGATGGCCCACCCTGCCGACAGCGCCAGAACGCCTCGCCACACCGGGTTGGTCAACTGCAGGGCGTGCGCTCTCGCGGCGCCGAGATACGCGAGCGGTCCCCCCACGGCTCCGAGCAGCGCGGCGAGCGCCGGGCGTCCGTGGAGATACTTGCAGAGCGGAATCAGGGTGAGCGCGAACGCCACCCAGAGCGCCATCAGCCACGCGGGCGCGCTGGGCAGCGGCCAGGGCGCCGAGTAGACGATGAGTCCCCCCGCCACCCAAGCGCCTTCCAGAGCGAGTGCCAGCAACACCGTTGCCGCAACGAGCCCGAGCTCCGCCCGAGGGTCAGGCGAGGCCGTCAGCCGCCACGCGGCGAAGAGCCCGCCGGCGATGACGCCCGGTGAGGCAAGACCGTGCCCGGCGCCGATCACCGCGGCGAACCAGACGAGCTCGTACGCGAGCAGCGTGACCCAGAACGCCATCACCGGGACTCCCGATCGAGGATGGGCTCGAGTCGCCGCCAGCGCGGCTTCGCGAAGAGAAGGTGCGCGACGCCGATCGAGCGCTCGCGGAAACCCCCCTCGCAGTAGGCCAGATAGAACTCCCACATCCGGATGAAGCGCTCATCGCAGCCGAGCGCCCGCGCATCCGGCAATCGGGCCATGAAGCGCTCGCGCCAGGCCGCCAGGGTGCGCGCGTAGGAGTCGCCGAAATCCTCGAGCGCCACGAGTCCGAGCCGACACACGCGCGTCTTGGCCGCGAGAATCGCGTTCACCGAGGGGATGAAACTCCCGGGAAACACGTGGCGCTTGATGAAATCCACCGAGCGCAGCGCAGCGAGGTAGCGGTGATCCTCGATGGTGATCGCCTGGATGAGCGCGAGCCCGTCCGGCTTCAGCAGACGATCGATCACGCCGAAGTACGTCTCGAGATAAG
>Ga0335078_10003183_pt1 | contig 24475 bp, 22 predicted proteins | sample Lox_Sample_32_FD_206711 | JGI IMG/M metagenome (GOLD analysis project Ga0335078, IMG submission 206711) | Soil microbial communities from Loxahatchee National Wildlife Refuge, Florida, United States - Lox_Sample_3.2 | ecosystem: Environmental > Terrestrial > Soil > Wetlands | place: USA... | reverse complement strand
CCGTCTCCATCGAACTCGCCGAACACCCCGAAACACCCAAAACGCCGGGAGATCAGCCCGCTTAACGCGGGACCAGCACCCCAGAAAACCCCAAAAACCCCAGGTCACCGAGTTTTGTCGTTAGCCCGCCGCCACGGGGCCGACGTCGAGTGAGCCCGGGGACAGGTCGGCGTGCCTGCCGTCGATGTCATCGAAGACCAGGACGACCCAGCCGGCGATGTCGCCGTCCCAGCGCAGCCGCGGCGCTGGTGCGGCTGCGGGAAGCATCCGGGCCGTGCCGGCTTCCGCCCGGTATTTGGCGGCGAGGACGTGACCGGCTGGGATTCCCTTGGCGAATACCTGCTCGCCGGTGGCGATCCGCAGCCGTGCGGCCAGGCCGGGGGTGAACCCTCCGGTCTGCACCCGGGCGGCAGTGATGACGCCGAGGCGGCGGGCCAGGCCGTCACGCAGGGAGGGGGGCAGTTCGTCCCAGCCCGGCCGTGACGCGGTAGCGGTGGGTGAGGGCACGGGCAGGAGTCTTCCAGACGAGGCGGCCGGGGTTAGCCGGGTCCGGGGGTCAGGCAGCGCGGGTGGCGTTCAGAGCGTCGTGGAACTGGCGGACCTTCGGCTGGCCCGGCCACTGGCGCATCAGCGTGGCGTCCAGACGGCCGAGTTCGCAGAGCACGTGCCGCGAGGCGGCGCGACGGGCCTCGGCCAGGGATGCCATCCCGGCGTATGCCGCAGCATCGGGCACCTTGCCAGCCGCGTGGGCGGAGCCGAGCCGGGCCAGGTACACCCCGCGGTCCCGGCCGTGCGACGCAGGAAGAGTGGTGATCTTGCTTTGCAGGATGGTCACCGCCAGCTGCGGTGACCCCGCATCGACGTAGCAGGTGGCGCGCTGCAAGTCGGCGAAGTCGTTGTTGTAGAACCGCAGGTAGGCCGGCCTGTCATCTGGTGAGCTGCCGACGATCAGGCTGGCGGCCTGATCCAGCTGGGCTTGGGCCACTGTCCCGGTGTGCGCGCGGCTGCGGACCTCGTAAGCCAGCGCGACGCCGCGCAGCACCGGGGGAATTGGCCAGGAGACATTCTGGGCGGCGACCGCCAGGTCGGCGGCCTGCCGGTGGTCGCCGTGGTCGAGAGCGAGGCTGGCGCCGCGCAGCATCATATAGGTGGCCATGGTGGTGTCGCCGCTCTCCAGCGCCCACCCGGCGGCGCGGTCGGCCCACCGCCGGCAGGCGCCAAGGTCACCGGTTTCGCGGTAGAGCCAGCTCAGGTGCTCGGCGTACTCGCTTTGGACCTGCCTCAGCTCGCCGCGCAGGGCTCCGCTGGTGCTTTCAGCGCGCTGCTGCTCGACGCCGCGCAGGGTCTGCCGCAGTTGGCTGATGTGCGCACGGGGATCGAGTAAGTGATGACCGGACTGGTGCGCGGTCAGCACCTGCCGGAAATGCCGGGCGCTGCCCGGCCCGGCCTGGGCGTTCCTGGCGAGCGCGGCATCCGGGAGGACTGCCGCTAATCCGCCGGCGGCCAGCAACTCGGCGAATTGTCGGCGTGACAGCTTCACGGTGATGTTCCCTTCGCCGGCGGGGACGCGCAGGGCGATGCTCACATCCTCGTCATCATCCACGGGGCTTTCAGCGTAACCGCCAGCAGGCAGCAGCGAAATGACCTCGGCGAAGCCCACCACCCGGCCGGCCGGAGCCAACGTCGCAGGCGCGCGGCCGGGGCCGAAGAGGAGGTCGTCGACCAGGCACCCGTATAACCCGGCCAGCCGCGCCAGATCCTCGTAGGAAGGTGCCCGGGAGGAGGCAGTACGGCCGGTGCCGGGCCCCTGCCAGCACTCCCAGTAAGAGACATGCTTGAACGTCTTGGGATGCTCACCCGGCCATCGCTGGTTGTACCGCTCGGCGACCTCGGCCTGCGACAGCCCGGCCGCGTGCCGGAACGCTGCCTGCGGGGTTACCCCGAAGCGCTCAGCTATGGCAGCGGCGACCTGCCGGGTGGTAGCTCCTTGCAGGCGCAGGGCATTGCGCAGCTCGCTCATCTGACGGCGCGCACGGACATCCATCACGCGTCCTGCCTTCCCATCGGGCGCATGGCCCTCTGGAGTTAACGGTAGCCCGGCGTTCCGGCTCGCGGCTTCCCCGCAGAGCGGGGAGTCTCCCGGCTGCTCCTCGCCACGTGGGGTCGGCTCAGGCGCTCTTGCGGGTGTTGGGTCAAGGCATCCGCCTCCCAGGGAGTACGTCATGATCTTGACCAGCACCTACCGCGACCAGACCACTGTTAGCCGCGACCTCCTTGCCGCGTTCTCACCGCTAGATCATCCGACTACCGCGGCACTGTCAGCACAGGAAATCACGGGAGCATTCGAGCGGCTGCTACGGCGCCTGACCGTCTTGGTCTGCCTGCACGGCGGCGCGGCGGCCGAGGAATTCCTCGCCGCGCTCGCCGACCCGGCCGACGGAACCGACGTCGTGGACCTTGCCGCGGCGTTCCTCGATCACGGCAATGACCAGACCACGGCCGGGCCGAGTGAGATACAGCAGGAACTCGTACATTTCTCCCGGATCGTCGACGTCGGCAACCTCGGCCTACACGCGGGCGTCGACGAGCATGCCTTGCGGCGGCTACGTGGTTCCAGCCGGCTGCCCGACTCCCTCAAAGTTCTCTCCGAACTGCTCGTCGTTACGCGCGCCCGCCTGGCTCAGCGCGGCCGGTTGCTAGCAGTTCCGCGGCTTCGGCCCAACCCGGCTGCCGAGGCCGACCCGGCAGCCAACCTGACCACAGCGATCCCGTCGGCCAGCCCCGATTACTGGATGGCCGTACGCTGCGACCGGCGCCGGATCCGCCGCCAGTTCCGCTACGAACTGACAGCCCTGCTGGACTACCTCACCCCGGCCGAGGCCGCACTCGCCTTGTGGGCCCACGCCGGCGAGCAGCAACTGCCTGTCAGCGTGGAACTAGCCGTGGCCCAGGCCGACGCCCGCGGCGGCATCACCGTCGTGCAATGGTCCTACCAGCCAGGTACCTGCCCGGCCAGCGCCGACGTGGTCGCCCACGTCGCCCGTCATCTCCCGCAGATCAGTCGGCCAGGTCCCGGCGCCGCGGCCCATATCGGCGTCGGCTACCGCGTCCACGCCGCCGGTCACCTGTCAGCGATCGTGACGGACACCCCTGCCGGGTCGCCGGTCGCCCGGCTCACCGCCCCCTCGCAGGCTCCCGGCGTTTCGCCCGCAGACCTGGCCGCGCGGGCCCGCCAACTGCTTGCTGCCTACCACGGCCCGGACCTCGTCAGCATGGAAGCCGGGCATATCCACCTCGACCGTGACCTGGATGTCGACCAGGACACCGGAACAGCGATCGGCGCCGCGCTTTTACCGCTGCTGGCCGCCCGGCAGGCCACTGCGCCGCTGCTGACGCCGATGATGGACGACGACCATGTCCTGGTCCGGCTGCCCCCCGCCGAATACCGGGCCTTCCTGCACCAGGCGTTCGGCGCGACGCCGATGCACCTGATCTGCGAATCGTCTCCCATCATCCGTGCCATCGCCGTGGCCTTGTTCCAGCGGATGTGCAACTCCCCGCTCGCCAGGTCCTACCAGCGGCGCGGCGGAAATCTGTTCCTCCCGCTGGGCGACGGCAGCATCTGCGAGCTGTTCGAGGACATCGACGGCGCGCCGGTGACCGGATGTCTGTTCTTCGAAACGGCGCTACTCACCTACCGCTGCGACCCGGACCGGTTCGACAAGTACTTCACCGGCCGCTACCACCTCCACGACGACGTGCATGACCACGCCGCCTCGATCTTGTCGGCCGCCCAGCCGCACGACGACAAGGCCGCGGAACTGGCCCGCTACTACGCCGCGTTCCGCGATGCCACCGACCCGCACCGCGCCGACCCGGCCATCGCCGCCCTGGTTACCGACGTGCTGCAGAAGGCCGCGCCGGTCACGGCCCACTTGAACGTGCTCGAGGACTACTACGAAGTCCAGCAGCGCCGCGTCCGGGAACTGCTCCGCCTGCTCGGCCTGCCGCTGCGGCTGGTCACCATCCACTTCAACGCCGTTACCGGCCGGGTCGTGTGCCATGGCTGACCGCTGGCCCATCGTGATCACTGCCCGGGCTGTGGCCCGGCTCCTGTGCGGCCCTGGCGGCGGGGGCGGAGGAGCGGCATGAAGGACTGGATCATCTCAGCACCCTGGCTCGATCCCGCACCCGCCCGGCAGGCCGCCGCGCGAGCGTACCCGCCGCTGGCCTGGCCCGCAACCCGGCGTCGCACCTACCTGCTCACCGGGACGGCGCAGCCGCAGCTCGCGGCGTGCGCCTACACGGCCCTGGCTACGGGTCACCGGATCGTCTTGTTGCCCGGCACATCAAACAGCGTCTCCATCGTGCCGGGCGGGACCCTGCTCCAGTTTGCCGGGCAGGCCGTCTCCGCCACCCCGGCGGTCGGCAGCGACGTGCGCGGCGGCTGGGACGTGGCCATGTTCAGCTCCGGAAGCACTACCCGGGCTCCCCGCGGCTACGGGTTCACCACCGCCCAGCTCGACATGGTCACCGGGTGGTATCAGACGATCTACCAAGTCACCGGCGACAGCATCATCGCCACCCCGCTGCCGGCCACCTATAACTTCACCTTTGTCGCCGGCGTCTTGCTCGCGGCCCGACTCGGAGCCCGGCTGCACCTGAACCCGGTCAGCGGCCGGCTCCTCGAAGACGCCGCGCGCCTGGCTCGCGGCGCTGACCGGGTCGTCGTGCTGGCCAACCCTGTCGTCCTCGACCAGGCCGCGCGCACCGCGGAACTGCCCGCCAACGTCATGGTCGACTCCGGAGGCGCGCCGCTGAGCATCACCGCGATCGGTGACTACCGGGCCAGTGGCATCGACGTGCGCGAGGGTTACGGCCTCACCGAGACCGCGTCACTGACGCACTTCGACACCGAAGCTGCGCCCGCCTCCCTCGGCACCGTCGGCACCGCCGTCCCCGGCACGCACGCAGCCCTCACGAGCACTGACGGCAAGCCAGTGATCGAGCTGACCAGCCCGGCCACCGGCATCCCCCTCGACCCTGCCGAAACCCTCCCCGCGCTGCGGCTGGGGACAACCGACCTGGGCGTGATCGACGGTCACGGCCGGCTGCGGCTGCTCGGCCGCGCCGACGATGAACCGATCAACGGACTGTGGCCGCGCGATACCCTCGACGCGCTCGGCCCAGTGCTGCGGCGCCGCTGCGCCCTGGTCCGCCACCACCAAGGCGGCGCTACCATCCGGCTGCTCACCGCAGTCAGCCCCGCCACGGTGACAGCTCTGCGCACACGCGCAGCCGACCTGCTCGGCATTCCTCCCCGGCATGTGTCCGTCAGCTGCCACGGCACTGCCCCGCTCCTCCACTCAGCAAAAGTCACCCGCCACGCAGCCGCGGACGAGAGACTCCACTGATGCCAGCCGTGCGCTTGCTTACGTGGAACGTGTGGGGCAAAAACGCCGACTGGCAGCGCCGCGAAAACGCGCTACTAGCAGCGATCGCCGAGACCAGCGCGGACATCATCGCCGTCCAGGAGGCATGGGCCGAACCCTCCTGCCGCAGCCAGACAGCCAGCCTTGCCGCCGCCCTGGGATTCGCCCATCACCACCAGGCCGACCCTTCGCCGCCGATCCGCGACCGCGGACTCGGCGTCATGACCCGCTGGCCCATCACCGGCCACAACGTCATCGCCCTGACCGCCGGCGGCGAGCCCGACGAGCGCCGCATCGCGCTGCGCGCCACGATTGCGACCCCCGCCGGGACCCTGCCGCTCATCACCACCCACCTGAACTGGCGGCTGGACCACAGCGCCGTGCGGCAGCAGCAAGTCCGGCAGATTATCCGCCTCGCCGCCGAGGACGACAACCCGGGCACCCTGCCAGCCGTAGCATGCGGCGACTTCAACGCCGTCCCCGAATCCGACGAGATCCGCATGCTCACCGGGCTCACGACCGTCCCAGATCCCGGCATCGTCTTCCAGGACGCCTGGACTACCGGCGGCGACGGCACCCCGGGGTACACGTGGAGTCATGTCAATCCGCACGCCGCCCGGGAACGCTACGGCCCCGGCCGCATCGACTACATCCTCATCCGATGGCGACCAGGTCGGCACGGACCAGTACTGGCCACCGCGTTGGTCAACGGCCACCATCACGGAACCTGGGCATCCGACCATGCCGGGATCGTTACATCCTTGACCTTCGGACCGGACCAAGAGGACCGTAATTAACGGCCGCTGGGCATATCCAGCCGCTAACCCCGAGCCGGGCCTTCCTGCTTCCCAGCGCTCCGGTCTGCGCGCGGAGAATAAGAAGCTGAAGTTCAGGAACGACAGACTGCAGTCCGAGCTGAGCAAGACGAAGACCGCGCTGGATATCGCGGGAAAAGCATTCGCGCTGCCGGAGATGTTCTCCGGCAGCGCGGACTCCGGCGAGAACTGACCCTGCGGCGCCGGGCCCGGCGCCTGGAAGCCGGCCATCCGTGGTCGCGCGCCGCTATCCTGGAGCGCCTGCGCGCGTTCTACCGCGATCCGGCTGCAGCGCTGAAGATAGCCCATCCCGGCCTGGCCGCGATGGTGGCCGCGGTTCCCCTCCTGCTCGTGGACGCCACCGCCGGGCCCGCCGAGCTGGCCCGCGCAGTCGAAAGAGCCGGCACACGGTGAACGCCCCCGTGGTCGCCATCGCCCTGCATGACGGCTACTTCAGCGCCGGTTCCGGCGCCGGGCGCAGCAACCGCGCGCTGATCGACGCCGTCGCCACCGCCCTGGCCCCCGGGATCCACCTGGTGCTGCTGCCCGTCCTGCTGCATCCGGCCAGCCCCGAATACGACCGCGCCGGGCACCAGGCCGTCCAGGCGCGGCTTGCCACGGTATCCCACCAGGTCATCAGCCTGAATAACGGCACGGCCGGGATGCGGCGGTTCGGCGACCTGGCAGCCTTCCAGCACCTGGATCGCCACGCTGCGCAAGTAATCAACCCAGTGATGCACCGTCATGAACGCGGGCTGCTGATCGCCATCGACCAGCCGTTCGCCGGCCTGGGCCCGCTGCTCGACGTGCCCGCCGGCTGGCGGCTGCTGTACCTGCCGCGATCGACCGCTGCCCATCACGCAGATACCAGGGCCGCCGCGTGGGAACAGCACGGCCTGGCCGGGTGGACGGCCAACGGCGCCTCGGCCGGCGCGATCAGCGCCCACATGCGCGCCATGCTGGCCGGCAACGGCGTCCCCGCCGGGCAGATCCTCGATGCGCCCGGCGGCCTGACCGCTGACGATCAGGTCCCGCTGTCAGCTGCACCGCTCCTGCCCGCGTCAGCCGAAAAAAGAGGATTCCTGCTGTCCATGGGCCGAGCACAGCCGTACAAGGGATTCGACGATCTCCTCGACGCCCTCAGCCTGCTGGCCCGCCAGCATGTGCCGTTGCCGCACCTGCTGCTGGCGGCAGTGACCGACGGCGAGCCCACCGCCTGCCAGGGCCACCTGCGGCAGCGCGTCACCGAACTCCGGTTCGCGGCAACGCTGTGGACCCGATTCGATCCCGGCCTGCCCGGCCTGCTCCACCACCCCAAACTGCGGGCAGTGGTCGTGCCCTCACGCATCGAGCCGCTGGGCCGCATTCCCCTGGAAGCCTTCGCCGCCGGGGCCGGCCCGGTAGTGGCGACCACTGCTGGCGGGCTCGCTGAGACCGTCATTGACGGCGTCACCGGCTTCACCGCGCCGCCAGGAGACGTACAAGCCCTCGCCGGTGCGCTGCAGCGGGCGCTTTCTGCCCCGCCGGAGCAGGCTGAGCGGCTACGGGCAGCCGGGACGGCACTACTGGCCGCCCGCGACTACACCACCTGCATCACCCGCGTGCTGACCGCGCTGGCGCCCTGGGCGATCGCCGCCGCACCAGCGAATCCGTAGATGTCGAGGGCCACCCGAGCGGCCGCCGCTGCCTGGGCGTGCCCTGGCTCCCCCCAGCCGAGCAGATCAGCGGCCTGGCCGAGCGGCACCCAGACCCTTGGGTAGACCAGGCCACTGTCTGGGTCCGGCGACGGCTCCCGCCATTCATCCACCCGCCCGGCCACCCGCAACTGGGCGAACGGACGGGCATCTTCTGACCGGACCTCCTGGTAGCCGAGAGGAACCACCTCACGCAGCGTCATGTCTGCCTCCTCCAGGACCTCCCGCCGCAGCGTCGCCTCCCAGCCGTCGTCGTACACCTCGGGAGTACCACCGGGAAGGTTCCATCGGTCGGCCATGCGGATCAGCAGGACGCGCCCCGCCTCATTCACGACCCAGGCTAGACCTGGCGCACAGGCAGGGACTCAGGCACAGGCCAGGAGCGGTACCACACGAAGCTCGTTGTCACGTCAAGCCACCATGGCCGCCTGGACCTGACCCAGCCGGTCGGCACGCTTCGGGGCGGCGTTCACCTTCACGGTGACCACAACGGGCGACCCGACACCCACGATCACCAGAACCGGGGCGCTGCCTTCGGGCGTGAAGTTCACCGATGACAAAGACGGCACGGCCACGATCTCCGGGATCCCCAGGAAGGCAGCGGCCGGGGTGTACCCGCTGACCCTGACCGCGAGGAACGAGAACGGGACCGCGACCCAGGCGTTCACCCTGACCGTCACCCGGGCCCCGGCCATCCAGAAAATCCGCACTGTCAGGACCATGGTGGGCGGGGGGCTGCGGGTGACCATCCGGGCCGCCGGATACCCGGTTCCGGCCTTGGCCGAGCCCGGTCCGTTGCCGGATGGCCTGACCTTCACTGATAGTGGGAACGGGACAGGAACTATAGCCGGGACCCTGTCCGCCGACAGCGGCGGTGGCCGATACCCGGTCACGATCACCGCCACGAATACCGGAGGGACAGCTACCCGACACTTCAAGATCGTCGTCTCTCAGCCCCGCAGGAAGTGATGACCGCCTGCCGACTGCTCTAGCCCGGTTTTGGTGCAGATGTACCGGCAGCCCGCATCCACTCCGGATACGCCGTTGGCACCGGCACCGGCACCGAGGTGCGGCCTGAAGTACCCTCAGTCAGCCTGGGGCGCCGGGCAGGCTGTGCAGGCCGGCGGTGATGCTCTCGCGGCCGAATTCCTCGATCCGCTCGCCCAGGTCACGGGCTTGCGGTGAGCCCTGGAAGATCGGCGCGGCGAGTTCGCCGCGCACGATCGTAAGCTCTCCTACCAGCTTTGCGGTGCGGTTGGCCGGCGAGAGGGCCAGGACGGGCTCCAGCGCGGTGACCGCGGCGTCGAGCGCGCCGGCGCGCAGCCGGGCCGTGGCCAGGCCGGCGCGGGCGAGCATCTCGCAGTGGCGGCTGTGATCCTCGCCGGGCTCCGGTCCCGCCGCGTACCGTTGCTCAGCTAGCTCAAGCTCTGTGATCGCGTCGGTTTCGCCGTGCGGGATGCTGAGGAGAGCGCGGCCCGCGTAGTAGTGCTGGCTGGCGCGCGAGAGGCCGAACTCGCCGCCGATCGCCAGGAGGTCGTCCGGGCGCTCCTGCTCGCGGGCGTCGCTGGCCAGCGCGACAGCCCGCCGGGCCTGGCCGGCGTCGCCGAGGCGCGCCGACGCCACCCCGTAGTCCAGCTGCAGCAGTGCGCCGTTCGGGCCATGAGGCCAGTGTTCCAGCCCGCGCGCGGCCAGCCCGCGTGCCTCCGCAGGGCGGCCATTCTGCAGGGCTATGTCAGAGGTTGTCGCAGACAGGCGTGCCAGCAGGGGCTTGTGGTCGATCGCCGTCGCGTACGCATAACCAGCGCGGGCCAGCTCCTCGGCCGCCGGCAGGTAGCCAAGGGCCTTGGCGGCAACCGCCATGAGCCCGTTGACGCAGCCGAGCAGGAAGTACAGGTCCCTGGCGTCACCAGGCCACACGCGCCGGTCCAGCGCGTCGTGCATCCGGCCGCGCACCCGGCGCATCTCCAGGAACAGCGGGAACGGCTCGCCGGTCATGTACTCCCGTGACAGCCGGGTCACGTCGGCGCGGAGCTGTTCCAGGGTGGTGTCGCCGATGCCGCGCTGCTCGGCCTGCTCGGCCTGCTCGCTGCCCTCGTGCGCGGCCATGAGCACCTCTTGCCTGATCGCGGAATCGCCCAAAGCGGGCTGCTGTATTCCACGGTAAGCGACGGCGGCAGGCGGAAGTAGCGCAGGATCGGCCTGGCCGGGCAGAAGGTAAGAGGGAACGGGGGCCAGCGGGACCCCTGGTAAGCCCGGTGCCATTGCCACGGTGACAGAGCCGGGCACCTGCCCGGCCGCGGGCGGGCCGCCGGGCTGGCCGGGGCCGAACTGGGCGGGCGGGATGGCGAGCACCTGGCAGCAGTACAGCTTGTACCGCTCGGACAGGCCGTCCTCGCCCCGTTCCCAGCGGTAGATGTTGTGGCACACGCTGTCCAGGCCGGGCATCGAGGTGTCACCCCGGGCCCCGGCGGCCTGGATGAGCCGGCGGGCCAGCTCCGGCCGGGACAGGCCACGGGCCTCACGCTGCCTGCGCAGCCACGCGCCGAGTTCGACGGACATCATGCCTTCTTTCACTGTCCGGACGTTCCCGGACACTGCGGGTGTCCGGGAACGTCTGTGCGCGTCCCCGGCTTGCTGGCACGGGCCGGGGGGAACGCGGCTAGCGGGCGGTCAGGTCAGCAGGTCGACGGCGAGGCCGGCGGCGGCCTGGGCGCGCGCGCGGTCCAGCGCCTGGGCGTATCTTGCGGTGTCCTCGGGCTCCGGCGTCGCGGGACAGGGTGGGGAAGGCGCCGATTTCCCGGGGGGCCGGTGGCGCCGTAGGCCATGAGCAGGCTTCTGGCGGTTAACGGCTTGCGCCCGTCTTCGGCGCGTTCCACCCGGCGGACGGCCCGCTCGCGGGGGCAGATCGCCCCGGCCGCCGGCTGATAAGACAGGCCGGCCCGTTCCCGCGGAGCCGGCAGCTGCCTGCCCGCGATCATGCGCAGCGCAGCCAGCCCGCCCGGCCGGGTACCGGTCACATCTGCCTCCAGCAGCCGTCGCCGGCCTCAGACTGCCATGAACCCTTCCACGGCGCAATGACCTGCCCGTCACCGGACGGCGGGCGTCCCGGTTCGTAGGCCGGATCGTAGTGCCGCCCTGCTCTCAGCATGGCCCAAGGTAGGACAACGATCACCGGGCACCAGCATGAACGCATGATGACCCAGCCGGCCTGGCCGGGAGCCGGCAACCGCCCGCCCCCGGGCCGGCTGCCCCGGGGCATGCTGGCGAGGAGGGACATATGCCACCTGCAAGCGGGCCGTCTCAGCGGGCCGGCGGCGCTGCCCCGCCGCCGCTGGCCTTAGCGCCGGGGGCTGGCTGGCGGCAGGAGTTCCCCGGTCAGGAGCGCCAGCTCGGCGTGCTGCGGCGGCGGCTCGCTGCGCTGCTGCCGCCCTGTCCGGCGCGTGACGACCTAATCGCCGTGGCGAACGAGTTTGCCTGCAACGCGGTCCGCCACACGCGCAGCGGGGAGGGCGGCCGGTTCACCGTCGAGGTCACCTGGCACGGCGCGGTGGTCCGGGTCGCGGTCACCGACAGCGCGCAGCGACCGGGCCGGCCGAGATTGACGAGCCCGACGGCGAGCACGGCCGCGGGCTGCTGCTCGTGCGGGAACTGTCGCTGCGGTGGGACGTCTGCGGCGACGAGCGCGGACGGCGGGTCTGGGCCGACGTCCGCTGGGTCGGCACCGCCAGCACGGCGGCCATGGCCTCGTCCGGCCAGCCAGAGGCCGGGGCCGGTGACGGCCAGGCCGCGCTGGCCGCCGCTTCGCCGGCGCGCCCGCCTGGCTGGGGCGTGTCACCCGGGCCTGGCAGGCGCTGGCAGGCAAGGCCGGACTGCTGAGCGCGCCTCCGTGGAGTCCCTGCGGCCGGAGACGGAGAACGGCGCCCGAACTGGCCGCCCGGGCGTACCGGCTGCTCGATGCCCGGCCACGGGCCCGCGGCGGTGACACCGCCGGTGCTCATCAGTCCGCGGCCCGCCCGCAGCCTGCCAGGCATGAGCGCCGCTGAAGGGACGTACCTGCGGAGGATCTTGCCAGCGCGGGGCAGTGCTGCGGGCGCAGGCAGTCACCGGGGGAGAGGGGTAACCGGCATGCAAGCCACGACCCGCGGCAAGCGCGGCTGGCTGAGCAGGAATCTGGGGTGGCGGTGGATGTGAGTGACGGCGAGACCATCGCGGGGATGCTGCGGGATCTGGGTCGCCAGCTGGCCGGGCTGCGCCGGGAGGCCGGGCTGAGACCAGGCTCTTCTTCTGGCTGGGCACGTCGGGCGGGTTCGGCATCAGCCTCCTGCTCGCGCTGACCTCGGTCGCGGTGATCGCGTTCTTCGGCCGTGACCCCCGCGGCGAGAACGCCTGGCGGCGCCTGGTTGCGCCCGCGCTCGCCGCCGTCGCGCTGGCCGGCGTCGCGGTGCTCGCCGTGCTGCACTACGCCACCTTGCTCGGCGTCCGCGCGGGCGACCCGGCCGCCTGGGCGCTGCCCGCCAGCTACGCCGTAGCCGCCGTCATCGAGCTCGGCTGGGGCCTGGTCCTCAAGGCCCGCCGGCCCCGGCTTTATGACGCGCTCGGGCTCGGCGCCCACGCTGTCACCGGCCAGCTCACTCCCGCCGCCGGCGAGGCAGCGTGATGACGCGTCCCGCCTGCGGCAGCGATCAGGCGGCGGCCGGGCCGGGCGACCGGGTGATCCGCGCTGACGTGGCGGACGCGGAGGCGCTCAGCCAGGTCATCGCCGACGCGTTCTTCGACCTGGAGCCCCGGGCCGGGCGGCCACGAACACGATCGCCAGTAGGATCAGACGGCCATGCTCAACGTGCTGCGCCCCGTCCTGGCCCGGATGCTGGACCCGGTCGCCAGCGCCCTCGCGCGAACCCCGGTCACTCCCGACGCGATCACGATCACGGGCACCGCCGGGGTCTGCGCCGGGGCGCTCACGCTGTTCCCGACCGGCCACCTGTTCGCCGGGACTTTGGTCTGCTGGTTTTTCGTTATGGCCGACATGCTGGACGGGGCCCTGGCCCGGGTCAAGGGAACGACCGGCGTGTTCGGCGCGTTCCTGGACTCGACCCTCGACCGGGTCGCCGACGCGGCCGTGTTCGCCGGGCTTGCGGCGTACCTCGTGCTCGGCGGCCACGACAGGCTCCTGGCCGGCGTAGCGCTGTTTTGCCTGGTAGCAGGCGCGCTGGTGTCATACGCCAAGGCGCGGGCCGAGGGCCTGGGGCTGCGGTGCGACGTAGGCCTGGCGGAGCGCTCCGAGCGCTTGCTCGTCGCCCTTGTGGCCGCAGGCCTGTCCGGACTCGGCGTACCGTATGTCCTTTCCATCGGTCTTTGGCTGCTAGCGGCGGCCAGCGCCGTCACCTTCGGGCAGCGGGTCCTCGCCGTGCACCGGGCTGCCGCGGCCAGCAGAGGCAGCGCACCCGCTGGCACCGAGTCGGGAGGTGGCGAATGCCCGGAATAGGCGAACGGCTGGCCGCCGGCGGCTACCGGCTCGGCTGGTCTGTCGTGTGCCGGCTGCCGGAGTCCTGGGCCAGGTGGGCGTTCGGTATCGCGGCCGATATCGCCTGGCGCCGCCAGGGCCCGCAGCTCCAGGTCCTCGAGGGAAACCTGCGCCGGGTACTCGGCCCCGACGCGACCGGGGCCCAGCTGCGGGCGCTGTCCAGGGAGTCGATGCGCTCCTACGCGCGGTACTGGCTGGAGATTTTCCGGTTGCCGGTGACGCCGCTGGACCGGCTGGTGGGCGGGACCGTGGCCGCGGGGCACATCCAGGACGCGCTCGACTGTCTCGCGGCGGGCCGAGGCGTGATCTTCGCGCTGCCGCACATGGGCAACTGGGATCAGGCCGGAGCGTGGATCATCGCTCAGGGGGTGGGCTCGTTCACTACCGTGATGGAGCGGCTCAAGCCGGAGTCGCTGTACGACAGGTTCGTCGCCTTCCGCGAGGGACTGGGCATGGAAGTACTACCCGCGAGCGGCGGAGTGGTGAGCCGGTTCGGGATACTTGCAGAGCGGCTGCGGGCCGGCAAGCTCGTCTGCCTGGTCACGGACAGGGACGTCACGGGTTCAGGCACCGAGGTGGAGTACTTCGGCGAGAAGGCGCGGATGATGGGCGGCTCGGCGGCGCTGGCTGAGCGGACCGGGGCGGCGCTGTACCCGGCGATCCTGTGGTATGAGGGTGACCGCTGGGGAATCCGTGTCGACAAGGAGATCCCGGTCCCTTCGGAGGGGGGCAGGAAGCAGAAGGTGGCGGTGATGATGCAAGAGCTCGCGCGCTGCTTTGAGGCCGGAGTCAGGGAGCACCCCGCTGACTGGCACATGCTGCAGCGGGTATTCGTCGCCGATCTCGACCCGGCGCGGCTCGCTGCGGCCGACGCCAAGGCCGCCGCAGCCGAGGCTGATACCGGGGCGGCGGGCGGGCAGGGGGCGGCGGGCGGGCAGGGGGCGGCGGGCGGGCAGGGGGCGGCGGGCGGGCAATGAAAATAGGCCTCGTATGCCCGTACACGTGGGATGTGCCGGGCGGGGTGCAGGAACATATCAAGGGCCTGGCCGAGGCCCTGATCGACCTCGGCCACCGGGTGTCGGTGATCTCGCCCGCGGACGATGACGCGCCGCTGCCTGGCTACGTCGCAGCGGCCGGGCGGGCGGTTCCGGTTCCGTACAACGGGTCGGTCGCGCGGCTTGCCTTCGGCTTCCTGTCCGCAAGCCGGGTGCGCCGGTGGCTCAGGGACGGCGGCTTCGACGTACTGCACGTCCACGAGCCGGCCGCGCCGAGCCTGTCGCTGCTCGCCTGCTGGGTCGCTGACGGGCCGATCGTGGCCACGGTGCACACCGCAATCCCGCGCTCGCGCGCGATGCACGCCGCGGAGCCGATCCTGCAATCGGCGCTGGAGAAGATCAGCGGCCGGATCGCCGTGTCCGAGGCTGCGCGGACAACCCTGGTCGAGCACTTCGGGGGGGACGCGGTGCTGATTCCCAACGGCGTGTCGGTACGCAAGTTCGAGAAGGCAGACCCGCTGCCGGGCTGGCCTGGCCCGGGTGGCGCGCTCGGCTTCCTCGGCCGGATGGACGAGCCCCGCAAGGGCTTCGCTATTCTGCTGCGGGCCTTCGAACTGCTCGCCGCGGAGCGGCCAGGGCTGCGGGTGCTCGTGGCGGGCCACGGCGACGCTGACGAGGCGCTGGCTAAGACGCCTGCCGGGCTACGGGACAAGATCGTGATGCTCGGCCAGGTCAGCGACGAGGACAAGGTGCGCGTCTACCACTCGGTGGATGTCTTCTGTGCTCCTAATACCGGCGGCGAGAGTTTCGGGATCGTGCTGGCGGAGGCGATGGCCGCGGGCGCCCCCATCGCCGCTAGCGACCTGGAAGCTTTCCGCCAGGTACTGCGCCGGGGCGCGGCGGGCGAACTCTTCCCGACCGGGAGCGCCGCCGGGCTGGCCGAAGCGGCCGGGCGGCTGCTGGACCAGCCCGGGCTGCGGGCCGCCGTCTCAGCGGCCGCCTCCGCCGCGGTGCGCGCCTATGACTGGCCGACGGTGGCCCGGGATGTGGTGCGGGTCTACGAGACCGTGGCGCCGGGGGCCGACCACGTGGCGGTGGCACCGTGAGGGGGCGGCCCCAGTGATCTCCACCATCGCGGTGGTGGCCGCGGTCGCGATCGTCGGCGTGTACGTGTCCTGGCGCGCGGGCCGGCTGGACCGGCTGCACGCCAGGCTCGAGGCTGCCCGGGCCGCGCTGGAAGCCGCCCTGGTGCGTCGTAGCTCGGTCGCCCTGGAGTTCGCCTCGTCGGGCCTGCTCGACCCGGCCACCAGCCTGCTGCTGGCCGGCGTGGCGCACGACGCGAGATCCGCCGAAGACGGCCAGGAACTGCCGGAAAGCGACCTGACCCGCGCGCTGCGCGCCGTCTTCGGCCAGCCCGGCTTCCGGGCCTCGCTGACCGGGGTGGAAGGCGCGGAAGAACTGCTCACCGAGCTGGAGAGCGCCGCGCACCGGGTATTCCTCGCCAGGAAGTTCTACAACGACGCCGTGGCGGCTACCAGGACCGCGCGCCGTCGCCCGCTGGCCAGGCTGCTGCGGCTGGCCGGGGGAGCCCCGCTGCCGGAGTTCTTCGAGATCGAGGACTCCCTGGTCGGGACCGACGAGGTCGGCCTGGGCGCCGACATGCCGCACCTGACCGGCTGACCGCGCCGCGGCAACCCGAGCCAGCCTGGCCTGCGCCTACCATGGGTGCATCGGCGGACGACTCTCGAGTGAGGTAGATGTGCCAGTCCCAAGTTCTGCCAGTCCCGCCGCGGCCCGGCCGGGGCATGCGGCAGCCGAGGCCGGAAAGGGCACTCAGCGTGTCAAGCGGGGCATGGCGGACATGCTCAAAGGCGGGGTGATCATGGATGTGGTCACGCCGGACCAGGCGAAGATCGCCGAAGACGCTGGGGCGGTCGCGGTGATGGCGCTGGAGCGGGTGCCGGCCGACATCCGGGCGCAGGGCGGGGTGGCCCGGATGAGCGACCCGGACATGATCGAGAGGATCATGGCGGCGGTGTCTGTCCCGGTGATGGCCAAGTGCCGGATCGGGCATTTCGCTGAGGCGCAGGTGCTGCAGGCGATCGGGGTGGATTACATCGACGAGTCCGAGGTGCTGACTCCGGCTGACGAGGCCCACCATGTTGACAAGTGGCAGTTCACCGTGCCGTTCGTGTGCGGTGCTACCAGCCTGGGCGAGGCGCTGCGGAGAATCGGTGAGGGCGCAGCGATGATCCGGTCGAAGGGCGAGGCGGGCACCGGCAACGTGGTCGAGGCGACCAGGCACATGCGGGCCATCCGGGCCGGGATCGCCCGGCTGGCGGCGCTGCCGCCTGAGGAGCTGTACACCGCGGCCAAGGAGCTGCAGGCACCCTACGAGCTGGCCGCGGAGGTGGCCGCGTCAGGCGCGCTGCCGGTGGTGCTGTTCACCGCGGGCGGCATCGCCACCCCGGCCGACGCCGCGATGATGATGCAGCTCGGCGCGGACGGGGTGTTCGTGGGTTCGGGGATCTTCAAGTCAGGTGACCCCGCCACGCGGGCCGCGGCGATCGTGAAGGCGGCCACCTTCCACGACGATCCGGACGTCATCGCCAAGGTGTCCCGCGGGCTTGGCGAGCCCATGCCCGGAATCAGCCTGGACGGCCTCGCGCCCGAGCAGCGCTACGCCGGCCGCGGCTGGTGACCGCGCCGCAAGCGCCGGAAGGCTGGCCCGGGACCACCGGGCGGCGAGTGGCGGCCGGCTGTCTGGTGCCCGCTGGCCAGAAACCAGCGCCCTCTCGGCCAGTACTCGCCGGTAGGCGTCCTCGTACCGGGCCGCCATCAGCTCCGTGGTGAACCTGGTCGCCACGTGCGCCTGGCACGCTGCCGGATCGAGCTGCCTGGCCAGTTCGATGGACTCCGGCAGCTGGGCGGGGTCGCCGGTGATGACCCCGGTGACCCCGTTGACGACGATCTCGGGTACCGAGCCGCGTCGCAGCGCGACCACGGGCGTGCCGCACGCCATCGCCTCGATCATCACCAGGCCGAACGGTTCCTCCCAGCAGATCGGGAACAGCAGCGCGCAGGCGCGAGCGAGCAGGTCCCGCTTGGCGGTGGCATCGGCCACCCCGAAGAGCTCGGTGTCGCTGCCCAGCCTGGGCTTGATCTCCCGCTCGAGGTAGGCGAGCTCCAGCGGCTCACTGCACTTGCCGGCCAGCACGATGGGAAGCCCGGCGGCCCTCGCGGCGTCGATGGCCAGGTGCGGACCCTTGGTCGGGTGCATGCGCCCGAGGAACAGGACAAAAGGTTCCTTATCCCCCCGGAACGGGAAGGTGCTCGCCCGGACCGAGTTGTGCACGGTGGCCGCCCAGGGCAGCCCGGGAGCCTTGGAGCGTTGCGCCTCGGAGATGGCGACCATCCGGACCGACCTGCCGAGAGCGCGGTAGTACTCGCCTTCCGGGCCGACCACGGGGCCGTGCACGGTGATGAGGGTGGGAACCCGCGTGCCACGGCCCAGCAGCGGGCCGGCCAGCGTATGGTCGTGGACCACGTCGATGTCGAGGCCATCGAGCACCGCGGCGACCCGGGCCGCGTGCACCACCTCCGGGAACGGCTCCCCAAGGTGGTCGCTTGGCGGCTGCGGCCACAGGGATATGAACCGGTGGGCTCCGGTCAGGTGCTCGCCGGCGCCGATCAGGGTGATCTCGTGGCCGCGGGCCGCCAGATCGTCGACCAGGTCGGCGACAACCGCCTCCACGCCGCCGTAGGCTGGCGGCGGAACGTCGAAATAGGGTGGGGCCACCATCGCGATGCGTAGCGGGTCCAGATGATCAGGCCTGAACGCTGCCGAGGACACTGTCTTCCTCCTAGTCTGCGCGCCCGACCCTGGCGGCATTCTTGTGCCCAGCCCGAAAGATGATCTTCCCAACCGGCTCGCGGCGGAAACATGCCATCGGCCCCGCTGTGACAGCGTTCGCGCTCAGCGGACGGCGGTCAGCGGGCTACGCGGATGGCGGATCAGCTTCAGGCCCTGCGGCAGCCCGTCGATCCGCCAGCCTTGCCGCGAGACGTCCACGGCCGCCGTGGCGCCAGCGATCCGCAGAGCCTCTATACGTAGCGGCAACATCCGCTCGGGCACCTCGGGGGCGCACCACAGCCTGCCTGACGGCACCGCGGGGTCGAACCTGAGCAGCGTCCGGAGCAGCAGGAACGGTGCCGCCGCCGACCATGCCTGCGGCGTGCATGAGGTGGGGTAGGCGACCGGGGCGGCGAAGTCGCTGCGGTCGAAGCCGCAGAACAGCTCCGGAAGGCGGCTGCCGAACCTGTCGGCAGCCTCCAGGATCCCGGTGGCGACCTGCTGCGCCTGGTGGACGAACCCGTAACGCATGAGCCCGGCCGCGCAGATCGCGTTGTCATGCGGCCACACCGACCCGTTGTGGTAGCTCATCGGGTTGTACGCGGCCGTGTCGGCGGCGAGGGTCCGGATGCCGAACCCGGTGAACATCGGCCTGCTGACAAGGTGCTCGGCGACCGAAGCCGCCTTGTCGCGGTCCACGATCCCGGTCCACAGGCAGTGGCCCATGTTGGAGCCGAGAGCATCGACCGGGCGCTTGTCGCCGTCCAGCGCGAGCGCGAAGTACCCGCGGTCAGGCAGCCAGAACCGACGGTTGAACTGCCGCCTGAGCGCCGCGGCCTTGGCTGACCAGTGCTGGGCGGTCTCGAGTTCGCTCCGCTCGATCGCGAAGTGAGCCCGGGCCAGATAGGCCGCGTACACGTAGCCCTGGACCTCGGCGAGCGCGATCGGCGGCTCCGCGATCTGCCCGGAGGCGAAGGTGATGCCGTCGAAGGAATCCTTCCACCCCTGGTTGACCAGGCCTTGGTCGGTAGCGCGCTGGTACTCGACGAACCCGTCTGCGTCACGGTCGCCGTAACGGGTGATCCAGTCCAGTGCGCGGTCGGCATGCGGGAGCAGTTCGTCCACCGCGTCGGTGGGCAGCCCCCACCGGGCGAGCTCGCCGAGCAGCATGACGAACAGCGGCGTCGCGTCCGCGGTGCCGTAGTAGACGCTCCCGCCGCCGAGCGCCAGCGACGCGTCCCGTCCCGACCTGGTCTCATGCAGGATCCGGCCGGGCTGCTCCTCGGTCAGCGGGTTGTCCCGCTTGCCCTGGAGGCTGGCCAGGGTCCGCAGCGTGCCCAGGGCCAGGGACAGGTCGAGCGGCAGGAGCATCCACGAGGTGATCAGCGAGTCCCGGCCGAAGAGGGTCATGAACCACGGTGCCCCGGCCGCGATGACCGCATGCTCGTCCTGCTCTGACTGGCCGCGGCCGAAGACCCGCAGCGAGCCCAGATCCTCGGTGCTGGTCGCGAAGGTGGCGGCAAGCCGCTCATCCGCGGTGATCAGCAGCGGGCTGCGGCGGCGCCAGTCGGCCAGCCGCCGGGCCGGCGCCGTGCGCTCGATGGGCTCGCCCTGGGGATAGCGCGGCGCCACCTCCTGGCCGTCCAGGCTGGGCGTGACCTGGATGGACGCGGTCCAGCAGGCACCGGTCGGGACGACCACCTGCCAGGTCAGCAGACCCGGGGCGGCAGCCGGGCCGCCACTGCCCGTGACCGAAACCCGGCCCACGTTGCCGCCCCGCCGACAGCGCAGCCGTAGCACTGCGTCCTCTGCTCGTATGTCAACGTCCTCGTGCGGCCGGTCCCTGCCCTCCTTGACCTCGAACAGGTCGGCGAAGTCGCCGGTCACGGCGACCGTCAGGTGCGCCGCCGCCGGCTCGCGCCCGAGGTTGCGCAGCGTGATGTCCTCGCGCATGCCGTTGCCGACGTAGCGCCTGCGGATCACCAGCAGGGTGCTGTCGGCCCGGCAGGGGCCCGGCGGGCGCCGGGCGAGGAAGGTGCAGGCGAACCCCTCGTTCGGCTGGACCGCCACCGGCTCCGGCAGCTCGCCGTCGATCCTGAGCTCGAGCCTGCTGATGAAGCGGGTGTCCCTGAAGAACAGGCCCTGTGCACCGCCGGGCACGATATCGCCGGACGCCTCGCTGATGCAGAACGTCGTCTCTTCGAGCAGGGTGACCAGGCCGCTGCCGGGCCGCCCGACCATTGGCGGCCCCCCGCTCGGCGTCCAGGCGTGTGTCATGGCGCTAGGTGTGCCCACCGAACGGCCTGGGGAAGACCGCCGCGGCCGACCGCGTTGGTGCGAGGTGGCTAATCTCGGCGTTAAACCCAAATCCGTGCCTGGAGTGATACTTCGTGACCGCTTCCCGGAAGGCCGCACCCCGCGGCCCGGCGCACGGCCCGGTCATCGGCGTGCTGGCGCTGCAGGGAGACGTCGCGGAGCACCTCGCCGCCCTGCGGGCGGCGGGCTCGCGAGCGGTCCCCGTGCGCAGGCCCGCCGAACTCGACGACGTGTCGGGGCTGGTGATCCCGGGCGGCGAGTCCACCACGATCTCGAAGCTCGCGGTGATTTTCGGCCTGATGGAGCCGCTGCGCAAGCGGGTCGGCGCAGGCCTGCCCGCATTCGGCTCCTGCGCCGGAATGATCATGCTAGCCGAGCGGGTGGTTGGCGGGATCGACGCGCAGGACACGCTCGGCGGAATCGACATGACCGTACGGCGGAACGCGTTCGGCCGCCAAGTTGAGTCGTTCGAGAGCGACATCACGCTGAGCGGCGTGCCCGGACCCGACTTCCGGGCCGTGTTCATCCGGGCGCCCTGGGTGGAGCAGACAGGCAGCGGCGTCGAGATCATCGGCACCGAGTCTGGCACGGGTAGGATCGTCGCGGTCCGTCAGGGGCCGGCGCTTGCCACGGCGTTCCATCCCGAACTCACGCCGGACCTGCGAATTCACAAGCTCTTCGTTGACATGGTGAGGGAACGATCATGAGCGGCCATTCGAAGTGGGCGACCACCAAGCACAAGAAGGCCGTCGTCGACGCCAGGCGGGGCAAGCTGTTCGCCAAGCTGATCAAGAACGTGGAGGTGGCGGCGAGGACCGGGGGCGGCGACCCGGCGGGCAACCCCACCCTCTACGACGCCATCCAGAAGGCGAAAAAGAACTCCGTTCCGAACGAGAACATTGACCGGGCCGTACGCCGCGGCGCGGGTCTCGAGGGCGGCGGGGCGACCTACGAGACGGTCACCTACGAGGGGTACGCCCCTGGCGGGGTGGCGGTCCTGGTGCAGTGCCTGACGGACAACCGGAACCGGGCAGCTGCGGACGTGCGCACGGCCCTGACCCGCAACGGCGGATCGATGGCCGACCCGGGCTCGGTGTCCTACCTGTTCAACAGGAAGGGCGTGGTGATCGTCGGCAAGGCGGGCGGGGTGACCGAGGATGGGGTGCTCGGCGCGGTCCTGGACGCCGGCGCCGAGGAGATCAACGACCTCGGCGAGTCCTTCGAGGTGGTCAGCGAGGCGCACGACCTGGTCGCGGTGCGCCGGGCGCTGCAGCACGCCGGAATCGACTACGAATCCGCCGAGGCCGCGTTCCTGCCGTCGTCTGAGGTGCCGCTGGACGAAGAGCACGCCAAGCGGGTGTTCCGGCTGATCGAGGCCGTCGAGGACTCCGACGACGTGCAGGACGTCTACGCCAACTACTCGGTGTCCGACGAGGTGATGGAGAACCTGGGCTAGCCGGTCCTGACGGCGCCGCGGCCGGCCCGGGCGTGTCGCGGCACGCGGCGGCGGCCGAGCCGGTAGTGTCACGTCCGAACAGATGTTCGTCGGATGCGTTCGTCCAGACATGCAGGCCGTTGCGGCCGGGACGGTGAGCGATGCGGGTGCTCGGCGTGGATCCCGGTCTCACCAGGTGCGGCTTCGGGATCATCGACGGCGATGCTGGCCGCAGGCTTTCGCTGGTGGCCACCGGCGTGGTCAGCAGCAGCGCCTCGGCCGAGATCGGCGTGCGCCTGCTGGCGCTGGAAGAGCAGGTCGAGTGCTGGCTGACGGATTACCAGCCGGACGCTGTCGCCGTCGAGCGGGTCTTCAGCCAGCACAACGTGCGGACGGTGATGGGCACGGCGCAGGCAGGCGCAGTCGCGATCGTGTGCTCGGCTCGCCGCGGCCTGCCGGTCGCGCTGCACACGCCGAGCGAGGTCAAGGCGGCGGTTACCGGCAGCGGCCGGGCGGGGAAGGCCCAGGTGACCCAGATGGTGACCCGGCTGCTCGCGATGACCGACCCCCCGCGGCCGGCCGACTCTGCCGATGCTCTGGCCCTCGCCATCTGCCATCTGTGGCGCGGCGGCGCCCAGCGCCGCCTGGCGGCCGCCGCGGCGGCCGCCGCCGCGCCCTCTGCCGCCTTCCCTGCCCCCCGTGCCTTCCGAGCTACCGGAGGATGACATGATCGCGCACCTGGACGGGATGGTGTCCGCCGTCGCGCCGGACGGCGCGGTGATCGACGTCGGCGGGGTCGGGCTGCTCGTGCAGTGCACGCCCGGGACGCTGGCCGGGCTGCGCCCGGGAGACCAGGCCAGGGTGGCGACCTCGCTGGTCGTGCGGGAGGACGCGCTGACCCTTTACGGCTTCGCCGCCGAGGACGAGCGGAACACGTTCGAGCTGCTGCAGACTGCCAGCGGCGTCGGCCCCCGGCTGGCGCTGGCCATGCTCGCCGTGTTCACGCCCGACGCGCTGCGCCGGGCCGTGGCCGCCGAGGACCTGGCCGCGCTGACCACGGTGCCCGGCATAGGCCGCAAGGGAGCTCAGCGCATCGTGCTCGAGCTCGCGGGCCGGCTCGGCTCGCCCGGCGACGGCGCAGCGGGCCCGGCGGGCGGCGGCCCCGGCGGCAACCGCCCCGCTGCCTGGCGCGAGCAGGTACGGGCCGGCCTGGTAAGCCTGGGCTGGCCGGCGCGCGAGGCCGACCAGGCGATCGCGCTGGTGGAGCCGGAACTCCTGGGCGGCGCCGGGCCGGCGGACGGCCCGGGCGATGGCCCGGGCGTGGACGTCTCCGTGGCGCTGCGGGCCGCGCTGCGGGTGCTGGGGCGGGCGTGACCGGCCGGGACCCCGGTCCCGCCGGTACCGAGCGGTCCGGGGGTCCGGACGGCGGACAGCGCGTGGTGTCGGCGATCGCCGACGCCGACGACAGGGTTATCGAGGGCGCGCTGCGGCCGAAGCGGCTGTCCGAGCTGGTCGGCCAGTCCCGGGTGCGCGAGCAGCTGTCCCTGGTCCTCGAGGGCGCGCTGCGCCGCGGCAGGCCGCCCGATCACGTGCTGATCTCCGGCCCGCCCGGCCTCGGCAAGACCACGATCGCGATGATCATCGCGGCCGAGCTTGGCATGCCGCTGCGGATCACCAGCGGCCCGGCAATCGAGCGCGCGGGCGACCTTGCCGCCGTGCTCTCCACGCTCAGCGAGGGCGAGGTCGTGTTCATCGACGAGATTCACCGCGTCGCCCGGCCGGCGGAGGAGATGCTGTACCTGGCAATGGAGGACTTCCGGGTCGACGTGGTGGTCGGCAAGGGCCCGGGAGCCACCGCGATCCCCCTGGAGATCGCGCCGTTCACCCTGGTGGGAGCCACTACGCGGGCGGGACTGCTGCCCGCCCCGCTGCGCGACAGGTTCGGCTTCACCGCCCACCTGGACTTCTACGAGCCCGAGGAGCTCGCGGTCATCGTGCGCCGGTCGGCCGGCCTGCTCGGCGTCGCGCTGCGCGAGGACGGCGCCGACGAGATCGCCGGCCGCTGCCGCGGCACCCCGCGGATCGCCAACCGGCTGCTGCGGCGGGTCCGCGACTACGCGGAGGTGCGTGCCGACGGGGTAGTGAGCCAGGCCGTCGCCCGCGCGGCGCTAGACCTGTACGAGGTGGACGACACCGGCATGGACCGGCTGGACCGTGTCGTGCTGTCCGCGCTGGTCCGCAAGTTTGGCGGCGGCCCGGTGGGCCTGTCCACCCTGGCGGTCGCCGTGGGGGAGGAGGCGGAGACTGTCGAGGTCGTCGTCGAGCCGTTCCTGGTCCGGGCGGGCCTGATGGCCCGGACCCCGCGCGGCCGGGTGGCGACGCCGGCCGCGTGGGAGCGGCTCGGCCTTGAT
>Ga0335078_10003182_pt1 | contig 24486 bp, 25 predicted proteins | sample Lox_Sample_32_FD_206711 | JGI IMG/M metagenome (GOLD analysis project Ga0335078, IMG submission 206711) | Soil microbial communities from Loxahatchee National Wildlife Refuge, Florida, United States - Lox_Sample_3.2 | ecosystem: Environmental > Terrestrial > Soil > Wetlands | place: USA... | reverse complement strand
TTCCCCGGCTGCCGGCCGGGCCGGGCGGCGGCGCAAACGGCGCCAGCGGCGGCATCGGCGGGAATGGCGGGCGCGGACTGCAGGGTGGCGTCTGTGCTGCCCTGATCGCGCTGCTCACGATGGTGTTGCTGCGGCTGGCGCGTCGTGCGGCCGCGAAGCCGATCTGGCGTTCTTACCTGCCGGAGGTGCCACCCGCTTAAGTCTCTTTCCTTCCCGACCGGTTCGTGCCTTCGGCGTCCGGACCAGCAGCGTCCGGCGCTGATCCCTTAGGAAGGAAAGTGACAGCACTATGCGTATGTGGACGAAGTCCGCGTGCGTCGTGCTCGCCTGGAGCATTTTGTCGATCACCGTGGTGGCGGTCGGCATGAAGGGATCCGTCTACCCGGCCCAGGTGAACACCCGCACCGAGAGTAATACTGAGGTCACCCTCACCGGCACGCTGAGCGTCGCCGCGGCGGTCGTGACGGCGACGAGCCGCCCCGCGAGATACGTCGTGCGGCGCGGCGACACGTTGTCCGGCATCGCCGCCCGGTTTTCCGTGCGCGGCGGCTGGCCGGCTCTTTACGCGGCCAACCAGCGGCTCATCGGCTCCGATCCAAACGTCATCCTTTCCGGCGCCGTTGTTGTGCTGCCCGGCCAGGTGGCGCCCGTCCGCTACATAGTCGCGGCCGGTGACACGTTGTCGGGCATCGCGGCCGGGTTCGCCGTGCGCGGTGGCTGGCCGGGCCTGTACACGGCCAACCGGCAGGCGATCGGCGCTGATCCGAACGCGATCCTGCCTGGCACTGTGCTGACGGTGGCGCGCCCGGCTGCACTGTCACCGCCTGCGCCGGGCCCGGCCCACCGGCGGCAGCGCCCGGTACCTCCGCCGTCTCCGCCAGCTGGCACCCGGCACCATCCCCGGCCGGTGATAAGAGGAGCGCCGCACCGCGCGGGCATGCCGCAGTGGCTGAAGGCCATGCTGCTGGCCGTTGGCCTGTTCATCCTGGTGGCCTTCCTCGCTGAGCCGGTGCTGGTTGCCCGCCGTCGGCGGCAGCAGGCCGCGGTCCAGGCACTCCAGCGCCGCAGGGCCGGCTCTGGCCGGGGGCCGGGCTCTCGGCGGCCCGGTGCGGATAAGGCTCGCATCGTCCTCGCCGACCATGACCGGCTCGTTGTGACGTGCAGCAAGCGTGACGGCACGGTCTACGTGCTGCGGCCTCCCGGTGAGGATCCGAAGGCGATCTTGCGGGTGGCCCGGCTGGTGCTGGCGGAGGGTCCGTACCGGGAGCTGGCCGACCAGCTCGGAGTGCCCGCCAGCTGGCCGATGGAGTGCCCGCAGAGGGCGGGCCGGCGGACGCCCCCGGCCCGCCCCGGGCCCTCGGGGTGAGCGCGGCGCCCGGGGACCGCGGGGATCCCCGTGGTCCCCGGGGGGCGGTGCTAACGGTCTGTCGGCTCCGGCGAAGCCCGATTCCGCAGCGATTCGACTAGCGCGGCCACGTGACGCCGGTCCTCGGGCGTCAGCTCGTCGATGCTGGCGATCAGGAGCTCCCTCTCCCGGTCGCCCGGGTCCTGCTGCCCGGCCGGGACCTGGTCGTAGTAGTGCAGCCCGGTGGACTCGGCTGCGGCGGCGCGGACCGCCGAGACCGGCACGTCGATGCCTTTGGCGAGCGCATCGATCGTGGCAGGGCGTGGCGGCCGGGCCAGGTTGCGTGTCGTGGCGAGGGTATAGATGGTGGACCGGGGCAATCCGCCGCGCCGGGCGACCTCGCCGTAGGACCAGCCCCGCTCGCGCAGCCGCTGCTGGATCAGCCGCTGAAGCGGGTTGAGTGCGTGCTCCAGCGCTGCAGCGGCGGCGCGCGGCGGCTCTGTGGGGTGGTCGTGCTTGTCCCCCGTCGCATGCGCCGTTGTATCCGCCAACCTATGCCCGCCTTCGTCCGGTGAGCTCAGCCGCGATTCCTCGGTGTTGACTGATCCCAGGACCGTGCTGTACGGTCATCACCGTACAGACTGTACTTCAAACAGCGTACACCAGGTCCGTGGCCCGGCGCTACACCGGCGCCGGGTGGTCCCGGAGGCCCTGTGCGGCCGGGACCGCGCGGGCCAGCCCCTGGCTGGCAGGCCGGGGGCAGATCATCCCCGAAGGAGGTTCCATGTCCACTGAACCTGCTGTGACGATGCAGGACCTCGAGCTCGAGCGCGCCGAGCTGCTCCCGAGCCGGGAAACCCTCTGTTGCTGCAACTACCGTCCGGGCTCCAGCTTCACCCAGGTTGGGTACGGCAACACGGCCCTGGCGGGGCTGCTGAACGTCTCCGCTTTGAACGGCAGCTTCGACAACATCCTCAGCCTGGGCTCCGGCACCATCTAGTAGCACCTGCCCGGCTCGCACCGCTGGCCTGTGCATATTTACCTGAGGGGGATGCACGGCAGCAGGAGGAGGGCCGCCCCGGCCCTGTCCGGGCGGCCCTCCCGTGTGCGGGCCTGGCCCGGCCGGTCCGCGCGACCAGCCGTCCCTGACGTCCCTGGTGCATGCGAGGAGGACCAGCCGTGACCGCAGTCGCAAAGCACGCGACCACCGGGCGCACCGCGCCCCTTCCCCCGGCGGGTGCGCCCGGGCCGGCCGGGCCGCCCCGGCTGGCCGATGGGGTCGAGCTGCTCGGCGAGTACCAGAACTCCGGCTACAGCCAGCCGCCGTCGCTGCTGCGGCGGGCTGATGGCCAGGTCATCCAGATGTCGGCGCTGCTGTACGGGGTGACCCGCCGGATCGACGGGTCCCGCGACCCGGCCGCCATCGCAGACCTGGTCAGCGGCGACCTCGGCCGGTCCCTGACCGATGGCCAGGTCCGTCATCTCATCACCGCGAAGCTGCTGCCCCTCGGCATCGTCGCCGCCGGGGGCGCCCCGGCTGCCCCGCCGAAGGCCAACCCGCTGCTCGCGCTGCGGGCGCGGGGCACGCTGCTGCCCGAACGTGCGGCCAACGCCGCCGGGGTGCTGCTGCGGCCGCTGTTCCGGTGGCCCGTCGTGGTGGCCGTGGCCGGCAGCGTGCTGGCGGTGGATTACTGGCTGTTCGGCGTGCACGGGCTCGGCGGCGGGCCGCGGCAGGTCCTGCGCGACCCGGTGGACCTGCTGGCCGTGCTCGGCCTGTCCGTGGTCGCCGCCGCATTCCACGAGTGCGGGCACGCGGCCGGCTGCCGCTACGGCGGCGCGCGGCCCGGCGTGATCGGCGTCGGCATCTACCTGGTCTGGCCGTCGTTCTTCACCGACGTCACCGACTCCTACCGGCTCAGCCGCGCCGGCCGGCTGCGAACCGATCTCGGCGGCCTGTACTTCAACGGGGTCTTCATGCTGGCCCTGGCCGGCCTCTACGCGGCCACCTCGGCCCAGATCCTGCTCCTGGTCATCGCGCTCACGCACCTGGAGATGCTGGAGCAGCTGCTCCCGTTCGTCCGCTTCGACGGCTACTTCATCCTCAGCGACCTGGCCGGCGTGCCGGACCTGTTCGCCCGCGTCACCCCCATCCTGAAAAGCGCCCTGCCGGCGGGCCGCCGGGACCCGCGCGTCACCGGCCTGCGGCACGGCGCCCGGATCGTGGTGACCGGCTGGGTGCTGTGCGTCATCCCGCTGCTCACGCTCAGCATCGGGTACCTGCTGCTGCACCTGCCTCAGCTCAACCGGGCGCTGTGGCGCTCCGCCAGCCTGCAGGCTCACCTCATGACCGCTGCCGCCGCCGGCCGCCACTACGCGATGGCGGCGGCGGGCGCGATCGGTGCCGCCTTGCTGATCCTGTCACTCGCCGGCTCGCTGTACATCACGACCGGGCTGGCCCGGCGGGCCGCCGCCACGGGCCTGCGCTGGTCCGCCGGCCGTCCCGCCCGCCGCCTCCTGGCCGCCGTGGCCGCCCTGGCCTGCACGACCGCGCTCGCCGCCTTCTGGACCACCCAAGGCCAGTTCCACGGCTGGTGACTGCCGCCTTGCCCGACCGAGGCGAGCAGCAGCGTCGCCGCGCCGCCGCGGCCGCGGGCTGCTACGGCCGCGGTCAGGAAACGGTGCCCGCACATGCGAACGCCCCGCCGTGTCACGAGGGGCCGGGGCGGGGCGTTCGCATGTGCGCTAGCGCTCGCTCTCGACGACGGTCAGGGCTGCTTGGGGGCCTTCGGATGCGCGGCCGACGACGTCGGGCCCGGCGAGGCCCAGCTCTGCGGCCCACCCATCAATGCGCAAGACGGCCGCCAACGAAATTAACTCCGGCTGCCTCACCCCCCCGGTACCAGATAACAGAACGGGACGGCCTGGCCGGATGGCTGGGATGCCCCCGTGCGAAGCGAGCGCAGGCTGGTCAGCCACGCGGCGGCCAGCAGCTGCTCGCGCTCCCCGAGCCCGGCCACCATCGGCAGCTCACCCAGGACGCGGGCAAGCAGCTCCCGGGCCATAACCGCGGCCGGCCGGGCGGCCGGCCGCCAGCAGCTGGCACCAGCCCGGCGCCGAGCGTGGCGGACCAGCCGTTGGGACTCTGGATTCCTGAGCACTTGCCATGCCCGGGATGCTGGCGATGTGTTCTGACAGGGCCGGGTGATACAGCGGGTTATCACATCATTGCCGTCGGGATCAGCTACGATCGCGTAACGCGCACCCCAGAAGGCATCGAAGGGACGGCTGCCGCCCCGGGTAGCCGGCGGATGTCAAATCCGCGCAGCGCTCATCGACCGCCGCTTGGGCTGGGAGCGAGAATCCAATGACGGCGCCGAAGCTCGCTGGATCGGTGCGCCAGGCCGCGTGCCAAATGACTCCCGCCGCCGGCACAACGATTCTCGACATCCTGCTACCCGCGCCCGAGGTCGTGCCCCTCCGCCCCGGCACGTCTCCAGCCGCTGGGTTGCGCCCCTGCACCCAGGCTGAGGACCGCATCCCCCTGGTGGATACGCGGCACCGTGCCCGCTACCGGCCCGCTACCGGGCGCGGTGGAGAGCCGCCAAGGCGTGGGCAGGTTTGTTGCGCGCCGTCCCAGAGACGGCCATTATCGGCGCCTTACCGGACGTCCGGGCTAGCGTGGACGTATCCTGCCGCCGAGGATGCGGCGGCTGGCAACGTTCAGGCAATCATGGGCAGGGGAGCGGGCATGGCGGATACGGACTCGATGAGCGCGAACCCCACCAGTGCTAGGGGCCATCGGGTTGATCTGCATATCGACCGGCCGCACCCGGCGCGGGTCTATGACTATCTGCTCGGCGGCAAGGACAACTACGCCGCCGACCGGGCCGCGGCCGAGGAGGGCCTGAAAGCCAACCCCAATTCACGGATCCCGCCCAGGGAGAATCGCGCGTTCTTGCGCCGTGCCGTGCGCTACCTGGCCCGCGAGGCCGGCATCAGCCAGTTCCTGGACATCGGCACCGGCATCCCGACCTCCCCGAACGTGCACGAGGTCGCCCAGGACGTCGAGCCGCGGGCGCGAATCGTGTACGTCGACAACGACCCCATCGTGCTCACCCACGCCCGGGCCTTACTCACCAGCGGCCCCGCGGGCGAGACCGCCTACATCGACTCCGACCTGCGCGATGTCGACAAGATCCTCAGTTCCCCTGAGCTGAACGAGACGCTGGATCTGAGCCACCCGGTCGCGCTGCTGCTGATCGCGATCATGCATTTCGTCCCCGACGCCGACGACCCCTACGGCCTTGCGGACCGCCTGCTCGCGGGGTTGCCGTCCGGCAGCTACCTGGCGCTTTCGCATCTCACCGGCGACTTCGACCCGGCGGCGTGGGAAGGGGTCGCCGCAGTGTACCGGCGCAGCGGGGTGACCATGCAGGTCCGCTCCCGCCCGCAGGTCGAACGGTTCTTCGCCGGGCTCGACCTGATCGACCCTGGCGTGGTGTCGCTGCCCCGCTGGCGGCCCGACCCCAGCGACGGTGGCCACGCCAGCCCGCCAGCCGACGCCGCGGTCTCCGTATATGGCGGCGTTGCACGCAAGCCCTGACGCGCCGGGCAACGCCGCCAGCGTCACTACCCTCGCGCTCAGGAGACCGGGTCGCTCCCGCAGTGAGCCCGCAGTGAAAGACAGAGCACACTTGAGGTGTGGTTGAAGCTTCCGGCTGGTACGACCCGGCCGTCTACCCCGAGCTGCGCCGCGCCGCACCGTGGGTCATGGAGGACATGATCGAGGCACAGGCGACGCTGCCCGAGACGCTGGGTGACTGCCTTGCCAGCTCAGCGCCGCAGCTGATCGAGATGCTGCACGTGGCCGCCGACGCCGGCGAGCCGATTGTCGTGTCGGCAGTGGGCACGTCGGGACATAGCGCGCGCGCAGTGGCGCTCATCCTCAACGGCGCGATCGGCGGGCCGGCGGTCGCGGCCGGCCCGGCCGAGGCGCGCGAGTCCGCCGACCAGGCCCTGGCACCTCGCAGCAGGGGCCTGTGTATCGCGATCTCGCATGGCGGGATGTCCACGTCGACGGTGCGGTCATTGGCGGCCGCCCGCGAGGCGGGCGCGAAGACCGCCCTGATTACGGCTGCTGCCAACACGCCCGCCCGGGACATCGCCGATGTCGTACTGGTGACCCCCCTGCGCGACAAGTCGTACTGTCACACGGTCGGTTACACCTCGCCGATGCTGACCGGGTTCTACCTCGCCTCCGCCTGGCGGGAGGAAGAGTTCCCGGCGGCTGGCCTCGCCGGATACCTGCGAGAGCTCCTGACGATGCGCGCACGCGGGCTGGAGATCGGTGCCGAACTGGGCAAGGCGCGGCGCCTCATCGCCGCGGGAAGCCTGATTGACGTGCCCACGGCGCGAGAGCTGGCCCTGAAAGTCGCGGAGGGCGCATGGGTCCCGACCACCACGCTCGGGGTGGAGGAAACGTTGCACGGCCACCTGGTCGCACACGACGCGAACAGCGCTCTTGTCGTCGTGGTCACCGGCGGCCCGAGCGCCGGTCGCGCTGCCGAGGGTGCGCACGAGCTGCTCACGGCTGCCCGCCGGATCGGGTTGCGGACAGCGGCGATGGTCAGCTCGGACCTGCAAGGCGCGATCCCGGCCGAGGACGTCACGGCAGGCAAACTGGTGATCCCCCAAGCTGACCTGCCCGAACTCGTGACCTCACTCCTCGGCGGCGCCGTGGCCCTGCAGCTGCTGACCATCGGCCTGATCTACGAGCGACAGACGAACCCGGACCTGCTGCGAAGGGAGCAGGCGCCTTATCGCGAGGCGGTCGCGGCGGGCGGAGCAAAACATCCACGGCGCTGAGTCACCTCCGTGCAGAGACGATGTCAAAGAACGTCCCGCACCCACCAGCTCCAAATGGCCGCCGTTCCGGTCGCGCGTCGGCGGAAGCGAGAACGGCCAGGGGAACGCGACTACTCTGACGGGCAGCGGAGTTAGAACGTAGGGTAATGCCACCCGGGCACTCCCAGCTCAGCCGGTATGTCCAGTAAGTGCCGGTGGTGTAGATCAGGCTCAGGACCTCGCTGAGACGCTGGTCGGCGGCCCGGCGGCGGGGTCCTCCGTGTGGAACGCGCGATGAACTCAGCCGCTTCAGCGGCGTCCGCGTCCCGCGTGACGGCGGTGGGTGCGTGCGCTGTCATCCTTAGCCTCCGTTCTTCGTGCCGCGGCGGAGCTTCTCGAGATGGGTGCGTACGTCGTCTAACAGGTAGCTCCAGGTCATCGAGGGCAGCCATGTGATTCACCGCTAAGCTCGCGAAGGCTGCTGGGGGCCTTTAGCGCGACCAGGTCGTGGCGGATCCGCGCGCCTGGCAGCCCGGCGGTGGTGAGGACCTGCAATGTTCGTTCCACCATCGCGGGCGGACCGGCGAGGAAGGCGTCTGGCAGGTCAGCGAGCGGCGCCTTCCGGGCGATGACCTCATGGACCAGGCCGCGGCCGGGGCTGTCGCCGAGCCGTTCCTCCACGGCGGTGATGATATCCAGCCAGGGGTGACACTCCTGGAGGGACCACAGGTCGACCATGTCGTACAGGTCGTCTGCGATGCGGGCCCCGACGTAGAGCTGGACGGGGCGGCGGTCGCTCCGGGGTGCGCCGCGGATGGTCTCCTCAACGATCGCCTTGATGGGGGCGAGTCCGGTGCCTCCTGCGGCGCACAGCATCGGCTGCGTGGACGGCGGGGGGGCGGTCATGGTGCCAGCGGCGGGACCGAGAATGAGCGGGTCACCGGGTTTGGTGTGCTGCACGAGGGACGTGCTGACCCATCCGCCGGCCACGGCCCGGATATGGAACTGGATCCGCCCGTCCTCGCGTGGCGCGTTCGCCACGGAGTAGCGGCGCCAGACGCGGTGCCAGCGAGGTGTCTGGACGCTTAAGTGCTGCCCGGCCTGATAGGGCACAGCGCTGTCGGGCTGCACCGTGACGATGGCCAGATTACGGCGGCGGCGGTCATGCTGGACGACCTCGGCGCGCCACCAGGGCGGCGTATCGGCGGCGGCTTCCCCGGCCGCTGTGGTCATCACGGCAGCGGCGTGCTGGTAGGTGGCGAGCCAGGCGTCGGCGGCGGCGGGAGTCCAGGCGTCGCCGGCGAATTTGGCGAGCGTGGCAAGGAGGGCTTGCCCGACTGCGGGGTAGTGCTCATCTCGTACGCCGTACTTGCGGTGGTCCCGGCCGAGTTGGGCAAGGTACTCATCCAGGGCGCCTTGGTTGCTGAGGGACTCGGTGATCCGTACTAGTGCCCGCATGAGCCGGTCTCGCTGGTAGTCCATCGAGGCTGGGAACAGGGCGCGGAGGTGGGGGTGGGCGGCGAAAAGCTGACCGTAGAAGTAGGCGACTGCTTTCTCACCCGTCTCGCCCACGCGGGCGAAGGAGGTCTTCAGTGCTTGCTGATCGCTGTTCCCTAAAGAGGCCTGTTCGCTACGAAGCGCAGTCGTATTCTCGCTTTCTGTCATAGTTCCCATGAGCAGAGAGGTACACCGTCATCGTATGAACGCAATCAGTACTTGACGAAAAGTAAGATTGTTGTCACCGAAGGACACAAGCGACCAGACGTTTACGGCCGTTCGCGTAATGCGGTCTCGCCGGCCGGTTGCGCGCCCTCGAGCAGTCGCTGCCCGGGTTTCGTTACGTGTCGCCACCTTCCCCTCCGCCACGACCCGGCCGTCCGCCATTACGATCAGGCGGTCGCTTCGGCTGCACGCTGAGGCACGTATCACCAACGGCCTCGCCACCCCGCAGCGGCGGCAGGCCAAGCCACTGCCGATGCTGACGCTGATGGGGGCCGTAACCGGATCACGGAACGCGTCTCGTCCCGCCGCCTTCCATCGAAACTCCAAGATTGGTGCCTGTTGTCTCGCATGCTGAGACGGATGTGCCAAGAGTGCCCGCGTCTGTCACACTGGGGGCATGCCGTCCGGCCGGATCATTATCGGCGGGCGCGCCGGCACCTAGGGCTACAGCACGAACCGCTCAGCAATAACAGCTCAGCAATAACAGCTCAGCGAGGCCCACTCGTCGGCGCGCAGACCTCTCGCATCCCGCGAGAGGTCTTTTGCTTTTGCGGCGGCCGTCGCTCGCCGGGCCTCATGGAACTCGAAGGGACTGACATAGCCGATGCTCGACGACGCGTTCCACGTCTATGACACGACGCTGCGCGATGGGGCGCAGCAGGAGGGCCTCAATCTGACGGTGGCCGACAAGATGGCCATCGCGCGGCAGCTTGATGAGCTCGGCGCCGGTTTCATCGAGGGCGGATGGCCGGGCGCCAACCCCAAGGACACCGAATTCTTCAGGCTCGCCAGGACCGAGCTTGATCTGAGGCACGCGCAGCTCGCCGCGTTCGGCGCGACCCGCCGGCCCGGCGCCAAGGCGCCCGACGACCCAACGGTCGCCGCGCTGCGCGAATCCGGCGCGCCGGTCGTGACTCTTGTCGCCAAGAGTCACGACCGGCACGTCGAGCTGGCTCTCCGCACCACCCTGGCGGAGAACCTGGCGATGATCCGCGACACCATCGCGCACCTGCGCGCGGAGGGCCAGCGGGTGTTCCTCGACGCCGAGCATTTCTTCGACGGCTACCGCGCCAACCCGTCGTACGCGCTCGAGGTGGTGCGCACGGCGGCTGACGCGGGCGCCGACGTCGTGGCGCTCTGCGACACCAACGGCGGGATGCTGCCCGGCGAACTGGGCGACGTCGTCAGCGCCGTCCGGCAGCACACCGGGGCGCGGCTGGGCATCCACTGCCACGATGACGGCGCCTGCGCGGTGGCCAACACCCTGACGGCGGTGGACGCAGGCGTCACGCACGTGCAGGGCACCGCGAACGGCTATGGCGAGCGCTGCGGCAACGCCAACCTGTTCAGCGTCGTGGCGGGGCTGCAGCTGAAGAAGGGCCGACAGGTGCTGCCGGATGGGTGCCTGACGGAGATGAGCCGGATCGCGCACGCGATCACCGAGGTCACCAACGTGACTCCGGACACCCACCAGCCGTACGTCGGGATGTCCGCCTTCGCGCACAAGGCGGGATTGCACGCGTCAGCAGTCAAGGTCGACCCGATGCTCTACCAGCACGCCGATCCGGCGGTCGTCGGCAACGACATGCGGCTTATCGTCTCCGACATGGCGGGCCGGGCGTCGATCGAGCTAAAGGGCCGCGAGCTCGGCTACGACCTGTCCGGCGACCGCGAGGTTCTCAGTGCCGTAGTGGCGCGGGTCAAAGATCTCGAAGCCCGCGGGTACACCTTCGAGGCCGCCGACGCGTCGTTCGAACTGCTGCTGCGCGACGTGCTCTCGCCGCGGCGGCTGCGCCATTTCGACGTCGAATCATGGCGGGTGATCGTGGAGCGGCGCCCAGACGGCGGCGAGGTCAGCGAGGCCACGGTGAAGCTGGTCGCCAAGGGGGAGCGGATCGTCGCCACGGGCGAGGGCAACGGGCCTGTCAACGCGCTGGACACGGCGCTGCGGCAGGCACTCGGGCGGCTCTACCCCGAGCTTGCCACCCTGGAGCTCATCGACTACAAGGTCCGCATCCTGGAGGGCTCGCACGGGACCGGCGCGGTGACCCGGGTGCTGATCGAATCCGGGGACGGCTCCGCCACCTGGAGCACGGTCGGCGTGGACGAAAACGTGATCGCCGCGTCCTGGCAGGCTCTTGACGATGCCGTCACCTACGGCCTGCTGCGCGCGGGCTACGAGCCCGACGTCGTCACCAGCCCGGTCGGATCATCATGATCCCGAACGGCTGCCGCGTGGATCCCGGTCCTCAAAGTGGCACGCCCACGGGGTGACACCGCAAAAGCATCCGCCGCCTGCAGGCCCAGCAGCGCAGGTGCGCCTCCCGACGGCTCGACGCCGTTCGGCGAGGCCCACCTGCGCCGCGCGACATGAAAATGGCATGGCAGGCTGAAACCGCCTGTCCCGCCGCGGGCGGGCTGGGCGGGAGACGGCTCCAGTGCTATCCGGGGGGATGCTGCCCCGTGGCCCCGGGGCGTTCGGCCAGGCGCACTGGGACCTGCTGCGGGCGCCCCTGTCTGTTGCGCGCGGCCCACGAGCCCGATGTCGCCGGCGGGCGAGCGCCGTCAGGCCCTGATCCCGAACGGCTGCAGCGTAACCGCCGGGCCTCGAAGGTGACGCACCCACGGGGTGACACGGCAAGACCCAGCAGGGCCTGCGGGCGGCGCCGCAGTGCGCCTGCCGATCGGCTCAACGCCGTCCGGGCAGGCGCCCTGCGCCCCGCTTGACACCGCCGCGCAGGCGTCTGACAAGGAATGACAGGACAGCCCAGCGGCCTAGCCATGAAAATGGCACCCGCCGGGCGGAGCCCAGGAACGGCACCGCGCCGAGAGATGCGGTATACGGTAGCCAGTGTGGCGTGACCCCGAGGGCAGGCGCTTGCGGAGGTCGATGCTCGATGTCAGACGGCGGAGTTCTGCTAGCAGGCGAGGGGAAGGGGTTTCCCCTTCCCGGAGCCAGAATCGTTTTCAAGGTATGGGGCGAACACGAACCAGGCAGCAACCATGATGTCGCGGAGTTCACAGCGGAGCCTGGATTCCGTGGTCCACAGCCCCACATCCACCGAGTTCATGAAGAGCTGTTCTACGTCCTTGAAGGTGAGTTCGACTTCTTGGTGGGAGATGAGGTCGCGCGGGTCGGTCCTGGTGGCCTGGTGAACGTACCGCCCGGAGTGGTCCACGATTTTCGCAATGTGGGTTCGACCCCGGCCCGATGGCTGGGTATTCATAGTCCAGGTTTCCTTGTCGGCTACTTCGATGAGATCGCCGCCCTGGTCTCATCGGGCAGCTTCAGAGAACCTGCGTTGCACGAGTTGCGACTCAAGTACGACGTACATGAGGTCGATGTGTCGTGGGGCGAAGCCTAAGGTAAGCAATCACCTCGCGCACGCATAGTGACCTTTACGGCGAGATCCGGGCCTGGCCCGGCGGGCCGATGGAAGCGCGGACATGCCGTCAGGGAAGACGGTAACGTCGTGTCCAGCTTGTCGCAGCTTGAGCACCACCAGATAGCTGATGTCGGCGTCGTCCTCAGCCAGCAAAAGCCTGGCCATCGGCGGCGACTACGGCGTCGTTCCCGAGGCCCGCTGAGCAGGTGAGCCTCAAGCCAAGGTTGCCGTCGGCCGTTCCCATGGAGACAACCTCGGGCTCCGCGGGCTCCTCGAAGTCCCGAGCGTGGCGGCCGGGGCGGGCTCATGCTGCCGCAACCAGCCCTGACCGCGTCCTCGCTTCGTGTCAGCCAGACCGCCTCGGCACCACAGCGCGGCGGCTTCCGGAAAAATACGTAGCGTGCTCGGCTGCGATGGGTTGTCAGGTTTGTGGGCGGTGGTAAATCTCTGAGCGATGATCGATGTCGAGGACATGCACCATGCGCGTGTTTTCCTCGATCCGGTAGCCGATCCGGTAGGTACCGCGCCGAGCGCCATGGCAGCCGGCGAGGGGCCCGAACAGCGGCTTGCCAACGCGGTGGGGGTTGACCGCAAGGGCAGCATCGCAGAACTCCAGTACCGCGGCTGCGACGGGCAGCACAGGTGCGCCTCCCGACGGCTCAACGCCGTTCGGCCAGGCGCACCTGCGCCGCCCGACCCTGAAAGGCGCACGCCCCGGACCGCACGTGCACTGCCCGCCTGCAGGCCCCGTTTGATGCCCCGGCTGATGTCAGATTGCCGCGATGGCGACGTCCGACGCGTGCGCGGCAAGAGCTTGCAGGTCAGCGAGATCTCCGGTGAGGACTGTCCCGCCAGGCTCGGCAGTTGCGGTGACCAGGGCGTCCACGGCCGATCCCCTGCTTGCCCGTGCCCGGAGCCAGGCAGCCCTCCTGGCTAGCGTGCTGGGTACTGTCTCCGCGACGTCGCACGCGCGCAGGAAGCGGTGCTGTGCCGCGTCTCGGGAGCCCACTCCGGTGAGGCATTCGACAAGCACAACGGAGGGGACGACCGGTGGCCACAAGCCCTCCGCGCGGAGGGCTACGATGAGCGCCGCTGCGCGCGTGGAGCGTTCCGCCAGGCGGGTGACCGCGCCGGAATCCAGGACCAGCATCACAATGGCACCGTGTCAGCTTGCCTGCGGCGTCCGGCGGGACACGATCCGGCGGGCAATGGTCTCCGCACGCATCCGCTCCTCCGGTGCGGGCTCTCCCGCCTCAGCAAGCAATTCGGCCAGGTAGGAGTCGGTTTCGCCAAGCAGGTCCTGGCGACGCACCTCAGCCCGGACAGCCTCCTGGAGAAGCTCTGACGCAGGCAAATGCCGAGCTTTCACCTGCTCGTAAAGATCGTCAGGCAGATACACCTGCATCCGTGGCATACGCCTAACTATACACACTAAGACCTTGCCGCGGGCGTCTCGGCCGATATCGACCGCCCGCAAGCGGCTTCTTGAGATCGATTCCGCGCAGGCCCTGCCAGGTCCCGGCGGGTGGCGCCAAGCGTTGGGCAGCGCATCGGCGTTGAATTGAAGTGGGGTGAGAACACGCCGCCTGTAGCGTTCGCCGGAATCTTGTCGGCCCGTGCGCACTAATGTAGCTCACGATCTGCGGCATGGATGCAAGCAATGGTGTTGAAGACGGTCACACTATTCGTGCCGTCGTGCCCGGCGATGATCGACCCATTGTGCATGGGAGCCGCCGAAAGTTGGCCGTCTGTCGGAGGTCGTCCAGTCGTCACGATCTTGACGATCGTCGCGGTCGACGCCCTGGCCCAGTCGCTGTTGTCGGACTGTTGTCGGTAATTGTGCCATCCATGCCCGAAGACACGACTAGCTGCATCTCCAGGCCATTGCCGACCTCTTGATCAGTTTGTTGACGTCGCTGTACGGGGGACGCCACAGAGTCGGCCGGCGAGCCCGCAGCGACGATGGCGTTGCTGACGCGTCAGCTCCGTGCGCGCCTGGTTGCCGGTCAGCGGCGGGCCAGCGGCTCAGTCTTGGTTGTCACGCCGGTGAGGGACTCATGAGTATAGGCGTGATCACCTATCACAAAGCCCTGCTCAACCAGCTCGCGCGTGATGCCAGGATTCTCGGCCATCTTCTCGCCGATCTCGAAAAACACGGCCGGGACATGCTTGGCCTTCAGCTTACTAGCCAGCGCGAGGGTGTGCTTATCCGGGCCGTCATCAAAGGTGAAGGTGACGTACCCAGCCGAGCGGCTGTTTGCGTAGCACCGGGACGTCCGTAAGTGCTGCCAGGACGGCTCTGGAGCAGCTCTGGAGCTTGGCGATGTCGACGGTGCCTATGCAGCCGCCTCCGACGCTTAGCGAATGGCACCGCTCACCGCTTCGGATGCGAAGTGGGCCATCGAAAGGCGACGGCGGCGCTGGCGGGAGTCAGACCCCGCTCCGGACTTCGCTTGTTGACCGGTTCAGGTGATCCGCCTTAGAGAGCAAGCTTGAGCATTGGTCGGCTGGCTATGGTTTCGTGGAACCCTCCCGTGCCTGAACGCAGCCAGCCGGGGACGCGAATCGTCGCCTGGATAGGGCGCCAAGACGCTTTGCTGAACTTCTGTCCACGAATTGAAGAGTGCTCTTCTCTTTCCGGAATGTTCACGCTGGTCGCCCGCTGACGCTCCGAGTTGTCTCGGTTGATCCCCTTCCGTCTTCGTCGACGGATGTGCCAAGAAGCGCGCGCGTCTGGCGCTCCGAGTTCATGCCACCCGGCCGGAGCGTGGCATGGATCGGGCTCTACCGGTCATCGGACGAGCAGCTCCAGTTCCAGCCCGGCAATGCCGACAGCCATCCCTGGCGGCATCGACCTGCTGCTCACCGACGTGGTCATGCCCCAGACGCCCGGAAAAGAGGTCGCCGACCGGATCCGCCTCCTCCAGCCATCCGCGAAGATGCTTTTCATGTCCAGCTACACCGCGGGAGTTCTGGCCACCGAGGGCGTCCTCGAAACAGGCGTCAACCTCATCGAAGAGCCATTCACTGAAGCATTTCTGATCGCCAAGCTCCGCGATGTCCTTTCGGCTGCCCACTGACGCGCATGTTCTCCGGTCTTTGATCCCGGTCTTGATCCCGAACGGCTGCCGTTTAAGTTCCCGGCCTTGAATGTGGCACCCCGACGGGGTGGCACTGCAAGACTGCTGCCGCGGCAGGGGATCATTGCTGCTAGCCGCAGGCGTCGGCCCTTTCGGTTTCTTGCGCCATCTGCAGCGGGAGCCGCACCGTGACGGTGGTGCCGGCCCCCTCCCGTGACTGAATGTCCACGTCTCCGCCGTGTGCGGTGATGATCGTACGGGAGATCGACAGTCCCAGGCCCGTGCCGGGGAACGACTGCGCCAGAGCGTTGGAGGCCCGGTAGAAGCGGCTGAATAGGCCCTGCTTGTCGCTTTCCGGGATGCCGATGCCGGTGTCGCGGACACCTGCGACGGCCCACCCGTCGTCGCAGGTGGCCGTCACGGTCACGGTTCCACCGGGCGGGGTGAACTTGACGGCATTCGAGAGCAGGTTCATCAGCACCCGGTCGAACTGGTTCGCGTCGCCGCGCACCATCAGGCGCTGCGGCGGGCAGTCCGAGGTAACCGAGAGCTTGCCGGCCTCGGCGACCGGCTGAATCGCCCTGACAGCGGCCGAGATGGCCTCGGCAAGGTCCACTGAGGTCTTCTTCGCCGGGCAGACGCCGAGTTCGATCCTGGACAGCATGAGCACGTCCTCGATCAGATTCCGCAGCAGGGCCGCGTTGCGGTCGATGGTGTCGAGCATCAGCTTCCGCTGCGCGGTGAGGGGTCCCGCATCGCCTTGCTGTAGCAGCTCGACGTAGCCAGCGATGCTGGTCAGCGGCGTGCGCAGCTCATGGGACACGGTAGCGAGGAAATCGGTTCTGGCGCGGTCGAGCGCCTGCAGATCGGCCACGAGGCGGTTCTCGGTCTCGTACAGCCGGGCATGGTTGAGCCCACGGCCGACATCGGCTGCTATCGATTCGAACGCGTCGATCTCGGCCGCCGTCCACGGGTGACCCGGGCGAGTGCGCTCGCCGGCGAGCAGCCCAAGAAGCTCGGCGCTGCTGCCGAAAGCGGTGACGATGTGCGACCTTACGCCCAGCTGTAGCAAGGGCGCACGTACCAGGGGAGGCACCGCGTCTCCCTCGGCGCCGCCCAGCTCATCGACGACCAGGCTGGCGCCGCGCCTGAGCAGATCGGTGCCCCATTCGATCGCTTCCTCGGGCAGCGCGGAAAGGAAGCCGGCCGGCAGGGCCAGGTCGCGTTGGTGGGCCACCGGGCTGCTCATCCGCCCATCGCTAACCAGGTGCACGAACGCCAGGTCACAATCCATGATCTGCTCTATCGCGGCATGTGCCTCGCGGATCACTTCTGTCGGCTCCAGGTGCTCGCGGATCCGGATTCCCGCGTCGCGGGCCGTCGCGCGCAGTCGGGCACGCTCCTGCTCCTGGCGGCGGAGCCGGTTGCTCTCGCCGGCGAGCGCGTTAACCGAGCGCGCCGCCGCCTGGACCTCGGGGGCACCAGCGACTCGCGCGCGTGCGGCGTGGTCGCCCGCGGCGAGCCGCTGCAAGGTGGCGGTCAGCGCGCGCAGCGGCCTGGCGATGCGGCGCGTGGTAAGGGCCGGCACCACCAGGGCGAGCGCGACCGCCACCGCGAGGAAGGCGCCGCTCAAGGCGAGACTCGCCGCAAGCGAGCGGCGGCCGTCGCGGGTCACCTGCCGCAGCCATCCGGCGGCGCGCCGCTGCACCTGCTGGTTCGCCGAGTAGAAGGCGGCAGCGGCGGGCGTGTCCATCTCGGTCAGCCTGATTGCCGCGCGATTTCCCGGCCGGAGGCCGGCGCTCCGATCGATGATCTTGTACCAGGCCGCGGCCGCGCGTGCCTGGGTCTCGGCTGGGCCCGCGAGGTCGCTCGGCGCGAGCCGCCGCACCTGCGCGAGCGCGTCCATCATGTCGGCACGTGATACGCGGTAGACGTTAAGGAGTCGCTGTTGGCCGGTCAGGAGGTATTCGAAAATCCCTGACTGCGACATTGCGAAGTCTTCGCGCGAGTCGATGTTCGCTGCCTGCAGAGGCTGGATGCGGGTGGTCTCCTCGTCGACCGTCCCGTCCTGGTGCACTACCGCCACGACCGCGAGTGCGGCCGCCGCGGCGATAACCACGGCGAAGACCACGAAGCCGATCCGGAGGCGGCGGGTGATCGAAGCGGCGGCGCTCACGTTTATACCCGGGCCAGGACTGCCTCGATACGGCTCATCAGGTCCCGCAGGTTGAACGGCTTGACGATGTAATCGTCCGCGCCGGCCGCGAAACCTGCCTCGATCTCCGACTCGTGCGCGCGGGCAGTCAACATGATGATCGGAAGATCCGCGGTCGCCGGGTGTTTCCTCAGCGCCCGGCAGACGTCCAGTCCGGACATCCCTGGCATCATCAGGTCGAGCACGGCGAGGTCAGGTTTGTGGCAGCGGGCCGAACTGAGCGCGGACAGGCCGTCAGGGAAGGCTGTGACCTCGTGTCCCGCTTGCCGCAACTTGAACACGACCAGATAGCTGATGTCGGCGTCGTCCTCGGCCAACAAAACCCTGGCCATCGGCCCCCCAAGACAGCCCCGGCGACGTCCGGCCAGCGCCGGGCCGACGCCCTCGTTTCGTGACATTCTGTATTACCTATCCTACTCTATGTAATACGGAGCGTTTAGGCGTGTCTCGCTGACAGACCTATGGACCGATGCGCCGGACAAGAGCCAAAGCGGCGACCGGTCTACTGGCGAACGGCTGCCGCGCAACTGCCCAGGCTCAGAGGTGACACACCCACGGGGTGACACGCGGTTTGCCGTTAGGGTTACAGCGCGCCTCAGCGGGAGTGCACACTGGGAGACCGCTGGCACCCCGGGTCTTAGCCGTCCGGGGCAGTCACGGCCGCGGCAGATGTCGGTTGCGGCGGAATGGGATGGAGCCGCTGCCCCGGAACGGAATGATGTCGTAGAGGGCGATGCCCAGATACCCGATGACGGCGACGGCCGGGGTGAAAAGCCCGGTGACGATCAGGACCGGGTAGGCTGCCAGGGCTGGCGTCAGGCGCTTGGTCAGCAGCTGAACCTCCTCATCGGCCGCATCGGGCCGCACCAGCCGGTGCCGAACGGCGTAGCGCCACAAGACCAGCAGCAGCGCTGAGGCGAGCAGGAGGCTGAGACCGTAGATCGTGGTCGCGACGTGCTCAGGGCTCTCCTCGCCAATGAACTCCGCAAACAGCTTGGTGGGAAACGGGACAAACGCGATGACGAGAAGCAGCAGCAGGTTCAGGCGGACGAACCCGACGTCAGTGAGCTCCAGATATTCAGTGATCACAGTGTGCCCGAGCCATATGGCGCCGATCGTGGAGACGCTGGTCACATAGCCCAGATACGACGGCCACAGGTCAGCGACCGAGCGCAGGAGATGTTTTTCAGCGCTGGCGGGAACCGCGATATCGAGAACCAGCAGAGTGATGGCGATCGCGAACACGCCGTCGCTGAAGGCCTCCAGCCGTCCCGTCCGGAGCCCACGCCGAAGCGGCCCTGGCGGTGGATCCCCATTGGTCATTGGCTGACACTAGCGCCCTTAACAGGCGGATCCGCGAGCTACTCCCGAGGCGCGCGCGGGTAGATCAATCTTTGCTTAGAAGGCCTGTTTGCGCAGCGGGGTCAGCCTGCCTGTGCGCAGTTGAGGCGTTGTACCGGGCTGTCCGGGAGTGACCGTGAATACCCGGCGTTGACCGGCCGATCGGGCACGCACCGGGCACGCCATCCGCCTCGTGACTGCCCGCACCGTGCAGGGGATGGCCCCGTACCCTGGCCAGGCTCGCTGCCTCCGGCAGTCATAGTCCGCGTTCGCCGAACCATCCCGCGAGTTTTCCTCGGCGGCCGACGGCACGCAGCCGCCGTTCGGCCTGTTCCCGCACGGCGGCGGAGGCGACGATGAGCAGCCGGTCACCGGCCCGCAGCATCGTGGTCGGCTGGGGGACGAATCCGCACCCGTCGCGGACGATCAGCGCGAGGTTCGCCTGGGCTGGCAGCCGGAGTTCGAAGATCTCGACGCCGTGCAGCTGGGAGCCCGCCGCCGTTCCGGCTGGCACCCTGAGCGCTGCGGGATCCGGGTCTCGATCAGATCGGCGTGCAGCGCCTCCAGCGGCGCGGCTTCCACATCGACGTCGATGGGCTCTGCCGGGGCGGTCAATTTGAGCCGCCGGGCCACACCGGCGAGCGTCGGGCCCTGCACCCCCACGTTGACGGTGACGACGATGAACACCAGGTCGAACAGGCGGGTGGCGCCCGGCACCGCCGCGTTCATGGGGATGGTGGAGAGCACGATCGGCACCGCGCCGCGCAGCCCCGCCCACGACAGGAATGCCTGCTGCCGCCACGGTACCCGCAGCGGCACGGTGGAGACGAGCACGGCGACGGGCCGGGCGATGACCATGAGCACGCACGCGATGGCCAGGGCCGGCAGGACCTGCCAGGGGAGGCGGGCCGGTGATGCGAGCAGGCCAAGCATGACGAACAGGCCGATCTGGGCGAGCCAGCCGATTCCCTCGGCGAAGCCGCGGGTGGCCGGGCCGTGCGGGAGCCGCGTGTTGCCGAGCACCGTCGCGGCCAGGTAGACGGCGAGGAAACCGCTGGCGCGCGCCAGCGACGCCGCCCCGTAGCTCGCGACGACGAGCGCGAGCACCGCGATCGGGTACAGGCCGGAGGCAGGCAGCGCCACCTTGCGCAGCCCCCACGCGCCGGCAAACCCCGCCGCCGCCCCGATCGCGGCACCGGCGGCCAGCTGATAAAGCACCACGCCGGCGATCAAGGCGGGCGACGGCGCATGCGAGCCAAGCTCGCTGAGCAAGGTCACCGCCAGCACAGCCGGCGGGTCGTTCAGCCCGGACTCTGCCTCCAGCATCCCCGCCAGCCGGGGCGGCAGCGGGAGCTTGCGCAGCACGGAAAACACCGCGGCCGCGTCGGTCGGCGCCAGCACCGCGCCAAGCAGCAGCGCGTCCCGCCACGCGAACGACAACAGCCCGTGGGTCAGCGTCGCGACTACCAGGATGCTCGCCGCCACCCCGGCCGTGGCCAGTAGCAGGGCGGCCGGGGCCGCGCTGCGCGCATGCACCCAGTTGGTGGTCAGGCCGCCCTCGGCGAGGATCAGCACCAGCGCGCTCAGGCCCAGCGCCTGCGCGAGCCCCGCATTGTCAAAGCGAATCCCGGCACCGCTTTCGCCGAGCGCCAGGCCGAGGCCGAGGAACAGCAGCAGGCCCGGCAGACCGGTCCCATGCGCCACCCGCGCGGCGACGATCGCCGCAATCACCACGGCCGCGCCCAGGAACAGGATGAGGCCCAGATCGCCGGTCCTCATGGCCACCTCCGCATGCCTGCTCCCAGGTCCGGCTCAGCTGCCTTTCAATCCGCCCGGCCGGCGGTCAGCGGCCACGCCCGCACCCGCTGGCGCCGCGCCCGGCCGTCGCCCGCCGGGCATGCCGCGTGCCGGACATCCAGGCTTGCTCGCACGCCCGGCGGGTGAGCTCATGCCCGCTGACGCGGTGCGGCGCAGCTCGTACGTGCCGCGGTCGCCGAGCGTGCCGATGACGTGGACCAGGTCGAAGCCGGCTTCCTGATCACCGATCACGAACGGGACGGGCTGGTTCTCAGACGTAGTCATTTGTCACCGAGGCCACCAAGCCCATGTGCAGACCCGCTGCCGAAGCTGTGGAGATCACGCGGAGGCATCGGCATCACCCCGGCCAGGTTGGTGGCCGCTCATGGAGCCTTGGGCAACTCCGGTCAGTTCGGGTGTCTGTGTGCGTCTCTCGGCATGCGGGCGGCGGCCGGCGCGGCTGGCGCGCCCACCTCCGCGCCGCCACCGGTCCCAAGCCCGCCGCACCGCTTCGATCACCGCGCTGATGACCACGGTGAGGCCTAGGGCAAGCAGCAGGCCGGCCCACGGCCGGTCTTCGAACGCCTTTCCGCCGAGTCGGCCGATAAGGAAGGCGTAGGTTGCCCATAGCACCGCCGCGCAGGCGGTCGCCGCGATGAAGCGGTTTCGCGGATAGCCGATCATGCCGCAGGTCAGCGTGACGGCGGTCCGTCCGCCGGGGATGAACCGGCAGCCGATGATGATGCGGGCTCCGAAGCGCTCGAGTGATCGCTCGGCCCAGGCGCGCCTGCGCGCACCGCGTTCGCCCGCCAGGACCCGCTTTCCGGCGGTGGGGCCGAAGCGGCGGCCGAGCAGGTAGGCGGCGTTGTCGCCGAGGAACGCGCCGCATGAGGCTAGGGCGACAAGGAGGCCGGCTCGAGGATCCATGCTGCCCGCGGTGGCCACGCCGAGCGCGATCACGGCGGTCTCGCTGGGCAGCACGGGGACAAGAGCGTCGAACGCGGGCAGCAGGACGGCAATGGCGTAGGAAACCAGTGACGAAACGCCCAGCTGGGACAGGCCTGTCACGGGAACTTCGCCGGGTGCTGGGGAATGCTCACGCAATGGGAATGATCACGATGGCTCATTTGCATACCCCCGCAGGTGGCCGTTTGCTGTGATCGCCGGCGGTGCTCGCCGTGGCGCCTTGCGCGGGGTGGGCCCGGTCGCCGGACCCGTGCGGTGTCGCCGCCTGCGCGCCCGGTGCGGACTGGCTGACCAAGGTGATCCCGGCGAAGGCGGCCGCGGCGCCGGTTAGCTGCACCGCCACCCCGACCGGGGAGGCCGCCAAGTGCTCGCCAAAGAGGAGCGTCCCGATGAGAACCCCGGAAGTCGGCTCGACCGTGTCCATGATCGGCAGGCTGGCAGCCAGGGCCCCGGCCTGAAAAGCGTTCGCGGACAGCAGCAGCCCAGCGGTCCCCAGCGCCAGCATGGCCCAGGGCTGCCAGTGAGCCAGCGAGGCCCCGGGGCCTGCTGCCCGCAGCAGCCGCGTGAAGCTCAGCGTCACCGCGGCGGTGAGGCCGAACACGACGCCGGCGGCGGTGGCCATCGGGGCCGCCCGGGCGGCCCCGGCGCCGAGCCTGCCTGTTGTCACGGCCACCACGCAAATGAGCGCCACGGTGCCGAAGGCCAGCATCCAGTCCCGGGGCGGGGCGTCGGACCGGCCCGAGGACGGCGGAGAAGTGGCGAGGAAGACAGCTACCCCGCCAGCCGCGAGCACGCAGCCGAGCCAGTCCCGGGCACCGAGCGGCCGCCGCGACCACCTAGCCGCGACCGGCAACGCGAACAGCAGGTCCGTCGCTACGATCGGGGCGACCAGCGCGAGCGGACCGAACGCCAGCGCTAGGGCCTGCAAGCCGTAGGCGGCGCCGGCGAGCGCGATGCCGGCCAGCCACAGCGGGCGGCGCGCCAGGTGGGCTAGCAGCCGGAATGGCAGCGCCCCAGCTCTGGGCGCCAGCTGGGCCTGCCGGTGCTGCACGGCAGCGGCCACGCCGAACGAGCCCGCGGCCGCGAGCGCCGCCAGGACCGCGACCACGATCCCGCCAGGATCGCTCATGATGCGGCTCCGGGCCGGCTGGGGCTAGGCATCCGGTCCTCGCCATCTTTGGCCGGTTCACGAGGGTGGCCGCCGCGAGAATCCCCGCCCCCGTGGCCCAGCCTTGCCGGGTGCCGCAGCGCTCGGCGGCGCCGGGCGCGGGATCTTCCCGTCCAGAGCCGGGCGCCGATGGCACCCACCGCGGCGCCGAAGAGGATCCACGGAGCCAGCACGATCAGGTCGCTTCCGGTCACCACCACTGTCCTTACCTGCCGGTGTGTGCCCCCACTGAAGCGCACGGCCGTGCCGTGCGGGTGAAGCCGTTGTGGTGACAGTGTGAAGGGCCGGCGCGGCCCGGCGAGACCTTCACGTGATCTCCACAGGCTTGGCAGTCGGCCTGCATGCGCGGCTGGTCGGCTGTGCGGAAGACCTGGCGGCTCCGCCTTACGGGTCGGCGCGACGGGCGTGGTCAGCCGGCCGCCTGCAGGGGGATTGTGATGACGCAGGCGGCCGACGGAGGGATCGAGCAGTTCCGCGCCGGGGGGCGCTGCTGGGAGATCTGGACGCGGCCGCCCAGGCGCACGGGCTGGCCGTGCCCGCCGGGCTGGTCAGCCACACCGGTATCGGGGGGGCTCACGCTGGGCGGCGGCATGGGCTGACTGACCCGCCAGCTCGGCCTGAGCATCGGCAACCCGATCTCGGCCGAGGTGGTCACCGCCGACGCGCGGCTGCCGCGGGCCGCCAGTGACGAGCACCCGGATCCGTTCTGGGCGATCCGCGGCGGCGGCGACAACTCCGGTGCCGTCACCGCGTTCGAGTTCGCGCCGCACGAGGACGGCCCGGTGGTGCAGTTCGGCATGTTCTTCTGGGGCCTTGACCAGGGGCCTGCGGGCTTGCGGCTGATCCGCGAGATCGTGGGAGGGATGCCGGCCGGGATCAATGCCGTGGCGGGCGCGGTGAACGCGCCGCCGGCGCCGTTCGTCCCCGGGCAACATCACGTCGCGCCGGGTTACGTGCTGCTGCCGACCGTGTTCGGGTCCCCGAAGGAATGCGAGCGCTCGTCACCCAGATCCACCGCCGCCTGCCGCCGCCGCTCGACCTGGTCGCCCCGCTGCCCTATGTCGAGCTGGGGAAGCTGCTCGACGAGGCCAACGCCTGGTTTCGCGGGAACCCCACGCCGCCAAGACCTATTAGCCGCCAAGACCTATTAACTGCCTTGGGGGCACGGGGTGTCCCCCGGATAGCACTGCGGCCACCTGCAGTCGCACGTGCGCCGCCGCCCGCGGGCCCCGTTGGTCAGTGAGTGCGACCGCTGCTGGGGCGCCACCTTCAAGGTCCGATGCGGGCACCTCCTGGCGGAGGGCGGAGGTCGCCGCGAACGGCGCGCGGATGCCTTTGTTTTCGCCGGTAGCGACCGCTTTTTGGGGGTGCCGGGCGGTTGTTGGCGGGACACGCCGGGAGCGTGGTTTAGGAAACGCGATTACGGATAGTACATAATCGCGTACGAAGGGTAGGACGTTACTGCCGCGATGGGGATGCGGCGGCCCCCAGGGTGTGACCCCGACGTGCGTCGAAAGGCTCGACTTGCGGGGGCGCAGTGCTCTCGCCCTTTCTGGGTGGAGACCAACTCATGCGAAAACGAACTTCCTTGGCCGCGGCGAGCGGAGCGTTCGCCATCACGG
>Ga0335078_10003180_pt1 | contig 24491 bp, 24 predicted proteins | sample Lox_Sample_32_FD_206711 | JGI IMG/M metagenome (GOLD analysis project Ga0335078, IMG submission 206711) | Soil microbial communities from Loxahatchee National Wildlife Refuge, Florida, United States - Lox_Sample_3.2 | ecosystem: Environmental > Terrestrial > Soil > Wetlands | place: USA... | reverse complement strand
TTGGACTCGCTCGAGAAGCTGTTGCTACAGGTGACGCGCAAGAACGACGCCCGCGGCTACGAGCGCTTCCGCGATTTGTTCGAAGCGATCGTAGCGTACAACGAATAGAAAATCCCAACTGACATGAGTTCTCACACCGCGCAAACAGAGTTGAAGCTAATCGGAAAATTGATTTTAGAAGGCGACCTGACGTGTCACACCGGCCTGCACATCGGGGCGGGCAAAGGATCGCTCGAAATCGGCGGGGCGGATAATCCTGTTGTGAAGGACGCGTACGGTCTGCCGTATATTCCCGGCAGTTCGCTGCGCGGGAAGATCCGCTCGCTGCTGGAGCAGTCGTCGGGAATGGCAGTACCGTCGGAGCTGGTTTATCTTTCCAAGCGCAAGGGGCAAGAGGTCCGGATTCATCAGAGCGACCGGCCGGACGATGAGATTTGCCTGCTATTCGGACGCAGTCCGGGGCGCATGGATCGCGTGTCGGGCGAGGCGTTAGAATCGAGCGTGGCTACGCCGGCGCGGCTTACAGTTTACGACGCGCCGCTGATCTCGGATAGCATTACGCCGCAGATGCGCGAGGCGATGGACGATGAGCTCACGGAAGTAAAGAGCGAAAACGCCATCGATCGAATCACGTCGCAAGCGAATCCGCGAACGCTGGAACGCGTTCCGGCTGGTGCGCGCTTCCATTTCCGCATGGTGATGGATGTGCTGTGCCCCGAGGATCGCGAATTATTTCCGCGGCTGCTGGAAGGGTTGCGATTGCTCGAAGACGACAGCCTGGGCGGCGGAGGATCGCGCGGCAATGGGCGGGTGGCGCTATCGGGATTGAAGCTGATCTGGCGGGGGCGCAGCTTTTATGCGTCCGGCACAGCGGAGCAAGAGCTTAGGGCCGGCGCGGATCTGGCGGGGCTGCAAACGCTCGCCAACGCATCCGATTTCGCCGAGAAGCTCGCCGAATAAACATGTCGCTGGCCGGCGATCGTCCGAGGTTCGCAGTACGCTTTCGCCCCACCACTCCGTGGCGATTCGGTCCCGATTCGGGGGCACGCGATCGCGTGGGACTGATTTATCACAGCGACGCGGTGTACTCGGCCGTGAGCGCGGCGATGACGCAGTTGGGCATGGCGGAAGAATGGTTCGGCGGAACAGCGGCGTCGGGCAATGTTCCGGCGGTGCGGTTCAGTTCATTTTTTCCTTTTTACGGCGATACGCTGCTGGTGGTGCCGCCGAGAAATTTGTGGCCGCCGCCGGAATCGGGCAAGGTTCGCTACAAGGCCGCGCGATTCGTACCGCTTTCGGTGGTGGGAGCGCTGCTGTCGGATAAGCCGGTGGATGAGGACCGCTGGACGGTGGACGGCGAGAGCGAGTGCCTGATCTCGCACGGAGCGCATGGGCCGTTCAAGATCGCGCTGAGGTCGAGCGCGGGGGTGGACCGGTTGATCGAGTCGAAGATCGAGACGCACACGACTGCATGTCTCGAGTTCTCGCGCAATGCGGGGCTGTGGACGTTGGTGGAGTTTGCCAGCGATGAGGCGCGTGCGCGATGGGAAGCGCCGGTGCGGAGCGCATTTCGATTGCTGGCGGATTCGGGATTCGGAGGAGAGCGGTCGCGCGGTTGGGGGCGGGCGGATGCGCCGGTGTGGGAGCGGTGGTCGCCGCCATGGCCGGAGGCGGCTGAGGCCGCCGAGTCAGGGCATTGGTTGTTGTCGGTGTTTACGCCGTCGGCGAGCGATGCCGTAGATTGGACGCGCGGGAGCTACTCGACCATTTCGCGCAGCGGGCGGATCGAGAGCGGCGCGCGATGGGGCGAGGCGAAGAGCGCGACGTTGATGATCGCGGAAGGGTCGGTGTTGCTGGCAGGCGGCGAGTTGCAGGGGGCGGCGCGGGACATTGCGCCGGAGGGTTTTCCGCATCCGGTTTATCGAGCGGGGTTCGCGGTGACGGTGCCGATTCCCTGGAGGGCGCAGTGAAGTACCGCGTGATGTGTCTCACTCCAACACTCGTCGGCGACGGGCAGAAGCTCGCGCCGATCGACTACATGGTTTGGAAGGATCACGTCAACGTACTCGATCAGTCGCGCATTTTCCGGCTGCTGGCGAAGGGGCCGCGGCTGGAAGGATATCTGAGCCAACTCAAGCGGGCCGAGAAATTGGATTTCGCGTCGTGGGGCGGGTTCGCGCAGAATTATTCGGGGCGTAGGATTCCTTTCGAACACGCCAGCAGCACACCATTTTGGGAGCGGGCGCACGCCGAGCATTTGTTCATTCCGACTTTCGCCACGGGGCCGAGCGGTCCGTACTTGCCGGCGACGGCGCTCAAGGGTGCGTTGCGAACGGGCGTAGTGCACGGACAGTTTTCGGAACGCGCGCTGGCCGATCTCGCAGCACGCAGCGAATCGGAAGGGCGGCTGATGCGGCGTCCGGCCAATTCGGTGGAAGACGCAGCCATTGGCGCAGGCGGATCGGACGCGATGCGGTTGGTTTCAGCGTCCGATTCCGGCTCCGTCGCGCAGAGCGCATTCCGCGTGTATTTACTGCGCGTAGCGACGCTCGAATCGCGCGGCGCGGGGAAGCTCGATCTGGGTTGGAAGCAGAGCCCGCGGGGCAGCGTGCGGCGCGCCGAGGACAGCACTCCGATTTTCGCCGAAATGGCGGTGCCGGGAACAGTGTTCGAAGGGGAGTGGCACGACAACGCGTTTCTTGCGCGGCCGGAGATCGCAAAGACTTTACGGCGGCGCGAGCGTCTGGATCGCACCAGCCTCTTCACGCAGGTAAACAATTACACCGAGCAGATTCTGCGGCTGCAAAGGCAATACGCCGAGTCGACCGGGCTCGCACAACTCAAAGCCACCATCGAGGCGCTGGAGGGCCGGTTGGGAGAAATTCGCCAGGCTAGTTTCGGATGCATGCTGCCGCTCGGTTGGGGCGCAGGGTTTCTGTCGAAGGTTTCGTTCCTGAACACCAAGGACGAAACGTATCGCAAGATTCTGAGCCAGGTAGGATTCTATGCGCGCGCGATTCAGTCCGGTCTGCCCTTCCCCAAAACGCGCAAGATCGTTTTCCTCGCGAATCAACCGGCATCGCTGGCCGGGTTCGTGCACCTGACGGTCGGCGAGTAACCGGCTGCGCTCGCGGACGTGATAAGATTCCGTGAGATCGAGCCGCACGCCGGACTGCCAACTCCGCGTTTCCCCTATGTACAACGCTTACTTTGGATTCTCGGAGTGTCCCTTCAGTCTCAGCCCTGATCCCGCGTTCTATTTCCGCAGTGCGCAGCACGAAGAGGTGCTGGCGAACCTTATCTACAGCGTTCAGGCGCGCAAAGGATTCGTCGTGCTCACTGGCGAGGCGGGCACAGGCAAGACCATCACACTGGAATGTCTGCGGGATCATCTGGACGCCCAGGGTATCGTGTTCGCGTCGCTGTTCAACTCGCGTCTTTCGGTGGATCAGTTCTTCGAGATGCTGGCGTATGACCTGGATCTGGCGTGCGAGCGCAGGTCGAAGACGAACGTTCTGTTCGCGCTGAATACGCTCCTGCTGCGTGAGGCGGAACAGGGTAAGACGGTGGTATTGATTCTGGACGAAGCACACAATCTCAGCAACGAAGTGCTGGAAGAAGTGCGGCTGCTGGGCAATCTGGAGACGAGGCGGGGCAAGCTGCTTCAGATCGTTCTCGCCGGGCAGGCTGAGTTGGATCTCAAGCTGGAAGAGCCCGGGCTGCGGCAGCTCAAGCAGCGCATCGTGCTGCGCTGCCGGTTGGAGCCGTTCTCGGCGGACGATACGGAGCGGTACATCGCGGCGCGGTTTGAGAAGGCGGGCATACCGAATCAGAGCGTGCTTTCGCCGGAAATGATCGCTGAAGTTCATCAGCGATCGCAAGGCATCCCGCGGCTGATCAATTCGATCTCGGACAACCTGCTGCTCATCTGTTTCGCAATGTCGTCGAAGGTGGCGAGTCGCGCGATGCTGGAGGAAGTCTGCCGCGATCTGCGGCTGGAGACGGCGGACGCCCGTCCGCTGCTCGCGACAGCTCATCCGGCGTATTGACCGGCTGTCGGAAATCGCTCCCGTCTCGGCGCGGGTGCGCCTATTCTGGACGCAGAAAGGATCTCCCATGAGATTGAGACTTGCCGCAATGCTATTCGCCACCGCCGGACTCCTGATGTGCCAGGAGCGGTTCGATCTGAAAGTGCGAACGTTCTTCTTCGCCGGATTCACGGGCGACAGCGCGTCGCTCGAAAAAGGGATGAAGATGTGCGAGGAGGCGTTGGTGGAAAATCCGAAGAATGCCGAGGCTATGGTATGGCATGGGTCGGGTTTGTATTTTGAGGCGGGGCAGGCGTTTCGCGCGGGCGATATGCAAAAAGGGATGCAATTGTTCCAGCGCGGCATCCAGGAGATGGACGATGCGGTAGCGATATCGCCGGATGGAATCGGGGTGCGCATTCCACGCGGTGCCGTATTGCTGACCGGGTCGAGGCAGATGGGCAACCCCGATATGGCCAAGCCGCTGGTCGAAAAGGCAATCACCGATTTCGAACGGGCGTATGAAATCCAAGGGCCCGATCTGAGCGGGCTGGGCACGCATCCGCGCGGGGAATTGATGATCGGGCTAGCGGACGGCTACAGCCGCCTAGGCAATGCGGAGAAAGCGCAGCTGTGGTTCGCGAGGATCCAAAAGGAATTGCCGGGAACGCCGTACGCGAAATCGGCATCGACGTGGCTCGAAACCAAGGCACTCACGCCCGCACAGTCCGGTTGTCTGGGCTGCCACACGGGAAAGTAAGATTGAAAGGGGTAGACGGCGCCGATGATGGCTCGCTTCGCAAAGGTCGCCTTTCGGATAGTGGCTTTGGATACGGCGCTCGCGCTGATCCCGCCACTTCTGTTGCTGGCCGTGTTGCGAGACATGACCTGCCCGCGATTTGTGGACTGTTTCAAGTTTTCGTTTGTCTATGCGAACTGTATCGGAACGCTGGCTCACTTAGCGGTCCCGCGGACTTGGATTGCCAGCGAGAGGATCAACACATGGCTGCGCTGGGCGCTGCGCGCGGCCGTGATCTTCGCCGCCAGTGTCGCCGGAGCGTTGATCGCCTGCGGCGTGTTCGTGGCGCTGCACTGGATTCCGGCGGATGGGTACTGGGCGGAATTCAGCGGCAGCCTCAAGATGGCTACGTTCATCACTGTATTCGCGGCCAGTGTAATTTCGATGTATGAGAGTTTTCACACGCGGCTCGAAGAAACCAAGCTCCAACTGCGCACCAATGAGCTGGAGCGGGAGAGGGCGTTGAAGCTGGCGACGGAAGCGCAACTGGCGTCGCTCGAATCGCGCATTCATCCGCACTTTTTGTTCAACGCGCTGAATTCGATTTCGGCGTTGATCCCAGTGGATCCCGCGCGTGCCGAGCGGCTAGTGGAACAGATGGCGGCGTTGTTACGATTTTCGCTGGACTCTAATCATGCGGGCCTAGTGCCGCTGGATCGAGAGATGAAAATTGTCTCCGACTACCTGATGATCGAGCAGGCGCGTTTCGGAGATCGTCTGCGGTTCCGGATCGATGGGGGCGGCGAAATCGGCGGCGCGAAAGTTCCGCCGCTGGCAATTCAGACTTTGGTCGAGAATAGCGTGAAACATGCGGTGTCGCGCAGCCGCGCGGGCGGTGAGATTCAGGTGCGTGTCGCGCGGGAGAACGGATGGCTGCAAGTTCTGGTGCGCGACGAAGGCCCCGAGTTCACGCTAGAGTCCGCCCCGTCGGGGCATGGGCTCGACATCCTCAAAGGCAGGCTCGACGCGCTCTACGGTGCGCGCGGCGGGATTTCTGTCCAGAGGCACGGAGGATCGAACGAAGTCACGCTATCGGTACCTCAAAACGGCGACGCACATGCGCGCATTCCTGGTTGACGACGAGCCGCTGGCGCTGAAGCGGCTGAACCGGATGCTGGTGGCGACTGGGCGCGTGGAGATCGCGGGAGAAAGCAGCGATCCGGAGCGAGCGATTCCAGCGATCGAATCCGCGAAACCGGACGTACTTTTTCTGGATATCGAGATGCCGGGGCTGAATGGTTTTCAGATGCTCGCGCGCCTCGAGCCGCAGCCGCTGATTGTGTTCACCACGGCGTACGGACAATATGCGCTCGAGGCGTTCGATGTGAATTCAATTGCGTATCTGCTGAAGCCGATTGAGGCGGCGCAGCTCGACCGAGCGCTCGACAAGATCGAACGCCTGCGCGGCGGGACTGAGCCGGGGCCAGAGATTCATGAGCTGCTCGCGCGCGTTGCTGCTCTGGCCGATCCGAACGTTCATCGCCAGTATCCGGACCGTGTGGCATCGCGAATTGGGGAGCGAATCGAGTTCGTGGAGCTCTTGCGCGTGACGCACTTCTTCGCTAACGACAAGCTTACTTACGCCGCGACGGCGGCCAAGAACTACGTGGTGGACAACACCATTCAAGATCTCGAACAGAAGCTAGACCCGCGCAAGTTCGTACGCATCCATCGCGCGACGCTGGTGAACGTGGATTACGTGCATGAGTTGCACACTTGGTTCGCCGGGCGGATGATGGTGCGTTTGAAGGACGAGAAGCGCACGGAACTGAGCGTGTCGCGGGATCGGGTGCGGGGGCTCAAGGAGCGGCTCGGGATTTAGCCGGCAGGCACGCGGCCGTTCTCCGGATCGCGAAACATTTCAGCGGCAGGGTTCTCGAAACACAGAACGCCGGCATTCCGCTGCCGCTCGACGAATTGTTCGGCGAGTAGGATCAGGCCAGCTTTTTCAGAAACCAGTCGCGGGCCAGTGCGGCGACTTTTTCCAGCGCTCCGTGTTCCTGGAATAAATGCGTGGCGCCCGGAACGATACGTAATTCCTTGTCGCAGTGCATGTGGGCCATGGCGCGGCGATTCAGATCGATCACTTGGGTATCCGCGCCGCCGACGATCAGGAGCGTGGGAGCTTCTACCGCGGCTAGCGAGGGGCCGGCGAGGTCAGGTCTTCCGCCGCGCGAGACCACGGCGTGAACAAGTCCGGGAAGTTCGGTGGCGGCCACCAAGGCAGCGCCGGCTCCGGTGCTGGCGCCGAAATATCCCAGGCTCAGCCCTCGCACGTCCGGGTACTGCACGATCCAGTCCGTAATTTTCTCCAGGCGCGTGGCGAGCAAGCCGATATCGAAGCGCAGATGCGCGGTTTGCAAATCGACCTGCTGCTCGTCTTCGGTAAGCAGATCGATGAGCAGCGTTGCGAGTCCGCTCTCGTTCAAGATGTCGGCGACATATCGATTGCGAGGGCTGTGGCGCGAGCTGCCGGTGCCATGCGCGAACAAGATGACTCCGAGGGCGGCAGTGGGGACGCTTAAAATTCCCTCCAACCCCAGCGAATCCACGGGCACGAGCACAGGCACGTGCTCAATGGCGAGACCGGGTCCTCCACCGACGCTAGGTTGGTTCATGTGCCTCCTTAGCTGCATCGAGCAAACTCCGAACTTCCTGGTCGGTGGTTTGCTCGAATTCCTGGTACCAGGCGCTCACAGCGTAAAATTCTTCCGGAATTTTGCAGCACACCACATCGTCGGCTTCGCGCGCCAGGCTGCGGACGGTATCGCGCGCGGCCACCGGTGCGGCAACGACAATTCGCCCAGGCCCGACACGTCGCAACGCCCGGACCGCGGCGCGCATAGTGGATCCGGTGGCGAGGCCATCGTCTACAACGATCAAGGTACGTCCTGCGAGTTCGGGAAGGGGCCGGTTGCCACGGTAGGCGCGCTCCTGCCGATCCAGTTCCTGCTGCTCGGCTTCGGCCACCAGATCGATCACTGCGTTCGAGATGTGGAGGAAGTCCATCACTTCCGGGTTCAGGACGCGAACGCCGCCGCTGGCGATGGCCCCCATTGCCAATTCGCGATGGCCGGGCACGCCCAGTTTGCGGACGACGAACACATCCAGAGGCGCCTGCAATGTCCGCGCGACTTCATATGCGACTGGAACGCCGCCGCGCGGCAGTGCGAGAACAATGAGGTTTGGATCGCCGGCGTAAGCCGAGAGCTGTTCCGCCAACTGAATGCCTGCATCCCGGCGGTCCCGGAACCTGTGCGAATCGGATGTAAATGGCATACTTCCACGCACCTTATCTAGGAGTTGCTTGCAAGAACGTATCCACTCCATAAGGCTTTTTCAGCGCCAGTGTATCCTAGAGCTTAGAGGCCCATTTTGAGGATTGTTTTAGCGTTTCGCAGTTTTTTCGCTATTCTTTTTACCGGCAGCTTGCCGCCCGAGCTCGCGCGGGCGCTCGGTCTTGGCGCACCCAGGCCCCAACCCGCCGCGCCAACTCCCGCAGCCAAGCCTGCGCCGCAGGTGCGTACGTCCGACGGCGCGCTGCAAATCCTGGGCATCCTGCAACGGGACTCGCGCCTGATCGACTTTCTGATGGAGGACATTTCGGCCTATTCGGACGATCAGATCGGGGCCGCCGTGCGAACACTGCACGACCAAAGCCGCGAGTCGTTGACCCGGTATCTGCGGCTGGCGCCCGTGATCGATGCGGTGGAAGGCAGCTTCACGAAAATAGAAAGCAACGACCCGGCGAGCGTCAAGCTGCTGGGCAACGTTCCGGTAAACGGCAAAGCGCAGGGCGGATTGCTGCGCCACAAGGGCTGGCGCGCGGAGAAGATCGATCTTCCGCCGCTTCCGGCCGGCCAGAATGCATCGATTCTCGCGCCGGCTGAAGTCGAAGTGGAGTAGGCGGCGATCAGGGTCAGATGAACGTCGGCATCGATCTCGGCACCACCAACTCAGCGCTCGCATACATCGAACCGGTTCACGGCGAACTTCCGGATTATCCGGAGATCAAGGTTCTGCAAATCCCGCAGTATGTCGCGCCGGGGCAGATCGAGCCACGCCGGACGCTCCCGTCGTTTTTGTTCTTAGGCGATCAGACTTACGTTGGTACATACGCGCGCGAGCAGGGCGCGCTGGTTCCGACGAAATCGGTGCACTCGGCGAAGTCGTGGCTGTCGAATCCGGAGGTGGATCGCACGGCGAAAATCCTGCCTTGGGACGCGCAAGAGGCCGGACGGGTGCTGTCGCCGGTGGAAGTGTCGAGCGCGATTCTCGGGCAGATTCGGGATGCCTGGAACCAAACGCACCCGAACGATCCGCTGGCGGCGCAGGATATCGTGCTGACCGTGCCGGCGTCGTTCGACGAAGAAGCCCGCGAGCTTACGGTGCAAGCGGCGCGCGACGCAGGGTTGGAGAAACTGACGCTGGTGGAAGAGCCGGCCGCGGCGTTTTATTCGTGGATCGCGAATCATCTGGCGCAGTCGCAGAAGAGTTTGTTCGACGGGCAACTGGTGCTGGTATGCGATGTGGGTGGAGGAACGACCGACTTCACGCTGGTGCGCGTACGGCGCGAGGGCGATCGCATCGAGTTCACGCGCACGGCGGTGGGAAAGCATCTGCTGCTGGGCGGCGACAATCTCGATCTGACGCTGGCCTGGCTGGTGGAATCGAAACTGAACACGCAGCTTTCCATCCGGCAGCGCAGCGCGTTGCGGAGGCAGTGTGCATCGGCGAAGGAGCGGATGCTGGCTGATCCGACTTTAAAGAGTGTCGAGATCACGGTGCTGGGCGCGGGATCGTCGCTGGTGGGCGGAACTTTGAGGACGGAGATTCTGCGTGAGGAGGCGCTCGAGCTGACGCTCGAAGGATTCCTGCCGTTCTGCAATCTGGACGATAAACCGGCCGACGAAAAGCGGAGCCTGTTCCGGGAACTGGGGCTGCCGTACGTTTCCGATCCGGCCGTTACCAAGCATCTGGCGGCGTTTCTCAGCGCGAATGAAGGCGCGCGGCCGGACGCGATTTTGTTCAATGGCGGATTTTTTATTCCGGAGATCTGCCAGCAGCGCGTTGCGGACGTTATGGAGCGCTGGTTTGGGCACCGGCCGGTGATTCTGGAGAATCGCGATCTCGATCTAGCCGTTGCGGTGGGTGCGGCTTACTACAGCTACGTAAAAGCGACGGGTGCGGGGCTGCTAGTGCGCGGCGGGCTGCCCCGGTCTTATTACGTCGGGATCGGCGCGCAAGAGGCGGTGTGCCTGGTGCCGCGCGGCGCCGAGGAAGGCCAGACCATCGAGCTGGACAGCCAGGATCTGCATCTGGTCGCGAACAAACCGGTGTCGTTCCGTATGTACAGTTCGCTTACGCGCGTGGACGATCAAGTGGGCGCATTGCTGCCGGCGACCGAGGATTTGCATTTGCATGCGCCCTTGAATGCGGTGATTCGTTTCGGGAAGGCGGGCGAGCGGCTGGTTCCGGTGAAACTGCGCGCGCATCTAACGGAAGTGGGCACGTTGGAAGTTTGGGCGGATTCCAAGATCAGCGAGCATCATTGGCGATTGCAGTTCGAGTTGCGCAAGACAGCTACCGCGGCCGTCGGAAAACCCGCGGCGGTAGTGAGCGATGAGGCCTTGGCTGCGGCTGAGGCCCTGATTCGTGAGACTTTCGATGCGGGTGCACTGGCGCCTGAAGAACTTCCCGCGAAACTGGAGCAGACGCTGGCACTGGGACGCAATTCCTGGCCGCTGAGCGCCATTCGGCGGCTGGCCGATCGTATGCTCGAGCTCGCCGACGCGCGTCGGAAGTCAGCGGCTTTCGAATTGCGCTGGCTGAACTTGTGCGGTTTCTGTCTTCGTCCCGGCTTTGGTTTTCCGGGCGACGACTATCGCATTGAGCAGGCCCGGCGCGTGTACGCGACTGGTCTGCTGTTCGCCAATCAGGTACAGAACGAAATCGACTGGTGGATTTTCTGGGGGCGTGTTGCGGGCGGTCTCAACAAGAATCAGCAAGTGGATCTGTTCCAGCGGCTATCACCGGTGCTGCTGCCGAAGCCAGGAAAGAAGCCGCGAGTCAACAACAGCCTGCTGCGCGAAATGTGGCGCGCGGCGGCAAGCTTAGAATTGCTGCCGCTGCAGACGAAGACGCAGCTCGGCGACTCGTTAGTCGCTCAGGTGAAGCGCGGCGAGATGGTGGACAACAGTTTGTGGTGTCTCTCGCGGCTGGGCGCGCGCAAGCTGTTCTACGGTCCAATCAATCAAGTGCTGCCGGCGCAGACCGCGACGCGCTGGGTGGAGGCGCTGCTTAAAATGCCGAAGTCCGACGATGCAGTCGTTGCGATCGCCCGGCGCACCGGCGATGCAACGCGCGATCTCTCGCCCGCCACGCGGGATTTGATTCGTGGACGGATTCCGGAGTCGCTGCTTCCGGCGCTGGAAGGCGAAGCGGATCAGGACTTGGGCAAGATTTTCGGTGAAGAGCTGCCGTCGGGCCTGGTGGTGGCGGCGGCTGAACCGGCTCCGGTCGCGTGAAAGAAGACGCGCTCACACACAAACTGAGCCAGCGTTGGCCGCTGATCGGCGACGATTGCGCGGTGGTTCCGGCGCGGGCTGTAGATCTTCTCTTTACTTCCGATCTCAGCATCGAGAATGTACACTTCACGCGCAAGTCTACTTCGCGGGAGATTGGCTATCGGGCGGTCGCACGCGGTTTGAGCGATATCGCGGCCATGGGAGGCACGCCGCTCTATTGCCTGATCTCGTTCGCGCTGGCGCCCTGGACCGATTCGCGCTGGATCGATGGTTTCTATCGCGGCGTGGAGAAGATTTTGCGCGAGACGAAGACGGAGCTGGCCGGCGGTGACATATCGCACGCCCTGGAACTGGTCTGCGACGTGGTGATCTGGGGCTCCGTGGATAAAGGCGAGGCGTTACTGCGGTCCGGCGCGCGACCCGGCGACGCCGTGTTCGTGTCCGGTGCTCTGGGCGGATGGCGGCACAAGAAGACGATCGTTCCTCGTTTGGACTTCGGGCGCAAATTGATTGGGAAGGCCACCGCGTGCATGGACATCAGCGATGGATTAGCGTTGGATCTGCATCGGCTGGCGCGAGCGTCCGGCGTGGAGGCGCGGCTTGATTCGATTCCTTTGCTCAAAGGCGCAACCTTACACCAGGGGCTGCACGAGGGCGAAGATTACGAGCTGCTCTACACGGCGCCGGCCCGGAGAAAGCTGCCCGGGATTCGCATCGGAACGATGATCGGGGGCGAACCGGGGCGCGTGACCTATTTAGGAAAACCAATTCCGTCGCTTGGCTATGACCACTTCCGACAACGTCGTTCTTGATCTGATCGAAGCTTTTCGCCGTTCGAAGACTATGTTCGCGGCGGTGGAGCTCGGTATTTTCGATGGCGCGCGGCCCGCCGAGTGCAAGGAGCTCGCTCGACTGCTGGACGCTTGCGTCGCGTTGGGACTGCTCGAGAAGGAAGGCGGGCAATACCGCAACACCGTGGTCGCGGAGAAATATCTGCGCTCGACGAGTCCCGACACGCTGAGCGGCTACATCCGTTATTCCAACACTGCGCTGTATCCGATGTGGGCGCATCTGGAGGACGCAGTGCGCGAAGGGACACATCGCTGGAAGCAGACCTTCGATCTGGACGGACCGATCTTCTCGCATTTCTTCCGCACTGAGGATGCCATGCGCGATTTTCAACGCGGGATGCACGGGTTCGGTCAGCTCAGCTCGCCGGCCGTTGTCGCGGCGTTCGACCTGAGCGGATTTCACCGGCTGGTAGATCTGGGCGGGGGGACAGGGCATCTCGCGCAAGCCGCGCGCGCACGGTATCCAAAGCTTCAGACTGCGGTTTTCGATCTGCCCGCCGTCGCACGGATTTATCCGGACACGATCGCTGGGGATTTTTTCAGCGATCCGCTGCCGGAAGCGGATCTGTACAGTTTGAGCCGGATTCTGCACGATTGGTCGGAGGAAAAAATCCGGACGCTGCTGAAGAAGATTTATGCGGCGCTGCCGAGTGGCGGAGCGCTGCTCATCGCGGAAAGACTGCTGGATGAGCACAACGTTGCCGCGCACATGCAATCGTTGAATATGCTGATCGTGACGGAGGGTCGCGAGCGCAGCGCCGGCGAATATGAAACGCTGCTCCGCGACACCGGCTTCTCGAAGATCGAAAGTCGCCGCACGGGAACGCCTTTGGACGCAGTCCTGGCGATTAAATAGCCGCCGGGCTACCTGCGCAGGTACGAATCGTCGCCGCGAATCCAATCTTCGCGGCGAGGCGAGAACAGATCCACTGCGATCGAGTCTTCCAGCGCTTCGGCGCTGTGCGGGACATTCGACGGGATCCGCAAGATGTCGCCAGGTTTGACGATTGTCTCGACGCCGGCCAGGACAAATCGGACCGAGCCGCGCTCGACCATCGAGACCTGCTCGTTGTGATGGCTATGTTCGGGAACGCTCGCGCCCTTCTTCAGCTCTATGCGCGCTAGGGTCATGGTGTCGCTGTGAATCACCTGGCGGGAAACGAGCGCGTTCATGCGCTCGGCGTCGATCTGGTCCCATCGGTAGGTCTGCATCGCGAGGTCGATTCTAGCATGGCGGGAATCTAATTCCGCGATGCGCTCGCGGTGGCGACGGCCGCGTGTTCGGAATGGCGCTTGCGCCAAATCCAGAGAAAATTGGTCGCCATGCTGAAGAGAACGGAGCAGGCCGTACCGGCGATGGCCGCGATCAAATAATGGACACCGTAGCGCGGCAGGAGATTGGCAACGATCCACCAAATAGCTCCACCGCCGGCACTGGCGAGATGGAACTGCCAGAGCCGGATCCAGGTGGGACGGCGATGGCCGAAAACCCAGCGGTCGTTGATCAGAAAGCGTAGCACCAGCATGGCTTCGGCGCCGGCCGACGTCGCAACGATCAGAGGCAAATGGAGCAAGTCGCGTAGAACGTAGAGGACGACGAGAGCGCCGCCCGTAAACGCCAGGCCGACGATCCACCAGCGCACGAAGGACTTGGATTGAAGCAGTTTCGTCAAACCATGGAGATCGAGCCAGCGCTGGAACTCCAAGATTTAGTGTACGCGTTTATTACTTCTTCGCCGCGGCCGCTTCTTCGGCGCGCGCTCCACCGAGGATGCCGGCCAAACCTTCGTTGCCTTCGTGGCAGGCGTACTCATAGACCGGGTCCGAGGAGCGCTGCAACGGAACCATCAGACTCCACGGCTTGGACCAGGCTCCTGGATCGTCAATGGTGATTTCGTAGTTCAGCGTTTCGGCGTCAGGGCGCGAGAAGCGCTCCGTGACATGCAGCTTTTCGCTGGACATTTGCATAAACGCTTTCGGCTTGTAGTTGGTCGTATCGACTACGAGCGTGTCGCCTTCCCAATGCCCTCGCGAATCTCCAAGCCACTGCTGGATCGCGGCCGACGGTTGCGGGCCCTCGTCTAGCGAAATGCTGCGGACGTCGTGAATCATCTCGGTCATAAACATCACGGACTTCGGCGTCTGAACGATCTGATAGTAGCTTTGATATCCGGCAGTCAATTGCGGCGAGCCGTAGGAGATACAGCGTTCCTGCAAAGCCCGATCCTCCGGTCCGGCGGGTGGATTACGCCGGGCTGCGAACATAGCCTCGCGGCGCTTCTGTGCTTCCGCGGTCATCGGCGGAATTCGTCCGTCGGGCGGATCGGTGATCAGGGAAGTACGATTCTCCCAAACTCGCTCGACGGTCCAAACGGAGCTGTAGCCGCCGGTCTCGCCATCCGTGCTAACGAAGCCCGATTTGACGCCGAGCACATTCGCGAGCACAGTATTGAAGACCGTGTCGCCAAAAGCGGCGTCTCCATGGCCGCTGAAGAGTTCGTGCCCGACGCAAAGCGCGTGCAGATGCTGCTGAAGTTCCTGGATGCCGGATACGTGAACCAGCTGCTGTTGTCGTCCGACTTCACCGGCGCCAGGACGCTGGACGGCCCCATGTACCGACGAACCAAGACGGTCTTCGCGCCAAAGTTGGTCGCGGCCGGGGTGAAGGAGGAAACCATCCACTCGATCCTCTACGACAATCCGCGCCGCTTCCTCGCGTTCGTGCCGAAGAAGGGTTAAAGTTCAGCGTCCGGCGAGCCCGACAAAAATCGAGTACGCTTGCCAAGAGGGTAACTCCGGCCTGGAGATAATTCTGGCTGGCGCCCGCCTGAACGGGAGGACAAGATGAAGGCATCGGAACGATTTTGCGTCTGGACAATATGCATCGCTCTCACGCTCTGCGGCGTTACGCAGTTCGCCGTGGCGCAGACGACGGAGCACTGGATCCCCACCTGGGTCGCTGCTCCCCAGCAAGGGCGGCCGGCGCAGCCGATTCGGATTGCGCAAGCTCAGAACGCGGCGGCTCAGCCGGCTGCGGCCGCGAGTACTCCTGCGCCCGTGCGGCCCGCTGGTCCAGCAGTCAGCTTCAACAACCAGACGGTCCGCATGGTTGTGCGCACCAGCATTGCCGGGAGTCGCGTTCGCATTCAGCTTTCTAACGCTTACGGCGAAGCGCCGCTCGAAATCGGGTCGGCGCACATCGCGCTGCGCGGCAAAGATTCTGCGATCGCCGCGGGGTCGGACCGCGCCTTGACGTTCAGCGGTAAACGATCGTTCTCGATTCCCATGGGAGCTATCGCTGTAAGCGATCCCGTGAGTCTGGATGTGCCGGCGCGCGGGGATCTCCTGGTCAGCGTGTTTGTGCCGGGCGACACGGGTCCCGCTACACTGCACTCGGTTGGGTTGCACACCACGTACATTTCGAAGGAAGGCGACTTAACTGGAGCGCCGGAGATTGCGGATGCGAAGACGTCGCAATCCTGGTACTGGTTGTCGGGCGTCGACGTCGTCGTGCCCGCGCAAGCTGCGGCGCTGGTCACCTTTGGCGACTCGATTACCGACGGAACACGCTCCACACCGAACACCAATTCGAGTTGGCCGAGTTTCCTGGCTGCCCGTCTGCCCAGTCTCGCGGTGTTGAACGAGGGGATTTCCGGAAACCGAATCCTTCGCGACGGCATTGGCCCTGCCGGCCTGGCGCGCTTCGATCGCGACGTGCTGACACAGCCGGGCGTCAAGTGGATCACGATCCTGGAAGGCATCAACGATATCGGCGCCGGCATCGGAGAAGCATTCGTCTTTGGCCCGCGGCCCAACGCTCCGCCAAGCGAGAATCCAACGCCGGACGATTTGACCGGCGCGTATCTCCAGATGATCGAGCGCGCGCACTCGCACGGTATCCGGGTGATCGGTTGTACGCTGCTGCCTTTTCAAGGAGCGGCGTATTATTCAGAAAACGGCAACACAGTCCGGCAGGCCGTGAATCAATGGATACGGAGCAGCCATGCATTCGACGCGGTCATCGATTTCGACGCCGTCATGCGCAATCCTCAGACCCCGAACACCATTCGCCCGGAATTTGACAGCGGGGATCACTTGCACCCCAATGACGCCGGCTACAAAGCCATGGCGGACGCGATCGATCTGTCGCTGTTCGGCGCCGGGTCGCGGAAGAAACACTGAGCGACCTATACTGTCGCGATCGTGTTAGGCGGAGAGCTGGTGCCGCCTTCGATCGCCATGGGCGAGGCTGTCAGCATGCTTCACCGCCAAGTTGACTGTAGTCTCTGCGCTCGCCGCGACCAGTGCGTCGCGTTCCAGAACCCGGTTCGGTGCCGGTTGGCACCACCAGCGTGCCGGTCCGCAACTCAATCCTCCCGTTCATAACAAATGGACTGCGATCCGCACCGGCTTGCCGTAGAATCCGATTACATCCTACGTTGATCCCGGTGATGCCGGTATCCGCGAGACTGGCCAAAGAGGACATGGAGCAGTCGCGCGGCCGGCATCATGCGGGGTTGAATCTGAAGCCGTGGCTGCCCGGTAATGAAAATAGGGAACTCGCTTAAGAGACAGCACTAGAAAGCGACCGAGCGGTACGGATCCCCGGGCGGCCGGTGGCTAGGGTTGGCGCGACCAAATAGAGATTCGCCGGCCATTCCGACACCTGTTCAGCGAAATGTCGACAGCCTTCGGCGGATCTTGCGACGACGATGTCACTAGGCTTCTCGGAAGGGGAGCAGCTTGCGTTTCGCGATTTCCACCAGCCATAGATAAGTTCCGGTGGCGGCAGCCAAAAATCCAAAATACGAGGCCGGTAGGCGGACAAAACCGAGAGCGTCCGCCAGCGGCGAAAAGGGCAGCACCAGACCAGCCAGCACAATGGCCAACGTGGTCGCGGTCAGAGCTCGGCTCGGGCGGCTCCGCCAGGGGCGTCTTCTGGTACGAATTACGAACAGCACCAAGGTCTGCGTTGCCAGCGATTCCACAAACCAGCCAGTGTGAAACAACGGCTGAGTAGCCCGGAAATAGTGCAGCAACACAAAGAAGGTCAAGAAGTCATAGATCGAACTAATGGGACCAATCAAGACCATGAAATCGCGAATTAATTGGATGCTCCACCGCTGCGGCCTGCTCAGATACTCCTCGTCGACGTTGTCGGAGGGAATGGTCACCTGCGCGAGATCGTACAGGAAGTTGTTCAACAGAATCTGTGTGGGCAGCATGGGCAGGAACGGAAGCACGAGCGAGGCGCCCGCCATGCTGAACATGTTCCCGAAGTTCGAGCTCGTCCCCATCAAGAGGTACTTGGTAACGTTGCCGAAAGCCTTCCGTCCTTCGATGATCCCGTTGTGCAAGACACGCAGCGAAGGCTCGGTCAAAATAATATCCGCGGACTCGCGCGCGACGTCAACCGCCGTCGACACGGAGATACCAACGTCGGCGGCGTGCAGCGAGGGAGCATCGTTGATTCCATCGCCGATGAATCCAACAATGTGGCCGCGATGCTTCAGAGCGAGCAGAATGCGAGTCTTTTGCGTGGGCGATATGCGCGCGAAGATGTCCGCTTTTTCCACCACGTGTTCCAGCGCGGTGTCGCTCATCTTCGAGATGTCATCACCCAGAACGACTGGACTGGAGTCCAAACCGACTTGCTGGCAGACGTGGTGTGTAACCAAGTCGCTGTCGCCGGTGACAATCTTGACCCGAACACCATCCCTGTTGAGATCAGCCAGGGTCGCCGCTACGTCCGTGCGGGGTGGATCGGCGAACGTCAAGAATCCCGCCAAGGTAAGCGCGGACTCGTCCGCAACTGTGCATTCATCGCGGCCCGGAACGGTACGGTATGCCACTCCGAGCGTTCGTAAACCTTTTGCACTCAAATCTTCATAGATCCGATGGCATGTTTCGAGCGACGCTGCATCGAGCGATGTCACCTGGCCATCGACCTCGCACGCAACGCATAGACTAAAGATCCCCTCCGGAGCTCCCTTAGTGATGAGAAGGCGCTCACATTCACCCGAACGGGCAACCAGTATCGACAATCGCCGCCGTTCGAAATCGAAAGGGATTTCGTCGCGCTTTTCATAGTCTTTCAATTCGTCGCCGCGCTGCTGTCCAAGGATCGCGGCATCCAGCGGGCTGCGAATCCCGGTTTGGAAATGGCTATTCAACCAGGCCAAATCGAGTGTCCGCTGTGACGGCCGCCCCAAAGGATCAATTGCGCTTTCGAGCGCCATGTTTCCCGTGGTAAGCGTTCCCGTCTTATCGCTGCAGAGCACGTCGATGCTTCCCAGGTTCTGAATAGCCGGAAGCTGTTTCACGATTACTTTGCGGCTTGCCATTTTTACTGCGCTCCTGGCCAGTGTGATGGATGTGATCATGGGGAGGAATTCGGGGGTCAAGCCGACTGCGAGCGCCACCGCAAAGAGCATGGACTGAAATGCATCATGATGCAGCGTGACGCTCACGATCACGATGAACAGCACCAGAAAGAAGACGGCGCGCAGGATCAGCAGCGCGAACTGGCGGATGCCGCGCTGAAACTCGGTTTCCGGAGGCCGCATGGCAAGACGTCCGGCGATTGCTCCAAACTCAGTTTTTTCGCCGGTCGCCACCACCACGGCGGTCGCTATGCCACTGACCACAGAAGTTCCCAGGAACACTCGTCCCGCCGATTCACGGCTCTCCTGCCGCTCCTCGCATGGTGACGATTCTTTCGGTACGGGCATCGATTCACCGGTGAGCGCGGCCTGCTGCACATAGAGATCGCGCGATTCTAATAAACGCGCGTCTGCCGGGACCAAGTCACCAGCCGACAGACGAATCACATCGCCTGGAACGATGTAGCGCCTTAGGAGTTCTTGCCATTGGCCATCCCTCAAAACTGTCGCCGTAGGAGCAGCCTGGTCGCGGAGACGCTCGATCGCTTTCCGAGAGCGGTAGGTCTGGGTAAAATTGATCGCCACGCCGAGCAGCACGATGGTGACGATGATGCCGGCGTCCACTATTTCCCCCAGGAATGCGGAAGCCAGGGCGGCAATCAACAGGATGATCACCAGTGGATTGAGGAACAGCGCCAGCAACTGAACAACGCCCGAGCGGCCGCGGGCTGGCGCGGGATCGTTGGGGCCGAACTGAGCAAGCCGGCCAGCCGCTTCGCTCGAGGTGAGACCTTGCACTGATGCCGATTGTGCCGATACGGCCAGAGGCTTTACTCCTTCTTCGCGGTCAACTCGAGTTGTTCCCGGCCATGCTGCTCGTCAACAAAGATTTCGTCGCCTGGCCGCACCATCGAAGGTCCTCATGCTAGAACCGGCACCTTCTCGGTCCGCATTGAGAATCGCTTTTCCAGCAGCTGCATCAGAGGCGCTTGATGTGGCCTGCATTCCGCGACGAAATGTCCGATCGCAAACGGAGTAAACACTTCGCCGCTAGCGGGAGAGTTCACCTGCACTCGAACCAATATCGGGATCGTCCTTGCCGGTCTAACGTCGTCGCTAGTGTGGCTGATGTTGGGCTCGGTGCCTAGTCCCCGCCTGTTGTCCTCCATCGCGTGAATCTCTGCACGATGGCGGCCAACCGGCGGATCAACCATCGACCGGCACGGCACTGGAACCTGGGCTGCTGCCTGGTCGAAGAGTGCCATGAGCAGCCACTTCCAACTTTTCGGGCCGCTACATATTTCGATTCTGATTTCCGTGCTCGCGATCGCTAAAGTCTTTGCGCTGATCTCTGGGGTAAACCCATCAGCCGCGCGTAGGGTGCGCTACTGCCTGGGTCTCTTCTTGGCAGTGAACGAATTCATTTGGTATGGATATAGGCTGCATTATGAGGGATTCCGGTTCCCGGAGGGACTCCCGCTTCAGCTTTGCGACCTCACTCTGTGGCTCACGGTCTGGTCGCTGTTTACCCTGGGCCCTTTCATGTTCGAGATCGCGTATTTCGCTGGCCTAGGCGGCAGCGGAATGGCTCTGCTGACTCCGGATCTGTGGGCGCCGCTCGCATCCTATCCGACCTTCTACTTTTTCGTTGCGCACGGGTTTGTCGTCGCTTGTCTGCTGATGATTGTGTGGAGCGGACAGGCCAAACCTCGGCGTCGATCTCTGTGGAAAGTGTTCGCGCTACTGAATGCGTACGCCGCGCTGATTGGCATCTTCAATGCGATCTTCAAGACCAACTACATGTATCTGTGCCAAAAACCGGCTGGCGCATCACTCCTGAATTTTCTGGGCCCATGGCCGGTCTACTTGGTGCCATGTGAGGGAGTGGCACTGCTCATCTTCTGGTTGCTATGGCTGCCAGTCCGGTCGGCTCCGCCGGCGCTGGCCGCGAAATCTTGAAGGATCATCCGGGGCAACTTGCCACACCGGCTGATGTGATTCGTGGCGGAGGACGGTCCCTCCTGTCTCTTGCGCTCGTCAACCGAAGGCACTCAAACGTCGACCTCGTGAGCGCAGTTCGCTTTCCACCTGCCGCCGCGCAAAAAGACTACGGATACCAAGCAGTGTCAACAGTGTTTGGCGAGGAGGTGCTGGCCTTTCACGCAAGATCGGAGAGGCTCTAGAAAAGCCGGGTCCTGCGATCCGGTGCGCCAAAGCACGCACCCGGATTGGGAAAACTACCCAAACGCAAGTTGTCCGGCGCGATAAGTTTCGCGCCAATCGTCTCTGTGGACTCGTTCGACGTAAGACAACGGGACGGACCCTCTCAAATCCCCTGGTAAGGGAGTTGCATACTGCTCACGACAGACATGGCATACAAGCACATCCCGCTGGATCCTACAAAGATAGGCTTCGGAACCGAGGATCTGAAGCAGAATCTGGGCAAGCTTGTCGTCGGACAGGACGAGGCAATCCAAGCCATTCTCAGTTCTTATCAGATGCACTTGAGTGGCATGAACCCTCTTGGACGCCCCATTGCAAATCTCCTATTCTTGGGGCCCACAGGATCGGGAAAGACCAGACTCGTGGAAGCTACAGCGGAGTGCTTGCTCGGGAATCCTCGAGCAATCGTCAAAGTGGACTGCGCAGAGTTCCAGCACAGCCATGAGATCGCCAAGCTGGTCGGCTCGCCGCCCGGCTACATGGGGCATCGGGAGACGCGAGCGATCTTAAGCCAGGAAACGCTAGACCAGTACTTTGCGCCGAGTGCCAGGATCAGTCTTGTCTTGTTCGATGAAATTGAGAAAGCCAGCGATGCGCTGTGGAACTTGTTGCTAGGGATTCTGGACAAAGCCACGCTTACCCTTGGCGACTGCCGTAAGGTGGATTTCTCGAGAGCGATGATCTTCTTGACCAGCAACCTAGGAGCAACCGAGATGGGCGCTTTGCTCAACCCGAGGCTCGGGTTTGCGGTTCAATCGCGCGGGGCGATAGCGGACGAGCAGTTAGATCGAAAACTTGGCCGGACCGCCGAGGAAGCAGCCCGGCGGAAGTTTTCGCCGGAATTCCTCAATCGCCTGGACAAGATCGTCACCTTTAAGCCGCTCGGAAAGAATGACCTTCGCCAGGTTCTGGACATCGAACTTCGGATGGTGCAGCAGCGTATTTTCCAAGCCGGCCCGGAGCGCTCGTTCGTCTTCACCACCAGCAAGTCCGCAAAGGAACTGCTGCTGAGGGAAGGCACGGATGTAAAATACGGCGCCCGGCACTTAAAGCGGGCTATAGAACGCCTGTTAGTACAACCCATGTCCAATCTGATCGCGACAGATCAAGTGCGCGGAGGAGACTGCATCCGGGTAGAGCTGGACCGTTCCCGGGACCGGTTGAGCTTCGTCAGGGAGCTGGAGGGTCTGGCCCGCGGGTCGATGACGGAACTGGTTGGCATCAAGATGCCGGCGGCAGCGGTGGCAATGGGCAACGCTACACCGTTGGAAGGGGCAAAGACCTGGAGAACCAGCTTCTTCAAGTGACAACCGAGTCGCGCGCAACGGCTCCTCACGAGCGCAGGCTGAACGTGCTCGTGCGCGAAAGGTACTAGAGCCAGCACCGCGATTGGGTTAAATCACCCATAGTTTGGCCCAAGCACCGCTGGCGCTAATTCCACACAAACACTCGAAACCCAAATTGAAGCATATTGGACGTGTCCAATTGCTAAGCCTCTCAGTATTCAACCGTCTAAGCAGGTTACTTCGGAATATCGAGAGACCTCCACTGGTTGCAAAGTTGCACTTTGTCATGTGGAATCCGTCCAGGAGTGCATCGTGAATCGAGCCCGCATTCTGTTAGCTGATGACCACGTACTGATATTGGAGGGGCTCCGAAGGATGCTGGAGCCTCATCACGACATAGTCGAAGCAGTGGGAGACGGCCGTTCTTTGGCGGATGCAGCGCTTCGCTGCAAACCCGACTTGATCATCCTGGAAGTCTCGTTGCCTTTCCTCAGTGGCGTCGAAGCTGCCCGTCAGATCCGCAAACGCCTTCCGCGCGTCAAGTTGCTGTTTCTGACCAATCATTCGAACCCGGCATACTTACGGGAAGCTTTAGGCGCCGGCGCTAGCGGCTACATCCTCAAGTCTTCAACGCGGGAGGAGATTCTAGGCGCGGTCAAATCAGTCTTGGCAGGGGAACGATGTATCTCGTTAGGCATTGTCGCTGAAGACTTCGATCTGTCAACCTGGCAGGCTGGGCCTGGCGCTCAATCCAAGGCGACTCTCACTTCCCGAGAGAAGCAGGTGCTCCAAATGTTGGCGCAAGGTCACAGCGCCAGAGAGGTTGCCTCCAAGCTAAACGTTTCGCATAAGACAGTTGAGTTTCACAGGAACAATGTCAAACAGAAGCTTGGCTTGCGAAAAACTGTCGAGCTGATCAGGCGGGCGACGGACGAGGGATTGCTTTAAAGTTTCATTCGTGTCATTTTTTAAGAAATTTTCAGAAACCTAGTCTTTTGCCTAGCTGTCTTACTAGTACTTCTGACCATACAATTTATCGTAGTTGTTCGCATTTTCGACGCACTTTATCGGCGCGCGCGACAGTAGCGCCCGCTGAACGTGCGGCGTGATCGATTCCATCGAAGCAAACGGAAGGAAACTCACATGGCGAACGTGTCTGTTGAAAAGTGTCGCGAATCGGGAGCTCTACCTGAAACTCTGCTCCAAAGAATAAACGCAATGGCCGACGAGATCCGGCAACGCGCTTTCAATCTGTTCGAAAGACGTGGCCGAACCATGGGCGGCGATGTAAACGACTGGTTGCAAGCGGAACGAGAGCTCCTGTGGTCCCCGGCTTCCGAATTAGTCGAGAACAAGAACGATTTTCATGCCCGCCTCGCGCTCCCCGGATTTGATGCGAAAGATCTTCAGGTCACCGCAACTCCGGACGCGCTAGTGGTTCAAGCCGCGTCCACTCATACACATGAAGGCAAGGAAGGCGACGTACGCTTCTGCGAGTTCTCCGATAAAGCGATGTTTCGCCGGATCGATATGCCGGCGGAGATCGATGTCGATAAGGTGACGGCGTCACTGGAAAAAGGCATCCTGGAGATCACCGCACCCAAGGCAACGGCCAAGCACCTACAAGTGGCGGCATAAGCAGGCTGGACCGGATGAAAACACCTCATCTCCCCCGCCATCCAGCCAAAAAGCCGCTTCGTGAAGACCGTGGGCTGCACGCCGGTAACCCGGAAGGCCTGTCGCACCGCTGGGCCATCGTCTTGGCCGGAGGCGATGGCGTCCGGCTGCGCATTCTCACTCGTCTGATCTGTGGCGACGATCGCCCGAAACAGTTTTGCCCGCTTCTCAGCGACTGCACGTTGCTGGAACAGGCGCGTCAACGCGCCGAACGGAGCATCCCCGCCCAGCAGATCCTCTTCGCCCTGACAAAGGCGCACCAGGACCACTATCTTCGGGACCTTGGCCACAGGCTGTGCCACCGAATCGTGCAGCCGTCCAATAAAGGGACCGCTCCCCCGATCCTCTATAGTCTTTTGCAAATTGCCCACGCGGACCCGGACGCGACGGTAGCGGTCCTGCCGTGCGATCACTATTACTCCGACGAGAGCCATTTCACAAAAACGCTGGAATCCGCGTTCCAGGTTGCGTCGAAACAACCCCACTCGGTCGTGCTGCTCGGGGCACAACCCGATTCCGCGGAAGTGGAATATGGCTGGATCGATGTGAACGCCGGTACGCCGGAGCAGATGCTCCAAGTCCGCGGGTTCCACGAGAAGCCGGACGTGCATGTGGCTCAACGCCTGTTCCAGAACGGCGCTCTTTGGAACACCTTTGTAATGGTTGGACGGGTAGGAGCTTTCCTGCGGATGGCCACTGCTGCGGTGCCCAATTTAT
>Ga0335078_10003179_pt1 | contig 24497 bp, 50 predicted proteins | sample Lox_Sample_32_FD_206711 | JGI IMG/M metagenome (GOLD analysis project Ga0335078, IMG submission 206711) | Soil microbial communities from Loxahatchee National Wildlife Refuge, Florida, United States - Lox_Sample_3.2 | ecosystem: Environmental > Terrestrial > Soil > Wetlands | place: USA... | reverse complement strand
ATGGTCCGGGACACTTCCGGGACGGATTGAGGCCTTTTCGGGCGTTTGCGAGACATCCGACGAGTACGACTCGACCGGTGCCGATGCCTTTCCGGCCTCCACGACGACCTTGAACCGCACCCCCGTCCACGCCCGCTGCTTCACTCCCCCGACCCACACCGGGTTCGGTGGATGGTTGATGCCGTCCACGCATGCGAGCAGCCTCTCCGCGAACTTCTTCTGGGAGACCGCGTCGACATCATTGTCGGAGCAGTATCGGGCGTACGCCCCGAACATCTCCGAGTTGGGCACGGTGTCGTCCTTCTTCCCGGGCGACAATCGCTCCTCGGAGAAAGCGAACACACTGTCGGACTCACGCCGCCACCTCTTCTCGATGCTGTCTTGACTAACATCCGGGTCGAAGCCCTTACGCGCCAGAAGACGGGACAGCCCTTCGAGCATCCAGTTCAGGATGCCCGAGGCCTCCGCCTCCAACTTCCTCGGAAGCTCGCGGTCTAGAGGGCGCGTGGGTTTTTCGAACTCAACGAAGACCCATCGCGAGAAGAAGGCATCATCGAAGTCGTCTCCCGATGGCAGTCGGTTCGTCGAAAAAATGTACTTCGCAAAGGGACGGAACTTGAAGGGATGCTGGTACTTTCGTTCCCCGTGGAGCGTGTCGTTACCAGTGAGCAGCTTGAGCACACCGGGGTTCCGGATTCGTCCCATAGGAATATCAGCGTAGAGGTTGGCGAGCTTACCGTAGAGTTCTGCCTTTCCGTACTTGGTGTCGGTGAGTTCAGTCAACGAGGCCGCAGCGATGTTCTCCTTACCAATGACGAACTCAACGGTCTCGACAGCGGTGGACTTTCCGCAGTCCTTCGGTCCGATGTTCATCATCGCCTTCTTGAATGGGTTCCCTTTCGTCCACAGGGTGTACCCGAAGTACTCCTGCAGGTCAAGCCGCTGTTTCGGCTTCGGCACTGAACTCTCTATGAATGCAATCCACTCCGGGCACCGAGCCGATGGCTCGTATCGTGTGGGAACTTTGAAGGTGAACTTCTCCTCACCCTCCACCGGCTTGTTGCCCGAGCCCTCCTCATGCGAGATGAAATCCATCGTCTCGATGTTGAGGATACCATTGGCAACGCGAATCTTCCCTTCGGGGTTGAAGTTGGTACGAGCAGCGTAAGACCGGCGTCGTACGGCCGATATGACCTCATTGACGAACCTCTCCGGCGCGGTCTTACCGTCGGGCGCCGATTGAAACTGTGCCTCTACCCATTGTTCGATTCGAGTTGGAGCGAAGCCGTTGTAGTAGCCACGGTGGTAGACGAGAAGCTCGCGACTGTCGCGGAACGCCGCGAACGCGTACTCCTCTATCAGCCTTGACACGAAACGCGACCGGATAGGTGGCGTGTCGTCCTTGTTGTAGTCGAAGAGATGCTCGGGGAAAACGTGGACCGGAAAGCCGTCGTCCATGTCGTACGGACCGGGCGGAGGACCAGCAGGTGCGGTACCCGGGATTCCTCCGGTCTGGTCGGCACTGGCTGCTGGAGGATGCTCCCAGTGCTTGGGCTCGACCGGCGATTCCGCCTTGCCCCACGAGTGGTCGATGAAGAACTTGATGCCCCGCTTATCGAAGGGCGACTTCGCGTTCGGGCACTTCTGAATGATGGCCCAGACAACTTCGAACGGGAACCCTCGGTTCTTCAGCGCGGTCGTCAGCCTCCATTCGGTGAGCGACCGGTCGACATCCCCATTCTCCTTCTTGACCCCATCAACGAACAGGGTCTCAAGGTCTGGGTCAGACATGACGGCAAGGTCCGCGGCCTTGACCGCCTCAGGGTCTACTGGTCGCGGGATGTTGTCATCGGAGAGTGACGTCGTCGCGTTCTGCATCTTGGCTGCGGCCTTCGCGTGCCGCTCCTTCCACTCCTCTGCGAGCCACTGAGCCGACGAGTAGAGCGCGAGGTAAATCGAATCGAACTCCGGAACTGGTCCGGCGTTCACCAAGGTGCACTCGCCGCCGGGTGAACCATCCGGTCGGACGAACGTGCTCGGAACGGCGAACAACAGCCCGGCTGCAAGGACATCGACGTAGCCACCGAAACCAATCCACCGAAGGGGCTCCCCCTCGGGTAGCTGCGACTTGTACCGAAAGAAAAGATGGAGTCCTCCCGACTTGGACCTCTCTGTCAAGCTGCCGGGGAAGGCATTCGGAACCGGCTTGCTGTCCGGGGGTTGTCCGTTGATGAGGTTCTTCAGGTCGACATCGATAGCCGCGAGGCCGTCTCCCAATACGATGGACAGTTGCGCTTCTGGATGCTCCTTCCAGAAAGCGTCAACCTCCTCCGGTGTGATGAGACGTCCCGGCGGATGAGACTGGGTTCGGTCGCTCCACTCCCACTTGTCGTACGGATGCGGGGCGAGCTTTCCTTTCCCGTTATCGGCAAGCGTGGGCCGAACCGGAACAACATCGACGCCTTGTCCGGTCCACCATAGGGCAAACTCGCGAGGGCTCTTGGAGTTCAGGGGGAAGTACATGGCCCTACTCTGCGCTCATACTTTTTCGCACGGAGTCCCGAGGTGGAACTCTCTATTGCACAACGGACAGGGTGGAAGGAATGATGGGGCTGGAGCGTCGGTCAATCCAGCCTCCGCGTTTGGCCATTGTCGCGAGGGTCCTGCTCCTGAATCCGGAGCCACTGCCCCGGCGGGAAGTAGATGGACGTGTTGTCGATACGCGCGAGCATGATGCCGGGGTTCTTGTCCCCGGGTCGGTCCTCAACGAGCTTCAGGAAGCCCGATACCGACTGATGCGTCTCGGCGCCGTCCTTGATGTTCACGAACCAGACGCGGTAGATGCGCTCGGGCGAGATGCCCTCGGGAATCCACCGAAGCGTCGGCGAGTCACTCTGCGGTGCGGAATCTGCTTGAGCCAACTTGTTCACCTGCGTTGCCGTGCTGGGTATGCGGAGCCCGCATGGTCTCTGCCGGTATATAAGGGCTGGGCAAGCAGAGTCACTCCACCGTCAGCAAATTGCCAGTGACAAGACGTACGCACTAGCAACTCGAATCGGCTAACGGGTCGAGCCCCGCTCTATAGAGTTAGGCTCAATTCTACAGAGGCTAGCGCGAACTAGCGGCAGGCGTCGACGAGAGGAATCGCCAGCGGATGACCATGATTTCGACGAGCTTCTCTGCCTGAAACCGGAGGCGGATGTTGGCAACGTGAAGCGTCCGCCGGGAGCCATCCTTCTCGTGTCCGGGCGACAGGCGGCACCGGACCTTCACGCCCAAGAACGTAAAGGTGGCCGGGCACTTCCTCTTCAAAGGAGCACCAGCGCCAGAACGATGACAAGGCAGCCAACAGCGATGACGACGATGGCGCCCAAGTCCTTGTTGCTGCTGCCGGTCTTCTGAACGAGCCGCTTGCGCTTCGCCTTCTCGTTGAACATCGTCAGCCACCCTGTACGAACTTGTAGACCAGTCGCATGTTATGTTCCAGTAGCGAGAAGCGGGGGATAGCTTTACCGTCGCGCGCCCGGCGTGCCGCCCGGCGTACGTCATAGGCGGCCTTGGCCACGTCGTACGTCTTCGGAATGTCCGGGTCGTACCCTTTGCACGGGCACGGCCCTTCGCTGGGCTGGCAGGCGCGCTCTCCCTCCATGGGGTCGGGAATGTGAATCAGCACGGCTTGCGGAGAGCCGCTCGCGTTGCTGACCTCGCTCTTGAAGTGGCCGCAGCGGCACGGCAGGTTGTTCGGATTGTACCCGAACAGGTCAGCGTACTGGTCGAACTCCTCCGCGAGGTCGCGCCACTGGTAATCGCCCAGTGGAGCCGACCGGAGCCGGGCCACCTTGTCCGCGGCGCGCCTCGTCGGGGACTTCGTCGAGTGCATGGTGAGCCCGAGCTTATCCGGCGAGCGCATTCGAGGAGGCATCAGCAGTTCTCCACCGTCGTATTGATAGGCGAGCGCCCGGCAATGAACTTGTCGGCTTCGCACTCCCACACCACACGAGCGTGCCAACCGGCCATGTGCATTTCCTCTATCAGTGCCTCGGCATTATCTACTCGCGCAGCACCAACTCCACCGGGAAAGCATCTTGGGCAACCATGCCAGTAACAGCCATGAACGAAGATGCACTCGTGTTCCTCCGGCAGAATGAAATCCGGAAAGCGATGGCTGTGAGCCGTTCTAACCGGGAACTTGTTGTTTCCGTTGTAAATCCACCCCGGAGGCAACGCTAGTCGAACAGTCGCCTCTGGTTTGGTGGGTTTCAGACCCGAGCGCGCCTCGCCGACCGCCGAGCCGTACCGGCACTCGGCGATGAGGAGCACCGAGTCCGGCGCGTGGATGGTCAGGTGGCCGTTGACCGCCTGAGAACGCATCCAGCGCGCCACCGGGCCATCGCCGGTGTTGAGGTAGGCTGCGACGTCGTCGGCGAGCCCCGTGTTGATGGGGCCGCTCTTCGACGTCACAGGTCCACCCCCACCTTCTTCGAGGTGAGGCGGTTGTTCGCCGAGGCGGGGCGGGCGTTGCTCTTCGCCCAGTCCCGCATCGCCTCGACCTCGGCCCGTCGGCTCTTCGAGATGGGGGTCATCCCATCGAAGGCCGCGAGGATGTGCCGGTTCGCGAGTTCGGTCTTCCCCTCACCCTCGGCGTACGCGATGTCGAGCGCCTCGCTGATGCCCTGCTCGATTTCGCGGCCCGAGAATCCATCGGTCGCCGCGACGAGCGCCTTGAGGTCGTAGTTCTTCGGGTCGCGCTTCACCTTCTTGAGGTGGATGTTCAGGATGTCCAGCCGCTCCTCGGGCTGCGGGAAGTCCACGAAGAACGTCCCTGACAGGAACCGGCTCATCAGTTCCGGCGGGATTCCGAACGGGTCGTTGGCGGTCAGGATGACCGTCACCGGCGCGGTCCGCTCCTGCAGGTAGGTCAGAAGCTGGCCGAGCACCTTGCGGGTCACGCCCGAGTCGCCGGCGCTGGCTCCGGCCGAGGAGCCTGCGAAGAGCTTCTCGCCCTCGTCGATGAAAAGGACGCACGGAGCGACCGCGTTGGCGAGGTCGAAGACGCGCCGCATGTTGCCCTCCGACTCGCCGACGAACCGGCCGAAGATGCTCTCCGACCGCACCCAGAGCATTGGGATGCCGAGGTGGTTCGCCGTGGCCTTTGCCGTGAGCGTCTTCCCCGTTCCCGGGGGACCTGTCAGGAGGAGGTTCGCCTTCTGGGAGAGACCGAACTTCGCGGCCTTCTCCGTGGACGCGAGAGCCCGCCGGTGCACCCACGCACGCAGCAGGTCGAGCCCACCGACCGCTTCGAGGCCTTCAACCGAGGAGAAGAACTCAACCACGCCGGACTTGCGGATGATTTGCTCCTTCTGCTTCAGGATGATGCGGTGGTCGACCTTCTTCGACCGGACCAGCGACTCCTTGACGACGCCCGCGAACTCGTCCTCCGAGAGGCCGAGACCGGCCTTCAGGATGCGCTCGACCTGACCGTTCTTGGGCCGCTCAATCTTGCCCTCCACGCCTTCGAGAATCTCGTCGAGGCGCACCTGTAGCTCGTCGGCGGTAGGCAGCGGGAGCGGGACCACCATGACGTCCTTCACGAGTTCCGACTGGATGGTCGCGAACGGGGACGTGATTACGATGGTCGTGGACGACTCCCGGAGGGCATTGGCAGCGTCCCGGAGCAGCCGGTAGGTCACCATGGTCGGACCGTCGCCGAAGAAGCGGTGCATGTCGCGCATCACGATGATGCGGCCCTTGCCGGGCTCGTCCCTGACATCGGCCATGAACTTCCCGAGCGCGGTGATGGGCTCGCCCGCGAGGGCGCCATCCAGCAACTCCCGCTGGCCCTTGGCATCGATGGTCTCGGTCCCGACGGCCTGCGACCAGAGGACGACCTCCTTCGGTGGCGCCGTCTCGTCGTCGCCCTTGGGCTTGTTCGCGACCTCGATGACGTAGCGCAGCACGCGCTCCTCCTCGTAGGTCTCGACCCAGATGATGGGGTAGCGGGCGCGGATGAGCACCCGCAGGTCCTCGGTGAAGCTCACAGGCCACCCTCCACCATGAACATCCCGTGAGGGTCGGCCTTGCGCATCGCCTGTGCGAGTCGAAGGGCGGACACGAACCCCGTCGCCTGTTGGGCGCGCTGGTCCCATTCCGACTGCCGGAGGTTCGTCGAGTCCACGCGCACCGGCTGGATACCGAAGCTGCTCCAGCGTCCCTCGGTGTAGCGGAGGCAGCGTACGACCCACTCGTACCCGATGCTGCTTCCGAGGTTGCCCGTGTCGGGGTAGTGCTCCACGGCGAAGGCCCCGTCGTAGCGGAGCATGTCGGCCGCGTTGAACATCTGCTTCGCCGTCAGGTAGACGGAGTAGATGGCCGGCATCTACACCACCTCCATGACTTCCTCTTCGAGTTCACGGCGGAGCAGGTAGAGGTCGAGCTTCTCCGACATCTATGCCACCACCGTCTGCCCACAGATGCCCATCCAGATGAGGAGGGCGTCCGTGTAGGCGCATTCGGCCGCGTCGTTGCTCGAAGTGGTTCCATCTCGGCTCCCATCGCTGGGCGTCATCGAGCACCCCTATGGAAATTGAGACTATATATATCCTGTGACGGGTCAACCGGAGCGCTTCAGGGGCAGTTCGCCCTCCCGCAGGTGCCACCGGGGGACCTCGGCGTGGCACTTGGGGCACTCGTAGATGATGCCGTTCTTCGTTTCTCTAGTGACAACTCGATGTCCGCACCTGCGGTGGAAGAGGTCTACCACGATGCTCACAGGAAGACGCCGGCCAAGTTCAAGACGATGCCGACGAACAGGAAGATGACGCCCCACTCCCACGATGGAGCGATGGCGTTGAGGGCCGGCGAGGTCAGTTCGAGGAAGCCCATGAAATCGAGAACGACGCCAGCGACGAAGAGGACTATCTTGTGAATCATAGCAGGTACAGTGCGGCCGTCGCAGCGACCGCAAGTGCAGCACCTCCGAATATGAGTCCATACGCCAGCGGTAGGGATTGTGCCTGCACTGCCGCGTGTTCACGCTCCCTATCGGTACGCCGGTCGATGCCTTGACCAACGTCGGCCCCCGTGTGCATCAACCGAACTCCTCCTCGGGCACACCGCTCTGTTCGATGATGGCCCTAAGCGTTCCTCGTTTGATGGGGGAGTGCTTCGGGACCACGGTCACACGACCATCAGGGTGCCGAACCTTGACGTGGTTTCTTGAATCCCGCACGAAAGCAAACCCGTTCCGTCGCAGCACGCGCAAGACCTCGTCCCAGTCGAGGAGAGGCGTGGTCATTGAACAATGACTGCAGCCTCAAGCGTGTGAACGACCGGTCCTGAGGAATCGGCCGGAGCTTCATCGGGAGGAAGGTAAAGCTCGATGGCCTCAGCGACGTTCCGGCGAAGCTCGCCGAGCGTCTTCGCCTCCGTGACCAGACCCGGCAGTTCGCGGACCGTAGCCCAGTAGTAGCTCGGGTCCTTCGGGTCCTGATGTACGAGGACGGTCCATCCCATGGTCCTGAGTAGAGCGACCCCGTTATTAATACGCTCTCCTCACTGGGTCGCGTATCGCGGGGAAGACGTCGAGCGCGGTACCGTGGTACAGGTATCGCGGCGTCATTGCGTGACGGTCTTCCGTTGCGTTGCGGTCGTGGCCGTCGCGACCTTGTAGTAGTCGGCGGTCTTGACGGTCTGCTCGACCTGCCCAAGCTCGCTTTCGAGGGCTCCCGTGAGCTTCATGCAGGATGGGCCTGCAACCCCAACGACATGGACCCTGACTTCGCCAGATGCGAGGATTTCAACCTCAACTTTCGCCATGCTCTATCATCTCCATTGCTTCGGTTACCTGACGGCAGATTCCGCACTCGTCAACCGTGAACTCCGGCGGGACATCGGAGAGGAGAACGCGGCTGAGATGAAATACTGTTCGGCACGTCGACCCACTGCCGGCGTTGAGTCGGTGGTTCGTGACATGCTTCCACTTCACCGTTCCTCCTCGCTGAAATCGTCGGAGCGACTCGACGCTCGATTGACCGAGGAAGAGAACGTCATCCATCCGGTCGGTTAGGGGGCTCACAGAATCTTCCCCGGGCGCCGCGGCATCGTTCGGACGTCCCAAGCATAGGACTCGACTAGCACAGGCTTCGCCTCGGGCTTGTGATGAAGGCGGTAGAAAACGCCTCTCTTCCCTCCCATGTGCCACGAAATCTCAGACAACTCCTTGGGCGAAACCTCAACGCGCCAAATGTCAACAAAGTCGCGTCGGTCGATGCCGATGGCGAGTTCGCCGAAGTCCCGAGCATCATCGATGTTGGTGGAGAACCACGAGAATCTGCGGATACCGCTTCGCTCGATGCGAGAGCGGTTCGATGCCGGGGTTCCGTGGTAGAGCGTGACCATTCCTACTTGCTCCTCGCTGCTGGTACCTGCGGGTCCTCGTACCGCGTTGCATGCTTAAGAAACTCGTTGTGGAACTCAGCCGCGCGTCGGTCGAAGTCCTCGACGATGGAGATGTACAGGTGGCTGCCCGCGGCGATGACGCCGCCCAAGACGGTCCCTGCCAGCAATACGTAGACCGCCAAGTCGCTCATCGAATCCTCCCGGCCAGAGCGAGACAGGCATTGCGCACGATGTACGGCTGGAGGCGCTCGACGCCGCTCCAGAGCATGCGTCGCGTATCGGTCAGCGTCCACGTCGCGCCATCGGACTTCGCCATGGCGAGCTTGGCCCGTTGTGCCAGTACGCTCGCCTCGATGAGGCGACCGGGCAGCATTCGAGTCGCTCCGCGCCGTGCGATGTAGTCCATCACCGGGATGGCCGTCTGAAGCTCCCGTGCGACGTTCACCGGGTTGGGAACGAACGTTGTCCCGCCGTTGATGACACGGCAACTCGAATCGTGGAAGAAGTAGTCCGAAAGGACGTCGTCGATGAAGCGATGCATCCCGCCATCGAGCATGGAGAGGTACGGGTAGACGGTATCGTTCAGCGCGAGTACCGACCCGAACACTCCATCTTCGAGGGGCTGCGCGAGGGCTCTCCGAGCGAACGAGAGGCAAGACATGTTCGCGTAGGCGCCCCAGTGAGACAGCCACGAAAGCTGTCGCACGGAACCATCAGCGAGCGGCCAGAACTCATGGTCTCCCGGCTGCGGTCGCATGTAGCTCGACGTCCTCTCGAACGCCCCGGTGTGCCGGGTGCGATGCTGGAGGAAGCCGAGGCCGCTCTCGATGGTGAACTGCTCCCGTACGACCTCCACCTTGTCCGGGTACCAGACGTCGTCGTCATCCAAGAAGCACACGACGTCGGAGCGAATGTGCCGCAGCGCATCCGCTGCTTGGTCGCCTATCGTGTAATCACCGATGCGGCGGGAGATGACGCCATTCTCGACAATGAGCCGGTCAACCTCCGGGTCGTCGAAGTCCTTGGACACGAGAATCTCATCGGGGGCGTCGGTCTGAGTGAGCACCGACCGTAGTGCGGCGGCCAAGTACTCCTTGCGATGGTAGGCGGTGATGACTGCCGCTACGGTGGTCATGCCGTCACCTTCCGCACGGCTCTGAGCGCCATCGGCCCCGGCGGGAGAGGACGAAGCTCATCCCGGTGGCGCTCTAGGAAGCTCGGCCAAGCGTGCGGCTGCTCCGGGTGGCCGACCGGCCAGTCGGTATCATCCGAGGCGAGGATGCCCCCAACGGCGAGGGCCTTCCACGCCGTCTCGTACTCGAATGTCATGTGACGGTAGGTGTGCTCGGAGTCGTGGAGGAAGAACCCGATGCCCCCGTCGGCAGCGACCGGTAGCAGGTCCTTCGCGTCACCCAGTCTCAACTCCCACCGGGAACGCAGGTCCTTCGGAACGAGACAACCTGTTTTCCAGTACGTACCGCATGAAGCCTCCATCGTCCCGTCCTCGTTGAAGTGGGCCGAGGCGGTGGGCAGGTCGATGGACACGAGCCTGCCCGCTCCATTCCGTTCGAGAGCGGAGAGAATCGCCACGGAGGACCGGCCGAAGTACACTCCCGTTTCGACCGCCCTGCTGGGCCGACAGGCGCGAACGAGGCGGTAGATGTAGTCGCACCACTGCCAGCACTCCAGCACTTGGAAGGCCGCGTCCCTCGGGTCCCGCCACCGTCCTTGGTCCCACCGCTTCAGGTTGAACTCTATCCACCGGGGGTCGCCAAGAACGCGTATCGGCCATGTCGAGTGACTCTCCGGTATCATCGTCACCCTCTACTGAGCGCCCATGCGACCCGGTTCGCGAGAGGGTTCGTGTGTAGGAGCCGGCGGAACTCGGCCACCTTCTCATCGACCTCGCTCGGCCGTCCCGGTAGGCCCGCGGTCATCTCGTCGATGAGGGTCCATCCCGCTAGGAAGCGAGCCGCGCTGCGCTTTCTCCACTCAGCGAACTCCCGGTACTCGACCGGCGGGTGGGACATGTTGTTGTCATGGTAGCGGACGTGAGCGAGGACCATGTCCGTGGTGTGGATTCCAACTCCGCTCACCATTGCTGCGTACCGAAGGAATGGGTCGACCGCCCAGTCCAAGCGGTCGAAGAAGGGCTTCACGAACGGATGCGTCAGCATCTCCCTTCGGAAGGCCGTGGCTGTTCCGTTCGGGGTGGTAGAAGGCACGATGCCTGTCGGCATCCACTCTCCGGATGGATGCTGGCGTGTAGTGGCGGCAGCATGAGCGAAGTATCCCGTCTTCTTGTCGGAGAACACTGCGCCGAGGACGGGGACCTTCTCCGGGAGCCACAGGTCATCGTCATCGAGGACGGCTACAATCTCGCCCGGTCTTGTCCTGCGGAGCATCTCGCGGTACTTGCTCCCCGTGGATGCGGACTTCGGTTCGTGCACCCATTCGACCCCGTTCCAGTTCGCCGATTCAACGGGTCTCGGGTAGGAGGAGATGATGAGTGTTCGGTCGGCGAGATGCGCGCTCCCGGTCGCCTCGTGGAGCCACTGGAATCGGTCGGGGAAGTGCGCCGGGATGAAGGCGACGACGCCCATGTCACAACCCCGGTGGTGCCTCGATTCTGAACCGCTCATCGAGTTGCTCGCGTATCCACTTCCGTCCCGCTGGGTCGGTCCGTCCGCGCATGTGCCAGACCACGGACCACGTCCCGTAGCGGTAGACCTCGCAACTGTAGAGCCCCTTGTCCACGCAGATTTGCGCCTCGAACTTCCGGTCGGCCGATGGGTACGTGTCTGACCTAGGGTTCCAGAAGCCCGCCTTGCGCTCCCAATCTCGTCCCGAGATTCCGTGGTAGCTCTTGCCGGCCATCAGTCCTTATCCTCGATGGCTCGGACTCCAAGGACCCACTGGCCGCCGCGTCGCCGCGACTCGCGGAGAGCCCAGAAGAAGAGCCCCATCGTGAAGGCGACGAAGGTGCATCCAGCACCCACGAGGATGCCGAACACGAAGGAGAACGCGTCCACCTACAACTCCACCCAAGAACCCTCGGGTCGAGCCGGCGATGCGCTGTGAGAAGGTATCGGAGAAGCGACCGGGGCAGCAGGAGCGGATGGAGCGGCTCCGGCGATAACGGTCACCGGAGGAATCGGTTCGAAGTAGAAGTGCGGGGGAGCGTCGAGCAACTTGGCGGCCTCGCGGAACCTCTTCGTGAAGGCGGCGGAAAGGTAACCGATGACAACGACGAACGCCGCGAGGAACACCCACCAGAGGACAACAACGTCCATCAGTCCCCCGGCGCCCAGTAGGAGCATTCGACTTTTCCGGCCTTGACTTCGCGTTGGAACCTGATGATTCCAAAGAAGAGGAGGAGGAGCGAGCCAATGGCAAGCGGCCAACCGATGATGATTCCGACCAGCGGGCTAGCGGCGAAGGCCACCAACGAAATAGCGACTAGGCCGAGCGCTCCAAACAGCGAGCCCACAACCTGAGTCTTCACTGCCCTGTTCTTGAACCGGAAGTCCCGTGGCCCGTTCAGTCTGTTCACCTTGCCACGCCAGCCACTCATCGCTCGCGTGACGGCGTTCCACTCGTTCCAGTTGTCTACCCAAACCTCGGGCATCAGACGAGCCTCCAATTCATCGGTCCTCTGCTCACGCGGGACAACGCGGTCCCGAAGCCCCTCTTCTCTCGATGGAGCATTGCTTGCTGGCTCCGGAGGACAGGGGGTCGGAACGAAGCGATATGGATAGTCACAGCGACCCAGTGCCATGTCCAAGAGAAGAGCCACCGACCGAAGGTGATGAGCGTCAAAGGAGCCGACCTCCCTCCTCTACGGCGGTGACGGCCTCGGGGTCCACCGTGCCGTACTGGACCCCCTTGTAGTAGAGCGCGAAGCGACCGCTCTCGGTGCGCACGATGCGGTCGACGTGAAGAGTAGCGGACCGAGTGAAGATAAAGGCGTTCGCTCCGCGTTCGAGGTACCCGTTCACCTTTCTGGCGATGTCAGCCGGCTTCATGCTCCAGCCCCGGCTCGGACGAGCACGACGAAGTAGCTACGGTGGGCGCGGCGGCGCCCGAGGCCGCGCGTCTTGTGGTACACATCGATGACGCGGGCACGTACCTTCTGGTCGCCTTCCTCCTTGTTGTCCAGCCCACGAGCCACGACCATCAGCGTGTCTCCCTTCTCAACGTAGTGGCGTTGGCCCGCTTCGTGGTCGTAGTCCGACAGCGGGGACGACCCAACGTCTCGGATGACCTCCTCTCCGGACAGCAGGGACCACATCTCCGAGGCGTCGAGGTAGAGGACCCACGACGAGGGGAAGTCCATGTTAGACCTCCGGTGCGCCGCAGTGAACGCAGGTTCCGTTCTCGTAGGGACCGGGACAGCCGCAGTAGGCGCACCGACGAATGATGTTTTGGTGGTTCCCGACGATGAGGAGACCTTCTGAGTCATCGGAGTGGAGCCCAAACGCCGCGAAGCCTCCGAGGGGAAGGATGAATCCCTCGATGGTCTGAATGGCGTCGGTCCGCTGGAGTTCCATCTCAGACCTCCAGCACGAGCTTGATGGAGCCCTTCTCGGTCGTCGTCTGGCTGCCGAGTCGCCAGCCCTTGAGCTTCATCTCCTTGAGCACCTTGTTCTTCGCGTAGAGTTGGGTGACTCGCGAGAGCCACGAGGCGCCCCGGCCAATGTTCTGGTCGTAGTCGGAGAGAATCGCCTTGTAGCTGTTGCCCTCCTTGACGAATCCAACATCGTTGGACATCGAATCGACGAACCGACGCCGAACGATGATGTGCGCCTTCTCTGGGCGAGCATGCCCAACGTAATCGTACAGGGTCGCCGCTGTCTCATGGCGCTCGATGTTGCCGACCCAACCGGGTTCCATCTCCTCAAGCGTCTCGACCAGCGTCTCCTCGTCTCTAAACTCCGTCTCGATGATGCTGTAGTGCGACATCAGTTCTCCTCCAGCAAACGCAGTTGGTAGATTTCCACGAACAGGTGCGCCATCCGCCGGGCCTCGCGGATGTTGTCGATGATGAACTCGCCGTAGATGTCTCCCACAGTGAAGTCCTTCGCTTCGGCGTCCCAGTCCTGCGTGGCAGTGGCGTAGTTGACGACAACTCCTCGAATCATACCGGAGCGCCACACGCTGATGGAGCAAACGCCACCGGGCTTCGGCTGGTCGCTGTGAAGCTCCTTGGTCATGCTCTCCTTGATGAGCGCCTTAAGCTGCTCGTCGGAGGCTTCCTTGATGGGATGCTTCTGGGCGAGAACCTTCTGCACCTCTTCGCTGATGGTGTCGCTCATCGTCGCCACTCCTTTCGTGCTTCGTTGAACGAGCGCTGGAACTGCCGCTCCAGTTCGCGCTCCTTGCGTTGTCGCGTGTCGGCCCGCTGTCGAAGCGGTTCGACCGCCCAGTCTTGGACGTAGCGGTCCATTCACTTCCCCGTTGTCGGCTGCGGTGGGTCCTGTCCACCGAAGAGCCCCTTCATCAGATGGTCCTTGAGGACGTGCTCCTTGATTTCATCGCGCTTGAGGCCCTGAACGATGCAGAACGGACAGGCATAGACCTGCGGAGCCGTTGGATGCTCGTCCAGAGCCTTCTGCAGGTCCTTCTGGTGAGCCTCAACGTCGTCGATGAGGCCGCGAGCCTCATCAGTGAACGTCAGAACGAGTCGTTGGATGCGCGCTCTCTCGACCTCGACCAATGCGGCCGTGGCAGAACGAAGGCCACCCTTGCGTTCCTCGGACCATGGCTCGTCCACGACCGGAGCCGGAGACGTCGGAGGAATCGGCAAGTGCCGGTCGTACCGGTTATCGAACAGCCCACCCTCGATGAGCACGGGCTGCCCGTCGTTCACGACCACGATGTAGTCGCCCGGCTTCCCAAGCCGGTCCTCATCGCCATCGCGCCGGAGGATGAACTCCGTGTTCATCCTGCGCGCGTGTACCTCCAGAGGCTTTCGGTAGGCGGTGAACCAGCCTACATCGCCCGGGAAGGACTGGATGGGACCCTGCACTACCCGATGCGACAGGCCTTGCGCGGTCAGGTCGCGTGGCGGTGGCGCGGCAGACGCGGTCATGGGAGCTTCTCCGGAAGTGCCGGGAGAAGATGGTACACGGCGATTCCGCTGGCCCACTCGGGTTGCCGCCGTACGGGCACCACCATTGATGGTGGCGATGGGTCCATCGGGGGAAATACCTTCCGTTCCTCCAAGTAGTTGCCATGGCTCCACCTCATGTGGTTGGTCATGCCGCCCTTCGTCGCGCTGTGGTGTCCGCATCGCTCGCACTCCAACTTCTTCGGATTCTTCTGTTTCATAGTTCCGCGTCCAAGACCTCCCGTTCGCTTGCTTCAACGTCGTGACGGTTTGGACCGTGAGCTAGGACATCGCCTCGTTCCCCCTTCGGGGTCAGGCGATAGGCGACCCACTCCTGCTTCGAATCGTCCCACTCCAGAACGGAGGCACGCCGCATCCGCTGGGGGCCGAGGTCGAGCTTTCGCAAGTCGTCCGAGTACATCGCGTGCACCCGACCGCTGGCATCGATGAGCAGCGTGCGCTTCATTCGAAGTCCGACTCCATCAGCCGCTGCAGGAACTTCGGGTCGGTCAGTATGTCGTCCGGGTCTGTCGAGATTGAGAGCGCCTTCTTCGCCAAACCTTCTACTCGCTCGATGATTTCGGGCCGCTGCCACTGCTCGGCGTGAGTCACCTGTTCCACACTTTGACCGGTGACCGGGTCCTGTTTTACAGTGATAACACAGAAGTCGTAGAGGCCCACGCCCCAAGTCCGGGCCTCCTCCTGAAACTCCGACCACTGTCGGGCTTCCCCGATGGTGAAGGGGGCTGGGTCCTTGAGCCGACCAACCCAACGAGCGGCCTGCTGCGCGACGCGCTCCGTTCGATGGGAGATGGAGCAGCCGAGCTTCTCGGCCCTCTGCTCTACGGACATCGGTCGTCGGTGCCAAGAGCGCCGTCGGAACGGGACCAAGTCGCGGTGGTTGTCCGCCCAGAGCAGCACGCCGCCGGGAGTCATCCCGAGGATGCGGGCGGCCTCCGAGTAGGTGCGACCTTTGAGCACTTTGGCCCGTCGCTCGTTCTCGGCGTCCGTCAGATAGGTCACAGCGAAATCACCTGCCACTGGGCCATCAACGCGCCGCAGATGCCGCACTGCGAGTTTGGCAACGAACGGTCCGGAAGCTCGACCAGCACGACACGTGTCGTGCTCGTGGCCTTCATCAGAATCTCCGCGTTGCGGCCGATGTGGAGCGTGCAGGAGTTACGGGTCGACATCGGCCTACGTCACCTCCCATGGGGAGCGGACTTGGAACTCTTCGATGGCCATCCTCCGAGCCCGAGCCTCGTCTACGCTTTCCTGTTCCATGTACCAATCTACCCAGAAACCGACCGCCTCGGGGCTGTCAATGACCTGCAGCGGGTAGACCCGACGGCCGGTCTTCTTCCGTATCTCGTGGAGGAGCCTATTCGCAAAGCCCCGACGGCGGTAAGAGGGATTCGTGACGAGCTTGTAGATGGCGGCCTTGTTCCCATCGAAGTAGCCGATGGCCTCCGACGCAAGCTCCCCCTCCACTAGCACTTCGGCCGAGAAAGTGAACTCAGTCGACCTGAAGGACACCACCACCATCAGTCCTCCTTGGCATCGAACTGCTTCAGCAGCTTGTCGATGCCACCCTTCTTCAGCTTCGTCTCGATGAGCTTCTGCCCGGCCTCCACGGTCTCCTGCTGCTCTTCGAAGATGGACTCGTCGAAGTGTCCGTTGATGGCGTCGCGGATGAGTTGCTGCAGCGTCTTCGGCTCGATGGCGTCTAGCTCGTAGACGTTCTCGCCGTGCTCAGCGACGAAGCCTCCGGCCCGAGAGTCGGTCATCTTGACCGGCGCGGGAATCAGGCTCATCGATTCCACTTGGTCGGGGTTGAGCGCGACCCGATGGTACTCCAAGTTGACGTCGAAGAGTCCCTGCAGGTCCTCCCGCACCGAGCGTGGAATGTCCTCGCCTGATGGGTCGTGGTCGCCGAAGTAGAGCAGCCATAGCGTCCGCCCGTCGGTGACAGCATCATCGAGCATCCGCAGCGCGACCTCCTGTAGGAAGGAGAGCGACGGGTACCCGCGGCAGACGGCGAGGTCCGCCCCCAATGCCTCGCACACCTCGCTGAAGGGACCTTCGAGCGCCTGCTTCTCAACGGCCACAACGACGCGCTCGGGCTGCTTGTACCAGCGGGCGAGTCGGTAGTCGCGGGCCTGCTTCAGACCCTCGTTGAGCCATGCGCGAGCCCAGCCCTCCGGGTCGTCCTCGCGCCAGCCCTTGTCGAACAGGCTCATGCCGCGCGTCCGGTCGACGAACGCCTCCATGGGGATGGTCCCCTCGCGTCGCCACTTCGTCAGCGACTGGACGAGGTTCTTGTAGGACCGCATGAGGTTCGGAATTACGCCGGCAGCGACCAGCCGATAGTACAACTGACGCACGGTGATGGCGGTGCCCGAGTAGGTCGCGATGACGTTCTGGACAGGCTCAAGGAGCGCGGCGCGGGTCGGTGCTTCGGTCATGCGTCCATCCCCGCTGCTGCCCGAAGGCGCGCCAGATGGGTCCGGCTGAGCGCAGCGTTCGGGTCGGAAAGCGTCTCAGCAAGTCGACGGACATCACGTCCCTTGGTCAGGTCCGGCAGACACGGAGCACCAACAGCAGACCCGCAGACGGGGCAGGCCACGGTCACTGCCTCGTCGAGCGTCAGGGAGAGGAGGTCCCGCGGCATTAGACGCTCACCCCCGATGCCCGAGCCGCCCGGATGGTTCGGCCCCGGGATTCAAGGAAGTCCAGTTCGCTCATCATCGCCGGGTGGTTGTTCAAGGCCCTCCAGACCGAGCCTACGAGGCGGCAGCGAGTGCACGCCCGGATGTCGGCTTCCACGTCGAAACAGCCGCAGAAGGGGCATTCCGCCAGCCGGAGCGTCATTGGACGACCTCCCGGCGGCTCGCGCAGGCCTTGTGCGCCCATCCACGCCGTTGCCGCACCAAGCCCGTCATCCCAGACCCTCTGGGCACGGAGACGGCCTCTGTGCTGTTCAGGTCGCCATGGCAGATGCAACACCACATCCCGCCTCCCTGCCCGCGGAAGGCCGAGCGACCGTTGTGGTGCATCTCACTCCACCTCCCGTCGGCGGACGCCGCGCATGCCGTAGCCGATGAACTGCGTCCGGGTCTTCTCGTCCGGTATGCGCACCCGGAAGACCGCTGTGGTGGAACCGATGTGCCAGACCTGTACGAGACCCGCCGCTTCGAGGACCTCCAGCAGGTCGCGGACGGCCAGAGGAGCCTCACCGGTCCAGTCGAACTCGACCTCAACGGTGTCGCTCATGCGACTCCCTCCATACCGCCCGGCGCCTTCGGTCGAGACATCCCAAGCTGCCAGCGCGCGCTGAACATCGCCGACGCGCAGAGGAACAGGGAGAGGGCGAAGTAGTTGGGCCACGGTGACGGGTCGCTCTGGGCCAGACCTGCTACAACTCCCGCGGCGAAGATGACCGCCACTCCGCAGATGAGGAGGTACTGGCGAACGGTCTCGCTCATGCCGCGGCCTCCACAGCGATGACGTTCAGGTAGTAGTCCCGTTCCAGCCGCTCCAGCGACTCCATGTAGCGGTGCCCATCGTGGTCGTGGCCCGTGCGGAAGCGCAGGTGGGCTACCTCGTGAAGCATCAGGTGGACCGGGTCGATTGACCCAGACGCAACACCATCGAGAGTTCGTGCCGGCACGCAGATGATGCCTCGGGTGCGGCCCAGTCCGTGGAAGTCGCGTCGCGAGGTGGTCCCGTCTGCGTTGTGCACATTGGTCCACGCCCAGAACTTGCCGGGCTGGATGTGGGCGTGAGCCTGTGCGTGACCGAACGAACGGTCTCCCACGGACGGCCCGCAGAACCGGCTCGGCCACTGCTTGACGCGGGGAGTTGGAGCCGATGGAACGAAGCGTGCGGCCTTAGTGGCGATGTCCTGCAGCGTGCTCAGCGCCTGCTCCCGGATGGTCTCCTGCGGGTCCACCGGTGGAGGCGCCGCTGGCTTCGGGACCGCTCGGCTGTGGACGTTCGTCCGGGTGACCGACCAGCCTGCAGGCGCCGCCTTCTCGCAGAGTTCACGGATGCGCTTGGCCCATGCACGCGCGCCGACCTTCCGTTCGAAGGTAGCCTCGAACTCCACCTCGATTCGGTAGGTGCGCTTCATACCTCACCCTCCACGAGGTAGAAGTCAAGGTTGCCGCGGTCGTGCGCGAGGTTGATGCTGACCGAGTACCACGAGCCCTCGAACTCGAACGTGACGGCCGTTCCCCATGAGGTGTCGATTCGTCCCTCGAACCGGTCTTGTGAGCCGTCCTTGTGGGAGAAGGTCACGGTCGCGACGTCCCACGTGCGACCGAACACCATCTCGCGGAAGCGTGGCCGGCGCGGGAGGCGCCGCACGCCGAAGCCCCGGAACGCCGCGGGGAGCGGGGACCGGGGTCGGCGAGGGACCCCGGTGTATCCGCTCATAGCTCCACCCACGACCCTTCGGACGAGAACTTCTTGACCTGCTCTTCGAGGTCTTCCATCACTGGGTCGAGGTTCTTCTCGGCGAAGCGCTGCGCCGCCTTCTCCAGCGTCTCGGTGATGTCCTTCGAGTCGAGGATGTTCCACGCTGCGAGCTTCTTCGTGAGTTCAAGCAGGGCACGTCGGGACTTCTCCGGAAGCTCGGTCTGCTCACGCTTCGCGAGCTTCTTGAGCCGCTCGACGATTCGGCTGTAGACGTGGCTTGCCGCGGCATCGTGGACGGCTTGGATGAGTTCCGGGCCGCCCGTGCGGCTCGGGTCAAGGTCGAGCGGGACCGGCACCACGCGGATGTCGTCCAGCGACTCGTGGAGCTTCTTGAACTCCGTGGTCGCCGTGGTGACCATGCCCTCGATGACCGGCAGGTCCTCCTCGCGCACGAGCCGCAGCCCGTAGAACGGGATGGACGTCTTGAACAGGAGGTAGCGGTAGTGTTGGCGGAGGCTCATCACCTGCCGGCGCATCTCGTGCGTGAACACGTAGGTCGTGTTCACCGAGTGCCCCGTGGTGGGCTTCCCGAGTTCCTTCATCCGCTTGACGTTGAGGCCAGCGGGGAGCCGGGCGCGGAGGATGTAGAGGCGGACTGTCTTGGCCGCTGACTTGGCCGGGGGAGGAGGCGCCATCAGTACATCCCCGGGAAGCTGATTCCCTCAACCTCGTCGGCGGCGCTGTTGAGGTCGCTCGCGGCCTGCTCGCACTCCTCGGCGAAGGCGCTGAGGTCGTCGACCGACGCGTTCACGTCGAGGCTGGGGATGTCGACGGGGCTCGTGTCGATGTTCTCCAGTTCGCTGGCGCAGTCATCGACCTCGGAGTACTTCCCCGAGTTCTCCAGATTCGTGCCGCTCATGCCGTCGCGCCAGTTGCCAATCTCCTCGGCGAGGGACTCGACCTCGGAGAGGTCGTAGCTGACGTTGGCGACTCGCTACGAGAGTTCCTTTACTCCCTCACGGAGCTTCGCCTCAGCCTCCTGCTTCTGGTCATCTGCCATGGCCTTCTCCGCCACCGAGGACTCCTCGTCCACGTCGATGGCATCCAGCATCTCCTCGACCTCCCTCGCCAACTGCTCTGCCTCGCTCTGGATGTCCTCAAGCTGGCCGGCCGCCTCCCGCGCGGAGCCCGCGGCCTCGCTCGCCCGGTCCGACCGGGACATGGGGGCGAAGTGACGGACCTGCTCGTCCGAGGGCTTGTGTTGCTGGCAGAACTTCGCCGACCGACGGAAGGCCTCCAGCTTCCAGTACATGTCGCCCGGCTTGATGGCCTCGCCGCCGGTCTGACAGGTCGTGGCCTTCCGGGCCTTGACCTCCTTCAGGGTCGAGCGCGCCATCTTACTGGCTCCCCCGGAACGGGACCACCGCGAGGATGGTGCCCTCCGTGCGATAGACGACCCCGAAGGCCCCGTGTGCCGCGCAGTAGGCGGTCGAGACCCACCCCACCGGGATGGTCCATGCGTTCGGGACTCCCGCCGGGTGGTCATGTGCCGGGACATACGTGTGGCTCTTGTCCTCCAGCGCCGCTCCGCAGCCGGGGCAGTAGGGCATCACGAGGTCCGAGGGGCTCGGCAGTGTTCGGCTTCGTGTCTCGCTCGAAGAGGTTCCCTGCGTCCCATTGCTGGGCGTCATCACCCAAGGCACGGACTTTGGACTATAAATACCCTGCGCAGGTTGCTAGTGTTGAGTGGCAGTCACTAGTGGCAACTCGTTCCGGCTCTCGTGGCCATTCGCCTTGAGGCGCCAGTAGTGCGTGCGCCACTCCTTGGCGAGCCGGTCGGGTTCCTTGGCAGTGAGGATGTAGTTCAACTCCTCGCGCATCTCCAGAAGGCCCGCCGCTTCGAGCCGGTAGAAGTGCATGCGGTCCTCCATGTCGAGGATGTTGTCGATGACCTCCATGTGGTCCGAGCCGAAGTATCGGGCGGCTACCTTCCACGACTCGGCGAAGGGGCCGTTCAGTTGCTCCGGTGTCAGCCTCATACAGCAATCCCAATACCGAACCCTCCGAGCAACGGACCTAGAACTCCCTGCACGACGAGGTCGTAGGCGCTGTGGAAACCGGTCGAGCCACCGAACCCCCCGACGATGAGGAGGTCGTCGCCGTGCTTTCGCTTGAAGCGTAACTGGAAGTCGTAGATGAACCACAGGATGGCCCCAAGAACGGCCAGCGTGATGAGGGACGGAATAAGGTTCGCTGGGTACTCCACCGAGTACGCCGAAAGGTGGTAGAGCGTGAAGGCCACGACCGAGCCGAGGACCCAAGAGTTCAGCACGCGGGGAAGGACCACACGGAAGAGCAACTCCTCGGTTGGCGCGACGAAGACGCTGGTGAAGATGAACTGCTGGAACCGGGAGGCGCCGGTCAGCGCCGTGATGCCGACCCCATGCGGGTAGATGAGTGTCAGCGCGCCCCAAGCGATGAATGTCCAGATTGAGTAGCTGATGAGGAACCGGGAGATGTCCTTCGTCTTCGGCACGACACCCACCTCGGTGTAGCCGACGAGAATCATCGCCCCGAGCATCGTGACGATGTAGAACAGCATGAAGTTCGAGTACGAGGACCAGTTTCCCGTGCTCGGAAGCAGAGCCGAGTCGCCCGAAGAATTGACGTTGACGACGGTGCTTAGCCAGATAAATATCTGAACGAGGAACAGGAGCCCGATGATTCCCAGCGTGCGGATTTTCGGAGAGGTGAGCGGCCCGAAGGCGGGAACGTGGGCCTGACGGATGGCGGATACTCCCGTCGAACTCGATACCGCCATCTACCAGAACACCTTGAACGCCACCAGAGCCACGACGATACCGCCGATGAGACCGAACGTGAGGTAGAGCCTCTCCTGCGTCACCGGGTTCTTTCGTATCCGGCCATCGACAGTCTCGGCGTACCGAGGAGCCCAGATGATGAGGATGCCGATGATGAACACGGCGATGAGGCCGACGAGCAACTCCCCGAAGCTGATGGTGATTCCGAAGAACGAGGTCGATGAGCCGACAGTCAGGCTCGCCGATGGCGGCGCGGTCGGTAGGTTGAACAGTAGCCGGAAGGTATCGGTACCATTCAGCGGTGTCACGTAGACCAGAGGCAGGATGGTGACCACGTTGCCCGATACGAGATAGGACGTGGCCTTCAGGTAGTGACCGTTGATGGAGATATTCACCGAGCCCGGGTCCATCGTGTACGGGACGTTGAGCACGATGATGTAGATGCCACCCCAGAGCGTCGCGATGTGGTTAATCCACGTCCCAACGGCGGAGTAGGTTGGCGATGTCCCGCTCGACGTGAAGTTGTTGATGACGACCAGAGGGCCGTTGCCGACCTCGGTAGGACTGGGCGAGTACGTCGCCACGAAGGTGATGGATGTGCCGGGCGCAAGGTTCGGGTCGGTCACGTAGATGCCGTTCGTCGTGACCTGAGTGTAGTCGTAGGGATTTCCATTCACCGTCACGCTCGCGGATGAGTAGTTGACCGCGAGAGGAGTCGGGAAGGGAAGATACATTGTCGTCTGGTTCAACCAAACGCTGGTTGGCGCGGAGAGAGTGAGGGACTCGGTCTCTGCGGTGCCCGACTGAGCCCACGTCGAAGGACTGGCAGTTTGGTAATCGATGGTCAATAGGCCGACTTCGCTCATCCCATAGAATCCGATGGCCGGAATGCCGCCGCCGGGGTAGAACGCCGCCGGGACGTTCACGTGAATGCTTGCCGTGTCGAGAGGGGGCTGGACCACGAAGGTGCCTGTCCCGGTGTTGTTGAGCAGGATGGTACCGCCCTCGCTCACAACGACCATCGGCTGATAGAAGTTCTTGACCGACACGCCGATTTGGAATGAGGAGTACGTGAGGTCGCTGTACGATGTGAAGTTCACCGGGTAGCTCCATGGGGACGAGCCCGAGTCGTACTCCGATGTTCCATTCTGCCAGTACAGGCCGTAGAACGTGTTGAACTCCGATGCGATGCCGTAGACCTGCTCCTGCTGCAGAGAGGCCGGCTGGATTGCCGCGGCCGTGGACGCATGGGGGACCCACAGGACCATTCCGACGATGACCAGCGCTAGGACCAACTCTCGCTTCATCCGAACAACTCCAACCCTACCGTGAGAAAGATGAGGACAGTGCCCAAGATGGCGAGGGCTCCCACTCGCTTCATCACAACCGAGAGATAGGCGACCACAATCACCGCGAGCGCGGCCAGCCAGTCGAAGAGTTCACCCAGTGAGAAGAAGGAGCCGTTCAACGTCACGCCAGTGCTCAACGGCGAAGGAGGCGTGTAGTCGAAGGTCGCGCGGAAGGCCACCGTACCGTTCGATGGTGTGCTCACCACACCGGGGAATACAAACAGCGTATTGTTGCCCACGCCGAACTGATGCGATGGCGTCAGCAGGACGCCGTTCGCCGTGAGGTTGATGCCGGTCGCGTCAGACAGGAAGGAGCCCTCGATGGCGAACTCACCATCGAACGTCGCGTTGAGGTGGTTGGTCCACGTAGCCGTAGCGTAGTACGTCGACCCATCGAACTGATAGTTGGAGAAGACGAGCACGATGAGACTCGCGAGCGTGCTGGGCACCGAAGTGTTCTCCGGGAATGTCGTACCGTTCCCGACATGCGTGGGAGGCGGAGGGGGGATGTACGAGTAGTTCAAGGTGGTGAAGGAAGAGATGCTGGAGTTCGTGCTGGGGAGAGCACCGCTCCAAGCCGCCGCCACGAAGTCATAGGTCACCTGAGGTGTGAGGCCCAGCACCGAGATGTTCGTGTAGTCGAAGTAGTTCAGCCCGACGTTCGGTCGATGAGGCGTTGAGGACCACGAGGCCGTTCCGACCAATGAGGAATCACTCGTTTGCCAGTAGTAAATGCTTACGTTGTCGAGGTCGTAGTCGTTGCAACCCAGTCCGCAGAACGAGTACGGAAGGCTCACGTTCACGAAGACGGGGGCGTTCGATGCGGCCTGACCAATGTCCAGAATGGTAGGCGCGGACGGCGCCGTAGCGAGGGCGATGAGGGACGTCGAGATGGTAAGGTTCTGCTTCTGGTTCGCGCTCGTCTGGATGGAGACAGTCGTTCCCGTTGGGCTGCCGGAATCGTTGGTCGCCGCGACGAAGGAGAACTTCCCATTCTCGGGCCGGGCGTCCGGCATTACGAAGGATTGCAGCGTAGCGCTCTCGGGTTGGGTGTTGTTCACGTAGACCTGATTGAAGTTGTTGCACGTACCCAACGAGCACGGCTGAGCCGGGGCCACCGGGTAAACTATTGTCGACATGAACAGGAGGTCGCTGGTCTGCGACACATCGGTCGTGATAGTGTAGTTCGTTCGGAAGAACTTCGTCGAGCCCGGCGTGAACCACTGGTGAGCGCTCACATTGGTCGAATCGATTCCAATCGTTCCCAGAGATACCGCCCGCAGGTCATTACCCACAACCCACGTCCAGTTGGCGATTCCACCCGAGTTGATGACATCCGCACCACTCGAAATGGCGTAGGTATAGGCGTAGTAGAGTGGGCTCTGAAACCCGCTGGCGTTC
>Ga0335078_10003178_pt1 | contig 24508 bp, 16 predicted proteins | sample Lox_Sample_32_FD_206711 | JGI IMG/M metagenome (GOLD analysis project Ga0335078, IMG submission 206711) | Soil microbial communities from Loxahatchee National Wildlife Refuge, Florida, United States - Lox_Sample_3.2 | ecosystem: Environmental > Terrestrial > Soil > Wetlands | place: USA... | reverse complement strand
CGCCCCGGTCACCAGCCGCACCGCCGGCCCGGTGCCGCCCTGGCACCACTCCTGCAACGTCGCGAGGTCGCTCCCGCGCCCGGCGAACGGCACGATCCCGTACTCGGGCAGCAGCAGCCGGGCCGGCTCGCGGCCCAGCCGCGGCGTCGCCGGCCGGTAAGGCGGGGCCAGCGCCACCGACGTCTCCGCGGTGACCGCCAGCCGGAACCGCGGCCCCACCCCCGCCACCGCTCCCGCGCTCACCCCCACCAGCCCGGCGAACCGGGACTCGCCCAGCAGCGGCGCGACCGGAACCGCCGCCACCCGGCCGGCGCCGAACCGGGCCGGGTCCACAATCACGATCCCGACCAGGAACGGGCCAGCGAACAGCGCCGCCCCCGACATCCCCGCCCACGGCGAGCCGCCCGCCCGCCCGGCCGGGCGGGCGGTCAGCACCGTCACCGCGCTCAGGCCAGCCTTCACCGTGGTCGCCGGGGCGATGAACCCGAACAACTGCTCACTGTCGCGGACCCGGTCCGGGCGTTCTTGCGCCCACGGGAACCCCACCGCCGACACCGCGACCGGCTCGGCCCCCTCCACCCGCCCCCACCGCGGCGCCGGGCTCCCGGCCGGCACCGCCGGCGCATCATCGCCCAAGCCGATGAGCGCCACGTCAGCATCCTCATCCCGCCACACCACCGACCCGCCGGCCCAGTCCCGATCCCCCAGCGGCCGCACGTCGCACCCCGCACCCCGATCACCCGGCCCCGCCGCCGGCAAGCCCGCAACGACGTGCCCCGCGGTCAGCACGAGACCCTCGCCAACCCGGTAACCAGTGCCGACCCGCCCAGGCCCGCGCGCCGGCCTGGCGAACACCTCCACCACCCGGAAACGATCAAATCCCATAGCAGCCCCGTGAAAACAACGCCCCATCAGCCAGGCCGGCAAGAACAGCACTGCTTACGGCGGCCGCTCGCCCGCCTCATCAGCCACCTGCCAAGGCTTCCCCGACGCCGACACCGGCGCCAGCTCCATCGTCACCTTCTGCGTCGACTCGTGAGCGACACTCGCCGACGCGGCCGCCTCCACCACCCAAAACCGCACCCCCGCCTTCCCGCCGCCCTCATGACGGGTCATCAGCGTAAACTCGACCGTCACCGGGCCCACGTTGAACTGCAACTCCGGGTCCCGGGCCAGCGCCGCCGCCCGCAACTCCGACCGCAACGCGCCGATAAAGTCAGCCAGAGGCAAGCCCGCCCCGTCATCTGCCATGCCATCTCCGATCCGCCCCGCAGCCCCTTGTGCGCGTACCGCATGCCGATACCATCACTCAGGCAAGCGGCCGGTCAAGCCGCCAGGTCCCTGACCATTCAGCAGCGGCCCGGGTATCTGAAGCGTACTAGTATTCAGGCAAGGCGGGATGCAAACTGATGGCCGCAAGCCCAGCGACGGATACCGCACAAAATCGTTCCCGCGCTGCCGCAAGCACACCCATCAGCCGACCGCACCAGCACAACCATCCGGCGTTGCGCGTAGAGCCATTCCGGCGAATCGCGCTGCGCCATATTGAACGCTCGGCAGACGGTTATCAAGGTCTCTTCCCACGGTCGGCAGCCCTGACGACGGCGGCGCCGACGGCGGCGAGGCCGTGTTTTTATGCATCGCCAGCGCCCGGCGTGAACTTCCGCACATGCCGCTGACCGTGCGGCGCGCTTGGAGCAGTGCATCCAGTGGACGCCTGAGATCCGTCGTTCGGCCCGATCAGCTGGAAACAGTGAAATCGGCACGGAGGCCAGCGACGAGGCGCATGACCAGGCGCACAACTCCGCCCCGAGCATCAAGTCGCCTTCGGATCAGCTGGTCGATCGCAGCGTCGTTGGACGAGCTATGTCCCAAATGACGGCCAGCTTCGTCGGCAAGGATGAACTGCATAGGTCGCGTCGCCGAGCTGGCCAGCAAGCTCAGCAAGTAATCGACGCCGGCCACTATGTCAACCGCGAGATCAGCAAGTTCGATGCGCCGCTGCCCTCGATCTGGAGCGGATGAGGGGATCTTGAAGAGGGGAGCGCTGAGCGGCGGATGCATGAGTGTTCGTCGAACCTCAAGCGCGGTAAGACGGATCTCCCTGGCGGCCACGTCCATGTCCGGTGCGCTGCTCGAAGCTAGCAGGACATCGACTTGATCCTCAAGCTCGATGCATGTCTTAGCTAGAGTTGACTCTTCCATTCCACTCTCAAGGCAGGACACGACGGCACACCACCCTCAGCCGACTGCTGGCCGGGCCCGCTAGTGATCTTGAATGAAATACTGGAGACGCGGCGGTCACCGCTGGCGTATCAGGCCTAATGATGATCATGGTGCAGCCTCTGACTGGACTTCCCTCGTCGCACGCACGTCATATTATAGAACAAATATTCGACTGACGTCCAGGCAGCCCGCCGGGCAGCCTGCCAGTGCGGCTATTCGTCGACTGCCGGCGAGTCTGGCCGCATGACGGCCAAGCCGAGCCTTGACTGCATGATCAATGTCGGCGACCCTGTTGGCGTGGCGTTTCCGCGCATCTCTCTGCGCTGGTTCTTGGCCTGGATCGCTCTCCTGGCCGTGGTAGTCGTGGTCTGTGTGATGCTCGTTCGGAACCTGGGTCTGGCCTGGCTGGGACTCGCTGGTCCATTGGTCGGTTTCGTTGGTTCCGTCCCAGCGTGGATTGGGCGCGTGGTCCCGGCAAAAGTCCCGACTGATACAGTTCCGAGGGGCAATGGAAAGGCTGTTGACCAGTTGATAACTGGCCCCAGCGACGGGCCGGGCTTGAATAGCTCCGAGCCCGTGGGCTCCAGCAACTCGCCGGTATCGGTGTCACGTCACTCGAAACCATCGTCGATGGAACCGCTGGTTGGGAATGAGCCGCCGGTCTTGGCAGAGACAGAAGGAAGGCGTTATCCCGGATCGAGGCAGTTCTCTGATCTTGTCTACGCACTCGGTCGGGCCCTCGGAAATCCTGCCTCTGTTTATCAGGTCTCCGAGCTGGCGGGGTTAAATCGTGGCGACCTCGAAGATGGGTTCGTAAGCGCTCCGACCCGATGGTATGCCGCGCTTAAGCTAGCGGTGGAGTCAGGATTGGAAGAGGTGTTCTGCCGCGAAGCTCTGCGGGCATCCCCGAATCGTGAGCTGCATAGGGCTGCGGCGGCCTATTTGAGCTGAGGTGAGTACGACGCAGCCCAACAGGCTACAGCTTCCCGACCTGAGTGAAATCATACATGTGCTTGGCGAAGTGGGTACCAAACCAGCTATGCCAACGGAAGTGCTAGAGCTTATTGGGCTGTCTGGTAAGGAGGATCAAGCGCCCATGGCGAATGCGCCTAGCCGCTGGCAATCCGCAGTCAAGGTCGCGCTAGACTACGAGGGCACCTACCTGCGCCAACTCCTCGACGGAACTTACGACAGACTTCCCCCGGGGCCCCGGCGCCGACTAAATGAGGCTCGGAATTGCGTTGCCACCGCTTTTGTCAACCGCGTGCTACATCTTGATCGCCCTGACCCGGATGAACAGGTACAGGAACTGAGCGCAGCGAGTGATTACGACAAGATGCGGCCCGCCGCAGAGAATCTGCGCAACGTAGGACTTGATGCTCGTCGAATGCTGATGGACCCACAACTGGGCAATGAGCTTGCCTTGCAGCTGGGAAACATCGATCCGGAGCGTAGACGGTTTGAATTGGCAGATCTGGCCATCGACGTCGTTACTGCAACGGATTACTTGCTTTATGTCATTGCGGGGCGCTCGCCAACCTCCAATCGGAGATTCTCAGCAGAGGCCGACCTTGGTGGATCGCCGCCGATTCGTTCGAGTCCACAGGACAGCAATGCTGAAGAAGATCTACGATACCGGCGGGCCTTGGATTCACGGGCGGCTGCAGTAGGTATAGGCGGTCGACTCCTCCGAGCGCTTCGCAGCGAGACCGCATTGCCCTTCTGATTGATCAGCTGATTGTTCGGTCATTTTGTGGTGTTATCCATGATAAGACACCCTCACATGCGGCGAGTTGTTAGCTTCCACATTCCTGCAGGAGCCGGTTGACCCAGGCTCTGGGCGGCGCATCGTCGATGCCGAGCAGGTCGGTTTTGTTCGAGATCTGCCTATGCAGGACGTCGTCGGCTTGCAGCTTGAAATCGAGGAGCTTGCGCATGTACCCCTGGTCGGTGCGGCTCCACCCGTAGTTGTTCACCACAGCGGCGAAGCTGGCACATCCAAGCAGTGGCGGGATGTGATCGAGGATAGCCCGTAGCAGGGCATGCACGGAGTAGCCGTTACCCCGGGCGTAGTTGTCGTTTAGCTCACCGATCAGCCGCAGGAGCTTGGACCGGTCGAACTGGTTTGCTCCTTGCTGTGCCGTGATGGCGGCAACTACCTGGGCGTCGACGTAGGAACCGGCTGGAGCTTGGGCGCGCTGTCGTGCCGTCGGCGTCCCGCCCTTGACCCCGCGCACGAAGACAACTTGGCCGGACGCCTGGTCCACCGACGCGACATGCCAGCCCGCCGCCTGCCAGGCGATCGACTGGGATCGGTAGCTGTCGTTCCCCCACCACGCGCGATGCTCGCGAGCCGAGTCCGGCAGCGGGCCCACCAGCTGTTCCACCTGGCCAAATGTCATCAGCTCCTCGTCGCCCGGCTGAGCGGCCAAATAGTCCCGCAAGGGCTCGTACTTCCCCATGACACCTCCAGGACTGCCTTGGCTGACCGGCCCGCTCGGACCTGATCGAACCGTATGTGCCCGTGACCCCGCCGCATCCCAATTCGAAACACCTGTCATGCCGCGTACGACACGCTGCGCCGTCATCGTCCCCTGACGTTCGTCACAGCCTGGCCGTGGAGGCTTGGGCTGGTGCGCGCTGACCCGCTGCGGCAGTGTATGCGCATGATCCAGCGAAAGAACGGCTTCGTCTGGCCACTGGTCTCGGAAACTGCAGGTGTCCAGCTCCGCTGGCACAAGCTGGGATCAGCCACCTGGCTTGATGGCGTCGCCAGCTTTCCTCGCGGCCCTGACGAGCCCGGTGTCTACCTAGTCAAGCTGGCCGCCCGCGGCAAGTACCGCATCTACATAGGCGAGGCTGCGGATCTTCGCAAGCGGCTGAGGAGTTACGGAGGACGCGGAACCGAGCGTCCTATTGAACGAGGCAAGACGACAACCAATATGAGGGGTCGCGTCAGGCGCGTCTTGCGCGAGAATGACGGAAGCGTCGAGGTTTATCTGCTCAAGCTTCCGATCGACTCAGGGCATACATTGTGCGATAATTATCCGGCTTGCAAGGATTGTCGGCTAATGCTTGAGAAGGTAGCTATCTCCACGGCTTATCTCCGTCATGAGCCCTTGATCAATGAACATGGTTTCCCGAAGACTTCACCGGAAGATCCTCTCCAGTAAAGCCATACGTCGAACGCAAGGCAGCCCTTCGTGTCCGCTCGGTGAGCATGGCACTCTCATGCCGCGACAAGTAGGATCGGTGGACAGGTTCGCCTGGATATGGTTGGGGTATATCCACGAGCCCGCCACACCATAGCCATCGGGCGGTGTCTATGTGATAGGCGTGGCTGAAGGCTAGGTGGCGCCTGGGAAGGTGGACTGAAGCTGCTGGAGATAGGCGAACTCGGTGGAGACCCCAGCCCTAGTCACGGCAGTGGCGGCACCAATACCAAGCCCGCTCAAGGCCGTGAATAGCCAAGCGTACACCGGTAGCAGGTACGCCCCCGCAGCCGCGGCCCCCAAGCCGCCGAGCACCAACAAGCTTCGCTTCAACCAGACGATGCCTGCGCTGTGACCGGCCTTCTCCAGTTGTTGCACCGACTTCTTGATTTGTTTTACCGCCTTCTCGATCTCCCGCTGCACTTGGGCTGGGTCGGATTCGCTGGCTGGATCGGGGACGGACACTTGGAGCAGGAGTTTGCGTACCGCTACGGTGAGTTGTTCCCGTTCGTCGGCGTACGCTTGGCGGAACTTGATCACTCTCTTGAGCGGCGTGTTGTCGGCCGGCACGGGGAGGAAGTCGCCGATCTGCAGCTGCCAGCAGTTCCAGGTCGGTAGGTCGGGTCCCAATGGCGTGAACGCGACCTGATGGGCGGGAGCCGAGTCGGTGAACGGGATCATCCCCCGAGTCGCAGCGGCTAGGTGCTTGGCGAGTACAACCATGAGCCGCGATAGCAACACTGGCGAGGCGAGAAGCATCTCCTCCTGCGGAACAAGCGCGCCGATCGACAGGAGGTCGTCCTGGACTTCATACGGCAGCTTCCCCCAATACAACCGGTTGTACGGGTCGAGCGGGCCCGGCACCGGAACGATATCGTCACCCGGGAGTTCCTCCACCACCTGGCGTAGATCGCTCACTAGGGCCGCATGCGCGTGCAAAGGCAGGTCATCGGCATGAGTTGGCTGGTATAGCTCCAGGTCCCGGAGGGTTTCCAGATCGCGTCCGAACCGGTATCCGGATTCGGGAGAGATGCTAGTCAGCGCGTCCCAGTACAACAGCGCCTGCCAGAGCACGGGGCGTGGCGGGTGCACGAACGGGTAGTACATCATCTTCATGGCCTGCACGATGCCCCCTTGATTGAGATTGTTCCATCTCATTCTGCGCCGCACAGGCCCGGCGCCGGGAGAGAAATGGTTGGCCCAGTACGTGCCCAACTGTGCCCTCTTGCCTCTGGCAACTCGGGCAGACGGCACCCAGCAGCTGTGGCCTAGGGCAGTCGTTGAGCCCCACGGAGCGCTGGGGGATCTAGGCAAGCGCAATGACTGCTCTGCCGCACTCATCTGCCGCTTTGCGAGCGGCGACGTTCAGTTTGCCGGGCTGTTGTCAATGTCTGCGGTGACGAGCTTGGCCAGGTGCAGATGACGTCGGGTGGTCACGGCCGTGGGGTGGAAGCGCAGCGACCAGTCGACTTGCCGCAGCACCATGTGCGCGAGGTAGGCCCGGGCCGGCTCGGGGCCGTCCAGGTCCAGGAGCCGGGTGCGTAGCAGGTCGCGGATGGCGTCGTGGTCGTAGAGGTAGGACAGCAAGGTCGCCAGGTCGAAGGCGCGGTCGCCGGCCAGGACGGGTGGGTTGATGTCGATGACGCCGGTGATCGCGGTGCCGTCGGACACCAGGTTGGCCAGGGTGAAGTCGTAGTGGACGAAGTCGTCCCCGGGCGGGATGGCTGGGCCGCAGCGGTCGCCGATCCGGCGCACGAGCGGGAGCAGGTCGCCGGTGTCGCTCCTGGCCTGCAGGGTGGAGTGCAGGCAATAGCCGTCGCCGCCGGTGGTCAGGGTGCGGGTGAGCAGGTCCGGCCATTCGCGCGGGCCGGTACCTAGTCCGGCCTGGGCGTCGTTGAGCGTGAGCAGTTCGGGCAGCAACCGGGCCAGCGCCGTGCCGTCTGGTCGTTTCCGGGTGCGCTCGAGGGCTGAGCCGGGAAGGCGCTGTTGGACCCAGAACACCATCCCGGGCGCGTGGCCTATAGCTTCGAACCGCGGTGCCGGGTACCCGCGCTCACGCAACCGGGCCAGCACTGAGTTGAGCGCACGCAGGTGGCTGACCGCTTCCGGGCCCGCGCCCAGCATGATCTTGAGCACGCTGACTGTACCGGAGCGGTCCCTGACCCAGAACGCGCTTCGTGACTCCCCGTCGTTAACCGGTATCACTGCGGCAATGTCAAGGCCGGCGTGCTGCTGAACAATCCGGCCAAGCTCATCGGGCGGCAATCGTGTTTCCCTGTCAGCCACTCTGCAAGTCTGCGGTACACCGGCACCAGCTGACGACTTGCCGCCTGACGATCCCGGGTAGCTCCGCGACGTTCGTGCAAGGATAGGGCGTTGTCCTCATGGGAGTCGTAGCGACAGAAACGGCGGGCGAACACGAGATGGCGGTCGTCCCGCGGTGGCGGCAAACGCCGACCCCGGCGTCTGCCGAACGGGCTTGCTTAGCACAATGATCCTCGCATCAGCCCATGGTCAGGCGACGTCTGCATTCAACGGGCTCTTCTACGCGACCGCAGCGACCTTGATCCCGATCCTGTTCCTGGCGGTTGGTGTCCAGGGCCCGGTCTTCGGGCGGGTTATCAGGGCCTATCAGGCCCTAGCGCATCCTGGGCCAGGCGAGGAGCGGCCATATAAGCATGCAGTGCCCATCTTCGGCCTGGCTACGAACGCACTGCGAATCCTCATGGTCACCGTCTTGGTCGCTGCAGCATGCGGGGAGCTGCTCGCTCTTATTGCGCTGTACCTCCAAAGCGACATTGCCGGCACCGGGCTCCTGGTCCTCGTATCCGCGGGCTTTCTCACGATCGCCGCAGGGGTCATCCCGGCCGGGGCATTCGCGGGTGTCTTGTTCCGCACTCGAGCACAGAACACCGGACAGGAGCTCGCCTCCCGGGAAGGCGACCGAAAGAACCAGCAGGCTGATCCCGGAGCCAGCTTGCCGCCACCCGACACTAAGATGCCTGGTGCTTGCGTCCCGGATTCCCCCGCAGGCGAGCCAGATCCTGAATAGTCTGCCGCGGTGGCGGACGGTGCCAGAACTTCTGGTCAGCCGCACCCGCGATCGTGGCTGCCGCGCCACCACCGCAACGCCGGCCCAGAGCGGGCGCCGGCGCACGGTCTTATCAACGGAGATTTCACGCCGTTGGCCATCCATCGGTTCTAGGTCATGGCCCGACACGCTGTGGCGCGACTGTATGTTTATGCATCGCTACCATTTGGGTGAACATCCTCATCTGCCGCGATGAGGTACGTCGCGTCGCGAGTGACTGGATGGCAAAGTGGCACATCACAGGTGAGGGTGTAGCGTTCGGCGGCGACACGGCGGTCGGCATGATGCCGATTGCGCACTCGCGTCGCCGGCGTGCTAGCGTCTTGGCGATCGTGACCCGTCGGCAGGAGGTGAGACCCATGAACGCAGTATCAGTGGGTGCTCCCCTGCAGTCCACGATCTCGCGACTGAGGTAGTCGCCACTGGGAGCGCCCGGCAGGCAATTCCCGAAAGGCGGCTCCCGTGAACACAACACCTTCTTCACCTTTGCACTTCACTTCGACGACGGCCTCCGGCCGGCCGGGGTCGGGCCAGGATCAGCCGCAGATCGACGCCGCAATGCGGGTCCGCGCGGGCGAGCGAGCGTTGGTCCTTCATGGTGGCGGATCAGCAGGCAACGCGTGGGAGATCGGCGTCATCGCCGGCCTGTTCGATGCCGGATTGGACGTGACCGAGGCCGATCTGATCATCGGGACGTCGGCCGGATCGACGGCCGCGGCCCAGATCACTAGCACGACCCCGGCCGAGTTGCTTGCCGCCATCGTTTCGGCTGCGCCCCGGCCACGGACTGGTCCGGCCGGACCCGGCGGCGGACGCGTTCCCGTCGGGCCGGCGGCCGGCCATATGGAGAGAACGAGCCGGATCATCGGTGCCGCCGGGGATGCGGCCGACATGCGCCGCAGAATGGGTGCGGCAGCGCTCGAAATGGATGCGGCGTCGGACGGCTCCGGGCAAACGCGGTGGCGGGCTACCGTCGCCGCCCGGCTGCCCAGCGAGCACTGGCCGGAACGAACGATGCTCATCACGGCCGTCGATGCCCATACCGGTGAGCCGGTGGTGTTCGACCGCCACAGCGGAGTCGACCTCGTGGACGCCGTCGCCGCCAGCACTGCCAACGGCTTCGGTGTCCCTCCCTACAGCATCGGCGACAACCGGTACATCGACGGCGGCTACCGACGCAACGAGAACGCGGACCTGGCAGCCGGATACGAGCGGGTGCTGGTGCTGTCACCATTCGGCGGCAGGTCGCGGCACCCGCCGGAGTGGGGCATGCAGCTTGCAGCGCAGGTTGACGAACTACGCGCACGCGGCAGCAGAGTCGAAACCATCTTCCCCGATAGCAACTCCCGCGACGCATTCGGCGTCGACATGATGGATCCGTCGACGCGTCCGCCCGCCGCTCGAGCCGGTTACGACCAAGGCAGAGCCCTAGCCGGGCAGCTCACCGATTTCTGGCGCTGACGCCAGCGGACCAGCCGGCTCGGCAGGAGTGACGCCACCTGCTCATGCACGGATGGCCGATGGGCGCGGCGCGCCTCACGCTACCTTCGTCCACCCTGACCTGGGCTCGTTGTGCCATCTTGATGAACTCGGCCCGCAGGTTGCGGGTCAACGGCTCGAGCCCGGTTGTGCTGCCCGAGCTCGCGGTGCAGAGCAGGATGCCGACCGTGCCCGGGCCCAGATCTTGAGGCGCTCGGGTGTCGGCGCTCACGTAATTCCCCAGGTCTGAGGGGCGTTGCCGGCAGCCCTGCAGCCGCGTGCGTCGCTCCTCACGGTGATCACGTGGCCTATATGAATATGCGTTAGCTTCTGGACTCGGCGACCGGGACGCTGCCGCAGTCGGCGTCGGCTCCACGGTCTTTAGGTGGTCAGGGCTGTTGCCAGCGTCGCGTAGTCGGCGTCGGTGAGCTCGCCCAGGTCGTATGCCCGGACGATGTCGTCGAAGGAGCCGGGAACATATGGCTCAAGATCATCGATCGCCGCGCTTGCGTCCTGCAGCCCGGGCGGGCACGCGGACGGGACGGCGGGCAACTTCCAGGTCTGAAGCGTCCGGGCCAGCTCGCCGAGCGTTATCGCCCCGGACCGGTAGGCAGCGATCAGGCCCGCCAGCGGCCCCGCGCCCAGGCCTTCTGGCATGGTGGTGCCTGCGGCCGCGGTGACCGTGGCGTCTGTGCTGGCGGGCGGCCCGGGGCGCGGGCGGCCGGCCAGCGCCCGGATCGCCTCCGGCGGGATGTACCGGCCGCCATGGCCGACGCCGCGTCGGTAGTCAGCCTCACCGCGCCGGTGCGCTGCCTCGGCCCGGCGGACCGCTTCCTCGATCGGCAGGTCGACGAAGACGCCGCTGACGGTGTAGCCGGCCGAGCGCAACGTGGCCAGCCATGACGTCACCGAAAGCTCGGAGGCCATCGAGATATCCAGGATCACGTTCCGGCCATCGGCCAGGGCGCGCAGCGCGACCCGCTTGGCAACGAACTGCGCCTCGGCGTGCGCCAGGTCAGCGGCCTCCATCGGCGACAACCCGCTCACCACCGGGATCAGGCTGCGAGCTGCCATTTCCTGCAGCACGCCGGCAACGCTCACCACCAGGTACTCTGACGGGCTGATGCCTTCCTGCCGGAGGGCACCGGCCTTGTCGGCTCCCGGCAGGCCACCGGCCAGCACCGCCCGGCGCTGGCACGGCACGACCGCGCGCTCGTAAAGATCAGCCACCAGCCGGCGCTGCTGTCGAGCCCGATCCGGCTTCCAGATCATCGCAACCTCGCACGCTGTCTCCTGCCTCAGCCTGCCGCAGTTCCAGCGGTCTGGACATCATCTAGGCTTGCCCGCCATCCGCCCCGCCGCGGTGGCATGCCGGGATGCCGGGATGCCGGGATGCCAGCGCTCAGACCAGGCCTGCGGCCAGGGCCAGCCGGGTCAGGTCGGCGCGGCGGCGGCAGCCGGTCTTGTCGCGGATCCGGCCCAGGTGCGAGGAAACGGCGCGGACGCTGATGAAGAGCTTCGCGGCGATCTGCGCGTCGGTGCGGCCATGGGCGACCAGGGTTACCAGCTCCTGCTCTTGGGAGCTGAGGTTGGCCAGCACCGGCGCCACCACGGCCTGCTGCGGGCCAGGAGCCTCGGCGAGCATGAGGGCGTATTCGGCCGCAGCGGCCAGGCTTATCGCTGCGCCGCGTTCCTCCGCGGCACGGGTCTGTTCGGGTCCGAGCGCCTGGTGGGCGTCGCACAGGGGCTGGTCGCGCAGGCGCACCCATCCGGGCTGGTCGGCAATGCCCGTTTGCCGGCAGAGCGCGTCGTACGCGGCCCAGATCGTGACGGCCTCGGCGGGCCGCCCGGTCGCGGCGCACAAGAACCCGCACGAGTCCAGGCAGCTGATCACCGCGGACCAGCCGCCGGTGCGCACGGCGAGCTGGAGCTCTTCGCGCAGGTGCGCCGCGGCATCACCGAGGCGGCCCGCATGAACGTCCAGGAACACCATGTCCGGCAGCAGGCTCCACTGGTTGACGACGTCGCCGACTTCCCGGGACCTGGCCAGCTCCGCCGCGCACACCTCATCGGCGCCGGCCAGGTCCCCGGTTATGATCAGCGCGTCGGTCAAGAAAGGGCTGCACCACCGGACAGATACGCCGGGCACGCCGACGGTGATCTGAGCGGCCTGCCGGGCCAGCTGCACGGCGCCGTCGAGGTCACCGCTGGACATGGCGGCGCCGCTGAGTGCGCCTAGGGCGTTGATCTCGCCGGCCCGGTAGCCGATTTCCCCGGCCATAGCCAGCGCACGGCGGGCGTCCTCGGCCGCCTCGCCGGGCTGGCCCAGGTTGGTCAGACCGATCGCCCGGTCTGCCAGGCCGTGAATCAGCACCGGGGACGGACCCCGGTCTGCGACCGCGTCGCATACTGCGCTGTCATGCTCCATCGCCGCGGCGTCGTCGGCGCAGAAGTTCGCGGCGGATCCGAGCCACAGCTGGACCCAGCACCAGCCGTCGCTGCCCACCTGGGCGCGCCCGGCGACCTCGCCCAACAACCCGTACTGGCCCGGCAGCCGGCCCCGCAGCCACCACCACCAGCCCAGCGCGCCCGCCAGCTGCGCGGCCGCGGCCGGGTCGTGGTCCATCGCCCAGGCCAGAACCTGCCGCATGGCCGGCTCCTCGGCGTCCAGCCAGCGCCCGGCCGCCACTTCCTCGGCGGTGCAGGTCTGCAGTCCCGCGGCGGCCTCCTCGGCCACCTCCAGCGCCCACCCGGCCAGCCGGGCCCTCACCGGTTCCTGTTCGCCGGCCTGGGCGAGCAGCCGGTTGCCGTAGGCGCGCAGTGTGTCCAGCATGCTGTACCGGAGCCGGCCATCCGGCCCGTCGCGCGGCGGGACCAGCAGCGAGCAGTCCACCAGCCGCAGCACCGCCGGCCCGGTGTCGCGCCCGGCCACCGCCTCGGCCGCCTCCAGGGTGAACGGCCCGGGAAATACCGACACTGCGCGGAATACCCTTTGTTCCTGTTCATCCAGCAGCTGGTAGCTCCACTCCACCGTGGCCGCCAGCGACCGCAGCCGCAATGGCGCGGTCCGGTCCCCCCCGGTCAGCAGCGCAAACCGGTCATCGATCCGGTCCAGCAGCTGCGCCACCCCCAGCGCCTCCACCCGCGCGGCGGCCAGCTCGATCGCCAGCGGCATCCCGTCCAGCCGCGCCACCAGCCGCGCCACCGCCTGCATCGTCTCGCCGGTCAAAGTGAACTGCGCATCCGTGCTGCGGGCCCGGTCCGCGAACAGTGCCACCGCCTCAGCCTCGGCCGCCGATGCCAGGTCCTCCAGGTCCGGCACGGCCAGCGCCGCCAGCCGGTACCGGGCCTCCCCGGCCACGGCCAGCGGCTCCCGGCTGGTGGCCAGGATCCTCACATCGTCGGCGGCGGCCAGCAGCCCGGCGCACAGCCCGGCGGCCTCGCCGATCACGTGCTCGCAGTTGTCCAGGACCAGCAGCAGCTGCTGGCGGGCCAGCACCCCCGCCACCGCCTCAGCCGCCGGGATGCCGGGCTGCTGCCGCACCCCCAGCACCGCGGCCACCGCCTCCGCCACCAGGGCCGGATGCTGCACTGACGCCAGTTCGACCAGCCATGCGCCGTCGGCGTACCGGCCGGCCGCCCGCCGGGCCACCTCGGTGGCCAGCCTGGTCTTCCCCGTGCCGCCCGGCCCGGTCACCGTCACCAGCCGGTACCGGCCCAGCAAACGCGTCACCTCCTGCGCCGGCCCCGCCCGGCCGACGAAACTCGTCAGCGCGCCCGGGAAGCCATGCATGCCCCCCGCACTGGCCGGTCCCGTCCAGCCGCCTCGAGGCACCGCGCCTGGAACCGGGGACCCGCCAGCCACGGCACGCCCTCCCGCCACTGCCTCGACCATCGCCCCGGCCGCCGCGCCTGCGCGGAGCCGGGTGCTGGCGGGGTGGGCCCGCAGGGTCCGGCCGATCGCGGTGCGCAGCGCCTGCGGGTCCACCGGGTACCCCTCGTCATCCCGACTGCGGCCCAGCAGGTCCAGCTCCGCCTCACCCAGCCCGCACAGCGACCCCAGCTGCCGCAGCCAGACGTCTTTGAACAGCCGCGGCTCCCCGCCGACCGCACGTCCGACGATCGTGCGCAGCACCTTCTGCCGCCCATCCAGCCGCGCGTCCCGCCCGGCCAGCTCGTCCGGCGCCAGGCCGGACTCCGCCACCACCAGCAGCCAGGCGACCAGCGACGGCGTCGGCACCGGGTGCCCGTCGACCGTCCCGTAATGCCGCGACGGGCGCGCCGGGCCAGCCGTGAACGCCGCGTCCACCACCGAGGTTGCCCGTGTCGCCAGGACCCACAGCAGCCAGCTGCCGAACCCGAACAGCTCATCGGGCAAATCTAGATCTTCCCCCACCAGCCTAGGATGCTCCCGGCGCTGTCGGTTTAACAAGCGCTATTCAACTCATCGAGGCTGCCATGCCATTAACAAGGATAAAGGGCAGGGCTGCGTTAATCCATCTGCGGTAACCAGCTGCTCCCGTCCGTCCCCGCTCGTTTCACAGCAGGCAGTCATGCTCGTGAATAAAAGGTGTAGACGGTCGCAGTGCCTCCGCCGACTCGCGTGCTCGGCAACGGGCCGATCTTGGCCGGCCCGGCTTACCGGACCTCCCGTTGCCGGGCACGGCGCACCACGCCGATACGCGCAAACCCTTGACAAAAGCCCGCAGGCCCCTACCCCTTGTAGATTGGGGATAGGGCCTGGCGGTCCGGTAACTGTCGGACTTGGCCGACGGCCTCGCGGCTACGTCTAGCATCGAGCCGACCTCAGTGGTTCCGTGCGGCTACCTAGTAATCGTGACCCTGCGTGTTCGGAAGAACTCGCAGTGCTGGATGTCGGCCCGCGACCAAATGCGTTGGTCACGATCGTGGCTGACTCACGTCCGGCAGTTCAGCGTTGATGTGCTGCAACGTGGTGCGCAGCGGGCGCAGGTCGGGCGCGGGAGCGGTGGCGGGGTCATGGTATCCGACCACGCCCGCGTATTGGTTGGGGTTGGTGGGTGGGCTGGCGTGCGGACCGGTGGCCTGGTGCTCCGCACGGGCCGCGATGATGGCCTGGTCGGCGGCTGTCATGTGCCGGCCGGCCTTGGTGATCGCGGCCACCATGGCGCGGTGGGCGAGGCGGCGCGCCTTGGCGATGCGATCGGGGATGAGGTCGGATTCCTCCCGCATCTTGTGTGCCTTAGCGAGCGGGCGCCGGGCAGCCTCGGACAGGGCGTGAAGCCGGGCCGCCTGGTCGGAGCCGTCGAGAGCGTGAACGGCCATGACCAGGAAGTTGGCCAGCGCGCTGACCACGGCGAGGGTCACGGCGATGAGCAGGGCCGTGGCCCAGGCGTCCGGGCCGAGGGCGTACAAGACCTCGGTGCGCATCCGGGTGAACATCAGCCCGGACAAGACGACGATCGCGATGATCGCGGCGATGGCCGATGCCCCGGTGATGCCGTCAAGGTCGGCGAGCGGGATGGCCCCTGAGTGGTCCTTGTGGGAGCGCAGCCGGTGGCCGGCGAAGGACAGGAACCCGTAGGCCAGCATGGTCACCATGACCGCGAGCAAGACGGCGAACACCAGGTCCGCCGACAGCGGGCTGGCCCAGTCCACGTCGGTGATCCCGGCGAAGAAATACACCAGCAGGCAGAAGTCGATGACCAGGACGAGCTGCGGGATGCGGCCCAGCCACCGGGGCAGCCGCTGGTGCTTGCGCGAGCCATTGGCGCGGTCGGTCTCGATCTGAGCCCGTTGCTTCGCCTCGTCCTCGACCACGTCGGTGACGGGCCGCCAGCCGCCATCGGGGTGGCGGACCCGGTCTGCGGAGCGGTACTTGGCGCGGGTGCGCAGTTCGGCTCGCCTGGCCTGAAGCGCCTCGATCGTTTCGGCGTGCTTGTCGATGTGGCGCTGGGAGCGGGCCAGCGAGCCGTCGGCGCCGGCCTTGCCGCTTCCCCGGACCAAGGTCTCGGCGTGGGTGGGGCGGGCCGGGTCGCGGCCAGGCCCGATGTGGTCGGCCTCGTGGGTGAGCACGGCGAACGCGGCGCGGGCCGAAAGGCGCCGGCGCCTGAGGATGCGCGAGAGGCTGCGGCGCAGCCGGGCGCGGCCTCGCCGCCGGGCCCGGGCCTGGGTGGCGGCGCCAGCCAGGCCCGGGTTGGCCATGGCGGTTGGGGCTTCTGATGCTGCGGCGTTGGGCTTGACGCGGCGCGCTGGTGCCGGCGGCAGCGCAGCCAGGCCCGGGCCCTGGTGCTCCGGCTGGCCGTTCTGGCTGGTGTTCATTGTCGATCTCCAGTGGTGTCGGCAGTCAGGACGTGGCTGCGGTCTGGGGGGTGAGGAGGATGACGACACGGCGCAGCGCCGCGCAGACGGCCTCGTCGAGCTGGCCGTTGCGGTAGCAGGTCTGCGGTGTCGTGCCGGCGATGCCTTCCCCGGTGACGTGGGTGATCTGGCCGGGCGGCACGCCTAGGGCGAGCAGCCGGGCCTGGACCGACTGCGCTCGCCTGTGCGACAGGGCGAGGTTGTAGGCGGCCGTGCCGCCGTCGGGTGAGGCGTATCCGGTGATGGACACCAGCAGGTGCCCAGCGCGGGCCCGGACGGCGATCGGGCTAAGGATGGCGTCCGCGCCCGGCAGCAGGTGCGCGCTGTCAAAGGCGAAGAATTCCTCGGCGGGCACGCTGATGCCCGTCGCGCCGCGCGGCCCGGTGACCGAGACGACCGCCGGGACCGCGACCACTGGCACCAGCTTGCTGCTGCGCGGCGGCGGACCGGGGCGGGTGCTGTCGTCGGCGGCGCAGGAGGCGGCGCCCGCGGCATGGCAGATGGCCATCCAGTAGGCGGTCAGGGTGGTCTGCTGCGGCAGCGGCAGCGCACGCTGCCGCCCGGCAGTGTCGCCCAGGCCGGAGAACACGACTTTCCAGCCGGCCAAGCTGGGCAGCAGGCCTTGGCGTTTGAGCTCGGCGGCGACCGCCGCCGGGTTGGCGGCCCAGCCGACCTGGCGCAGGTCGAACCCGCCCGCGGTGGACAGGCCGGAGGACACCACCAGCAGGGTCGCCGGGGGCGAGGTGACCCGCGCCGCCGCGGTGATCAGCGCCAGCAGGTCAAACGGCCCGGCGGCGGCCTGGCGGCCGAGCAGCCGCTGAACCTGGTCCACGTTCTGCGCGATCAGGGCGGAGCGGCGGGGTTGGGCCCACTCCACCTGGCCGTCGGGCCGCAACGGGGTCAGCTCGACGCTGGCGGGCTGGCCGGTGTTGGTGTTCACCACGTAGGCGGCGGCGTTGGTGCTGTCATTGCCAGCGGCGGACAGCAGGGACTGGTCACCAGCGGCGAGCACGGGCTCGGGCTCGTTCGCGGTCGCGCTGGCCGCGACGACGACCCGGTCAGGGGCGCCGCCCGGGGTGGTACCGCACCCGGCGATCAGCCCGGCCCCGAGCAGGACCAACAGAGGCAGCGCCGTGATGCGCCGCCGTGACCGGCCGGCCAGCCGGCGGGAGTGATCCGACATGTCTTCCTCCTTAGGACGCAGCATCGGTAACCGCGGCCGGATGGCCGCAGCCGTGCCGCTCATCACAGCTGGCTGGACACATCCGCCGCGACGGCACTCAGTTGCACTTGTTTGCCGATAGCGCCGGGAGCATCCTGAGCGCCGAATAGAGACCCAGATCTGCCTGATGAGGCCCCACGGATTCGGCTGCTGCTATCGGTTCCGGCGACGCGGACGACCTGGACGGTGGACGCAGCGCTAGCGGCTCGCCGGCGCGCCGCCAAGGCATCACCGGGACGTGGACGGCCACTTGGTGCCGGGCGCGCGATGCCTGCACTGCGGGCCGATTCTCGGCAGTTGCCATTGACGTTTCTCCTTTCTGGACTCCACTGTTCTGCGGATTTCACTCGGAACGTAAGGCAGCGCCGTGGATCTTCACCATGAAGAAGACCCACGGGATGGCTCACAGTTTGTGAAAGCGCTCCGAATTACCGGCCCCGTGTGTTCTCGTCCTCCCGCACTGCGAACTGGCCGGATGTGGCGCGGGACGGGTTGCGCCGTTAGTCTTTTGGCAGCTTTTCTGCGCGCCCGGGCGGACTTGACCGGCGATAGCCCGGGCTTGGCTGGGGGCAAAGGGGGGATGGTGGTGGTTGAGCCGCCTGTGGTGTCCTTCGCCGCGCTGTTGCGGCAGTTCCGGATGGAGGCGGGGCTGACGCAGGAGGAGCTGGCGGCGGCCGCGGGGCTGAGCGCGCGGTCGGTCAGTGACCTAGAGCGCGGGGTGGCGCTGACTGCCCGTAAGGAAACAGCGCGGCTGCTGGCGGATGCGCTGGGCCTGATGGGTGCGACCCGGGCCTCATTTGAGGCGGTCGCCCGGGGACGTACGGTGGCCGCGGGGTCTCCGGCCCCGGGGATCAGGGTTGATGGGACGGCGGCTGCGACCCGGGCGCTGCCGCGTGATATCTCCTGTTTCACCGGACGGGAACCGGAGCTGAAGCAACTCGTGGGCATAACAGCGAGCACCCCGTACTCAGCCGGCGTGGTGGGTATCCACGCCATCGGGGGGATGGCAGGGATCGGCAAGACCACCCTTGCGGTGCACGCCGCCCACCGGCTGGCCCCGCAGTTCCCCGACGGACAGATCTTCTTGCCGCTGCATGGGCACACACCAGGCCAGCAGCCGGTAGGTCCGGCTGACGCGCTGGCCAGCCTGCTGCTGACGGCGGGGATCCCGGCCGCCCAGATCCCGCCCGGGCTGGAGGCACGGACAGCGCTGTGGCGCGACCGGCTGGCCGGCAAGCAGCTGCTGCTGGTGCTCGACGACGCGGCCAACAGCGAACAGGTCCGCCCGCTGCTGCCCGGCACCGCCGGGAGCTTGGTGCTGGTCACCAGCCGCCGCCACCTGACCGCGCTAGAGGATGCGCAGGCGGTCAGCCTCACCACGCTGTCGGCAAGCGAGGCTGCCGAGCTGCTGATCCGGCTGGCGGGCCGTCCCGGTCTTGAGCCCGGTGATGCGGCGGTGGCTGAGATCACCCGCTTGTGCGGCTACCTGCCGCTGGCAATCGGGATGCTGGCCCGCCAGCTGCACCACCACCCCGCCTGGACCGCCGCCGAGCTGGCGGACGAGCTGGCGGCCGCGCGTGACCGGCTAGAGCTGATGCACGCCGAGAACCTTTCCGTGGCCGCCGCGTTCGGCCTGTCCTACCAAGACCTCGTACCCGGCCAGCAGCAGCTGTTCCGCCGCCTGGGCCTGCACCCAGGAACCGACATCGACGTCTACGCCGCCGCCGCCCTCGACGGAACTGACCTGGCCACTGCCCGCCGCCAACTGGATGCGCTGTATGACCACTACCTGATCGGCGAGCCCACGCGCGGCCGCTACCGCTTGCACGACCTGATCGGCGAGCACGCCCGCGCCCTCGCCGACCGCGTTGACCCCGACCGTGACCGGGACGGCGCCGTCGCCCGGCTGCTGGACTACTACCAGCACGCCGCCGCCCGCGCCGGCGCCCACATCGCCCGCCGAGCCCGCCCCGCCCCGGCCGCCCCGGATGGCACGGTCGCGGCCGCGATTCCCACCCTGGCCGACCGTGAGCAGGCGCTGTCCTGGGCCCGGGCCGAGCGCGCCAGCCTGCTCGCCTGCCTGGACCACGCCGCCAGTACCGGCCAGCACGCCCGGGTCATCGCACTCACCGCCGGCCTGGCCGGGCTCCTGCGGCTTGATGGCCCGTGGGCTGAGGCCATCAGCCGGCACACAGCCGCGGTCCAGGCCGCGCGGTCTCTCGGTGACCGGCTCAGCGAGGCGAACGCCCTCGACGACCTCGGGGACGTCCGGGGACTGGCGGGTAAGTACCCGGCCGCGGCTCACGCGCTGGAGCAGGCCCTGGCCATCTACCGCGACCTCGGCGACCGGCTCGGCCAGGCCAACGCCCTCCGCGACCTGGCATACGTGCGAGGGGCCGATGATTACCCGGCCGCGACCCAGGCGCTGGAGCAGGCCCTGGCCATCTACCGCGACCTCGGCGACCGGCTCGGCCAGGCCGACGCCCTGACCTGGCTCGGGATCCTACGGATGGTGACAGGTGATTTCCCGGCCGCGGCCCAGGCGCTGGAGCAGGCCCTGGCCATCTGCCGCGACCTCGGCGACCGGCTCGGCGAGGCCGGCGCCCTGACCTGGCTCGGGGACGTGCGGCGGGTGACCGGTGACTACCCGGCCGCGACCCACGCGCTGGAGCAGGCCCTGGCCATCTGCCGCGACCTCGGCGACCGGGACGGGCAGGCCACCGCCCTCTGCTTTATCGGGGACGTCCGGCGGGCGACGGGTGATTACCCGGCCGCGACCCACGCACTGGAGCAGGCCCTGGGCATCTTCGGCGACATCGGCCACCGGGAATACTACGCCGCCGCCCTGGCCGAACTCGGGGACGTGCGGCGGGCGACGGGTGACTACCCGGCGGCGGCCCAGGCACTGGACCAGGCCCTGGCCATCGCCGGTGACATCGGCGACCGGGGTAGTGAGGTCGAGATGCTAAACCTGAGAGGGACGCTGCACCGGGTCAGCGGGGACCCGGCGCAGGCAGAAGTGTGTCACCAGCAGGCCCTGGGACTGGCCCGCGCCATCGGCAGCCCCTGGGACGAGGCTCACGCCCTGGCCGGCCAGGGCCGCTGCGCACTAGCCGTCGGCCGCACCGCCGAGGCACAGGACAGGCTGCGGCAGGCGCTGGAAATCTTCCAGCGGATCGGCGCGGCCGAGTCCGCTGGCCTGTCCGCCGAACTCGACGCCCTCACCGAGGAAAAGCCGAGCAAGGACAAGCCGTCTGCGACAACGTGACCGAACCGGATAATCTGTGCGTCTAGAGCCGGTCCAGTGGCGGAAACCGCACTTCGCGCCACATAGGCAGGAGTTACGGGAGTCTCCGACCGCCGGCAGATTCCTGATTCTCTGTGATGGCAAGCGTTCCCGCCGGATCATGTGCGCAAGCCAGCTCTCTGATTGGTGGGGCCGCGCGCTGCTAATGCGCTGACTATCACGCCACGATCGCCAAGGGGCTCCGGGCCACCTCGACCAAGACCACGGCCACCAGGCGAGCAGCCCAGGCGAGGAGCCGCAGCCGGGACCTTACTGAGCCTTCTTATCGGCCACGTAGGTGCCCCGCTGCGGGACGGTGTAGACGAGGCCTTCGCTGCGGAGCAGCTCGACGGCCTTCCGGGCGGTGCCGCGAGATATGCCGTACCGCTGCTGCAGGTAGCTCTCGGAGGGCAGGGGAGAGCGCGGCGTTAGTTCCCCGCGTTCGATCTGACCGCGGATGATCGCGGCCAGCTGCTGGTAGACGGGGACCGGGTCGTGATGGTCGACCTCACCCTCTGTCACATCAGTCACGCTACGTAATAGCTGTACGTCCAGGACACTCGGGTTCGTCTCTAACGTTCATAGACGTACAGAACGTTTAGCTGTAAGGTCAGTGGCATGAGCGGCAGCGAGGCCTTGCGCACCGAGTTCGCGGTGGATCACGACGGCCCGCCGGTTCCTGGCCAGGTGGGCGCCCATCGGACCGGGGCCTCGGATCCCTTCGATCCCTCCGTCGCCCACCCGGCGCGGGTCTACAACGCCTGGCTCGGCGGCAAGGATCACTTCGAGTCCGACCGGGACGTCGCGGCGCAGGTGATCAGCAAGCGCCCCCAGGTGGTGGGCGCAGCCCTGGCCAACCGCGAGTTCCTCGGGCGCGCGGTCCGGTACCTGTCCAGGTGTCATGGCATTCACCAGTTCATCGACATCGGCACCGGCCTGCCCGCGCCCGGCAACACCCACGAGGTAGCCCAGCAAGCCGATGCATGGTCCCGGGTGATGTATGTCGACAACGATCCGGTCGTCATGTCGCACGCCCGCGCCTTGCTGACGAGCACCGACGAGGGATCCTGCGACTACCTCGAGGCCGACCTGCGCGATACCGGCTGCATCCTCCGCGAAGCGGCCAGGACCCTGGACTTCGGCCTCCCCGTTGCCGTCTTGCTCCTGGCGGTGCTGCACTTCATTCCCGACGCAGATGACCCGGCTGGGATCGTCGCCAGGCTGATCGAGCCGCTGGCACCCGGCAGCTGTGTCGTCATCTCGCACCTGACCAGCGACCTCGCGCCCGACGCGGTAGCCGGGGGAGTCGCGGCCTACAACGCGCTGGTGCCGACGCCGGTAGTCCCGCGCAGCCACGCCGAGGTGACCGGGCTGTTTGGCGGCTTACCGCTCATCGCGCCCGGCGTTGTCCCGGTCGGCGAATGGCGGCCAGCGAAGGCGGCTCAGCCGGTCACCGACGTCTACGCGGGCATCGCCCGCAAGCCGCTGAGGTGGCAGTGGTGACAGCGGTCCGGCTCATCGCGGCCGCGGCGCGAGCAGGGATGAAATGCCTGACCTGAGCCGGCATCCAGCCGCCGGTGACGACGCGCAACGCTGGCGAGAAGCAGCACAGCTGCGTGACGAGCACCCCGGGTGGGTCGTCATCTGGCTCGCCCGAACGCAGCAGTACCGTGCATACCAGATCTCCGGGCGAAGGCGCACTGGCGCGCTGACCGCCGCTACCGCCGCAGGCCTCGCAACCCAGATCGGCCAGGTCCCGTCGACCCGTCGATGACGCTGGTTGCCGGGAGCGTCAGCAGATTGTCGGAGATCTGGACCGACGCTGTCCGACAACGCTGACGGTGAGCTTGCATGAGGTCAAGGCGGATGCCCCGGCACGGGCCAACTGGCCCTGAGGCCGCGGCACCTCGAGCGAGAGAGGATAGGGACCTGCGCTGCTCACCTTGGCCGTTTACGGCTTCCCGTGTCCCAGTATCGGCGGTCGGCTGGTCAGGAGAAGGAATGCCGGGCGCTGTGCCCGCAGGCCTCGCGGAGCGATCCCGTTATGCGGACCGAGACGATCACCCAGTGCTGACCGTTGCCCTGCGCGCCGGGCCCGCGGCAAGGGGGTCGGGCGGTGGTAGCTGCCGACACAACGGCTTCCGGGATCCGCGGCTCGTTCGACGGGCTGGTGCCCACGGAGGTCATCGACGCCTATGACCGCCTCCTGGCCGCAGACGGGTGCGCAAAAGATCAGGCTGAGGCCTTCGTCGGCGGCGCGGCGCTGGTGCACGCGCTTACCGACCGGGGCATGGCGCACCTCCAGCCGCATAGCCCGTCCGATCCGGCGTGGCTACGTCCCGCGCCGCCAGATCTGGCGCTGCAGGGAGTGCTCGCCGGTCACCAGAACAGGCTCGCCCACGACCAGGAACTCCTGCTCGACGGCAGCCGGCGCCTGGCCGACGCTCAGGCCCGGTTCGGCATCGGCATGAACGGCCGCTTCCCCGATCACCTCGTGTCGGTCGTCACCGACCGGGCCGAGATCGGCGAACTGTCGGCCGCGCTGGCCAACACCGCGCGCCAGGACTGGATGACACTGGAGAACCTGCACACCGAGATGCCGCTCACCGAGGACTTCGCCCAGCCGCCCCTGCCTGCCTCCGGCGGCCAGGTGCGGTGCCGGTCCATCTACGAGGCCTCGGCGATGGACGACCCGTCCGCAAGGCGCATCATCCAGGCATGCGCGGAAGCCGGGGAGCACGCCCGGCTGCTGCCGAAGGTGGCGATGAAGATGAAACTGGCCGACCGGACCACCGCCATGCTCCCGCTGACCCCGACCGGGACCGCTGGCGCGCTGCTGGTCCGCGCCCCGGTGATCATCGCCGCGCTGCGGGAGTACTTCGAGATGCTGTGGGAACGTGCGACACCGCTGGCGCCCGAACGCTCCGCCCCGGTCACCGACCGGCCGACCCCGGCGCAGCTGACCGTGCTGAGGCTGATGGCCGAGGGACTGCACGACGATGCGATCGCCCGCCGAGCCGGGATCAGCACGACCACGGTCCGGCGGCACATCACGGCCATCATGAACCGGCTGGACGTGACCAGCAGGTTCGCGGCAGGCGCGGCGGCGCACCGCCGGAGATGGGTGGGATAGCCCTGGTCAGGCGCTGCTGTCCTCGGGGTCGGGCGCCCAGGGAAGCCGGTGAGCGGGCACGGGGTGCTCGCGGATGCCGCGGCGCTGCTGAACGAACAGGCCGAGCCACAGCAGCCCGCCTACCACGATGATGGCGGCGACGGCGAGATAGGCACCGAGGTAGTGCTGGCTGAACATGGACCACGCCTTGTTCACCTGCGGGGTGCTGGTGCTCAGGAACGCGAATATCAGTCCGATCGGGATTGCCACCGCGGACACGAACCCCACGGCCACCGCGTACCGCACCCGCCGGTTCTCGTCGGCGCGGCGTTCGATGCTCTCGATCGCGGTCAGTTCCGCGCGGATCGCGGCGCTGAGCCGCTGCAGCATCCTGCCCGCGGTGACGGCCTTGGTGGCCAGGCTCATCGACTCATACAGGGCGTTGTGGAAGCTTTCCGCGCGCAGCGAGGGGACCAGCAGGCCCATGTCGGCGGTGGCTTCCACGCTGTAGGACAGCTCCAGTTCCAGGTCGCCGAGCTGG
>Ga0335078_10003175_pt1 | contig 24514 bp, 11 predicted proteins | sample Lox_Sample_32_FD_206711 | JGI IMG/M metagenome (GOLD analysis project Ga0335078, IMG submission 206711) | Soil microbial communities from Loxahatchee National Wildlife Refuge, Florida, United States - Lox_Sample_3.2 | ecosystem: Environmental > Terrestrial > Soil > Wetlands | place: USA... | reverse complement strand
TCGCTAACGGACTCCAATCGGCGAAGTGCGGCTGCCGCAGTGGAATGCTCCTGAACGGATGCGGACGCGTCGTAGATGAAGACGACGATCTCCTTGTAGGCGGTCGTGCCGGACAGGTAGGCGACGGAGTCCACCATCACCTGCTGCTCGATCTCCTTGAAGTCGCTGCTCTTGCGGACGTACTTGACCTCGATGAGCACCCCGAGGCTGGGGATGCCGAAGTCGGCCCTGTAGCTGGCATGGCCCATCTTGGCAAGGGTCTCCTCGTCCACGAGGTCGTCGAAGACAGGGCGGAGCATTAGCCAGAGGATGTCCTGGACCTCGCGTTCGGAAGATATTTCCCACCTGATCGGATGCTGCAGCTTGCTGTCGTCCCAGCGCCAACGGTGCATCGCAGGCTCGAATCTCGTAAGGATCGTGACGAGGTGGGACTGGCTGAGGACCGCCTGGCTGATGCTCGCGTCAAGGATCGTGGTGACCGCCTGGTAAGTCAGTGCCGCTCGCGGGACGGACAGCTGGCCTGGATTGGTGCGCAGGGCCTCACTGACGACGCGCTGCTGGAGTTCGTGGCGTTCATCGGCGTCGGGCGGACGGGCGGTTCCGGCCAGCGACATCCAGTAGCGCAAGGCAAGGACGGTCACGTCATCACCTTGCCGGATCTCGACGGACGCCATCCGGCCGGTGAGCAGGGCGCGTACATGCTCATAGAGGAGAGCCTGGAACCTGCCTGACGGCTGGAGTCGCTCGTCCCCGAGGGTTTCGGCAAGCCAGTCGCTGAACCTGGGAAGGTCGGCGGCCATAGCGTGAGCTGCCAGGCCAATGCCGACGACTTGCGCGGGGTTGCGGACGAAGGTGAGACGGTCAGCGAACGGGTTGCGGGCCATCAGGCGCTGAAGACCGGTGGCGAGCATGCTCCGGGCTGTCGCCTGTACGCCAGGAGGTGCGTCCCCTAGCTCGTAGCCGATCGTGGCGATGACGGGTGCCTGGCCGAGCCGGTCGCGGTTCTCCTCTAGCCATTTTGCGGACAGTCCGCTCCCGTCTTGGGCTAGTCCAGGCACGCTGGTGCCGCCGAGAAAGTAGCCGGCCAGCAGGGCGTCGAGGCCGCCCGGCGCGCTGGCCGTCGCGATCCGGTCTGCTGTTGCCGCCAGCCAGGAGCCTGCATAGGCCATGGCCAGACCGCCATCGTCAGGGGACGCGGTCACAAGAACCACCTGCTGTCGCGGAGCTTAGGAGACGATGTCAGCGTTCCAGTTCCTGACGTGCCGCAGGTGACCGAGCAGGTCGGCGATGAGCTCGGAGTACAGGATCGTAACCGGCGTCCTCGACGGGTACGGCCGTCGCCACGACATGTACGTGAACCGGAAGACCTGCCCGGCCAGGTACTCCAGGTCGCTAAAGGTCGACTCACGGTGCAGCTTCAGCAGCAGGGGCCTGGGCACGCCCTGCAGCGGGAGCTTCATATCGTGTGGGCCGGTCACAGACACCAGCATCTCGCTGCGGCTGACCCGCACGGCGTGGCCACGCCCGGGGACACCCCGGCCGCGTCCCCGGTAGCCCTCGCTGTTCTGGTCGAAGAGCGCCCAGTCATGCTCGTCGCTCAAGTAGAGGAACGCGAACTCCACCTTCGCGAACTCGCCGGCAAGCTTCGTGACGAGGCGCTTCACCGCCTGGGCCTCGGTGTCCTTCAGTGGCTTGAAGACGTGGAAGATGAGCCGGAGGGCGTCCTCCGGCTGCCAGCCGTTGCGCTCCCTGACGTGCCCGATGCACGACTCCAGCGACCGAAGCAGCTCACGCGGGTAGTCGGCGTAGTCAACCTCCCTGGACTTGTTGGACAGCAGGTAGTTGCCATCCGCGCTGAACACGGTGGTGATCCCGACCACCCGCTCCGGTGCGGTGAGCCGCGTCTGCTTGACGTGGGCGCTGCCGATGCCGATGACCAGCTCCTGCGTCATCGCGCGCGGGGCGGCGATAACGTATGGTGTCCCGCCGAGCTTGGCGTAGCAGGCGAGCGCGATGCTGTCCAACGGGTATGCGAGATCACCCCTGCGGATTGTCTCGATCTGGACATCCTGGACGGGGACGCCTTGGCCCATGAAGGTCGACTTGCAGACCAGGTACGGGCTGTCGTCCCCGCCGAGTGACTCTTGCTCCTCACTGGTGATAACGAATGCCAGGTCCGGCTTCCTCGGTCTTTCCAGCGCCGCGAGGCAGGCGCTCTTGTACGCGGCCACGTCACTAGTCGCGGAGTCGAACGGCTCGAACGTCACGTCACAGGCACTCAGGTGATACTTCCGGACGAACCCCGTGGCGAAGACGTCCGTGCGCGGGACGCCGTTTAGGAGGTCACGCATGAACGTCTCAACGGTCCCCTTGAACGCTGCTGGGGTCACCACCGTGATCGACGGGCGCTTGGGGGTGAAGACCTCGGAGTCGAACGGCCCGTATTCAGCCAGGCCCCGTGTTGCGTTCCGGTTGGTCTTATCGCCGCCAGGGTCGAACACGAACGTTGGCTGGGCAAGCCGACGGCTCCTCACCGCGGCATGACCCGGTCCGCCCGTTCCCGCGGGGACATCCACCGTCGCCGCCAGGCCGACTGCCAGTTCAAGCCGATTGCGGCCGAACCATCCGGCGAGCTCCCGGGTCTTCGCGAGGCGTCCTTCCGCGCCAACCACGTCGAACGCGGCCTTCTCCAGGCGGTTCAGGACGCTGTCGGCAGCCGGACCGACGAGGGCATGGATGACATCGTGCACCACTTCCTTTCGGCCCTCTAGCCAGGCATCCGCAGCAGGCACCTGTCGGTCCCGTGGCGCGTCCCTAAGCAGCAGCTGGCCTTCCGTGACGGCCTCCACGGCGCCCGCAGCGCGGCGGGCGGCTACCGGATCGAGGAGCGGATCGAGGTCATCGGAGGCGACGAGCACGTAACGTCCCACGACAGGAACCCCGCGGCACAGCAGCTCGGTCACGGGAAGGCTGATCTCATAGCGTGTCTTGATGCCGAGGACGATGCCCGGTCCCTCGGACGGGCCAGTGGCGCGTGAGTCCAGGCGGTACTGGGGATACGCGTGAATCCCGGCCAGCTCGATTCCGAGATCCTGCGCAGCCTCCTGCATGAGATCACGAGCCCGATTCACGAACGTCGGCGGCGTGAGCCTGCGCAGCTTGTACCGGGGAGCCAACACGCTGCGGACCAGCGCTGCCTCTACTAGGCGGGCGGCGACCCGGCGATGCTCCCGGATCTCCAGCTCGGTCGCTTCGCCTACCGCAGGCGCATCCGCCGAGATCGGCACGCAGGCGACTTTGTCGCCGGTGCGGATGACGACGTGCGTCCCAGCCAGCTCTGCCCTCAAGGCGGCGAGCTGCTCGGGGGACTCGTAGCGGACCAAGCCCGCCGGGAACTTGTCCGCCGTGTACGTGACGGGGAGGAAGTTGACGGCCAGCAGGGGCGGTCCGCTGCTGTGTCGCGGCGCTGCTGGCCGGGGCTGCTGCCATGTGCTCATTACGGGTTTCCTCTGCGTGCGCCCTATGCGGGCGGGGAGGTGGGAGAGAGCATCCACAGCAAGAGAACCACTCGATGAAAGCATTGTCAAACGCCATGCGATCGATGGTAGAGTTTTCACTCGCAGGACCATCCCGTCCGTGATGGTTTTGCCGGAGGAGGAACATGCCTGAGCTGGCAAGCCTGACCGCCGCGGACATCGCCCGCCTCGCGGGCGTCACCCGCGCGACCGTCAGCAACTGGCGCCGCCGTCACGCCGACTTCCCTGAGCCGACCGGGGGAACGGACGCCAGCCCCGCTTATGACCGGGCGGAGGTCGAGGCCTGGCTGGCCGCGCGAGGGGCGCTGCCAGAGCTTCCTCCCGGCGAGCGGCTCTGGCGCGCCGTCCTTGACGAAGCGGTCGGAGCTGAGCTTGGCGAGGTCGTCACCTCGGCGGCGCTTGCCCTGTCCGGGCAGGCGAAGGGAACTCGCCCAGCTGTCGCCTCGGCAGCGGCTGATGCGGCAGCGGCGAGTGGCCGTGAAGAAACCCTGGCCCTGCTCATCGAGAGGTACGCCGAGGCAGCCGGGGTGTCCGTCACCCCAGCCCCGGTCGCCCGGCTCATGGCCGCTCTAGCCGATCCGGGCGAGGGTGTTGTCCTAGACCCCGCCAGCGGTACCGGCGAGATCTTGGCCGCCGTGCTGGACCGCGGCGCAGCCCGGGCCTGCGCGCAGGAACTCGATGTCGCCATGGCCCGCTTGGCGGAGATCCGGCTCCGGTCGGGACGGTGGCGGGCTAAAGCGGACGTGCGCGACGGCGACTCTCTGCGTGCTGACGCCTATCGCGGGCTGGAGGCCGACGCGGTGCTATGCCACCCGCCGTTCGCCAGCCGTGACTGGCCCCAGGAGGAACTGGCCGCGGACCCGCGCTGGGACTACGGCATTCCGCCCAAGGCCGAGCCTGAGCTGGCCTGGGTCCAGCACGCGCTTGCCCATCTGCGGCCCGGCGGGCGGGCCGTGCTGCTGCTGCCGCCCGCCGTGGCCTCCAGGCCCTCCGGCCGGCGGATCAGGACAGAACTGCTGCGCCGCGGCGCACTCCGGGCGGTGGCCTCCCTTCCGGCGGGGGCCGCGCGGCCTAGCCACATCCCGTTGCAGGTGTGGGTCCTGGAACGCCCTGCGAGCACGGGACCGTCAGACCCCCTCATCCTCCTCGCCGACCTGGCCGAGCTACTCCCCGCCGCGGGCAAGGGCGCACGGGCGCAGACCGGGTGGCAGCAGGTGCAGGACATCATCCTGGAAGCCTGGCGCTCGTTCAGCGGTGGCGCCGCGGAGGCCGCGTCCAGCGAGGCTGGGGAGGACTGCACTGGTACCTGGCGGATCATGCGAGTCATTGACCTGCTAGACGAGGCAGTGGACCTGTCGCCGACCCGGCATGTCGGAGCAGGAGGTTCAAGGAAGTCGCCGTCGCAGACTTCCGAGACCGTCAAGCTGCTCCGCACTCGGATGCGCACGGCGCTTGCTGCGCTTGAGGAGCGTGTGCCCGGCGTCGGCTGGCTGCCCCGCGAGGACGCAGCCAACTGGCGGACGGCGACCATAGCGGAACTGGCGCGCAGCGGCCTCGTCCTGCTTCACCGGGCGCAAGGCCCGGCCGCCCCGAATGCGGGCTTGCCTGCGGGTCCGCACCCGGCAGACGTGTGCCCGGTCCTGACCCTTGGTGACGTCAAGGCAGGATCTGCACCGTCAGGGGCAGTTCCCCAGGATGCCGTGCAGGAAGGATGGGTGAAGATCTCTGCGGGGGACGTGGTCATCCCGGCGGGCCTGGACGAGCTGACCAGGGCGCTTGTGGCCACCGGGGAGCACGACGGGGCCATCCTGGGGGAAGGCCTTCACCTGATCCGCCCCGACCTGGCCCGGATGGACCCATGGTTCCTGGGGGGCGTGCTGTCTGCCCGGCACAATGCTCGGCAGGCCAGCTACGGGACGACCAGCATCAGGATCGATGCCCGTCGCCTGGCGGTGCCGCGCCTGCCGGTCTCCGAACAGCGCCTGTACGGAGAAGCGTTCCGCGACGTCAGTGGCTTCGGCACGGCCATCCGAGACCTCGCCCGCGTCAGCGACGAGCTAGCCGAACTGCTTGGCACGAGCCTTGCCAACGGCACGCTCATGCCAACAAAACGGGACTAGACACCGACAATTCGCAAAGCACTCACTAAACTACGCTGAGCTAGCGTCGCCGGGGAAGGCGAGAAATGGGCGGGCAATGGACAGCTCGGAAGTAATTGCGGGCCGGTTCGAGCTCCTCGGAGTGGTCGGGCGCGGGGCCATGGGCGAGGTGCGCAAGGCGCGGGACCTGGACAACGGCGACACCGTCGCCGTGAAGAGGCTGCTGCACCGGAGGGACGGGACCCCCGTATCGCTGACGGAGGCCGATGCGAATGCCGCGCGGTTCATGCGCGAGGTCCGGATCATGGCGCGCTTGTCCAGTCCTAACCTGCCCCGGACGATCGCCGGCGGCCTGGACGGGGACCAGCCTTACCTGGCGATGGAGTACATCGACGGAGCGCCGCTGTCGTCGCTGCTCGCCGAGGCGGACGCGGACCGGCTGCCGGTGGCCTGGGCTGCGGCGATCGCCGCTCAGATCGCGACCGGGCTCGATGCGGCGCACCGGGCGGGCGTGGTCCACCGGGACCTCAAGCCGTCCAACGTGATGCTCGCGTCAGGCGGGCTGGCGAAGGTGCTCGACTTCGGCGTGGGCCTAATCCTCGATGACGTGGACGGCGGGCGGCTCACGAACTCCAACGAGACGGTCGGCACGGCCAGGTACATGGCACCCGAGCAGGCAACGCAGCGCAATGTCACCGCGGCTGTCGACCTGTACGCCCTGGGGTGCGTGCTGTACGAGATGCTCATCGGCGCGCCCCCCTTCGATGGTGATCTGCCGTACGAGGTGCTGAACAAGCACATCGGCCAGCAGCCGACCCCGGTCAGCATGCTGCGTGGAGAGGTGCCCGCCGGACTGGAGGCGGTGGTCGCGCGACTGCTGGAGAAGGACCCGGCGAACCGCCCTGGCACTGCCGCCGAGGTGGCCGAGTTGCTGTTGCCGTTCGCGCTGCAGGCAGGGCCTGGTGTCATCGGGGCACCCGGAGACCCGGTGCTGGCGCTTGGCGAGCAGGTGCGTCGTGACCGTGGCCGTGCCGTGGAAGACGCTGGTACCGGGACCGAGGCACCGCACCGGTCCGTGGCAGAACCGCAGGCAGTTACCACCGATGGCTTCGATATCTTCGCCGTCCACCAGCGGCTGATCGGCGAGTACCGCGACTACACCGAGGGCGCCGCAGTCATCCGTGACGACCGGATCGCGAAGTTCTTCGACGCTGACCTGGACGCCAAGTCCCAGTGGCCGGACCCGTGGCTGTCGCTCAACCCGTTCTTCGCCGACGGCGGCTCGGTCACCGACCTGGTCAGCGAGGGCCTGCTGCACCCGGAGTGCGCGAGCATCTTCCAGACCAGCAAGACGGAGACCTCGACTGACTGCGACGGGCGGCCGATCCGCTTCTACCGGCACCAGCGGGACGCCATCCTGGCCGCGCGCGGCGGCGACAGCTACGTGCTCACCACCGGCACAGGCTCAGGCAAGTCGCTGTCCTACATCGTCCCGATCGTCGACCGGGTGCTGCGCGCCCGCCAGGCAGGCGACCGGCAGGCCAGGGTCAGGGCGATTATCGTCTACCCGATGAACGCCCTGGCCAACAGCCAGCTGTGGGAGCTGGAGAAGTACCTGCGCAACGGGTACGGCGACGGCCGTGAGCCGGTCACGTTCGCCCGCTACACCGGCCAGGAGTCCCAGGCCGACCGGGACAGGATCCGCGCCAACCCGCCGGACATCCTCCTGACCAACTACGTGATGCTGGAGCTGATGCTCACCCGGCCCGACGACCGCAGGTCACTGATCAGGATGGCCCGCGGCCTGGAGTTCCTCGTCTTCGATGAGCTGCACACCTACCGGGGGCGGCAGGGCGCAGACGTGGCGCTGCTCATCCGGAGGGTCAAGGACGCCTGCGAGGCCGAGAACGTGCAGTGCGTCGGCACCTCGGCCACCATGGCGACCGAGGGGACGAGCCAGCGGCGGCGCAGGGCCGTCGCCGACGTCGCCTTCCAGGTCTTCGGCACCACCGTCGCCGAGGAGAACATCATCGGCGAGACCCTGGTCCGGGCGACCGCCGAGGACCCGGGCCCGGTCATGCTCGCGCGGATCGCCGCCCCCGCCGCGCCAGCCGGCTACGGCGACCTGGTCCGTGACCCCCTCGCCAGCTGGATCGAGACCGCGTTCGGCCTCGACCGCGACGACGAGGGGAAGCTCGCCCGCCGCGCGCCCACCACGGTCCAGCGGGCGGCGCGCGACCTGACGGCCCAGACGGGCGCGGATGAGGACCAGTGCGAGAAGGCGATCCAGCGCACCCTCCAGGCAGGCGCGCGGGCCAGGGACCCGAACAGCGGCCGACCGCTGTTCGCGTTCCGGCTGCACCAGTTCCTGTCCAAGGGCGACACCGTGTACGTGACGCTTGAAGACCAGAACACGCGGCACATCACCCGCGACTACCAGGTCGAGCAGCCCGGATCCGGCGGCAAGGTGCTGCTGCCGCTGGCGTTCTGCCGCGAGTGCGGCCAGGAGTACCTGGTCACCTGGCGGCTGGACCGCTCTGGCACGGTCACCTACCTGGCGCGGCGCGACGCCTCCGTCGCCGACGACGGAGGGGGCCGCGCCGCCTACTCCGACGGGTACCTGTACGTGTCCGCCGACCTCCCGTGGCCGCGCGACGTGGAGACGGTGGTCGCCGACCGGCGCGTCCCCGAGTCATGGCTGGAGGTCAGCGACCGCACCGGCCAGGACCAGGTCCGGCCGCCCTCCCGCGAGTACCTCCCGGTACCGGTGACCGTGGACGCGTTCGGCCATGAGGGGCCGGCAGAGGGCGGCATCGAGGCGGCGTTCATCCCGGGCGCGTTCCGGTTCTGCTTGCGCTGCGGCGTCTCCTACGAGCAGCAGCGCGGAAACGACTTCGCCAAGCTGGCCACCCTCGACCAGGAGGGCCGGTCGTCGGCCACGACGCTGATCTCCATGTCGATCGTCCGCTCGCTGCGCGCCATCCCCGAAGGCGCGCTCGACGCCAACGCGCGCAAGCTCCTCACCTTCGTCGACAACCGGCAGGACGCGGCGCTGCAGGCCGGGCACTTCAACGACTTCACCGAGGTCACCATGGTGCGCGGGGCGCTGTACCGGGCTGCCGTCAAGGCGGTGGAAGACGGCGAGGAAGGATTGTTCTACGACGACGTCCCGGTGAAGGTCACCCGCGCGCTCGGCCTCGCCCCCGGGGATTACGCCACGCACCCTGGGGAGGACCCGGCGCTGCGCAGGCGCACCGAGGCCGCGCTGCGTGACGTGATCAACCTGCGGGTGTTCCTCGACCTGGAGCGGGGCTGGCGGGTCACGATGCCGAACCTGGAGCAGGTCGGCCTGATCGAGGTCGGCTACCTGGGGCTGGACGGCGTGGCGGCCAGGGACGAGCTGTGGCGGGACTGCTTCCCCGCGCTCCGGGACGCCGCGCCGGAGGTCCGCGAGCGGGTCTGCCGGGTGCTGCTGGATGAGATGCGCAGGTCCCTGGCGGTCGACGCGGAGTGCTTTGACTCCGACGAGTTCGACCGCATGAAGCGGCGCAGCCAGGAGGCGCTGCGCCCGGAATGGGCCGTCGCCGACGGCGACCAGCGGGACGCCTCGATCGTCTACCCCGGTGCAGGCCGCCCAGGCACCGCCCGTGAGCTGGTGTTCATGTCCGGCCGGGGCAAGTTCGGCCGGTACCTCAAGCGGGCCGGACGGTTCCCCGGCTACCTGCGGGTGATCAGCAGCGACGACGCGCAGCAGATCATCAGCGACCTGCTGCGGGTGCTGTCCGGCGACGGCGCAGGCCTGCTCACCGAGGCCCAGCACCTGCGGCGGCGCGGTGCCCGCGGCTACCGGATCCGCGCGGCCACGCTCGTGTGGCGGCCCGGCGACGGCATCCGCGGCGGCGATGACCCGCTCGCCCGCACCTTCAGCGGCGCGGCTGCCCCCCGGGTCAACCCTTACTTCGTCCGCCTGTACCGGGACGTGGCGCAGGCGCTGTCCGGCCTGGTCGCCCGTGAGCACACCGCCCAGGTCCACCCCGACCTGCGCCGCCAGCGCGAGGACGAGTTCCGTGACGGCGAGCTGAAGCTGCTGTACTGCTCGCCGACGATGGAGCTCGGCGTAGACATCGCCGGCCTTAACGCCGTCGCCATGCGGAACGTCCCGCCGACCCCCGCCAACTACGCGCAGCGCTCCGGCCGCGCCGGCCGGTCCGGGCAGCCCGCCCTCGTCACCACCTACTGCGCCACCGGCAACAGCCACGACCAGTACTACTTCCGCAACTCCGGCAAGATGGTCTCCGGCGTCGTCACCCCGCCGCGCCTTGACCTGCTCAACGAGGACCTTCTCCGCTCCCACGTCCACGCGATCTGGCTTGCCGAGACCGGCGTCCGCCTGGGACGGGCGATCCCCGAGTCCATTGACATGGACGGCACCGAGCCGGAAGGCAGGCGGCGGCCCGACCCGCGCCTCGCTCTCATCGACGAGGTAGCCCGCGACGTCCGCGACAACACCGCGATCGACCGTGCCGTCACCCGGGCGACCGCCGTGCTGGAAGAGCTCACCGACGGCCTCGCCACCCGGACCTCCTGGTGGGACCCGGGCTGGGTCGAGCGCGTGGTGCGGGCCGCCCCCGTGACGTTCGACCGGGCCTTCGACCGGTGGCGCGACCTGTTCCGCAGCGCGCTCGTCGACCAGTGGGAGCAGAACCGCCGCCGCCTCGACTACTCGCTGTCCCAGCGGGACCGCGACATCGCCGGTCGCCGCCGCCACGAGGCCGAGACCCAGCTGCGCCTGCTGCGCAACGAGGACAGCGACGACCGCAACCTCACCGCCGACTTCAACCCCTACCGCTACCTCGCCTCGGAGGGGTTCCTGCCCGGCTACTCGTTCCCTCGCCTGCCGATCGCCGCCTACATCCCGCCCGACCGGCGGCTGCGCGCCGACGCCGACTTCGTGCAGCGCGCCCGGTTCCTGGCGATCAGGGAGTTCGGCCCGCGCGCGCTGATCTACCACGAGGGCAACCGGTACGAGGTCAACCGCGTCCAGCTCCCCCCGGACGCGACCGGCGAGCTCGTCACCCACCAGGCACACCGCTGTCCCGGCTGCGGCTACTACTACGACGTCGCCCCCGGCAACGACCGCTGCGACTCGTGCCAGACCGCGCTCACCCAGTCGATCTCCGGCCTGTTCCCGCTGCACACCGTCTTCACCAGACCGCTGCAGCGGATCACCTCCGACGAGGAGGAACGCCGCCGCGCCGGCTTCCGGATCGTCACGTCCTACCGCTTCCAGGACCACGGCGACCGGCCGGGCCGCCTCGACGCGAACGTCAATGACGCGGCCGGGACGCGGGTCGCGCGGCTGGCCTACGGCGACTCCGCGGAAGTACACCGGATCAACCTTGGCCCGGCCCGCCGCCCTGAAGGGGAGGCCGACGGCTTCTGGCTGGATCCAGTCACCGGCGCCTGGCTGAGCGCCCGGCAGGCCGCCCAGCAAGACGGCCAGCAGGGCAATGACAGCGGCGACGGCGACGACACGTCGGCCCGGCAGCGCAGGCGGGTCATCCCGTATGTGCGCGATCGCCGCAACGTCCTTGTCTTCCAGCTCGCCGATCCCGTGGTGATCGATACCGCGCTGTCCGTCATGTATGCGCTTGAGCGGGGCATCGAGGCGGCCTTCCAGCTGGAGGACTCCGAGTTTGACGGCGAGCTGCTGCCGCCTGACGAGGGGCCGCGCGACCGCATCCTGTTCACCGAGTCCGCCGAGGGCGGCGCGGGCGTGCTCCGTCGTATGCAGGCCGAGCCAGACGCGCTCGGGAGAGCAGCCAGGGAAGCGCTGCGCATCGCCCACTTCGACCCGGACACCGGCGACGACCTCGGCGGTGTCACAGACGATGAGGGCCACGTCACCCAGCCGTGCGGCAAGGGCTGCTACAACTGCCTGCTCAGTTACGGCAACCAGTCGTTCCACGAGCAGCTCGACCGGCACCGCGCGCGCGACCTGCTGCTCGCCATCGCCGACGGCGCCACGCTCACCACGGGCCGAGGCGAGTCCCGTACCGAGCAGACCATCCGGCTGCTCGCCCAGGCGGACTCCACCCTTGAGGAGGAGTTCGTGCAGTGGCTCAAGGACCACGGTCACCGGCTTCCCGACGCCGCGCAGGTGACGGTCCGGGAGGCGTACGCTAGGCCGGACTTCACCTACCGGCTGCCCGGCGGCCCGGTAGCGGTCTTCGTCGACGGCCCGGTCCACGACGGCGCGGCCGCCGCCGAACGCGACGCCACCGCCACCGAACGGCTCGAAGACCTCGGCTGGTACGTAATCAGGCTCCGCTACGACGACGACTTGCGGGCGATCGTCGACGCGAACTGGTCGGTCTTCGGCGAAGGCAGGTAGCGAAGGGATCGCGCGAGCTGAGGCAGTGGGCAAGGCGCGCGTTGACAGGTGGGATAGCGGAAGATACCGAACGGAAGGTGGATTCACCCGTGACCGAGACTGCGCACGCGGTTGCCACGCAACGGTTTGCGCCCGGGTCGCTCGTCGCCGCGCGAGGCCGGGAGTGGGTCGTGCTCCCGGACAGCGAGCCGGACATGCTAGTCCTTCGCCCGCTCGGCGGTGCCGACGATGATGTCGCCGCAGTCTTCCCCGACCTGGAACCAGTTGCCCAGGCTTCCTTCCCGCCGCCAGACCCCGGCGACCTCGGTGACGCCCTGGCCGCCGGCCTGCTCCGCACCGCGTTGCGCATCGGCTTCCGCAGCAGCGCAGGCCCTTTCCGGTCCCTGGCCTCCATCGCCGTGGAACCCCGCCCCTACCAGCTCGTGCCACTGCTGATGGCGATGCGCCAGGACACTGTCCGGATGGCGATCTGCGACGACGTCGGTATCGGCAAGACCATCGAGTCCGGGCTCATCGCCGCCGAGCTGCGCGCCCAGGGGGAGGCAAAGGGACTCGCCGTGCTCTGCTCGCCTGCCCTCGCCGAGCAATGGCAGGGCGAGCTCCGGACCAAGTTCGGCATCAACGCCGAGCTCATCCTGGCCTCCACCGCCCCGCGCCTGGAGCGCGCCCTGGCCTACGGCGAGTCGCTGTTCAGCAGGCACCAGACCGTGGTCATCTCCACCGACTTCATCAAGTCCCCCCGGCACCGCGACGACTTCATCGACCACTGCCCCGACCTGGTCATCGTCGACGAGGCGCACACCTGCGTCCCCGCCGACGCAGGCGCCTCCGCAAAGTCGGCGCAGCTCCGTTACGAGCTGCTCACCAGGCTCGCCCGGAACGAGCGCCGGCACCTCCTGCTCGTCACCGCCACCCCGCACTCCGGTAAGGACGAGTCGTTCCGCGCCCTGATCGGCCTTCTCAACCCGCAACTGGCCGCCGCTGACCTCACCTCCGACGCAGGCCGCACCCGGCTCGCCCGGCACTACGTGCAGCGCCGCCGCCTCGACATCCGCCGCCAGTACCCCGACGAGGCCGGCGCGTTCCCCGGCGACCGGATCTTCGGCGACGCCCCCTACACGCTCTCACCCGGATACCGCGCGCTGCTCGACGACGCGATTGCGTACGCCAGCGAGCGGGTCACGGCAGCCGGCACGGTAGGCCGCCGCGAGCAGCGAGTCGCCTGGTGGTCGGCGATCGCGCTGCTCCGCTCCCTGGTCTCCTCCCCGCGTGCCGCGGCGCAGACCCTGCTCACCCGATCCCAGGCCGCAGCCGCCGCCACGGCCGACGAGGCGGACATCCTCGGCCGCCCGGTCACCGCCGACATGGCCGACGACAGCTTCGACGGCATCGACGCATCGCCAGGCGCGGACGACGGCGGCACCGCCGCGGCACCCCGTGACGCCCGCCTGGCCGAACTCGCCGGACGCGCCGCCGCCCTGGAAGGCCCTGAGCACGACAAGAAGCTCGCCCTGCTCATCAAGACCGTCAAGCAGCTCCTCGCCGACGGCTACCATCCGATCGTCTTCTGCCGCTACATCCCCACCAGCGAGTACCTCGCCGAGCAGCTGGACGGCAAGCTCGGCAGGAAGACCATCGTCACCAGCGTCAACGGCACGCTCTCCCCGGCCCAGCGGCTCGACCGCATCGACCGGCTCGCCGAGGCAGCCGAGCAGGAAGACGGCGCCCGCCGCGTCCTGGTTGCCACCGACTGCCTGTCGGAGGGCGTGAACCTCCAGCATCACTTCAACGCCGTCATCCACTACGACCTCGCCTGGAACCCAACCCGGCACGAGCAGCGCGAAGGGCGCGTCGACCGCTTCGGCCAGCGATCAGAAGACGTCCGGGTCGTCACCATCTACGGCGGCGACAACGGAATCGACGGCAAAGTCCTCGAAGTGCTCATCCGCAAGCATCGCGAGATCCGCAAGCTCACCGGCATCTCCGTGCCCATCCCCGACGAGACCTCCAGCCAGGTCACCGACGCGATCATGGAATGGCTGCTCATGCGCGGCCAGGCCAGCACCGACCAGCAGGCGCTCTTCGAGCTCGACGAGGTCATCGGCAAGACAGGCGGGGAACTCGACGTCCAGTGGCGATCCATGGCCGACCGCGAGGACCGCTCCCGCTCCCGGTTCGCCCAGGGAACCATCCACCCCTACGAAGTCGCCGCCGAGGCCGCCGCGATCCGCGCCGCCCTAGGCCCTGACGACGAGGTCCGCGCGTTCGCGAAGAGCGCGCTGAAGGCCCTGAACGCCGACCTCGCCACCGCGCCAGACGGCGACGGGTTCACCGTCACCACCAGCACCCTCCCTCCCGGGCTGTGGGATGCGATCGGCGCGCTAATCGGCGAGCGCCGCCGCCTGCCCTTCTCGGTCACCCCCGCCGTGCCGCGCGGCGAGGCATCCCTCACCCGCACCGACCCCGCCGTCGGCGCGATCGCCGGCTACATCCTGGCGAACGCCCTCGACCGCCACGCCCCGGCCGCCCTCAAGCCAGCCCGCCGCTGCGGCGTCATCCGCACCACCGCCGTCTCCACCCGGACCACGCTGCTGCTCGTCCGCTACCGCTACCAGCTCACCCTCCCCGGTCGCTACGGCAACGCAGCGCTGATCGCCGAGGACGCCCGCGTGCTCGGCTTCGAGGGCGCGCCCGCTAGCGCCCGCTGGCTCCCGGACGACGCGGCGACCGCGCTGCTCGCCGCCGTCCCCGATCAGAGCACCATCCCCGAGTTCGCCCGCAACGCCATCACCACCATCCTCGGCGGTCTCGACGCCGTCCGGCCCGAGGTCAACCACCGCGCCCAGGAGTTCGCCGCCGAGCTCCGCGACGCGCACCGCCGCGTCCGCCGCACCGCCGACCAGGCAGTCCGCGGCCTGACCGTGACCCCAGCAGGCGACGCCGACATCCTCGGCGTCTACGTCTACCTGCCCGCCACCCCCCAGATCCAGGGAGCTGGCCAGTAATGTCCGCCGTGACCACGACCCAGGTCACCGCGTCCATCCGCGTCGTCGGCGGCCTGCTCCCCGCCGACATGATCACCCGGATCATGACTGGCAAGGACGTCTCCGCCTCCACGCCTGCCGACTACCACGTCGTCGGCGTCCGTTCCGTCAAGGACGCCGCCGAACGCCACTGGGAGCCTCTTAAGGGTGCCTGGCGCATGCTGCGTGAGGCGATCGGCCAGGGCAGCGACCCGCGCGGTCTTGCCATCGAGAACTGGCTGCTCCCGCTCTTCGACGAGCACAGCTACGGCCGCCTGATCCGGCTGCACGCAGGAATCACCGCCGACGACGGCACCAAGGTCTTCCCGGTCAGCCATGCCTGGCAGCATTTGCCCATCCACCTCGTCGCGTGGGACCAGGACCTCGACGAGCGACCTGCTGGCGGCGGGCTGCCCCCGCAGTCGATGGTGCAGGAATGCCTGAACCGGACCGCAGGCCACCTGTGGGGGATCGTCTCTAATGGCTCCGTGCTCCGCCTCCTGCGGGACACCACATCCCTTACCGGGGCGGCCTACCTAGAGGTCGACCTCGCGGCGATGTTCGACGGGGAGCTGTTCGAGGACTTCGTCCTGCTCTACCGCCTCCTGCACGTCTCCCGCTTCGAGGTCGCCGACGGCGCTCCCGTCTCCTCCTGCCCGATGGAACGCTGGCGCGCCGAGGCGATCGTGACCGGGACCCGCTTCCTTGAGGACATTCGCGACGGGGTGAGGGACGCCATCGTCGCGCTCGGCACCGGCTTCCTCAAGCACCCGGCCAACGCCGCCTTCCGCGAGGACTTCGACAAGGACCAGGCCAAGCGCGCCCTGCTCCGCCTCGTGTACCGCCTGCTCTTCTGGTTCGTCGCCGAAGACCGCGACGCCCTGCATGTGCCAGGCACCGACGAGAAGACCCGGCACCGGTACGCGGCATACTTCTCCGCCCGCCGCCTCCGCGACGCCTCTCTGCGCGGGGTCGGCACCGCCCACGGTGACCAGTGGAAGGCAGTCCGCCTTGTCCTCGACAAGCTCGGCGACGAAGAAGGCCTGCAGCACCTCGGCCTGCCGGGACTCGGCGGCATCTACGACGACACCCCCACCGACGCGGTGCTCGCCGACCTTGAGCTGTCCAACGAGCAGCTCCTCACCGCCGTGAAGTCGCTATCCCGGGTCCGCGACAAGTCCACTAACCGCTGGCGGCGTATCGACTACCGCAACCTCGGCGCGGAAGAACTCGGCGCGATCTACGAATCCCTCCTTGAACTCGTCCCCGACCGGGACGGACCGTACACATTCGTCCTGCGTGACGCCGTCGGCAACGACCGCAAGTCGACGGGGTCGTACTACACACCGACATCTCTCATCGACTGTCTGCTTGACTCCACCTTGGATCCGGTGCTCGACGACGCCACCAAGCAAGCCGAGATCGCCGCGACCGCGGCGGGGCCGGATACGTCGGCGGCGATCGCCGAGGCACTATTGTCGGTGACGGTTTGCGACCCGGCCTGCGGATCCGGCCACTTCCTCGTCGCGGCCGCGAGGCGCATCGCCAAGCGCGTCGCCTCCGTCCGCGAGCACAACCCGGAACCGACCCTGGACGCGCTTCGCCATGCCCTGCGCGACGTCATCGCCCGCTGCGTCTACGGCGTCGACCTCAACCCGATGGCCGTGGAACTCGCAAAGGTCTCCCTCTGGCTAGAAGCCCTCGACCCAGGCAAGCCCCTATCCTTCCTGGACGCCCACATCAAGCACGGCAACGCGCTCATCGGGGCGACACCGAAGATGATTGAAGGCGGCATCCCCCCAGGCGCGTTCAAACCCGTCGAGGGGGATGACTCGAAGTTCGCGAAGTCCCTTGAGCGGGCAAACGCCGCGCAACCGGTATTGACCGCCGGGCAACGGCGAGTCGCCAGATTTTCGGCCCCACGGACCCTGCCCGGCTTGGAGCCGCAGTCGCACCAAGAGGAACTGTTCAGCGACGAGATCATCTTCTCCCAGTCCAACGCCACCCTTGCCGTCGGCTTGGCCAGAATCGCCCACCTGCCGGACGGCTCGCTGCGCGAGGTCCGCCGACAGGCCGCCGCCTACCAGGACTGGGAAGAGTCGGCCGAATACCAAGCCAAGCGCCTAGTCGCCGACGCCTGGTGCGCCGCCTTCGTCTGGATCAAGCGCGAGGACACGCCCCCCGCGATCGTCAACCGCGTCTTCACTGCTCTCAAGGAGAAGGGCCGCAGCGCGCTCCCGCCGCCCACTTCGACCGAGATCGAGCGGCTGCGAGAGGAGTACGGCTTCTTCCACTGGCACTTGGAGTTCCCAGGGATCTTTAGCGTCGAAAACGACAATCCAACCGCAGACATGGGCACGGGGTGGTCCAGCGGGTTCACTTGCGTCTTGGGTAACCCGCCGTGGGATAGGTTTGAATTTGAGGACAAGAAGTATTTCGCTTCGGTCGAGCCGACTATCGCCGGCCTATCAGGGAAGGCGCTGCACACCCAGGTTGCGGCATGGTTGGCAAACGATCACGAGGGAGCTGAGCGGTATCGAGCCAAGCGGCGCGAACTCAAGGCTACGTCCATCTTCGCGGGAAGCTCCGGGATTTTCCCGCTTTGCGCCAGAGGGCTGACTGCAGGTGGCGTAACCAAGCTCCAAGCAGACCAGCTCTTCGCCGAGCAATTCACCGCGATTACCGCACCGACAGGACGTGCCGGGTGCATCGTCCCGACCGCTATCGCAACTGGGGCGGCAGGGCAGTTCCTGTTCGGTGACTTCACCCGGCGCGGCGCAATCGCCTTGCTGTACGACTTCGAGAATCGTCGGCAGCTCTTTCCTGCCGTTGACTCGCGGCAGAAGTTCTGTCTGCTCGCTTTGACTGGTAAGGCGCTGCGCGAGCCAGTTTCCAAGTTCGCGTTCTTCCTTCTGGATACAGCCGAACTCGACGACGCCGATCGAGTGCTCATGCTTAGCCCTCAGGACCTAGCGCTCATGAGTCCGAATACCGGTGCTCCGCCCATTTTCCGGACACGACGCGACGCTGAACTGACCGCCGCCATCTACCGACGCATGCCAGTGCTGAGCGATGACACCAGGCATGACCCTAACCCGTGGGATATCTCCTTCAAGTACGTGTTCCGGAGCCAGAACGACGAAGACATCCTCCGTAGGCGCGAGGAGTTGGAACGCGAGGGCTGGCGACTGGAAGGCAGCATCTTCACCCGTGACGGCAAGCGCATGCTTCCGATGTACGAGGCCAAGATGGTCGACTTTTTCAACCACCGTGCTGCCGACGTTGTCAAGAGCGAGACAGCGGTCAACCGGCAGAACCAGCCACGCTATCTCAGCGTCGCAGAGATCCGAGATCCACATCGATTCGCGATGCCCATGCACTGGATCGAGGAGCACGGGCCAATCAAGATCAACAAAAATGGCAAGGAAAGGCTCTTTTCCGGGGTCTCCGAACGCTTGACTGACGAGGCCTGGGAACGTGAATGGTTGTGCGGTTGGTGCGATGTCACAGCATCGACCAATGAACGCACAGCAATCCCGGTCCTGATTCCTCGTACGGCGACGTTGAACACCTTTCCCGTCATGTTCCCGCGCGTGGAGCCTGCACTCGTCGCGGCCCTTGTCGCCACACAGAGTTCGCTAGTTTTCGACTACGTCAGCCGTCAAAAGATCGGCGGCACCCACATGACTCAGCTCGTCTGGAAACAGCTCCCCGTCCCCACGCCGACGGCCCTCGAACCCAACCTCCCCCTCATCGCCCCCCGCGTCCTTGAGCTTGTTTACACCGCCTATGACATGACCCCTCTTGCCCGCGACCTAGGTGACCAGGGCGAACCGTTCCGCTGGGACGAGGATCGCCGCGCCCAGCTCCGCGCCGAGCTCGACGCGTTCTTCTTCCGCGTATATGGCATCGACGACCGAGACGATGTGGACTACATCCTGGAAACCTTCCAAACCGAGACCGGCGGCCTGAAACACAATGAGATCAGAGACCACGGTGAGTACCGCACCAAGCGCCTGGTCCTAGCCGAGTACGACCGCATGGCCGTCGCCGATGCCGCAGGCGTTCCGTATGAGTCCCCACTCACGCTGCCGCCAGGTCAGGGTCCGCGTCACCCGGGTAGGGGAGGTGGGGGCGGTGGTTGAAGGAGCGATGAGGGCTGCAACTGCATGGCGTAGTACCTGACGCTACCGGTCAATCCGACGAACGAGAACCTGGATGGCTGCGCATTGGTTTCAGCGCGGAGGCGTTCATGGACGAGGCGTGTCCGACGCGGCATGCCACGTGTCAGTCGGCGGGGAGTCGGAGTCGTCCTCCGGCTTCCCGGCGTTGCTTATTCGCTCTAGCTCGCAGATGTCGTCATCTGAGATGGTTCCGCGGAGAGAGCTGACCAAGCCCCATTTTTCTGTCGCGCGGCCGTACCGGCCGGCCACGACGGAGACGCCGACGCCGAACCTGGTGGCGAGCCGGAGCAGGTCCTCGCGGGTGGCAGCCGCGGCGATGCGCGCGCCTGCTTCCTCCGGTAGGAGCGTGTTTTCGGCGAAGTCATGTGCCTCGCGTTCAGCGCCGTCGCTTTCCCGCTTTTCCAGTTCCAGGTCTAGGAATGTACTGCGGCGCGGGTGGAGCAGGACGTGCCCGATTTCGTGGAGCAGGTTGAACCAGAAGATGTCGGGCTTGCGTTGGCGCTCGGTCAGGGCGATGACGGGGCGTTCTGGGCCCTGCCACCAGGTGACGCCGCTGACGCGGGTGCTGGGGACTTCCCTGACGAAGGTGAGGATGACGCCGGCCTCGGCGAGTGCGCTGCGGGCGACGGCGAATCCGTGGGGAACGGTGTGGTTGGTCATCGCGGGGATCGTGCGGGCAACCTTGCGGAGCGCCGCGGGCCGGAGGGGCGGGACGGCCACGTGCTCGGCGCTCCGGTCCACCAGGCGCAGCCACAGGGCGGTGTTCGGCTCGTTGACGGTGAAGTCCTGGCTGCGGCGGAATGACACGCGGGGCTGGATCCACGTGCGGTCGAACGCCTCGGGGCTGGCGACGCCGAAGAACCGGAGGATTTTCTCCACCTGGGTGCCCTTGTCGTCGCCGGCGGCGACGATCCCGTACCTGCGCAGGGTGAGCTTGTCGAACCTGCGCGCCCACTGGATGAGCTCGGGGAGTTCCTGCTGGGCCTTCTCCCGGCTGGCCCGGGCCTGGTAGTCGGCCTCGGCCCTTGTCCAGAAGCCAGGGGCGGTGCCCAGCGCCCTGTCCAGCAGCAGCGCGACATCGGCGGAGACGCCGATCGACTGGTTGACGATCTGGTTGATGTGCTTGGCGGTGAGGCCGGTGCGCTCGGCCAGTTCGGCCTGCCGGATGCCGCGTTCCTCAAGCATCCGCCGCAGGTACACGCCCGGGTGAAGCGCCCAGTCGGGGGTGAACTGCCCGGGAGCGGTATCAGGCATCACCCGGCCGCCTGCGTGAGGACCGATGCCCCGCCGACTGACAGGTCCGATACCGCGAGCCGCCAGACGTCGGACGGCCGCAGGTGCGGCTCCGCGACGAGGGTCCCGTCGCGGTCTGCCGCCGAGGCTGCGAGCATGGCGGTCCCGCAGGCCAGCCCGACCTGGGATGCAGCGGTCCGGGGAGCTGGTGCGTTGAGGCGGACGAGCCCGTGCCTGAGCACATCGGCAAGAGTCGCCCCGGCCAGCCGGAGGGTCCCCAGGAGGACCTTCACGTCCTCGACCGCAGCGGGCCACAGCTGCGCGAGCAGGGTGCCTGACGCCAGGAATGCCTCAAGGCCGGGGTCCGCGACGGTCAGGATCATGCCAGCGAGTCTATATCCGGCAGCCGGTTCTGGCGGCAAGACACTCCGGCTTCAAAACAGGAGGTAAAACTTAACCGAATACGCGATTTCTATGATACTAATATCTCCCGGAGAGGCGCTTGCGCCTGAACGAGATCAGCCATCCGGCTGGGAAGGGAACGGGGTAGACATGCGCGTACACGCCTACGCGGCAGGGACTCCGGCGGCGTCCACGCACCCGGACGTGGACGGGGGAACCCGGCTGGGCGAGCTCGTCATCATCGAGGCCGCCGACGTCGCGTACAAGGTCGGCGACGGCAGCGAGGTCGACGTCGAGCTCACCGTCGCGGAGATCTTCGGCGGCGGGCCGGGCGAGGTGATCGTCCACGGGTGCCGGGAGATCGCGGTCACTGTGGACTACACCGGGGAGAGCGTGACCGTCAGGGCGCGCTCGTCCGAGCGCCTGAGCGGCGTCCGTGCACAGGCCGTGCGGAAGCTCGGTCTCGACCCGAAGCTGTCGGCGGATCTGGTGCTGCGGCTGCCCGGCACGACGGCGGAACTGCCCGAGGCCAGCCCGGTCGGGGCCTACGTGCCCAGGAGGACGTGCGCGCTGACGCTGGACCTCGTGCACGCGGTTCGGCCGCAGGGCTGACCGCGATGACCGTGCCCGGCGCCGACCCTGAGCGGCAGCATCTAGAGCACGACCTTGAGGCCGCCGACTTCGAGGCCGGCGCCGGCGCCGGGTACTGGCGGCTCGTCGGGCTGGACTGGCCGAGGCTGACGGTCGCCGTCGCCTGCGGTAACGGAAACGAGCTGGGGCTGCGGATCGCGGTCGACGGCTACCCGGTCCTCGCCCCGGCGGGGGAGCCCTGGGACCTGCTCGAAGACAAGTCCCTGCCCGCCGAGCGGTGGCCGCAGGGCGGAGCCTCCCCGCCGGTATTCCGCCCGGACTGGTCTCCGGGCAACGCGAACGCCCCGTACCTGGCCTGCGACCGGACCGCGCTCAGGACTCACCCCGGGTGGGCGGACGGGCACCCGGACCGGGCCTGGCACCCAGGCCGGACAATCGCCTTCTACCTCAGCGAGGTCCGCCGGGGCCTGCGGGGAACGGTCCTCCCGCCACCTGGTGTCGGCCGGTGAACGCCGCCCGGCACGGCCTCACCATCGAGAAGAGCCTGTTTACCCGGCTGGCCGGCGAGCTCGCCCGGCGCGGGAGGGGAGAGCGCGAGACCGGAGCGTTCCTCCTCGCCCGCGCCGGGCACCCCCAGGGCGAGAGCCGTCGTCCGCAGGTCGTCGCGGTCGCCTACTACGACGACCTGGACCCGGGCTGCCTGACCGGGGGCATCACCTTCACCGCGGACGGCTACACGGCGCTGGCCGCCCTGTGCCGCCGCGACGGACTGCAGGTCGTCGCCGACATCCACACCCACCCACGGCGCAACGTCAGGCAAAGCCCTACCGACGCCGACCACCCGATGAGGGCGATGCCCGGGCACATCGCCCTCATCGCCCCCCGCTATGCCAGCGGTGTCACGTCCCCGGCCGACCTGGGAGTCCACGTCCTGCAGGCCGGCGGGCAGTGGGAATCCGCCTACGGTCCCGATGCCGCGCGCATCGTGCAGCTCACCTCGCCCCGCTCCGCGGCGAGCCGGCTGCAGGCCGTGGCCCGCTGGCTCCGCAGCCTGACCCGAACGAGGAGAACCTGAACGTGCCCCTGCGCGCCGACGAAGTCCACCGCACCGTCCTGCTCGCCGCCCACGACGGAACCCAGCCCACCCTGGACGCCGCGATCGCGGCCCACGACCGCACGGGCATCGTGATCTGCGCCGACAAGCGGACCTGCCGCGACGCCGACGGCCAGGCGGCGATCCTCACCGCCGTGGTCACCGCCAGGCGGGCCTTCGGAACCGTCACCGTGCACGCCGAAGATCCCGCCGCCATCCTCACAGCGGGGATCTTCAAAGGCCAGACAGTCGCCGCCGCCGTGGCCAGCCAGGCAGCCCGGCTCCTGCCGGCAGCGAGCCCCGGCGCGGCAGGCGACGCCTGGCCCGTGCTGCTCCTCGGACCGGGCACGCCTGTCCCTCCGGGAAAGCACCTGGCGGCCCTGCGGGCCTCATGGCAAGGATGGACCGCGAGAGTAGCGCCCGCCCGCCTTCCCGGTGAGACCGCCGGCGCCGCGTGCGTCCTGGCCCCGATCGCCGCCGCCGCGCTGGGAGTCAGCGAGGCCTTCGGAGCCGTGCGGTCCGCCCCGGGCAGCGACGCGGGCTACCGGGACATCTGCCTGAACCTGTGGAACCCGGGCGCTGATCACCAAGCCAACGGCCCCGACCTCTCCCACGCCCCGGCCGCCTGGTGGCTCGTCGGACTCGGCCACCTCGGCCAGGCCAGCGCCTGGGTGATCTCCTGGCTCCCCTATGCCGAGCCCGCCAGCATCGAGGCTGTCCTGCAGGACACCGACCGCACCACGCCCGCCAACTACAGCACCGGCATCCTGACACCCGAAGGATCCGAGGGCGTCCGCAAGACCCGCCTGACAGCCGCCGCCCTGGAAAACGCCGGGCTCACCACCCGGATCATCGAACGGCGCGCCGGCGGCGACTTCCGCGCCGCCCCGGGCGAATGCCACGTCGCCCTCCTCGGCGTCGACAACCTCCCCACCCGGCGCCTCACCTCCGGGGCAGGCTGGACGCTGGCCATCGACACCGGGCTCGGGGACCAGCCCGGGAACTTCGACTCCATCCTGATCCACCGCTTCCCCGGCAGCCGGCGCAGCGACGAGATCCCCGCCTGGCAGCCCCGCGAGCCCCGCGCCGTCACGATCCCCCAGACCGCAGCCTTCGCTGACCTCCAGGAACATCACGACCCGTGCGGCGTCACCGAACTGGCCGGCAAGGCCGTAGGGGCCGCCTTCGTTGGCGTTACGGCCGCATGCCTCGCCATCGCCGAGGCCGTCCGGGAACTCCACGGCGGAACAGGACACGACACCCTCCTGCTCAGCCTCGCCACCACGGCAGCCCGGACCTCGCCAGCCAGCCAGACGGTCCTGGTACCCAGCGCGCGGCTACGCCTGTGACTACGCCCGCAGGATGCACCCCACGCAGAGCGGTCCTGCCTGCGCGCATGGCCGCCCTCGCGCCGTTTGCCGCCGGCCGGGACCGCGTTCTTCTCGCAGGCGGATACTTGCAGGTCAGCGGAGAAATATACCTGGCGTGTACCTCTGACGGACCCAGGTTGGACCCGGCGGATGCCTTTGTCGTGAACGGGGCTGCCCGGCTCGATCTGCCCCATGCACAGCGCAAGCGCCGCCGGCGGAAACACCGTCATGGCCCCTGCTCATCAAGCTGCCAGCGGGGGTGAGTTTCATATATGGAACCGCTGGCTGGGAGCAGATCGGCTGCGTGACTCCTTCCTGCGGATATCGCGCTGAGTAACCATCGTCGGAACGCGCTCTTCTGGCTGGTCTAGACCAATCCGTCGAAACTGGACGAGCTGCCCCGGCCCCAAGATCCGACCGCCGAGCAAGCAGGGAGCGAGCACGGCCGGGAAACCGGTACAAACCGGGCGCATAAAAAATGACCTGGAGTGGTAAAACCCCAGGTCAGTACGGGTGCGCCGCCAGGGACTCGAACCCCGAACCCGCGGATTAAGAGTCCGCTGCTCTGCCAGTTGAGCTAGCGGCGCGT
>Ga0335078_10003174_pt1 | contig 24521 bp, 24 predicted proteins | sample Lox_Sample_32_FD_206711 | JGI IMG/M metagenome (GOLD analysis project Ga0335078, IMG submission 206711) | Soil microbial communities from Loxahatchee National Wildlife Refuge, Florida, United States - Lox_Sample_3.2 | ecosystem: Environmental > Terrestrial > Soil > Wetlands | place: USA... | reverse complement strand
GGCCCGGCACCCGGGTATCCAGGCCGCCGCGCTGCCCGGCTCCCACCGGCACGTGCTCGCCGTGACGTATGGCGAGGCGCCGGAACCGCCCGCCGTGGCCCGCCTGCTCGAGGTGCTCAGCCTGACCGCGGGCGGCGACCGTCATCCACCGGACTAAGGTGTCGTGCCGGTCTTCGGCCTGCTGCGCGCCGCGCAGGCAGGCCACACCCTAGGGGCGTGTCTCGATCGGGCGGCCGTCACCCCGGGCAGCCGCCGGCCCGGGCGCGTCCTAGATGGCGCGGCCCGCCGCCTGCCAGTACGGCTCGCGGAGACGCCGCTTGAGCAGCTTCCCGCTCGGGTCGCGCGGCAGCTCGTCGGTGAAGTCGATCGCCGACGGCCACTTCAGCCGGGCCAGCTTGCCGTCCAGCGAGGCCAGAATGTCCTCGGCCAGCTCGGATCCGGGCTGCTGGCCGGCCGCGGGCTGCACCACGGCCAGTACCCGCTCGCCCCATTCGTCATCCGGGACGCCGAACACCGCCACGTCAGCCACCCGGGGATGCACGATGATCTCCGCCTCGATCTCGGCCGGGTAGATGTTCACCCCGCCGGAGATGATCATGTCAGCCTGGCGGTCACACAAGAACAGGTAGCCGTCGGCGTCCAGGTAGCCGATGTCGCCCACGGTGAAAAAGCCGCGCAGCCGGCTGGCGTCGGTCTTGCCCGGGTCGCCCTTGTAGACGAAGTCGGTCAGCGTCATCTTCATGTACACCGTGCCGGGCTGGCCGGGCGGGCACTCCCGGCCCGCCTCGTCCGCGATCATGATCTCGCTGACCGGCCAGGGCTTGCCCACGGTGCCCGGCCGGGCCAGCCAGTCCTCGGGGGAGGCGATCGTGCCGCCACCCTCGGTGGCCGCGTAGTACTCGTAGACCCGTGGCCCCCACCAGTCCAGCATGGCCCGCTTGAGCGGCACCGGGCACGGGGCCGCGGCGTGCAGCAGCCAGCGCATCGAGGACACGTCGTAGCGCTGCCGGGTCTCCGGGGGCAGCGACAGCATCCGCTTGAAATGCGTGGGCACCATGTGCGTGCTGGTCACCTGGTAGCGCTCGACGCAGGCCAGCGCGTGCTCCGCGTCCCAGCTGTCCATGCACGCGAGGGTGTGGCCCATGTGCAGCGCGGCGCCGCCGAACAGGGTCACCGCGGTGTGGTAGTTCGGCGAGGTGACCAGGTGCACGTTGGGCTGGCCGGGAGGCACGCCGAAGAACTGCAGCAGCGCCGTGTTCAGCTCCGCGGCCTCGTCCGGGTCCAGCCCGGACAGCGGGCGGCGCACGCCTTTGGGCCGGCCCGTGGTACCGGAGGTGTAGTGCATGCTGGAGCCGGCGGTGCGCTCCCCTGGCCAGGAGCCCGGCTGGCCGGCCAGCAGGCGGTCCAGCGGGGTGAACCCGGCGACGGCGCCGAGGCTGATCCGGCCCGCCGCGGGCACCGCGGCCTGCTCGGCCGCGGGCGCCACCACGGCCGCGTACCGCTCGTGCCCGAAGAACGCCTTCGCCCCGGAGTCGGCCACGATGTAGGCGACCTCCGGCGCGGTGAAGTGCCAGTTGACCGGCGTGTAGTACCAGCCGCCCTGCAGCGCCGCCAGGTAGACCTGCAGCGCGGCGCTGCCGTTCGGCAGCAGCCCGGCGATGCCGTCCCCGGGGCGCAGCCCCAGGGCGCGCAGCGCGTGGGTGAGCTGGTTGACCCGGGACAGCAGCTGGCCGGCGGGCCACGCGGTGCCGTCCGGCTCGATCAGCGCGGTCCAGCCGGGATCATCCAGCGCGCGACGCCAGAACGCGAGCGCCATCGCCACCTCCTCGGGACCTACTCATGAGTAGACCACGCCCCGGGACGGTCCGCCCAATGCCCGCGGCAACATCGCGCCGCGGGCACCGGCATACCGGGCCTATGAACCGCCGCCGTACGGTACAAGGGAGCATCGGGTGAGCTGCGGAGGAGAGGCGGGCATGCAGCGGATCGTCGCACGCGGTGGCCAGGCGGTGGCCGCCGCGACCGCCGCGGCCATCCTGGCCGGCTGCCAGTTCGCGGTCGTCCCGCCCAAGAAGCATCCGGCCAGCCCGCTGCGCGACCCGTACGGCGCCCGGATGGCTGACGCGCCCGCCCTGGTCACCCAGTGCGCGGTGGACCACGCTGGACTGCGCCCAGGAGCCAGCCTCGGCTGGTTCAGCGGCGGCCAGGTCACCATCAGCCAGACCAACGCCAGCAACTTCACCACCTGGTGGCAGACCCACAGCAAGCCGGGGCCGTACCGGCAGACCTTCCACATCGCCGGGCATCCCACCCACTACCTGGAGTTCGGCACGATCTGGCGGAAGCGCGGCGGCAGCTGGGTGCCCGCGCACACCGGGGACAGCAACCCCCAGGCGCTGCAGTACTCGCTGGCCGCGTGGGCCAACTGGACCGCGGCCAACGACCGGCTGCCGGCACTGGTCTGCGGCCGCGGGGTGACCGCGCGGCAGCTGCAGGACCAGGTCTACGGCACCGCCACGGCCAACCCCTGGTAGCCCCGCCCGTGCCGGTCGCCGTCGAACTGCTCGCCTTCTGCCTCGGCACCGCGGTCAGCCTGGCCACCAGCTACCTGCTGGTCACCCGGCTGGAGCGGATCGGTGAGCGGCTCGGCCTGTCCGAGGCGCTGCTCGGCCTGGTGGCCGCGCTGGCCGCGGACGCCCCGGAAATCACCTCGGCGGTCACCGCGCTGGCCCAGCATCAGCAGAAGATCGGCGCGGGCGTCGTCATCGGCTCCAATGTGTTCAACCTGGCCGCGCTGCTCGGGCTGGGCACCGTGGTGGCCGGCCACATCGCCCTGCACCGCCGGGTCGTCCTGCTCGGTGGGGTGGTCGGCTTGTGGGTGGCCGTCATCTGCCTGGTCACCACCACCGGCACGATCCCGCCCGGGGCGGGCCTGGTCGCCGTGCTCGCGGTGCTGATCCCGTACGCCATCCTGCTCGGCGTGGGCCGGGCCCGCCTCGGCCGCCTGCCGGTCGCGCGGCGCTGGGCCGACTGGCTGGCCGTGGCCATCCACGAGGAGGAAGAGGAGCTGGAAGAGGTCATCCACCCGCGGCATGGCCGCCGGGCCGACGTGCTCGTGGCGGCGGCCGCGCTGGTCGCCGTGGTGGTGGCCAGCGTGGTCATGGAGCAGGCCGCGACCTCGCTGGGCACGCACTTCGGGGTGCCGCAGATCGTCATCGGGGGCGTGGTGCTGGCCGCGGTGACCAGCCTGCCCAACGCGGTCGCCGCGGTGTACCTGGCCATCCGCGGCCGGGGGGCGGCCATGCTGAGCACGACGCTGAACAGCAACACGCTGAACGTGACGGCCGGCCTGCTGCTGCCCGCCACCATCACCGGCCTGGGGCCGCCGTCGGCGCACGCGGTGCTGATCGCGGTGTGGTACCTGGGGCTGACCGCGGCCGCGGTGGGCGTCGCCTGCCGGGACGGTGGGGTGCGGCGCGTCACCGGTGTCCTCATCATCGGGTCCTACCTGGTGTTCCTCGGCTCACTGGTGGCGACCGCGCAGACCGCGGCGCCCGGGCTGCGGCTCACCCTCGGGCCGCTGCTGATCACCGCGGCGGCCTGGGCGGCGGGCCTGATCCGCCGCCCGGCCCGGGCGGCCCGCCGCGGCGGGCCGCCCCCGGGACCGGGCCCGGCTCCGGCGGGCGAGCCGCGGGCCACGGCGCCGGATCACTCCGCCGGTCCCACCGACACGTCGGCAGACAGCAGCTCGTAGGCGTCCAGGTCGACGGCGCCCGCCGGGTCGGCCGCCGCGGCCAGCGCCACCGCGTGGCGCAGCGCGTCCGGCCAGGTCGAGTCCTGCGCGACCGCGGGCACCAGCCCCGCCACCACCGCCTCGCCGGACAGGGCGAGCCCCGGGTACCCATCCAGCCGGGCCCGCAGCCCCGGCCCGCGGCCGGTCGCGGCCAGCACGGCCGAGCCGGACACCATGACGGCCGCGGCCGCACCGCGGGCGACCAGCGCCGCTGGCCCCGCCGACTGGCCTGCTCCCGGCGCGCCCGCGGTCGAGGCGGCCAGCACCAGCGCCGGGCCGCGGGCCAGGCTGTGCCACAGCGCCGGGCCACCCGCGTGCACGATGGCCGGCACGCCGGCGTCGGTGGCGTAGCTGACCAGCGAGGCATAGACGTCCACCGGCAGCCCGGACGGCAGCCCGCCGCTCAGTACCACCGCCTCGCCGCCGGGCAGCAGCTTGCGGTACTCGGCCGCGAACCGGCCGAGCTCTTCGGTGGTGATGAACGGGGCCGGCTCGGTCAGCGTCGTGCTCTGCTCGCGGTCCTCGTCGAGCACCTCCACGGTCCGGCGCGACTCCCGGCCGGTCCGGGTGAAGGCGGTGGCCACCCCGGCCCGGGCCAGGTCGGCCTCGATCAGGCTGGCCGCGCCGCCCCCCGCGAACCCCGCCGCCAGCACGTCCTCCCCCAGGCTGGCCAGCGCCCGGGCGACGGCCAGCCCGCCGCTGCCCGCCCGGTACGTCAGCTGCCTGACGTGGTTGGGCGCGCCCCAGGTCACGGTGTCGGTCTCGTAGCTGACATGCAGCGTGGCATTCAGCGAGACGGTGAGAATCACGCGACCACCCGCGCCGCCTGAGCTGGCACCCGGTGAGTGTACGCCCCGGGCGTGGGCCGCGGATCCCCGGCTGTCTGCGCGTCGCCCGGCGGGCAGGCCGCGGCCGCGGCACGCAGCGGGCTGGGCCGGGCCGGGGAGGCGAGGCTCTAGCCTGGCACCGTGCGTAATGCTGCTGCAGCCGTCGCGGATTTCTGCTGCGTCGCGCTGTTCGTCGCGATCGGGCGGGCCAGCCATCATGACGGCGCGGGCCTGGCCGGCTTCTGGACCACGCTGTGGCCGTTCGCGACCGGACTGGCCATCGGGCTGCTGGCGACGCGCTTCTGGCGGCGGCCAGCCGCGCTGCTGCCCACCGGGGTCGGCGTGTGGCTGGGCACGGTGGTGGCCGGGATGGCCCTGCGGGTACTGGCCGGGCAGGGCACGGCGTTCGCGTTCATCCTGGTGGCCCTGGCCTTCCTCGGCCTGTTCCAGCTCGGCTGGCGGGTTGCCTGGCGCTGGCTCGGCCCGGCCCGGCGGCATCTGACAGTTGACACTAACGTTCGTGATAACTAACGTTAGTGATTGCTATCAGATCCGGCACGGCGATTCACGGGAGGCAGACATGGGCCGGCCAGTCGCGTTCTTCGAGGTGATCAGCCCAGATGCGGAGCGGGCCCAGAAGTTCTACGCGGACCTGTTCGGCTGGCAGGTCAGCGCCGATCCGGCGATGGGTGGCTACGGGCTGGTGGACACCGGCGCGGGTGCGGGTGCCATCGGCGGTGGCATCGGGCCCGGCGAGCCCGGGGAGAAGGGCGTGAAGATCTATATGCGGGTGGACGACCTGGACGCCTGCCTGACCCGGGCCGAGCAGCTGGGCGGCAGGCGGCTCGTCCCGCCGACCGATCTGCCGGGTGACTTCGGCCGGTTCGCCATCTTCGCCGACCCGGACGGGAACCCCGTCGGGCTGTGGAGCTGAGCCCGGCCATGACCGCGGTGCCACCGGAGGCGGCGGGCGACCGGGCCACCGACGAGGCGCTGAAGGCGATCGCCGAGCCGCGCCGCCGCGCGATCCTGCGGCTGGTGGCCGACGACGAGCTGCCCGCCGGGGAGATCGCCGCGGCCTTCGACGTCACCCGGACCGCGGTCAGCCAGCACCTGACCGTGCTGAAGAACGCCGGGCTGCTGACCGAGCGGCGCTGCGGCACCCGCCGGCTGTACCGGGCCCGGCCCGAGGGCCTGGCCGGGCTGCGCGAGTTCCTGGACGACGTGTGGGCGGCATCGCTGGATGCCGCCCGTCAGCTCGTCGAGGCCGACCGGGGGCTCCGCGACGACGACGCGGCGGCCAGCGCGGGCTGAGCCATCATGCATGCTGGAGGCAGACCTGTGGAGGCGCTGATGTCCGTTGTGCCTGAGCCCGGCCCGGTCACCGCGCTGCGCCGGCCGCCGGTCCGGCAGTCCACCACCGTGCGCAGCGACGCCCGGCACACGTTCGAGGTGTTCGTGACCGCGATCGGCGCCTGGTGGCCCGCCAGCCCGTTCTCGGCCGGGAAAGACCGGGTGCGCGACGTGACCGTGGAGCAGCACGCCGGCGGCCGGGTGTACGAGACCTGGGCCGACGGCACCGAGGTGGACTGGGGTGAGCTGCTCGCCTGGGAGCCGCCCGAACGGTTCGTGATGACCTGGACCATGACGCCGGTGCCGACCGAGGTCGAGCTGTCCTTCGCCGCCCTGGGCCCGGCGCTGACCCGGGTCACCGTCGAGCACCGCGGCTGGGACGCGCTCACCGATGAGCAGCTGGCGCAGGACTGCGCGCTGCCCGGCGGGTACGCCAGCGGCGGCTACTCGGCCGGCTGGACCCGCATCCTGGCCTGCTTCGCCGCCGGGGTCAGTGGCGGGGCCGCGGGCGGGCGGCCCGCCCCGCCCGCCGGCCCGCCCGCCGGCCCGGGAGGCGCGCGATGAGCCACCCGCCGCTCGCCCCGTACCAGATGGTGCTGCTCCGGCATACCCGCCAGGGCCGTGACTTCGACGCCGAGACCAGGGAGCGGATCTTCCGCGAGCACCTGGCCTACACGCTCGGCCTGATCGCCAGCGGGGATCAGCTCGCCGCCGGGCCGGTCCCGGACGGCCCGGCCGAGGAGGAGGACATCTGCGGGCTCGGCCTGTACCAGAAGGCGTCGCTGGACGAGGTGCGGGCGCTGCTGGCCCAAGATCCCGGGGTCCGGCAGGGGCTGTACCGCTTTGACGCGATGACCTGGCTGACCCGGCCCGGCACGGTCAGCCCGCCACCGGCCGGCTGGACCGCAGGCCAGTAGTACCTGGCATCCAGCCGGGCGCCAGGTCCCGCCGGTCGCCAGCCCGCCGCGGGGTGCTAGGTCGCCGCGGGACGCGGCTGCCGCGCGTGCCAGTGGGCCAGCCGCTGCCGGGCCGCGTCCGCGTTGCGCTGCAGCCGGGCCGCCTCGTGTTCCAGCAGGCCCGCCCCCTTGTCGGTCAGCCGGTAGTAGCGGCGCAGCCGGCCATCCACCACCTCCTCGCGGTCCGGCTCCAGCAGCTCCTCGTCGGCGAGCCGGTCCAGCGCGCCGTACAGCGTCCCCGGGCGCAGCGACAGCCGCCCCCCGGACAGCTCGGCCACCTCGCCGATGATCGCGTACCCGTGCAGCGGGCGCGGGGCCAGCGCGGCCAGGATCAGGAAGGTGGGCTCGCGGAGCGGATCCGTCATGCGGGCAACGTATCGGTGACCGATGTATCTTGACAAGCGTCCCGTCGGGCGGGCCCGCTCTGGCCAGCGTCCCGTCGGGCGAGCCCAGGCCACCCTTGTCAGCGCCCAGCCCTCCCTCGTAGACTGAACGTTCAGTCAGCGTGAAGGAGCACCTTCGTGCACAGCGAGCAGGATGGCCTCCCCCAGGCCGGTGACCAACTCCCCGACATCATCGCCGAGCAGGAAAAAATCTTCGTCGAACGGCAGCCCGAGTCGGCCCGGATGGCCGGCCGCGCCCGCCACAGCCTGGCGGGCGGGGTCACCTCCAGCTGGCAGATCACCGTCCCGCAGCCGGTCTGGCTCAGCCACGGCCGCGGCTCGAAGATCTACGACGTCGACGGCAACGAGTACGTGGATCTGCACGGCGGGTACGGCGCGGCGCTGGCGGGCCACGCTCACCCGGCCATCGTCGAGGCCGTGCACAGCCAGGTCGGCCTGGGCACGCACTTCGCCCAGCCGACCCAGAACGCGGTGGCCGTCGGTGAGGAACTGGCCCACCGGTTCGGCCTGCCGCTGTGGCGGTTCGGCAACTCGGGCACCGAGGCCACCATGGACGCGGTGCACCTGATGCGCTCGATCACCGGCCGCGACCTGATCATCAAGGTGGAGGGCTGCTACCACGGCCACCACGACTCGGTCCAGGTATCGGTGACCCCGGAGGCCGACGAGGTCGGCCCGGCCGACCACCCGGCCCAGGTCCCGGCCAGCTCGGGCATCCCCGGCGCGATCGTCAGCCTGACCCTGGTGGCCACGTTCAACGACCTGGGCAGCGTCGAGCGGCTGCTCGACGAGCATCCCGGCCAGGTCGCCGGCATGATCATCGAGCCGATCATGATGAACGCGGGCATCATCGAGCCCGAGCCGGGCTACCTGGCCGGGCTCAAGGAACTGCTGCACTCCCGGGGCGCGCTGCTCACCTTCGACGAGGTGAAGACCGGGCTCACCGCGGGCCCGCGGGGGGCCACCGGGCTGACCGGGGTCACCCCGGACATCATCTGCCTGGCCAAGGCCATCGGCGGCGGCGTGGCCATCGCCGCGGTGGGCGGGTCGGCCGAGGTCATGGCCCACGTCGCGGATAACGGCTACGAGATGGTCGGCACGTTCAACGGCAACCCGCTGGCGGTGGCCGCCTGCCGGGCCATGCTCACCGAGGTCGCCACGCCCGGGGCCTACCAGCGGATCGACGCGCTCCGCGAGCGGGCCGTGGCCGGCATCGAGCGGGAGATCGCCCGGACCGGGCTGGCCGCGCACGTGGTCGCGGTCGGGGCCAAGGGCTGCGTCGTGTTCGCCCCGGAGCCGGTCCGCGATTACCGCGGCTTCCTGGGCATCGACGACCGCTTCAGCCACGCGCACTGGCTGTTCCAGCACAACGGCGGCGTGTTCCTGCCACCGTGGGGCAAGATCGAGCAGTGGCTGATCTCGGTCCAGCACGACGAGTCGGACATCGACCGGCTGGTGGCCAACTTCGCTGCGTTCGCCACCGCGGTCACCGCCTGATCCGCCAGGTTTCAGTCGTGTTTCACCTGCTAAATGAGCCTTTTCCGGGAGATGCCTTGCGCCTAAGCTGGCGCCGTAGTACCTGTTATTGACGGACTGTTCAGTCAGGGTTCGCCCGGATGCCATGGGGCGGCCCGGCCGGACGGCCCGCACGGAGCCCACCCGGAGGAGAAGCGAGCTGGTGCATCCGCGAGAAGGCTGGCCGAAGGATGGGTCGCGACCACCGTTGTTCTCCCGGCGCGGCTTCCTGGCCCGCGGCGCCGGAGCCGGACTGGCCGCGCTGGCCGGGGGCGGCCTGCTGGAGGCGTGCGCGCCCGCCCTGGCCGGCCGGGGCACCGTCCCGCTGCCCCGGCCCAACAACCCGGTGACCTGGCCGGTCTTCCCGGACAACAAGCCGATCGCCAGCGGTCTGCAGCCCGAAAAAGGGGCCACCCTGCAGATCTACAACTGGGTCGCCTACGTCAACCAGGCCTGCCTGAACCACTTCGCCAAGAAGTACAACTGCAAGGTCCAGGTGACCACGTTCAACACGATGAACGAGGCACTGTCCAAGCTGCGCAGCGGGCTGTCTTTCGATGTGCTCATGGGCGCGACCGTGGACGTACTCGGCCAGCTCATCGAGTCCAAGTTGATCAAGCCGCTGAACCACAGCTATATCCCGAACATCAGCCAGGCCTGGCCGGACTTCACCCACCCGTTCTACGACCGGGGCTGGCAGTACACCGTGCCTTACACGATCTACACCACCGGCATGGCGTGGCGAAAAGACCTGGTCCACGAGAACCCGTACGCGATGCGCAACCCGTGGGCCATGCCCTGGCAGGGCAAGTACAAGGGCAAGGTCGCGATCCTGGACGACTACCGCGAGGGCATCAGCCTCGGGCTCATGAAGAACGGGATCTTCAACCTGAACACCACCGATCCCAGCCAGATCGCGCTGTCCCTGCGGTCGCTGCAGGATCTGTCCAGCCTGGTCAACGTGCGGATCGACAACAACGACTACACCGAAGTGCCGACCGGCCAGGCCTGGATCCACCACGCCTGGTCCGGGGACATGGCGTCCGCGCAGTACTACATGCCCAAGGGGGTTCCGGTGAAGACGGTCGGCTACTGGTTCCCGCCGAATGGGCGCGGCCCGGTGGCCAACGACACGAACACGGTGCTGCGCTCGGCCAGCAACCCGGTGCTGGCCCACTTGTTCCTCAACTATCTGCTGGACCTGCCCAACGTGCTGGAGAACATCAGTTACAACGGCTACATGCAGCCGCTGACCGAAGTCACCCCGCAGCGGCTGGTCAAAGAGCAACTGCTGCCGAAGAGCCTGATCTCCACCGCGGTGCTGCCGTCCTACTTCCGCCGCGGGGTCAGTGAGCTGCAATTGCCGGTGGACGCGGACGCGCGCTGGCAGCAAGCCTGGCTCATCATGAGCAACGGGATGTAGCCGTGACCGCCTCTACCGCGCCCACGCCGACCGCCCCGCCACGCCAGGCCGCCCAGGGAGGCCGCACCGGGCCGAGCAAGCTGTTCTACGTGCTGCTGGCGCTGCCCGGCATGATCTGGCTCGCCGTGCTGTTCATCGTGCCGTTCTACGCGGTGCTGGCCATCGCCATGGGCCAGCTGAACCGGCTCTTCGCGTCGCCGATCGCGGTGTGGAACCCGTTCGCCTGGAGTTCATCCAACGTCATCAACGTCTGGCACGACCTGTTCGGCAGCGCGTCGTTCGCCGGTCCGATCGTGCTCCGGACGATCTGGTACGTGGTGGTGGCGGCGCTGCTGTCGCTGCTGATCGCCTACCCGACGGCCTACTTCGTGGCCCGGTTCGCCGGCCGGCGCAAGGGGCTGTTCCTGATTCTGCTGATCGCGCCGTTCTGGATCAGCTACATGATGCGCATGCTGGCCTGGATCGACCTGCTGCAGACCAACGGCTACGTGAACAAGGCGCTGACCTCGATCGGCCTCATCTCCACCCCGATCAACTGGCTCGGCGGCTATTCCTTCACCGTGATCCTCGGCCTGGTCTACGGCTACATCCCGTACCTGATCCTGGTGCTCTTCGCCGGGCTGGACCGGATCGACCCGGCCCTCATCGAGGCCGGCCGTGACCTGGGCCTGAACCGGGTGCGCACGTTCATCCACATCACGCTGCCGCTATCGCGGCAGACCATCCTCACCGGCATGCTGATCACCCTGCTGCCGATGATCGGCGACTACTACACCAATCAGCTCATGTCCGGGTCGGCCAGCACGTCGATGATCGGCAACCTGATCCAGGGCCAGCTCGGCACGCCCGGCCTGGAGGGACAGGGCGCGGTGCTGTCCCTGCTGCTGCTGATCGTGCTGCTGGTACCGATGATCTATTACGTGGTGGCCACCAACCGGTCCGGGCGGGAGGCAGGATGACCGCGACAAGCGCGCCAGCGCAGGTCAAGCCCGGGGCCGAAGCCGCACCGCGCGGCGGGATGAGACGGCTCATCCCGCGCCGCAACCCCTGGGGCCACCCCTGGTTCCTGGAGGGCTTCACCTGGCTCTACCTGATCTGGTCGCTGGTGCCGCTCGGCCTCGCGGTGCTGTTCTCGTTCAACAACGGGAAGTCCCAGGCCGCCTGGCAGGGCTTTTCCTGGCGGTGGTACTTCACCGACCCGGTCAACTCGGTGCTGCACAACCCGCAGCTGCACGCGGCGGTCATCCAGACGGTGCGGCTGTCCGTGCTGACCACGGTGATCGCGGTGCCGCTCGGCGTCGCGTTCGCGCTGGGCATCAACCGGTGGCGCGGCATCACCTCATCCAGCTTCAACTTCCTGATGCTGCTGTCCTTCGTGGTGCCGGAGCTGATCTTCGGTGTGGCCATGTTCTTCACGTTCACCGTGCTGTTCAGCCAGGTGCACCTGGGCACCCTGGCCGAGGTGCTCGGCCTGGTCACCTGGAATGTGAGCTGGCCGGCCATCATCGTGCAGGCCCGGCTGGTCGGCCTGGGCAGGCAATACGAGGAGGCCGCCGCCGACCTGGGTGCGAATCAGTTCCAGACGATGCGGCGGGTGATGATCCCGCTGCTCGGCCCGGCCATCTTCGCCAGCGCGGTGCTGGTCTTTTCCGGGGTCATCGACGACTTCGTGATCGTGGACCTGCTGTCCTCCAGCGCCAGCAACACGCCGATCTCGGTGATCATCTACTCCAACCAGCACGGCGGCAACGGCGGGCCGGCGCTGAACGCTCTCGGCACGATCGCGCTGGTCATGTCGCTGCTCATCGCGGTCATCGGCTTCCTGGGCTACCGCTGGATGACCCGGGGCGAGCGGGGCAGCCGGGTCGAGGCGCTGACCACGATCGCCGGCACCGACTGAGCACGCCGCGGCCAAGGGCGGCGCACTCGTCAGGGCTTGCGGGCCACCCCGCAGTACCCCCACCGTGACCCGTCGCTGTCGGCCAGCCGGGGATCCTCGCACCCCCACAGCCCCAGATGGGTCACCTCGGGCTCGGCCCCCTGGTACGGCGGAACCAGGTCCAGCCCGCTGAAGAACCGGCGGATCGCGGCCCGGGACCGCAGGTGCAGCTCGACCGGCGCGTCCGCGTACACGTCCCGCCAGCGCTGCGCCGCGACCGGCGGGATCCGCTCCCCGGTGGCATGCGACAGCGCCAGGTAGCTTCCTGGGGCCAGCGGCTCCAGGTACCGGCTGACCAGGCCCCAGGGGTCCGAGCCGTCCGCGACGAACGGCATGACCGCGGTCATCGCCAGCCCCACCGGGTGGCCGAAGTCGATCAGCCGGCGCAGGCCGGGATGCTCCAGCAGCGACGCGGGCTCGCGCAGGTCGGCCTGGATGAACGTGGCCGCCTCGTCCCCGCGCAGCGCGGTGGCACAGACCGCGACCAGCGGGTCCAGGTCCACGTACACCACCCGGGCGGCGGGCAGCACCTCGCGGGCCACCTCATGGGTGTTACCGACCGTGGGCAGCCCCGACCCGAGGTCGATGAACTGGCCTACACCCTGGCTGGCGATCCAGCGCGCGGCCCGCGAGTGGAATCCCCGGTTGGCCCAGGCGATCTCGTGGAACTCCGGGACCACGTCGGCCAGCTTGGCCGCGGCTTCCCGGTCGACGGGGAAGTTGTTGGAGCCGCCCAGCATGTAGTCGTAGATCCGCGCGGCGCTCGGCCGACTCAGGTCGACGTCGGGAGGCAGCCGTGGGATGCCTATCACCGCGCCCCCAGATTGCCGCTTGACCTGGAAACTAATCTGCTCTGAGGACAAGATCCCCACCCCGACACCTCATGATGTCCGCTTCGCAGCTAGTGCGCAATCGCTTCCGCGACCCCTCTTCCGGGGTCAAGAAACCCGGTCAGAGCCGGACGAACCGGAGCGCGATGGTCGGCAGGTTTACCGCCCGCCCTGCCGCGGCCGGGCTGGCCTTCGGCTCGTCCGGCCGCGGTCAGCTGACCTTCAGCTCGTCCTGCTCGACGGCCGCGTCGTTCACGTCGCCGCGCAGCACCCGGATCGCGTCCGGGGCCAGGTACACCTGCACCGGCGTGCCCTGCGCCAGATGCTGCGGGTGATCGCCGTCGTTCTGCACCAGCGCCTGCAGCTGCGCCCCGGGCGCCAGCCGCAGTATCACCTGGGTCGCCGCGCCCAGGAACACCAGCCGCTCGACCATGGCCGGGATGCGGTTCGGCCCGGCTGCGCCGTGCTCCTCGACGCGCACCCGCTCCGGGCGGATCACCGCGTGCGCGGCGCCCAGGCCGTCCACGTCACCCCGCTCCACGTCCAGCGCGGACTCGCCCATCTTGATGGAGCACGCCGGGCCCGGCCCGCGCTCCACCACGTCCACGTCCATCAGGTTCGACACGCCGAGGAAGTCGGCCACGTAGGAGTCCGCAGGCTCCTCGTAGACCTGCCGAGGGTCGCCGATCTGCACGATCCGCCCGGCGTTCATCACCGCCAGCCGGTCGGACATGGTGAGCGCTTCCTCCTGGTCGTGCGTGACGTAGAGGAAGGTGATGCCGACCCGCTCCTGCAGCTTCTTCAGTTCCACCTTGAGCGACCGGCGCAGCTTGGCGTCCAGCGCGCCCAGCGGCTCGTCGAGCAGCAGCACGGCCGGGCCGAGTACCAGCGCCCGGGCCAGCGCCGCGCGCTGCTGCTGGCCGCCGGACAGCGTGCTGGGCCGGCGCTTGGCGAACGAACCCAGCTCGACCAGGTCGAGCGCCTCATGCACCCGGCTGGACGCCTCGCGCTTGGTCAGCTTCTGGTAGCGCAGGCCGAACGCGACGTTGTCGTACACGGTCAGGAACGGGAACAGCGCGTAACTCTGGAACACCGTGTTCACGTTGCGCTTGTGCGGCGGCACCCCGGACATGTCGGCCCCGTCCAGCATGATCCGCCCCGCGGTGGGCTGCTCGAAGCCGGCGACCAGCCGCAGCGTGGTCGTCTTGCCGCAGCCCGACGGCCCGAGCAGCGAGAAGAACTCGCCGCTTTCCACCGTGAGGTCGATGCTGTCCACGGCGACTTCCGTGAACCGCTTGGTCAGCGAGACCAGCTGAACATGCCCACCGGCCACCGGGCCACCTCCTCTAGCTCACCTGCTGCGCTGGCGCCCCGGACGGGACCGTTCGCCCGGTCCACTCGAAGCCCAGCTGGTCAGCCACATACCGCATAGTTAGCGCAAACGAGCGGCCCTCGTCCACCGACGGGTCGCCCAGCGCGATCTGGATGGCCAGCCCATCCAGCAGCGCGGACAGCGTCAGCGCGAAGTCCTCCGCGTCCACCGGGCCGAACTCGCCCGCCTCCTGGCCGGCCAGCACCAGCGAGCTGATCGTCTGGCGCCAGCGCTCGTCGAACTTCTGCCGCACGCTCGCCACCTCGGGCAGCCGTACCGACTGCGCCCACAGGTCCAGCCACAGCAGCCAGGACCCGGTCGGCTCGGTGTCCGCCTCGGGCAGGCAGCTCATCGCGACCAGCTCTTCCAGCCGCCCGGCCGCGGTGGGGATGGCCGCCATCTGCCGCTTCCCCGCCTCATACCAGGTGTCCTCGGCGAACCGCAGCGCCTCGGTCAGCAGCTGGTCCTTTGTCTTGAAGTAGTAGATGACCAGCGCCGGGCTGGTCCCGGCGCGCGCCGCGACATCGGCGATCCTGGTCTCCGGGAAGCCGCGCTCCTCGATCACCTCGAGGGCAGCCCGCAGCATCTGCTCGCGACGCTGGTCGGCGGTGTCGGCCACATCGCCAGCACGTTCACTCATGCGGACATCCTTGCCCACTTCGCTGCCCAGTGGCGCGCTTTCCTGCACCGCCGCGCGGATCGGGCGGCCCGAGTTGGCGCGCGCTCTTGTGGCAACCGTATCAGGTTTCTAGACTGAACATTCAGTCAACATGGTAGGCAATTCACCGGAGGGACAGCATCATGGCCGCAGCACAGGCTGGAACCTACGACGCGATAGTCGTCGGCGGGGGACATAACGGGCTGGTCGCGGCCGCGTATCTGGCCCGGTCCGGGGCACGGACGCTGGTCCTGGAGGGCCGCGGCAAGACCGGCGGCGCGGCCACCACCGAGGCCCCCTGGCCCGAGGCACCCGAGTTCCGGGTCACCCGGCTGTCGTACGTGATGAGCCTGCTGCCGCCGACCATCATCAACGACCTGGACCTGGCCCGGCACGGCTACAAGATCTGGCCGATGGGCCCCTACTACCAGGCCTTCCCGGAGGGCGGCTCGATCAAGCTGTACGCGGACGACGCGCGGCGCAACCACGACGAGGTGTCCAAGTGGTCCAAGAAGGACGCGGACGCGATGCCGCGCTGGGACGCCTGGCTGGCCGGGCTGGCCGACGTGCTCGGCCCGCTGCTGCTCACCGTGCCGCCGAACCTCGGCTCGCACAAGCCGCGTGACCTGCGCGAGACGCTGCGGCTGGCCTGGCGCAACCGCGGCCTGGACGTGCGCACGATCGCCGACGTGACCCGGCTGATGACGATGAGCATCGCCGACCTGCTCGACGACTGGTTCGAGTCCCCGCAGGTCAAGGGGGCACTCGCGGTCAACGGCGTGATCGGCACCTGGGCCGGCCCCTACGAGCCGGGCACCGCGTACGTGATGGCGCACCACTCGATCGGCGACGTGGGCGACGGCCACCTCGGGAACTGGGGCTTCCAGGAGGGCGGCATGGGCGCGGTGTCCGACGCGATCGCCGCCGCCGCCATCGAGCACGGCGCCGAGATCCGGCTGAATGCCGGGGTGGCACGGATCCTGATGGAAAACGGCCGGGCCGTGGGCGTGGTCCTGGACAACGGCGATGAGCTGCGGGCCACCGTGGTCGTGTCGACGCTGCACCCGCGCACCGCGTTCCTGGACCAGGTTGGCCGGGAGCACCTGCCGCCGGACTTCGCCGCCGACATCGAGCACTGGAAGACCCGCAGCGGCGTGGTGAAGATCAACCTGGCCCTGGCCGAGCTGCCCGACTTCACCGCCGACCCCGGATCCCAGCTGCAGGAGCACCACACCGGGTCGGTGGAAATGGCGCCCACCATGGAGTACATCGAGCGCGCGTTCCAGGACGCCCGCGAGGGCCGGCCCGCCGAGCGGCCGTTCAGCGACGGGGTGATCCCGACCGCGTTCGACAAGACGCTCTCCCCCGAGGGCACGCACACGATGTCGCTGTTCACCCAGTGGGTGCCGGCCGACTGGAGCGAGCAGCCGCACACCGCGGAGCTCGAGGCCTACACCGACCGGATGATCGACTGCTACAACGAGGTCGCGCCCAACTTCAAGGCGTCCATCCTGCACCGGGACATCGTCGGCCCCTACCAGATGGAGCACGAGTACGGCCTGATCGGCGGGAACATCTTCCACGGCGAGCTGTCCCTGGAGCAGCTGTTCCACATGCGGCCGGCTCCCGGGTACGCCGACTACCGCACCCCGGTGCGCGGCCTGTACTACGGCAGCTCGGCCACGCACGCGGGCGGCGGAGTCTGCGGCATTCCCGGCTGGCAGGCCGCGCGGGCCGCTATCGCGGACCAGAAGGCGGCCAGGCGGCCGGGCGGCGTGCGCCGACTCACCCGGCGGTCATGACGGAAAACATCCAGCCGCCCATACGCACGGTTCCCCCTACCGCCCCGCCGCCCGCCGGCGCCCGGGGGGCCAGTGACGAGGGGCACCCGGTCCCCCCCACCATTCCCGCGCCCGCCGGCACCCCCGGGGCCGGTGACGCGGACGGCCGGGTGCCCCTCTCCTCCTCGGCGCCCGCCGGCGCCCCCGGCGCCGGTGACGGCACCCACCCGCTGCCCGCCACCCCTTCGGCACCCGCCGGCCCCCCCGGGGCCGGTGACGGCGGCCGCCCCGCCACCGGCACCTTCCGGGCCGCTGACGGGACTCACCCCACCGCCAGCACCACCCGGGCCAGTGACGGCACCCACCGCGCCGCCAGCACCATCCCGGCCGATGCCGGCGCCCACCCCGCCACCGGCGTCCAGCCCGCGCTGCGGGCGATGCTGGCGGCCCGCAGCGTCGCGCTGGTCGGCGCCAGCCCGCGGCCGGGCAGCCTCGGCGAGCGGATGATCAGCGAGGTCACCAAGAGCCCGGCCGGGCCCGAGGTGTACCTCGTCAATCCCCGGCACCAGCAGATCGCCGGGCGGCCCTGCCACGCCTCCCTGGCCGACCTGCCCAGCCCGGTCGACCTCGTCCTGCTGGCCGTGCCGGACCGCGCGCTGGAGGAGCAATTGGCGCTGGCCGCCCAGCGGGGGGACCGCGGCGCGGTGATCTTCGGCAGCGCGCACGAGCCACCCGGCCAGCCAACCGGCCCGCGGCCCACGCTGCGGGACCGGCTGGCCGCCACCGCCCGGGCGGCCGGCATGGCGGTCTGCGGGGCGGGATGCATGGGCTTCGTCAACGTGCCCTACGGCCTGCGGGCCGTCGGCTACGTCGAGCCTGATCCGCTCCCCCGCGGGCCGGTCGCCCTGGTCACCCACTCCGGCTCGGTGTTCTCCGCGCTGCTGCGCGCCCGCCGCGGGCTCGGCTTCACGGTCGCCGTGTCCTCCGGCCAGGAGCTGGTCACCCCGGCGGCGCAGTACGCCGAGTACGCGCTGAGCCTGCCGGAGACCCGGGTGCTGGCGCTAGTCCTGGAGGCCATCCGGGACCCCGATCGGCTGCGCGCGGTGCTCACCCAGGCCGCGGCCCGTGACATCCCGGTGGTGCTGCTCACCGCGGGCAGCTCCGCGGGCGGCCGGGCCATGGTGTCGGCGCACTCCGGCGCGCTGGCCGCGGCGGATGGCGGGTGGGAGGCGCTGGCCGCCGCGTTCGGCGTGCACCGCGTCGGTGACCTGGCCGAGCTGACCGACACCCTGGAGCTGTTCGCGATCGGCCGCCGCGCGGCCCTCCCCAGCCCCGGCAGCCCCGGCAGCCCCGGCAGCCCCGGCAGCCCCGGCAGCCCCGGCAGCCCCGGCAGCCCCGGCAGCCCCGGCAGCCCCGGCAGCTGGGAGGCTACCGCCGGGATCGCCACCGTGCACGACTCCGGGCTGGAACGCGCGCACGTCGCCGACGTGGCCGACGAGCTCGGCGTGCCGTTCGCCGCGATCGGCCCGGCCACCCGCGACCGGCTGGCCGGGCTGCTCGATCCCGGCCTGACGCCGGAGAATCCGCTGGACATGTGGGGCACCGGTGCGCAGGCCCGCGAGCAGCTGGCCGGCTCGTTGTCCGCGCTGGCCGACGACCCGGCGGTGGCCGCGGTGGCTCTGGCCGTGGACCTGGTGCCCGAGTTCGACGGGGACCAGTCCTACCCGCTCGCCGTGCTCGACGCGGCCCGGCTGACCAGCAAGCCGGTCACCGTGCTCAGCAACGTGCCCAGCGCCATCGACCCGGAGGCCGCGGCCGCGCTGCGCGCGGCCGCCGTGCCGGTGCTGGAGGGCACCCGCAGCGGCCTGCTGGCCCTGCGCCACCTGCTCGACCACGCCCGCCGCCAGGCGGCGGGCTCACCGGCCGCCGGAGCCAGCGCGTCCCCCGCGGATCCAGCGGTCCCGGCCCGCCGGGACCGCTGGATCCCGGTGATCACCGCGGGCCAGGCCCGCGGCGCCCGGCTGCTCGACCTGCTCCGTGATTACGGCATCACCGCGGCCCGGGCCCTCGGCGCCGACAGCAGCCGTGCGGCGCTGGCCGCGGCCGACGCGCTCGGCTACCCGGTCGTGCTGAAGACCGACGAGCCCGGGATCGCGCACAAGTCAGACGCCCGCGGCGTGGTGCTGGGCATCCCCGACCCGGCCACGCTGGCCGCCGCCTACCAGGACCTGGCCGAACGGCTGGGCTCCCGGGTGCTGGTGTGCGAGACGATCGGGCCGGGCACCGAGCTGTCGCTGGGCCTGGCCCGGGACCGCGATCTGGGCCCGCTGGTGGTGGTCGGTTCGGGCGGCGTCCTGGTCGAGCTGCTGGCCGACCGGGTGGTGGCGTTGCCGCCGGTCAGCCCGGGCCAGGCCCGGCAGATGATCGCCGGCCTGCGCGCCGCCCGGCTGCTGGCCGGGGTGCGCGGCCAGCCCCCGGCCGACCTGGCTGCGGTGGTGTCCGCGATCACCGGGCTGTCCCAGCTCGCCTGCGAGCTGGGTGACGTCCTCGAAGCCCTGGACATCAACCCGCTGATCTGCGGCCCGGCCGGCGCGGTGGCCGTCGACGCGCTGGCCGTCCCCCGCCCCGCCGGGCACTGACACAGTAGCGCAATGTCCACACCATCTGACCGGGCAGCGGAACATGTCACTCGCGGAAAGCCTGCCATCAGCCTAGGCAAAAGATCGCTCCGTTCCCTGGGGTGGCTGAGCCCGGCGCGGTGACTGCGTTGACCATGGCACCCGCGTAGTCGCCGCGGCTCGACGTGTCGCCACGTAACCGGCCTTTCCGCGCGGGACCAGGTTCAGCCAGTGAGCCAACTACATCAATGCCGCACGGGTGCGGCTCTTTTGGAGTGAGTTGCTGGTTGCGGGTGGGTGTGGCAGCGGGGTGGCTGGGTGTTAGTGAGGCTTCCGTTCCGTATGGTCCTGAAGTGCGAAATCGGGACCAGCGGAAAGGAAGCCTCAGGTGGAAGAGTACGGGCTGGATGCGCTGGCGGCTAGCGCGGATGCGGTGGTGGCGGGGCTGGGGCCGCTGGCGGTCATGCTGGCCCGGCTCGCGGTGGCGGCTGGGCAGGCGGTGACGCTGGAGGACATGGAGCTGCTGGCCAGCGGGCAGGGCCGGGAGATCTTGCGTGGTGTTCTGCAGCTCAGCCTGGACAGGCAGGCCCGGGCGGAGGTGCGGCTGGCGGAGGTGACCGGGGCGGACGGGATGGCGCGGAAGCGCGCGGAGCGCGGTCATTGCCGGGCCGTGGTGACCACGCTGGGTGAGGTGAGCGTGCGGCGGATGGCGTACCGGTCCGGGGCCAGGGGGGTGGCGTCGCTGTTCCCGCGGGATGCGGTGCTGAACTTGCCGCGGCGGCGGTATTCCTGGCAGCTGCAGCGGCTGGCGGTGATGTTCGCCCAGTCCGGGGCCTATGAGCAGGCTCAGCGGTTCGTCGCGGCCGCCACGGGGGTCTTCCCGGCGACCAGCCCCCCGATACTCTCACCAGTACCTTGAACAGCTAGCCAGGGCGCCCGGAGGGAAGGCTGGCGTACGCTGAGAGCATGGAGTACGAGCGGATCACCATCGATCCGAACCGGATGAGTGGGCTGCCCTGTATCCGGGACACGAGGGTCACCGTGAGCGCTGTCCTCGGCCAACTTGCCGCGGGACGCAGCATCGAGGAAATCCTGTCTGACTACCCGTACCTGGAACGGTCTGACGTCCTAGCAGCTTTGGAGTTCGCCGCTGCTGCGGTGCAGGAACGGGAACTGCCCCTTGCCCGGCCCGCATAGGCATGCGCCTCCTGATTGACGCGAACCTATCGCCGCGAATTACCGAGCACCTTGGCAGTGCGGGTTTCGAGGCTGTTCATGTGGCCGAGGTGGGCCTGCTCACCGCCGCCGACGAAGTGATCCTGGAATATGCCGCTGAGAACGAATTGGTGATTGTTTCCGCTGACTCCGACTTTGGCGAGTTGCTGGCTGGCTCGCGCGGGGCGATCCGCCCCTCAGTGGTCTTGCTCCGATCGGCAGATCATCTCACCCCCGAGCAGCAGGCAGCCTTGCTGGCCGCGAATCTTCCCGCCGTGGCGGACGGGCTTAAGGCAGGGGCGCTGGTTTCGATGGCACGGGGCCGGTTGCGGATTCGCGCGCTTCCCGTCCGGGCCACCGAGTAGCCCTAGACCATCTGCTGCCGACGGTTAGCGCTTGGGATGGCGGCGGGTGGAGGCGGTCAGCGCTTGGGACGGCGGGTGGCCGCGGTCAGCGCGGCGGCGCCGGTGGCACCGGCCCGCATGGCGCCGGCGCGCACCGCGGCGGCCCGGCGGCGCAGCCGTTCGGCCCGGCGATCGGCCAGGACCTGGCGCACCACGTTGCGGCCCGGGATGCCGGTGACCCCGCCGCCGCCGTGGGTGGCCGACCCGGCCTGGTAGAGCCCGGATACCGGGGTGCGCAGGTCGGCGTAGCCGGCCGCGGGGCGGGCGTGGAACATCTGGCCCAGGGACAGCTCCCCGTGGAAGATGTTGCCGCCGACCAGGCCGTACTCCTCCTGCATGTCGTTCGGCCCGATCACCTGCCGGTGCCGCACCGAGTCGGTGAAGCCCGGTGCCACCTGCTCCATCCGCGCGATGACCCGGTCGGCGTAGGCGGCCAGCGCCGTCTCGTCCGGTTTGTCGGCCCAGGTGTGCGGCACCCACTGGGTGAACATCGACATGACGTGGTGGCCGGGCGGGGCCAGCGAGTCGTCGAACACGCTGGGGATGCAGATGTCCGCGAACGGCCGCTCCGCGGGCTGCCCGCAGACCGCCTGCTGGAACGCGGTTTCGATGTCGTCCAGGTTCTCGGCCAGCACGATCGTCCCGCCGTGGATCTGCGGGTCGAACTCGGGGTGGCTGGTGAACACCGGCAGCCGGTCCAGGGCCAGGTTGATCTTGACGGTGCCGCTGCGAGTTTGCCAGCGCTCGATGTCGGCCACGAAGCCGGCCGGCAGCACGGCCGGATCGACCAGCCGCAGGAACGAGATCTGCGGGTGCGCGGTGGTGATCACGGTGTCCGCGTCGATCTCCTCGCCGCTGGCCAGCGTCACCCCGCTGACCCGGCCGCCGCCGGTGCGGATCTGGGCCACCTCGGCCCCGGTGCGCAGCTCAGCGCCGAACGAGCGGGCCGCCGCGGCCAGCGCCCTGGTCACCCCGCCCATCCCGCCACGCGGGAAGCCCCACGCGCCGGCCTGGCCGTCCACCCCGCCGATGTGGTGATGCAGCGTCACGTACGCGGTGCCCGCCGAGCGGGGGCCTGCCCAGGTGCCGATCACCCCGGACACCGACAGCAGGCCGAGCACGGCGTCGCTGCTGAAGTAGCCCTCGATCAGGTCGGCGATGCTGCCGGTGAGCAGCCGGGTGACATCCACCACGCCGCGCTCGTCCAGCCCGCGCAGGTGGCGCAGCAGCAGCCCCTGGCGCAGCAGGTCCACCGGCCGGCGCGAGCCCAGCTTGGGCGGGATCTCGTCCAGCATCGGCCCGAGCACCCCGCCGATGGCGGCCAGGTGCGCCTCGTACTGGGGATAGGCGTCGGCATCCGGGACGGAGAACTTGGCGATCTCGGCGTGCCGCTGCGCCGGGTCGTCGGGCAGCCGCAGATACCGGCCGTCGGCCCGGGGCGCGAAGTACGGGCCCTGCGGGAACACGTGATAGCCGTGCCGGGTCAGGCCCAGGTCCCGCACCAGGCCCGGGGGGAGCAGGGAGACCACGTAGGACAGCGAGGTCACCGTGTAGTCCGGGCCGAACGGGTGCTCGCTGACCGCGGCCCCGCCCAGCACCGGACGGCGCTCGCAGACCAGCACGTCTAGCCCGCTCCTGGCCAGGTAGGCCGCGGCGACCAGCCCGTTGTGGCCGCCACCGACCACCACCACATCCCGCTTCATCCTGCTCCTTCCACTCCACCCGTTCCCCGGACAGTACGGCCACTTTCCCTCCGCTCAAGGCCACCCACGGGTTGGCTGGAGGGAAACTGCCAGATACCGCCACATTCCCTCCCATCTAACGCGGTGGGTCGTTGCGCGGAGGGAAATGGCCGGGTGCGGGGGCACAGTCACCACTGCCTCAGCGCGGGCCGGGCGTCAGGCGGCGGGTCACGTAGTTGCCGATGTCGGCGCTGGGCTGCTCCATCGGGGCCAGGTAGCCGGCCGTGAACCGGCGGGAGCGCATCCCGTCCTGGACCTGCTCGCAGATGCGCCAGTCCTGCTGGTTCACCAGGTGCCAGAAGCCGGTCGCGTCGGACGGGTCGAAGTCATCGCGGGCCAGCTCATCCGGGTGGAACAGGAAGTCGCACAGCACGGTGGTGTGCCCGGCCGAGCGGGGCCACACGGTGAACGCGGCCACGTGGTCGGCGGACAAGCTGAGCATGAGGTTGGGCAGCACCAGCTCGCCGAAGTGCCGGCTGCGCTCGGCCGGTGACAGCCCGGGGAACGGCGCCCGCCGGGTCGTCCCGGTCAGCGTGAACGTGCTGGCCCCGGGGCGGTGCGGGATGCCCGCGTCCCAGTCCAGGTCACCGCCGCCGCGGCGGAACGCCGGGACCAGCTGGCACAGCTCCGGGTGGACCGGGCCGCAGTGGTAGCACTCGTTGTAGTTCTCCAGGATCACCTTCCAGTTGGCGGCCACGTCGTAGCGCAGCCGGGCAGCGGTGCGCAGCTCGGCCAGCGGGTACCGGGCCAGCCTCCCGGGCACGCCGTCCAGCTGCCGGTGCAGGTCGGCCGTCAGGCCGGCTGCCCCGGGCGGCCCGGCTGGCCCGGCTGCCCCGGACGGCCCCGGCGGACCCGGCGGACCCGGCGGACCCGGCGGACCCGGCGGACCCGGCGCGGGATCGAGCCGGACGAACACGAAGCCGCCCCAGCCGGCCACGTCCACCGGGTGCAGGCCCAGCTGATCGCGGTAGCGGCGCAGCGGCGGCAGGAACGGGGCGGCGCGCAGCCCGCCATCCAGCCCGTACGTCCACGCGTGATAGGGGCAGCGCACCAGGCCGGCGAAGCACCCGGTGGCGGCCGGGTCGGCGGACGGCTGGCCAGCAGCGGGCGGGACGAGCCGGCTGCCCCGGTGCCGGCACAGGTTGTACCAGCCCGCCAGCGCCCCCTCGGCGGTGCGGGTCACCACGATGCTCTCGCCGGCCACGTCCGCGGTCAGGTAGTCACCCGCCCCGGGCAGGCTCTCGGTGCGGCCGACGCAGAACCAGTCCGCGAACAGCACCGCGTCCCGCTCCCGCGCGAACTCGGCCTCGGCCGTGTAGCTGGCCTGGGCCAGGCTCGCCGCCAGCGGCACCCGTCTGGTCATCACAGGTCACCGTCGTAGGGGAACGGGGCGCGGATCGGCTCGCCGTCGGCGAACCGGCCCGGCCGCAGCGGCCCGATGTCCACGTGGCCCGCCTGGCCGCTGGTGATGAGCTCGGCGACGGCCTCGCCCACCGCGGGCGAGATCTTGAACCCGGTCCCGGAGAACCCGGCGGCCAGCACCAGCCCGGGCCGGCCGGGCACCTCACCGAGCAGCGGCCGGCAGTCGGGGGTCATGTCGTAGGCGCCGGTGACCCCGCGTGCGATCCCGGCGTCGGCCAGCGCGGGCAGCCGGCCCGCGGCCGCCCCGGCCAGCCCGGCCAGCTCGTCCG
>Ga0335078_10003173_pt1 | contig 24524 bp, 21 predicted proteins | sample Lox_Sample_32_FD_206711 | JGI IMG/M metagenome (GOLD analysis project Ga0335078, IMG submission 206711) | Soil microbial communities from Loxahatchee National Wildlife Refuge, Florida, United States - Lox_Sample_3.2 | ecosystem: Environmental > Terrestrial > Soil > Wetlands | place: USA... | reverse complement strand
GCGCTGGACGCGTTTCCCGGCCAGCGGGTCGCGCTGATCGCAGGCGGGCAGGACCGTGGCATCGACTACGCCCCGCTGGCCGACGGCCTGGCCGGCCGCCCGGCCCGGACCCTGGTGCTGACCGTGCCGGACAGCGGGCCGCGTATCCAGGCCACCATCGAGGCTCGCGGCCTGCCCGGCGTCGAGGTGACGGCGTGCCCCGACCTGGACACCGCGGTCGCCCGCGGCTTCGCCTGGGCCCGGCCGGGCGGGGTCGTGCTGCTGTCCCCGGCCGCGCCCAGTTTCGGCCGGTTCCGCGACTACCGCGACCGCGCCGGCGCGTTCGCCCGGGCGATGAAGGCGTGCGCGGCTTCCCGGCCATGATCGTGGTCCTTTTTTGTCACCTGCCAACCAAGATTGACCGTGATCATGGATAGGACGCTGCTGCGGTCGCTGGCCCGGGTGGTCGGGGACGCGCACGTGCTGACCGGCGACGCGGCGGCCGGGTACGGGACCGACTGGACCGGCCGGTTCCGGGGCCAGCCTGCGGCGGTGCTGCGCCCCCGGGACACGGCCGAGGTGGCCCGGGTGCTGGCGCTGTGCGCCGCGGCCGGCGTGCCGGTCGTGCCGCAGGGCGGGAACACCGGCCTGGTCGGCGGGAGCGTGCCGGGCCACGGCGAGGTCGTGCTCAGCCTGGCCCGGCTGGACTCGCTCGGACCGGCCGACCCCGACGCCGCCCAGGTCACCGCCGGGGCCGGCGTCACCCTGGGCCGGGTTGCAGGCGCCGCCCCCGGCCTCGACCTGGGCATCCGCATCGCCAGCCGGGACAGCGCCACGGTCGGCGGGGCGGTGGCCAGCAACGCGGGCGGGCTGCGGGTGCTGCGCTACGGGCCGATGCGGGCCCAGCTGCGTGGCGCCGAGGCGGTGCTGTCCGACGGCACCGTACTATCCCACCTGGCCGGGCTGGCCAAGGACAACACCGGCTACGACTACCCCGCCCTGCTGGCTGGCTCGGAGGGCACGCTGGCGGTGATCACCGCGGCGCGGCTGCACCTGGTCCCCCGGCCGCGCGGCCTGGTCACCGTGCTGACCGGGGTACCCGGCCTGGCCGAGCTGCACGGCCTGGCCCGGCAGGCGGTGGCCGCGGTGCCAGGACTGCTGTCCGCCGAGTTCATCACGGCGGCCGGCCTGGAGGTGCTGGCCGACCGGGCCGGCCTGCCAGCCCCGCTGGACCCGCCCGCGCCGTTCGGCCTGCTGCTCGAGGCGGGCGGGCCCGGCGCGCTGGACGAGCTGGCCGGCCTGGTCGGTGACCGCCCCGCGGCGGTGGCCGAGTCCGCCGCCGACCGGGCCCGGCTGTGGGCTTACCGGGAACGGCACCCGGAAGCAGCGGGCTTCCTGGGCGTGCCGGTCAAGCTGGACGTCTCGGTGCCCGCCGCCCGCTGGGTCGAGCTGGCGGCCGGCGTCGCCGGGGTGGTGGCCGACGCCGACCCCGGGGCCAGGGTGATCACCTTCGGCCACGTGGCCGACGGGAACCTGCACGTCAACATCGTGCCCGCGGCCCCCGCCGACGGCCGTCACGAAGACGTGGTGTTCGCGTTCGTGGCGTCCCTGGGCGGCTCGATCTCGGCCGAGCACGGCATCGGCGCGCTGAAGGCGCGCTGGCTGCCGCTGGCCCGGTCGGCCGCGGAACGGGCGCTGTTCGCCCGGATCCGGTCGGCGTTCGACCCGGCCGGGATCCTCAACCCGCACATCCTGCCGCGCTAACCACTGAGCTGGGCAATTCCCGGACGGCGCGCGGTGGGTGGTGTTTTGGGCCGGGTCCTGCGGGTACCCGGAGGCGGCGCCCGCCGGTCCTGGCGGACGCGGCAGTTAGTCACCGGAGAGGAATCCCAGCGATGTACATCGGTATCGGCACGATCGTGCTCATCGTGATCATCGTGCTCATCATCTTGCTGATCAGGCGGGGTATCTGACCCTGTCCCCGGCTGGGGCCGGGTAATCTGTCCGGCACCAGTGTCAGCTTCTTTCTCAGCTCGCTCTTACTCCCAGGCCGTCGGCGCGCTCCGGGCGGCCGGCTGCGTCTACGCCGAGGAAGAGGCCCGGCTGCTCACCGACGAGGCGCAGAGCGAAGCCGACCTGGCCGACATGGTCCGCCGCCGGGCCGCGGGCCAGCCACTCGAGCACGTGGTGGGCTGGGCCGGCTTCTGCGGCCTGCGGATCGCGGTGGACCCCGGGGTTTTCGTGCCGCGCCGCCGCACCGAGTTCCTGGTCGGCCGGGCGGCCCGGCTGCCCCGGCCCGGCCCGGTCGTGGTCGACCTGTGCTGCGGTACCGGGGCGCTGGGCGCCGCGCTGGCCGCGGTGGGCGGCCCGGTCGAGCTGCACGCCACCGACCTTGACCCGGCCGCGGTGCGCTGCGCCCGGCGGAACGTGGCGGCGGCCGGCGGCCGGGTGTACCAGGGCGACCTGCTCGGCCCGCTGCCGCCCGCGCTGCGCGGCTCGGTCGCCCTCCTGCTGGCCAACGTGCCGTACGTGCCCACCGCCGAGGTCGGCCTGCTGCCCCCCGAGGCCCGCGACCACGAGGCGCGGCTGGCGCTGGATGGCGGCCCGGACGGCCTGGCTGTGCTGCGCCGCGTGATAGCCGCCGCTCCCGGGTGGCTGGCCACCGGCGGCCACCTGCTGTTCGAGACCACTGATCGCCAGGTGGCCGTGGCGGTGGACGCGGTCACCGCCGCCGGGCTGACCGCGGAGGTGGCCCGGTGCCCGGAACTGGCCGCCACAGTGATCATTGCCACCCGCCCCGGCGGCACCCAGCCGCCCCGCGCCCGGCCGGGCATGCCCTAGCCTGAGCCGGGCCGGACCGATCCGGCCCAGCCGGCGGGCGGGTGAAGGGAGCCGCGGTGGCTATCGCAGCCCTGGTGGTGTGGGTGCTGACCGCCGCCATCGGGGTCACGCTGCTCATTACCCGGCCGGCTGGCACCCCCGCGCCCGGGCCGGCTCCCCCGGCGCCCGGGACGGCTCCCCCGGGGGGCAAGCCGCCGGCCAGCACGGCCACTGGCCCCATCACCAGGCTGAGCGAGCTGCCGCCCATCCCCCGGGTCAGGGTGCACGTGCCCGCCGGGGAGCACCCGCTGCTCGAGTTCAGCCATCCAACCCTCGGGCTGGTCGGCCTCGGCTTGTGGTTCATCTTCGTCGGCACGCACTATCACCCGCTGGCCTGGGTGGCGTTCGGCATCCTGGTGGTGACGATCGCCGCCGGGCTCCGCTGGTTCATCGGCCAGGCCCGGGCGGCGCGGCGCGGCGGCCAGGCGGGCGGACCCCTGGCCCGCCGCGGGGTTCCCCGGCTGGCCATCGGCCACGGCGCCGCCGCCGGGGCCACGTTCCTGCTCGCCGTGCTCACCGCGCTGGCCGCCAGCCACGGCTGACCGCACCCGCTCAGCCGGGCCCGAGCCGTAGCCCGGCGGACCGCGGGCCGAACAGGGCGAGCGCCAGCGCCGCCACGGCGATCCCGGCGACCGCGAGCGCGATGAGCAGCAGGCGCCATGGCCGGGCCCGGCCCACGGTGCCCCCGGTGCCGACCCGGCCCGACGCCTGGACGAGGCCGCTCAGCACCAGCACCACCACGCCGGCCGTCACGTCCTTCTTGAGCAGCGCGGCGCCGATCGCGGCGAACCCGATGGCGGTCCGGGTCCAGGCCAGGCTGGTCCGCTCCCGGGCCAGTCCGGGATCGGCCGGCGGCGCCGCACGGCTGCGCAGCCACCTCACCGGGAAATCACCGCCACGACCGCGGCGGCCACCGCGACCAGCGTGATGACCACGGCCAGCAGGAGCGGCAGCCGGGACCGGCGCAACGGCTCGTTGCGGCGCAGCGCCCGCTGGTTCGCGGTCCACTCCAGGTAGCTCAGCACCGCGACCAGCCCGCCCAGCGCGATGAGCGGGATCCCGATCGCGTGCCGGCCCCAGTGCACCCCGGGGAAGGGCGGCAGCAGCTGGACGACGGCCAGCCCCGCCGCCACCAGGGCCAGCGCGGTACGGATCCAGGCCAGGAAGGTCCGCTCGTTGGCAAAGGTGTACCGCGCGTCGGGCTCGGTCTCGCCCGGGGGCTGCACGGGCCGGGATGTCCCCGCCGGGCCGCTGGCGTCCGTCTCGTCTCCCTTCCCGCCCCCGGGCCGGGAGGCGAGTGCAACCGCGATGCCAAGCCCGACCTCAGGCCCCGGCCCGGCTATCCCACATCATCCTCTGCGGACGATGTGACCCGCCCGGCCGGGACCGGGTGGTGGGCATACCTCGCGGGTGACACCATCGGTGCGGTTATTCCCGTTTGCCTGATCGGGCTGGTTCACGACCTGCCTGACCGGGCAGAAATCGGGGCGGCTAAGGCGGCGAGCTTTCCGGCTGGCCCGCCACACCAGAGCAGGCTGACGTCGCTGTCAGGAATGGGCTGGTCGGGACCGCATTCGGCTGGCTTGCGCGGACGGGAGGGCCTAGCCTAAAAGCGCCCGAGTCGATGTCGACCGAACGGGAAGTTGGAAAAGAAAAAAATGGTAGCTCTGCGGATAATTCAGCCGATCGTGCTGGCATGCGTGCTCGCCGCGGGCGTGGCTGCCTGTTCGAGCAGCGGTAACAATTCGGGCTCGGGGGCCACCTCGGCGCCGGCGGCGTCCGCGTCCGCCCCGGGTGGCAGCTCGGCCGCCGCGTCACAGATCAAGACCAGCTGGACCACGTTCTTCGACGCGAAGACCCCGGCCGCCAAGCGGATCACGCTGCTCCAGGACGGCCAGAAGTTCGCGACGATCATCAAGTCCCAGGCCGGGAGCGGCCTGGCCGCCTCGGCGACGGCCAAGGTCACCAAGGTGACCGTCACCTCGCCCAGCCAGGCCAAGGTCACCTACTCCATCCTGATCGGCGGCTCACCCGCGCTGGCCAACCAGCACGGCGTGGCCATCAAGCAGGGCAGCACCTGGAAGGTCGGCCTGGCCAGCTTCTGCGGGCTGCTGACCCTGGAGAACAACGGGAACACCGCATCGCTCCCGTCCGTGTGCAAGACGGCGGGCTAGGGTGTGGCCCGCTCGGTAGGTGTGCCCGCCGAGCAGGCCCCGGCGGTGCTCCGGGGCGGCCGCGGGCTCGCGCTGACCGTGCTGGTCACGGTGCTGTTCCTGACCTTCCTGGACAACACCATCGTCAGCGTGGCGCTCGGCAGCGTGCAGACTGGCCTGCACGCCGGGGTCAGCGCGCTGCAGTGGGTGGTCAGCGCGTACGCGCTGACCTTCGCCGGCGCCATGCTCGCGTTCGGCATGGTCGGTGACGAGTTCGGCCGCAAGCGGGTGATGCTGATCGGGGTGGCCATCTTCTCCGCCGGGTCGGTGCTGGCCGCGGTCGCCCCGAACATCGACCTGGTGATCGCCGGGCGGGCGGTGATGGGACTGGGCGCCGCGGCCAGCGAGCCCGGCACGCTGTCCATGCTCCGGCACCTCTACACCGAGGAGCGCAGCCGGACCCGCGCGCTGGGGGTCTGGACGGCCGTGTCCGGTCTGGCCCTGGCGGTCGGCCCGGTCGTCGGCGGTGCCCTGGTCGGCGTGTGGAGCTGGCGCGCGATCTTCTGGTTCAACCTGGCCTTCGGGCTGGCCGCGCTTATCGCCTGCCAGCTGGTGCTGCCGGAGAACTCCGATCCCGACGCGCACCGGGTGGACATCCCCGGCGCCGTGCTGGGCGCGGCCGCGCTGACCGCGTTCATCTTCGCGATCATCGACGCGGAGAGCGCCGGCTTCGGCGCGCCGAGCGTGATCGTGCTGCTGTGCCTGAGCGCGGTGGCCGCGGTCGCGTTCTTCTGGTGGGAGAGCCGCGCCGCGCACCCGCTGCTGGACCTGAGATTCCTGCGCGTGCCGCGCTTCCTCACCGCCAACGTGGTCGCGTTCTGCGCCTACTTCGCGACCTTCGCCGTGTTCTTCTTCACCGCGCTCTACCTCGAGGAGGTGGTCGGCTACGACGGGTACCGGATCGCGCTCGCGTTCCTGCCGATGACCGCGCTGATGATCCTGGCTTCCTTGCTGGCGGGCCGGTGGACCGACCCGGCCACGCCCCGCTGGTCCATCTTCCTCGGCTGCCTGCTGTTCGGCGCGGGCCTGCTGCTGACCACGCTCACCCTCAACCCGAACCCCGCCTACCTGCCGCTGGCCGCCGCCCTCGCGCTGACCGGCATCGGCATCGGCGCCACCGTGGTGCCGATCACCTCAGCCGCGCTGTCCGCGGTCCCGGCGGCACGCTCCGGCATGGCCGCGTCGGCCACCAACACCAGCCGGGAGATCGGCGCGGTGACCGGGGTCGCGGTGCTCGGCGCCCTGGTGAACTCGCAGCTGCACGCCAGCCTCACCGGCCGGCTGCAGCACCTGGGCATCCCGGCCAACTTCCAGGCGATCGTGATCCGCGCGGTGGAGACCGGCGGCGTCCCGTCCAACGGCAGCTCCCAGGGCGCGGGCGGCGCCGCCGGGGCTGGCCAGGGCAAGCTGGTGCAGGAGGTCATCCACGCGGCGTACAACGCGTTCTACACCGGGCTGCACGCCGCGCTGCTGCTCGCGGCGGTCCTGGTGCTAGCCGCGGGCGTGTTCACGTTCATCCTGCTCACCCGGGCCCGGGCGGCGGGCGCTGAGCAACCTGCCAGCAACCCGTAGCACGGCCAGCCCACCCGGGGGCCCGGCTGCCTCACCCGCCTGGGGTGAGGCCGGGCGGCTAGTGCGCCAGTGCCCAGCCGGGAGCCGGGGGTCGGCCCGCGCGGCTGTCACCCGGCCAGGTCAGCTGGGCGGGGGCTGCTCACTGGCCGTGCTGTCCTGCTGCTGCACCCGCCGCACCTCCAGCACCTGCACACCCAGGAGTTCCAGCCGGGCGAGCAGGCCCTGCAGCGCCGCCTGGTCGGGCAGGCGGCCGTGCACGACGGTGCCGACCGGCTGGACCGTGGCGTCGAGCTTCTCGTAGTCGAGCAAGGCTTCGGGCGGCAGGATGCCCACTACTCGGATCTCGTAGTAGGACGATGTCATCGCAGGCCCCCGGCTGATCACGTTGGCAGTGCTGAACCTCCACCCTGCCGCCTCACCGCCCGCCGCGCCCCACTCATCGCGGGTGAGTTCTCACCCGGGTGAGCTAGATCAGCTGGAGCAGCCGGGCCCGGCGAACGGCCTCGTTGCGGTGCGAGACGGCCAGCTTCCGGTAGATGCTCTTGAGGTGTGTCTTCACCGTGTTCACCGAGATGTACATCTCGGCCGCGATCTCGGCGGTGCTCATCATCGCGGACAGGTGCCGCAGGACCTCACGCTCCCGCCCACTGAGCTGCTCCACGATGAGCGCCGCGGCGTCGGAGGTGCCGGGCGGCCGGTCGTCCCGGCGCGGCTGATCGCCCCCGCGCGGGCTGAGCAGATCACCGCCGAGCAGCGGGCGGCAGGCCTGGGCCAGCTCCGCATCCCGGCGGAGCAGCGGCCGCAGCCAGCTCCGCTCCAGGGCGAACGGCAGCCAGAGGCGCTCGGCGCAGCCCAGCCGCAGCGCGTGCCCGAGTGAGCGGCGGCCGCGGATCGGGTCCCCATCGCAGTAGCTGAGCCGGGCGTCGGCCAGCCAGGCGGCCAGCCGGAGCTCATCCGTGGCCGCCGAGCCCGCCGGACCGTCCGCCAGTGCCTGCCGGGCGGCTTTCGTGTTGCCAGCCGCCAGGTACGCGTGCGCCAGCGCCGTCGCGGCGTCGAGCCGGCTTTCCGGCCGGGCCCGGGCCGCCCAGTCGGCGGCCGCCGGAGCATCGCCCGCGGCGGCGCAGGCCCGGGACTCGAGGATGGCCAGCCGGTCCGCCAGCCACGGCGGCACGGACCAGCCCTGCCGGGCCCGGCCGACCATGTCCGCGGTCACCCGGGGGCGGCCCTCGGCCAGTCCGCCGTACCCGGCGACCAGGCAGGCGACCGAGTCCACCAGCACGTCCGGGTGGTCGCCGAGGCCACTGCTGGCCAGCCTCAGCTGCTCACGAGCCTGTTTCAGCTCGCCCCGGGACAGATGTACCCGGGCCAGTGCCACGTGGGCAGCCGGCCCGGGCGGGGTGGCCACCTGGCCGCCGTCCCCGCTGGCCAGCGCGGCCGCGCGGCTGAGCTGCCCGCGCAGCGCTTCGGCCAGCGCGAGGAGCCCCGGCAGCCCCGGGCAGCCGACCAGCTCCGGCGCCGGGCCTGGGAGGGCGGCCACCGCGCCGAGGGCGTCGCGCAAGGTGGCGGCGGCCGTGTCCAGCTCACCCGCCCACAGCTGGACAGCGGCTTGACCGCCGAGCACCTGGGCGTAGATCTCGGGGTGCTGGCTGAGCGTGCGGTCCGGCAGCATGGCCAGCAGCACGCGGGCCCGGGAAGCCGCGCCGGCCGCGGCCGCCTGGTCGCCGGTGCGCCGGGACAGCGCGAGCCGGATCAGCGCGGCGGCCAGCCGGGCCGGGATTTCGGCGTCGGCCGGAAGCCGGTCGAGCAGCTTCTCGGCCGTGCGCAGCGCGCTGTCATCCGGCTGGCGCTCCGCGCCGGAGGCGTCCAGCGCGGCCCGGACCAGCAGCGGCTGCGGGCCGGCCAGTGCATCAGCGGGCGGCATGCGGCGGAGCGCCTCGGTGAGCGGCTCGCTGGCGCGCGGCTCGATCAGCCGCCCCACCGCGAATTCATCCACGACGATGCGCGCGGCAAGCGGCCAGTCACCGGAATCGCCCGCATGCCGTACCGCTGCACAGAGCCAGCCGTTGCGCCGGAACCAGTGCGCGGCGCGGCGGTGCAGGTCCACCAGCCGGCCTGGGCTCTCCCGGCGCAGCTTCAGCCGCAGGGCGGCACTGAACAGCGAGTGATACCGGTACCACCCGTGGCCGGCGGGCTGCACGAATGTGTTCGTCTGGGCCAGCGCAGGCAGCAGCGACCGGGCCTGCCCGTCGCCGGTCAGCTCGTCGGCCAGGTCGGCGCTGACCTGGTCCAGGATGCTGGTCTGCAGCAGCAGCCTCCGGGCGGCCGGTGACTGGGCGCCGAGCACCTCGTCGAGGAGGTACCCGGTGATCGCGCTGTCCTCGCTGTCGAGTTCCTTGATGAACTGCCCCGGATCAGGATGCCCATCCAGGGACAGCGCCGCCAGCCGGATGCCCGCCGCCCAGCCCTCGGTGAGCCGGGTGAGGCGCTCCAGGTCCGGGCGGGGCAGGCTGACCCGGTGCTGGGCCATCAGCTCGGCCGCCTCGGTCACGCTGAACGCGAGGTGGCTGGCCCGTACTTCGGTCAGCTCACCGGTCAGCCGGTACCGGTGCAGGGGCAGCAGCGGGTCCATCCGCGACGAGGCCACCAGCCGCAGCCCGGGCCGCGCGTTGCGCAGCACGTAGGCCAGCCCGTCCAGCACGGCGGTCCCAGTCAGCACGTGCAGGTCGTCGAGTACCAGTACCACCGGCGGGACCTGGGCGGCCAGCTCCGCGGCCAGCCGGAGCAGGAAGGCATGATCCACGCCGCCGCCACGGGGCGTGGCCTCGGGCAGCGGTGGGACGCGGGTCCCAGCCCGGTCCAGCGCGGCCAGCACGTGGGACCAGAAGATCCCCGGCTCATTGTCGTAATCGTCGAGCGTGACCCAGGCCAGCGGGCGGGCCGCGGGCCGCCCGCCTGCCGCCCATAGCGTGATGGCCATGGTCTTCCCGGCCCCGGGCGGGCCGGTGACCGACGTCAGCGGGCCCTCGGCCCCCCGGGTTATAAGGTCATCGAGGCGCTGGCGCCGGACACCCCAGGCGGGCACACCCGGCACGGTGATCTTGGACAGCAGCACCAAGCGGGGTGGGTGCAGGTTGGTTTCGACCGGCACGTCGACGCCGCGGCCGGGCCGCGCCGGGCCGGCCACCGCGCGCAGCGTGCGCCCCGGCCCTGGGTGGTGTGGTGCGTACGCCTCGTCCGGCACGCCCTCACTATCGCTGGGACGCCAGCCCCCAGGCCAGTGCCGATGGTCCCAAATCGGGCTGTCGCCCGCCGGACCCCTCCGGTTACGCTGCAACGGAGCGTGCGTGGCCGCAGCGGCGGCTGCGCACCGGCAGATCGGCAGGTGACGGCCATGCCTGGCGCCGCTCCTTCCGCCAGCACCGCGACGATGGGCCTCGTCACGCTGTTCACCTGGCTGTTTACCATGAGCCTGGGCGCGTACATGCTGCGTTCCGTGGTCCGGCACGGTGGCCTGCGCCAGCAGCGGGCGATCCGGGACGGGCTGCACCCGGGCGTGCTGATCGGCCATTTCAGCCTGGCCGCGACCGGCTTCGCCGTCTGGGTCGGCCACGTGATCACCGGGTGGGACGCGCTGGCCTGGGCGGCGGTGGGGCTGCTGGCGCCAGCGATCGGGCTGGGCATCTGCACGGTGACGCTGTGGACCCCCTACCCCCGCTCCCCCGCCCCGGATGCCACCGCGGTGGCCCCGGCGCCGGGCACGCCGGCCGGCCGGGCCGCCGCGGGCGCGCTGCGCGGCCGCACCACGGACAGGATGCTGGAACGCGCGCTGACCGACGACGCGCTGGCCAGGCGGCTCGTCGACGATGTGATCGCCAGCCTGCCCGCCGGATCCCCTGGCCGCCGGCCGCGGGCCTACCCGGCGGCCGTGATCCCGTTCGGTCATGGCCTGGCCGCCGTGACCACGTTCACCCTCGCCGTGCTGACCGCGACGGGCAACCGGTAGGGTCTGCGCCCAGGAGGCTGCCGCTGTGCCCGCCGAGACGTTCGCCGCGCCCGCCGCGGACCTGCTGGGGCTGTTCCCGCCTGGCTCGCGGCTGGATCCGGACGGTGAGCTGGTGGTGGGCGGATGCCGGCTCGCTGGCCTGGCGGCGGCCTGGGGCACCCCGCTGTACGTGGTCGCCGAGGCGGCCGTCCGGGATCGGGTCCGCCGCTTCCGGCGGGCGCTGGAAGCCAGCTGGCCGCGCGCCCGGATGGTGTTCGCCTCCAAAGCGTTCCCGTGCACGGCCGGGTACCGGCTGATGGCCGGGGAGGGCATCGGGGTGGATGTGGCCGGGGCGGGCGAGCTGGCCATGGCGCTGGCCGGCGGGGTGGACCCGGCCCGCATCGTGCTGCACGGGAACGCCAAGACGCCGGCCGAGCTGCGGATGGCGCTGGATGCCGGGGTCGGCCTGATCGTCATCGACAACACCGACGACATCGACCGCCTGGAGAAAATGGCCCGCGCGCGCCAGCCGGTGCTGCTCCGGGTGCTCCCCGGGGTACGCCCGGACACCTATGACGCGGTGGCCACCGGCCAGGCCGGGTCCAAGTTCGGGCTGCCGGTCCCGGCCGCCCGGGCCGCGATCGGCCGGCTGCGGCGCAGTGACCGGCTCCGCCTGGACGGCCTGCACGTGCACATCGGCTCGCAGATCCTGTCGGCCGAGCCGTACGCCCGGGCCATCGAGGCGGTGGCCGGGCTCGGCGAGTTCGGTGTGTACAACCTGGGCGGCGGGCTGGGCGTGCGGTACACCTACACCGATCACCCACCCACCCCGGAAGACTGGGTCGGCGCCCTGGCCGGCGCGGCCCGGCAGTTCCTCCCGGCGGACGCGGAGCTGATCATCGAACCCGGGCGCAGCCTGGTCGGCCCGTGCGGCGTCACGCTCTACCGGGTGATCTCGGTGAAGGGCGATGACCCGTGCTTCGTGGCCGTGGACGGCGGGATGGGTGACAACCTGGATGTGGCGCTCTACGGCCAGCGGTTCGAGGCCACGATCACCAGCCGGGTCGGCGGCGGCCGGCCGGTCGAGCTGGTCGGCCGGCACTGCGAGTCGGGTGACCGGCTGATCAGCGGGGCCGTGCTGCGCGATCCGCGGCCCGGCGACCTGCTGGCCATGGCGGCCACCGGCGCCTACTGCTTCACGATGGCCAACAACTACAACGGCGCGCTGCGCCCTCCGGTGGTGTTCTGCCGGGACGGCCAGCCGAGCCTGGTGGTCCGCCGGGAGACGCTGACCGACCTGATGTCCCGGGATGTCACGCCAGGCTGACCGGTTGCGCCCGGTCACCGGCGGTGGCTACGGGCTGCGGGACAGCCGGGCCAGGGACAGCACGAAGATCGATGAGAGCAGCCAGCCCAGCAGGGTGGCGAGGTTGAGCCACCACAGCATGAGCTGGCCGCCGGGCACAAACGGGTCGGGATACCAGGTGTTCCGCTGGTCCAGGGAGATCAGCGGCACCACCGTGTCCACCGCGTACAGCACCGGGCTGAAGCAGCGCACCTCCCCGCCGCCGCACGAGTCGGGGGCGGGCACGGCCCGGCTGGCCAGGCCGGATTCCGCGGGGTCGGCCGCGGAGGTGAGCCGGCCGGTGGTGGCGTACACGTCCCCGTTGCCGTTGGTGGCCCGCAGCGTGGCCTGGCTGGCCGGCAGCTCGAGCGAGATGATGACCGCGATGAGCAGCGCGGCCAGCAGCCACAGCACCCGCGAGGGCCGGTAGCCGTAACCGATCGTGGAGTAGACCGCGTCGATGGCCCGCCGCGGCCAGCCCATGCTGGACCGCCCTTCCTGCCGGGCGTGCCGGCGCTGCGCCATCAGCACCTGCTCGGCCTCGGTGACGTAGCCGTGCTGGCGGAACACCCGGGCCGCCTGCTCGTACGGGCCAGAATCGAACACCGCCTGGCGGCGCAGCCAGGCGCACCGCGCGGCCTGGTCCCAGATCCGCTGGGGCTGCCCGCCCTCGGGTTTCTCGAACCGGTCGTAGGTCAGCCCGGCGATCGTGAAGCGGGCCGGCCACGCGCCCGGGTCGTCGGCCAGGAACGTGGTGGCCGCGTCGGTGAAGTCCACGCTCGGCGTGACCGACCGCCAGCCCAGGTCCATGCCGCCGCGCACGGTCGCCGACACGGCCTCGATCGCGTGCCCCGGCTCGTTGCGCGGGACCGGCCCCGGGCAGCTGAACGAGCCACCGGTGAGCTGCAGACGGCCCTCGATCGCGGCGCGGCCCAGGCCGACCAGGCCGGTCGAGGTGAAGCCGCTGGCCAGCCGGACCGACCCCTTGACCAGGGCCTGGTTGAGGCTGATCGAGTACCCGGCCGGGTTGTCCAGCTGGGCCCCGTCGGCCCGGACGCTGCCCAGCGTGGCACCGCGGAAGTTGACCCGCCCGCCCACGGCCCGCAGGCCATCCAGGTAGACGTCGCCATCGACCTTCATCGCGCTCCCGCCGACCAGCGACAGCTGCTCCGGCTGGCTCAGCTCGCCATGCAGGGCCAGCGTGCCGTGGATGGCCGCACCCGCCAGCCGGATGGTGCCCGCCACTGATGCGCTGCGGTCCACCCGGAGCAGGGCGCGGATCTCCGCGTTGGTCAGGTCCAGGGCGGTGCGCCCGGGCGCCCGCAGCACGCAGCCGGCCCCGATGGACAGGCTGCTCATGTCGCCCATGGACATGTCGATGCCGCCCGTCACCTCGCACCGCCCGGCCAGCATCACCTCGGCGCCAACCGACAGCCGGGCGGCGTCGAGCGCGGTGCCGGTGCCGATGGACCGGCCGTAGATGCTGCCCGCGGGTGCACCGGGACGGGCTTCGATCGTCGCGTTGCGGATCACGAGGCGGCCGGCCACCCGGGTGCTGACCATGTCGATGCGGCCGCGGATGACCGGCCGGCGCCCGGCCGGGTCCTCGATCAGGAACACGCTGCCCTCGATCGTCGCGTCCTCAGCGTCCACGGCTGGCCCGGCGGCCGACTCGATCTGCGCGCCGGTGAGGTCGAGCGAGCCGTCGATCCGCGCGCCCAGCAGCCGCACCTCGCCCGCCGCGGTGAACCGGTGGATCAGCCGGACGGCCCCGCCCACCCGGAGCCGGTCCGCCTGGATGGCCCGGTCGCCCAGGCCGTCCACGGTGGTATCGACGAGCAGCAGGCGGCCGCCGATCTCCGACTCGCACAGCCAGATCGCCGCGCGCTTCGAGGTACTCCCGCTGGTCCAGTGGGCGCCCGCCACCCGTGACCGGGACAGGTCCAGGTCGCGGCGCAGCCGCAGCCCGTTGCCGAGCAGGCCCGGCAGCCGGGGGCACCCGGTCAGCGACAGCTCGAACAGCTGGGCCCCCTCGACCACCGGCGCGGCGTCGAACTCGCACCCGTCGAAGCGGAGCGGGAACGCCACGCGCAGCCCGGCCAGGTCCAGCCGGCCGGTGACCACCGCGTCGGCCAGCCGCAGCCCGCGCGGGTCGATCCGGCGGCGGAGCTCGTGACAGCACTTGCGCAGCAGCTCGGCGGGCACGGTGCGCCTGACCCCGTGCACGGTCCCGGCGACGACCGCTCCGGTCTGGCCCGCGCGGATCAGCTCGCCCTCGTCGATCTCGGTCATCGCACGCCCCCCGGCGGACGCGGGCGGTCAGCCCGCTGGCGGCCAGCTATGCACCGGGTCGTTGACGTGCATGTGATCGGTATAGCGCTGGGTCATCAGCCGCAGCCCCTCAGCCCGGCCGGCACCGTTGCCCCTGGTCAGCATCCTGGCCGCCGCTATCTGCCAGGACGCCCCGGTCTGGCCGGTCAGGCAGCGCTGCTCGATGATGCCCAGCAGGCGGTCGGCGTGCTCCGCGCTCACTCCCCACCGGCTGAGCCCGTCACGGGCCATCGGCAGCAGGCGGCGCAGCACGAGCTCGGCTGCGGGTGTCTCGCCCACGCCGGGCCAGTACAGCTGCGCGTCCAGGCCGTGCCGCGCCGCCTCGTGCAGGTTCTCCGCGGCAGTGGCGAAGGACAGCTGGGTCCAGATCGGTCGTTGCGCCTCGGCCAGCACCCGGACCAGCCCGTAGTAGAACGCGGCGTTCGCCATCACGTCGGCCACGGTCGGGCCGGCCGGCAGCACCCGGTTCTCCACCCGCAGGTGCGGCTTGCCGTCCACCACCGCGTACACCGGCCGGTTCCACCGGTAGATCGTCCCGTTGTGCAGGCTCAGCTCGGCCAGGTGCGGGGCGGCGCCGCGGTCGAGCTCGGCCACCGGGTCCTCGTCCTCGCAGATCGGCAGCAGCGCCGGGAAGTACCTGATGTTCTCCTCGAACAGGTCGAAGACCGACGTGATCCACCGTTCGCCGAACCAGACCCGGGGCCGCACCCCCTGCTGTTTCAGCTCATCCGGCCGCGTGTCGGTGGCCTGCTCGAACAGCGTGATCCGGGTTTCCTGCCACAGCTGCCGGCCGAACAGGAACGGGGAGTTGGCGGCCACCGCGACCTGCACACCCGCGATCGCCTGGGCGGCGTTCCAGTAGCTGGCGAATGTGTCCGGGCTGACCTGGACGTGCAGCTGCACGCTGGTGCAGGCGGCCTCCGGGGTGATGCTGTCGGCGTGGGTGCTGAGCTGTTCCGGGCCGTCGATCGCGATCTGGATATTCTCCCCGCGGGCCGCGAAGATCTGCTCGTTGAGCACCCGGTAGCGTTCGTTGGCCGACAGCGTCTCCAGGTTCATGTGCTGCTCGGACAGGGTCGGCAGGATGCCGATCATCACCAGGCGGCTGCCCGCGCCGCGCGCTTTGGTGTCGGCGGCGTTGAGGCTGGCCCGGACTTCTTCTTCCAGGCTGGCCAGGCCGTCACCGGCCAGCTGCCGCGGCGGCACATTGATCTCGATGTTGAACTGCCCCAGTTCGGTGGCCCAGGCCGGGTCCGCGATCGCGGCCAGCACGTCCGCGTTGCGCATGGACGGCATCCCGTCCTCGTCCACCAGGTTGAGCTCGATCTCCAGGCCCACCTGCGCGGTGCTGGCGTCGAACAGCCGCTCGCGCAGCATCCGCGCGAACACGTCCAGCGAACGCCGCACCTTCTCGCGATACCTGGCCCGGTCCTCGCCACTGATCTTGACCGGCTGAATGTCCCGCCCCATCTGGCCTCCACCTGCCGAGACGAGAAAACCTCATACCCCCCAGCAGCTTCCTCACACACTGGCACGCAAGCGGGCCGGGCGCCAGCATCCGGCGGCCCGGGCCATTGGCAAATTCCGGGAACCGGGCATGCTGCAGTTAGGTGCGTGACACGGCTGGTCGGTACGCGACACGGCTGGGTTACCTGGAGGTGGATCATGACCGGTGACACCATGCGCGACCTGCTGACCCCGCTGATCGGCAAGTCCGGGTCGATTTCCCTGCTGGTCAGCAGGATCGGGCAGGTCGCCTTCCCCACGTCGGAAACCAGGAAGCTGACCGCCGTGGACGTGCGCCCGGACGGCCTGGTCCGGCTGGAGCGGGAGACCGGGTGGACGGTCATCGACCCAGACCAGGTGCTGGCCGTGGTGTGGAACGGTGATCCGGACAGCTCCTCACCCGGCCAGTTCCTGTGACGCGGCTGGGTGCGAGCGGGCTGCGCTAGCCTTGCTGGGCAGTTCCTGGCCCACGGCGGCGGGCCGCGGTTACCCGCACCAGATATCCGAGGATGATGAGCAGTGTCAGCTGATTACAACTCAGCTAGTTACTTCACCGAGCCCCTCGTCGGGCCGTCGGGCTTCCGTGAATACGACGCGCGATGGGTCATCGAGCCGAGCGACCGGAACGGGAACGTCACGCTGAACTATGTCGGCCTCCGGCAGCTGGGCAATTGCCTGGGTGAGTTCATGCAGACCGGACTGCGGGCCGGGGCGCAGATCGTTGTCGGCCACGACTACCGCCGGTATTCGGAGAATGTGAAGAACGCGCTCGTCATCGGGCTTCTGCAAGCCGGAATGGACGTCACGGATATCGGCCTCAGCACCACGCCCGGGGCCTATTTCGCTCAGTTCGACCTCAGCATCCCCTGTGTCGCGATGATCACTGCCAGTCACAACGAGAACGGCTGGACCGGGATCAAGATGGGCCACCGGCCGGCGAGCACGTTCGGGCCGGAGGAAATGGCCAGATTCCGTGCGGCTGCGCTCGCCGCCGTGGCTGAGCAGCCCGCCGCGGCCGGGGCGGGCCGGGCGGGCTCGTACCGGTTCGTCCCCGGCTTTGCGGCCCGCTACATCGACGACCTGGTGGACCGGTGGCGGCCCCGGTTCGACGGCCTGCCCCGGGTGAAGGTCGCCGTGGAAACGGGCAACGGCACGGCTGGCCTGTACGTCCCCGAGATCCTCAGCCGGCTGGGCTTCGAGGTGGCGCCGGGGAACGTGATACCCGACTGGAGTTTCCCGCACTACAACCCCAATCCGGAGAGCATCCCCTTCCTCAAGTCGGTGGGCACCCTGGTCCGCGCGTCCGGAAGTGACATCGGCATCTGTGTGGACGGGGACGGTGACCGCCTCGGCGTGGTGGATGAGCGCGGCAACCTGGCGTTCTCCGACAAGGTGGGCCTGCTCACCGCGAAGCATCTGGAGGCCGAGTTCGGCACCGCCCGGCCCTTCGTCATCGACGTCAAGTCCACCTCGCTGTTCGAGAGTGAGCTCAGGGCACCGGTCGTCTGGGCAAAAACTGGTCACTCATACGTGAAGGCCACGGTGGCCCAGGCGGACGCGCTGGCTGGATTCGAGCGCAGCGGTCACTTCTTCTTCCGCGAGCCGGTGGGCCGGGGTTACGACGACGCCTGCCTGGCCAGCCTGGCCGTGCTGTGGGTGCTGTGCAGCGCCCGCCGGGCGCGGCCCGGGATTACCATGTCGGAGCTGCTCGCCAGCCTCCCGCCGTCGTTCGCGTCGCCCAACCGCCAGCCCTTCGCCGCGGACGACAGGAAGTATGAGATCGTCGAGCGCATCGCGGCGGAACTCGGCAAGCGCACCAGCTTCGCGGGCCGGGAGATCATCGACACCAACCTGCTCAACGGCGTGCGGATCACCCTGGACGACCGCAGCTGGCTCCTGGTCCGGGCGTCCTCCAACACCCCCAATCTGGTCATCATCGCGGAAGTCTTCGACGCCGACGGGGCGCTGCTGCGGGTCATCGACCGTGAGCTGCGCGAGCTGATCGCCTCGCTCGATGTGGAGCTGGGCGGCTTCGACCCGCTGCATGAGTTCTGACCGGCTGCTCAGCCGGTTTCCGGCGGCAGCTTGGCGCCGCCCGTGGCGGCCGACGCGACCGCCACGCCGAGCAGGATCAGCAGGCCGGCCCCGATCATGACCAGCGTGACGGTCTCCCCCAGCAGCAGGACCGCCCCCGCGACGCTCACCACCGGCTCCAGGTACAGCAGCAGGCTGACCCGTGCGCTGCCCGCCGCGGCCACCGCACGGTTCCACATCACCATTCCCGCGACCGAGCTGCCCAGGGCCAGGAAGGCGAGCTGGCCCCAGGCCGAACCAGGCAGCTGGGCCAGCTGAGGCACGGAGACGGTTCCCGCGAAGGCGAGGAACGGGATAGCGCCCACCACCGTGGCGGCGGCCGTCGCGGGCAGCGCTCCGCAGCTGACGCTCAGCGGCCGGAGCACGATCGTGTACCCCGCGAACGCCAGCGTCCCGGCCAGGACCAGCCCGGCGCCGCCGAGTTCCCGCAGCCCAGCTGGCCCAGCCGCGCCAGTCAGCGCCTTGGGGCCGGCCAGCAGGCCCACCCCGGCCAGGGCCGCCGCGCTGCCCAGCCAGGCGCGGGCGGCCAGCCGCTCGGCCAGGAAGATCCGGCCGATCAGCATCACCCAGATCGGCTCGCTCGCCAGCAGCAGGCCCGCGGTGGAGGCGGGCAGCCACTGCAGGCCAGCGGTGACCGGCAGGGTGTAACCGACCATGCCGAGCAGCCCGGCGGCCACCAGCCGGCCCGCCTGCCGCAGGCTCAACCCCCGCCATACCGGCCAGGCCCACGGCAGCAGGACCAGCCCGGCCAGACCCATCCGGAGCACGAGCAGCGGCAGCGGAGCCAGCTGGGCGACCAGCGCGCGGGTCGCCACCGGGGCCAGTCCCCACAAGACCACCGCGCCCAGCGCGCCCGCCAGCACGCCGGAGCGCAGCGGCGCAACCGGCCCAGGCGGCGCCGGGCGCTGCGCGGGACCCGCGGCCACCCTGGCTGCCTTCGGCATGAGACCCAGCGTGCGGCAACGGTCTTATGCAGTTCAACCGATTACCCATCCGCTCAGCCGCTTCCCGTCCGGCCGCCTGACAGTCAGGCCGGCTGTGTCGTCAGAAGAGTGAGAGAGCCCCGCCAGGGCAGGCGGGTGAGGTGTGTCCCCGCCACCTGAACTGAGTCCGCACCCGAAAAGGAGGAGGACGATGAAGGCCATCCGCACCCACGAACCAACCGGCGTCGGCAGTCTCGTCTTCGAGGAAGCGCCCGACGCCCGGCCCATGTTCGGCGACGTGCTGGTCAAGGTCGCCGCGTGCGGCATCACGCACAACGAACTGGACTGGCCCATCTGGACCTGCCGGGCCGGTCACCAGCGGACCTCGGTCATCCCCGGCCACGAAGTGTCGGGGGTGGTGACCGGGCTGGGCTTCGGGACCGCCGGGTTCGCGGTCGGCGACGAGGTGTTCGGGCTGACCGACCAGCTTCGTGACGGGGCGGCCGCCGAGTACGTCGCGGTCGAAGCCCGCAACGTGGCCCGCAAGCCGCAGAGGGCAGACCACGTGCACGCCGCGGCGGTGCCGCGGGCCGGGCTGACCGCGTGGCAGGCCCTGTTCGACCACGGGCAGCTGGCCAAGGGGCAGACCGTGGTCATCCACGGCGCGGGCGGTGCGGTCGGGTCGATGGCGGTGCAGCTGGCCCGGTGGACCGGCGCCGAGGTGATCGGGACCGGGCGCGGCCACTCCCGCGCGCTGGTCATGGAGCTGGGCGCCGACCGCTTCATCGCGCTGGACGCCGACCGCCTCGAGGCCGCGGCCGGCGAGGCCGACCTGGTGTTCGACACGATCGGCGGTGCGGTGCTGGCCCGCTCACCCGCCCTCCTCAAGCCCGGGGGAACCCTGGTTTCGGTGCAGGCGGCCGCGACGCCCCCCACCACCCGACGCGACATCAGGACGGTCATCTTCATCCAGGAATCCAGCCGTGCCCAGCTGGCCGAGCTCGCCCGCCTGGTCGACGAGGGCCAGCTGAGCCCGCAGGTCGGCGAGGTATACCCGCTGGCGCGAGCGGTCGAGGCGTACCGCGCGAAGGCCGCTGGCGGCATGCCGGGCCGGATCGTCCTCCAGCCCTGATCACGGCCCCCAGGTGTGGCAGGCTGGCCAGATGCCCACCCGATGGGAGTACGGCTCCCTGCTCACCATTGCCCTCGCCGCTGGCGACGGGCAGCCCGCGGACCACCTGGCCGGCATCCTCGTCACCGCCATGCAGGCACGGGTGGTGTGCGTCGTGGAACTGGCCGCGATGATCCCTGGTGAACGGTACGCCTGCATGAACGCGATCGGCGAAGAAGGCTGGATCATTACCGGCCCCCCGGTCCGCACAGATCTCAACCGGGGCCACGCGGTCACGCTGGCCAGCATCAGGCTGGACCCGTGGATCGCCGAAGTGCTGGCCCCCGCGCCCGCGGGCAACTGGGCCCGCGGCTACCAGGAATACCCCCTGCGCCGCCCGCTCGACTAGGGTGTGCCCTGCCGATCCTGGCCGTGGCCAGCGCCCCGGCGGGATGACGGGGCGATCCAGGGCCTGCTGAGCCAGCAACTCACCAGCGGTGACGCTAACCACCGTGGACGGAGCGGCCCGGTGCCGGCCGGGGTGGTGGGCCCTAACGAGAACAGGGCCCAGATGACCTTTCCCTTCTCAGCCGAGATGACGTAGCCCCACTGATCGCTGAGCGCGGAGATCACGTGCAGCCCGCGGCTGGTCTCGCCGAAATACCCCGGCTTCCTCGGCACCGGAGCAGCCTGGCTGGGATCGGCCACCGCGCACATGACACAGCGCCCCGGCTGAAGCAGACCGAGCTGAACCGGCCACTCGGCACTGCTGTGGCCAGCCGCCGGCATCGCGTGCAGCAGTGCGTTGGTCAGCAGTTCGGACACGACGAGCACGATGTCGTCACGGCGGTCCGCCACGCTCCACTGGCGCAGAGTTTTCGTGGTGAAGTCCCGGGCGCCGGACAGGCCGCTGGCCGACATGACCCGCGGCCGCGCGCCGCTCGCCGGGAACGAGGCCCAGCGCATGGCCGAAAAGTCCGATTGCCGGAGCCTGCCCCCGCTGACCTTGGCCACCATCTCGATCGTGGGCGCCAGCCAGTGCCCGACCGCGCCACCGACCAGGCAGGCCTGGTGTGCGTCCAGGCCCCTGGGCTCGATCCGGCCACCCGGTGCGGCCCGGGCGGACAGTGCGTTCCTAGCGGTGGTCATAGGACGGCAACGGGACGAGAGCCCGCTCAACCGGCGGCAGCAGCGCCAGTTCAGCCTCGTCCTCCGGTTCGTCGGGGTCATCCTGGTGAACGACGGCAGTCATCAGGGTGGCCATGGCGACGGCCCGGCGCCGGTCCCAGCGGGCCAGCCGCTCGGTGGCCCAGAACCAGGGACCTTGCAGGCACTTCGGGCAGGCCAGCCGTCCCAGCGCGTCGATCCGCCAGCCGGCCGTGATCGCCCGCGAACGGTTGTCGACCTCGCCCAGGGCGGCCGGGTGCGCGAAGTGGGATATGCACGAGTCCATCTCGCACCAGGCGGTGGGGATGCGCAGCTCGTCGCCGATCGGCGCGGGCTCGCGGATCTCCGGGTCGTCCCCAGGCTCGCCGCCGGTTACGCTGGCTCGCGCGGCGGGAGCGGTCGCGGGTGCGCCTGGGGCGGCCGCGGCGCGCGCCGGGATGGTGCCGGACGGCCCCAGCATGGTCCCGGCTGGTGCCGCGCTGGTCCCGGCTGGTGCCCCCATGGACTCGGCGGGCGCCGGAAACGCCACCCGCGGTCGGGGGATGGGCCCCGGCAGACCAGGCTCGGGTGATGCAGGCTCAGGTGATGCAGGCTCAGGTGACGCAGTCTCCGGTGACGCAGTCTCCGGTGATGCAGTCTCGGGCAGCCCGGCATCGGCCTGGGGTGGCCCGGCAAAGGTCTCGGGCAGGCCAGCAGGGCTGGCCGGCTCACCGCCACCGCCGAATGCCGGCTCAGCGTAGTCGGCCTCGTAGCCGTCCTCGCGCAATTGACCCAGCCAATCCATGGCGCTGGCAATTGCGTCCCCGTTGTCGGTGGTGGTTTTCATCGCGCAGACCTCCGGTGCGGCCTCTCCAGGCCGCGGTAAGATTGTTCAGGTTCCTGTCGTACGGCTCGATACGGCGCCTCCCGGGGACACTCCTCAGTGGATGAACTGCCCTGGGCCGCCACCAGCGGCCCCTCGCGAGGCCCACGTCGGCCCCGGTCTCGCAATTTGGAGTGGCGGCAGCCCTTTAGATTAAATACGGGCTGGCATACTAATTTAATCTGCCCCGAAGCCGGATACCAGGCAAAAGAAACCAAGTTGCCGCAGGCCACGCCCTGCGGCGCCCCCCGTGCGCAGCCGACCCCCCGCGGCGCGCGTAGGACATCGTGCCCATTTAGTCGCTCCCCCTCAGTTGCTCTCCCCGGCAACATCCGGCGTCAACCAAGGTTCTCCTATCAGATCACGTTCGGATAAACGTTAGATAAATTTTCAGCCCACCCTAAGGGTTCATGCAGCAATTATTGTGGAAATCCTTCCGCTTCCGATATGCACAGGGTGTGGAAGGCCATTTGCCCTGGTAAACCGCAGCGCCGGTGCAGGCCTCCGGGGGAGTCCACAGCTTCATCCACGCGTTGCCCACAGATTGGCGGGGTATTTACACAAGTAGTCCACAGCTTTGTACACAGACCCGGGCCGGCCGCGACGCTCATGGGACGGGGCCACGAGCAGCCGCCCAGGCTGGCCAGGCTCCTATCACTGACCGGCCTGCGGCACCCGCCAGGGGACGGACACGCCCCCGCGCTTCGCGCCTGCTGCGTTCCGCTGCCCGCCGGCGCTGCCCGCCCAATGCTGCCCGCCCGACGTCGGCTCGCTCATGGCAATTACCCATCCGGCCCGGCCCCGGGTGCGCAGGAGGCCAATCCCAGGCCGCAGTGGCCGCGCACTCAGCCGAAGCGAGCGGCCAACTGGGTGAAAAGTCAAATATTCCCCGCGTGTCGTGACACACCTGGCCCATCGGGACGACTACGCTCCACCCGTGATCTTGGTGGGGGCGGCTCAATGACGAATGCTTATCGGACCGGTGGCCAGACGGCGCCGGCCTCCATTCATGTGTGGCCCGGGGCTAACGGTGGCCACTGCTCACGGGGACTGGTTAAGTGCGCTGGATTACGGTTTCGCGCAGCCGGTCGGCAGCGAGGCGCAGCCTGCCGATCGCGCTGACTATTGCCGGACTGCTGCTGCCCGCGGTGCCGTTCACAGCTGCCGCTGCAGCCGCCACCGCGTCCCATTCCGCCCCCCGGCGGGTGACCTATCTCGGGCATTCGTTCATGGTTCCCGGCAACTGGCAGGTAGTCCGCCTCGCCCGTCATCAGCGAGCGTGTGTCCGATTTGACCGGCACATCATGTATCTGGGTGCCCCGCCCCGCAACCAGGCCTGTCCCAATGTGCTTGTCGGCACCACCGAAGCCATGCTCGTCGCGCCCGGCCCCCGGCACGCGCGACAGGTGTCGGTGGCAAACACCGTGACCAGGCGCATCACCGTGGTGGCCGGCCGGCTCAGCATCACCGCTACCTATGATGCCCATCCTGGCCAGATCGACTGGATCTTGGCCCGCGCCCACCTGCCCCGGCCGGTACCCGCCACACGCACCCGCCGCCAGCCTGCTGGGCGGGCTGGCGGGAGCCACCGGGTGCAGCAGAAACCAGGCTCGGTGTCGGTGCTGCCGGCCACCGCCACCAATTTCCGCGGAAAGGGCTTCGACACCTGCACTGCGCCGAGCGAAGCGGCCATGGCGGCCTGGCGCAGCCGTTCGCCGTACCGGGCAATCGGGGTCTATATCGGCGGCTCGGACATGGCCTGCGCGCAGCCCAACCTCAGCTCGTCCTGGCTGAGTGCCGAGGCCGCGGCCGGCTGGCACTTCATCCCCATGTACGTCGGGCCGCAGGCGGCTTTCGGCGAACTCAGGAAATCATCTTCCAGCCAGGCAAGCGCCGCGGCCACCGATGCGGTGAGCCAGGCCAGGCGGCTCGGCATCGGCCCTAAGATGCCGATCTACTACGACATGGAAGCCTACCTGCCCGGCGAGCGCGGGCGGGCTCTGCGATTCCTTTCCGAGTGGACGACGAAATTGCATACGCTCGGCTACTCGTCCGGCGTCTATAGCAGCTCAGCCTCGGGAATCAACGACCTGGCCCGCGAATTCGGGCGGGGCAAGTACCGGATGCCCGATGTCATCTTCGACGCGCTGTGGAACGGCCGGGCCGACACGCAGGATTCTGTGTACGGCCACGGCCAGTGGGCAAACCACCATCGGCTGCATCAGTATCGGGCCAACCTGCTCCGGACCTATGGCGGCGTTCCGCTCGATATCGACCGGGATTACCTGGACGTCAACGTGTCCGCTTCGGCCCCGAAGCCGTCTCCCTCGCCCACGCCCACCCCAACGGCCACCCAGCCCAGCGCGTCGCCCTCCCCGGCGCCGTCGGCTTCTTCCTCGCCATCCCCCACGCCCTCGCCGTCACCAGCGCATCCCGGCTGGACACCAGGGTCGTCGCAGGCGGTAACCCTGGCCAACGGGACAGTCGATGTCTTCTACCAGGGACGTGACGGCGCACTCTGGTCCGTGAGCCAGCTGCCGGGGAAGGCCTGGGGCCACC
>Ga0335078_10003172_pt1 | contig 24528 bp, 18 predicted proteins | sample Lox_Sample_32_FD_206711 | JGI IMG/M metagenome (GOLD analysis project Ga0335078, IMG submission 206711) | Soil microbial communities from Loxahatchee National Wildlife Refuge, Florida, United States - Lox_Sample_3.2 | ecosystem: Environmental > Terrestrial > Soil > Wetlands | place: USA... | reverse complement strand
CCCATGCTATTTTGTCAAGTGATCTGAATAAAAAAATATGATATGATATGGCTAAGATCATACCAAGCTGGGGGTTCGTATGGCTTGCCAACCGCCACATCCCGATTCGCTGAACGGACTGCGCCGTCTTCGAGAAGAGGTTGGCCAGCACGGCGACGAGTGCTTGGCGCTGCTACTCGCGGGCGTCGACCTGTACGTGTCCGTCGGCCGCGAATGGGAACTGCTGGAAATCATGCGCAGATTCGCGCATGAAGCGGATGAAATGGTCCGCAACACGCCGACCGCCGCCGATCTCAAGCAGCTTTACGAGCGCGAAGATTCCGGACCGCCGAGTGAGGGCTGAAGGTGCTGCGCCAGCGCAGTAATCCGCCGTATGGCCCGAAAAACTGTGCGGCCCCTCTCGGCCTATTGCGGGTTTGAGCGAGGGGTGCTAAGCAAGCCAAGAGCCAGGAGAATTCAGTCTGAGTTGGACGTGGTGGCAGTCTGCATGAGGCTCGCGCCCAGATCGCAGTCACTTCACCGCAAGAAAATGGGACTCACTCGACGCGATTTTGCACGGGCGCCGCGGCACTACAATGCCGGTTGCCGCTGCACGCCCCGCAGGGCCGCGAACGCCGCATACCAGACGGAGCGCAAGACGCGCGGCTGGGTCGACGTCGTCGACGCGGAGGCGCGCGGGCATCGGTTATCGCGCGCTGGCCGATGCCGGCGATCTGAATTGCCACAGGCTGCTGGAAATCCGCTGCGCCAAACGAGGCCGAAAGGCATTACGCTGAGGGAATACACCAGCAGGCCTTTTCCTGATGGGCGGCTCTATGCAACTGCAAGGCGAACCCGGTTCGGATTATCCAAAATGGAAGTGTCACTGGACCAAAAACGGCGTGATCGTCAACGACGCAGCCGAGGAAGCCGCGCTGGGCGGTAGCTGGGCCGATACGGCGGCAGCATTCGAGGCCTATAGAGGGCCGAGGCCGGCGCGAACAGCTCAGCAAAACGCCATCAAATGGGTCGATGACTGGCCCGTGCCCGGCGTAACGTCCGCACATCGGCAGAGCATCAAGATCGGATTGCTGCGCGCCGAGGCGGCGTTCTGGAAGTCACCCGACACTCCCACGGCCCACCTCACCGCGATGCGAGAAGCATTTGAGGAAGTCGCCCTGGTGCTGTTCGTAGCCGGTATTCTGACGGACTCCGTCTTACGAAAGGAAATCCCGCAACTCGTGTGGGACTCGGCGATCGCCGCGGGTTGGTGGCGCTGTGCTTCGGTGGAGCCCCAAGGCATCTTCCCTGAGCCGGTGGGTCACTATTGGCTGTGGCGCGATGATCGGACAGATTGGCGAGAACTCTTCCACGATGAAACCGAAATCTGGCTGGCGCGCTTGCCGGTGGTTTCCGGCGAACTAGGGGTCGCGGCGGATCTGGGCGCGCCCCTGGAGGCGGCCTCTAATGTCGAGATGATCTCCCACGACGAACAAGCTACCAGGATCGGGATCGGGCGCAGCACCTATTTCGAGGTCAAGGCGGGGCACGGGGGGAAGAAGGCTCGGCGCCGCGCGGAAGAGTACCTCCGCAGGCTACAGCTATCTCGGAAACCGGACTGAATCGGGACTGTTTCCGGACTCTGGCCTCACGCTCGGGCCCGAATCACGCCCGCCCTTAGCTCGCTCGCGCCACGTGCTGGCGCGACGGGCCGCGACCTGGTGGCCGGCTGCAGGCGGGCGAGACGGGGGGCGTGAAACTGGAACGGCGTCGGATGATCCGGTCTGGCGCCAGGACTGCCAGCGCAGAACGCCGTTTGCAAGCAGCCTGCCGCCTCGCTGGCGTGCTGGCCGAAGTGCGCGCGGAAGTTCAGTCGGCGTGGAGCGGGCGTGTGCACTAACCTTCCAGTCACTGAGGCGCAGGGAAAAACCGCCGAAAAATCGCGACAAACATGATAGGCCCCGGAGCAGTTGGGTGTAAAATCCTTAGAATCGCGAGTCAAAGGCTCAGAGAGAAAGGAAACTGCAAATGAACCGCTATAGACTATTCCTGCTGGTTAGCCTTTGTCTGTCGCTCGTCCAACTGACCTTCGCGCAGACATCCACCGCAACCACATCCGCCCTGCCCAGGCTGGTCCGCTTCGGCGGTACCGTAAAGGATGCCAGCGGCGCCCCGCTGAGCGGCGTGGCCGGCATTACATTCGCTCTCTACGCCGAGCAGACCGGCGGCGCGCCGCTTTGGCAGGAGACGCAGAACGTCACCGCCGACGGCAACGGCCATTACACGGCCCTGCTGGGCGTGACCAAACCCGAGGGGCTACCCGCCGAGTTGTTCACCAGCGAGCAGGCGCATTGGGTGGGCGTGCAGGTGGAAGGGCAGGCCGAGCAGCCGCGCGTGTTGCTGGTGAGCGCGCCCTACGCCTTGAAGGCCGGCGACGCGGAGACTATCGGCGGACTGCCGCCATCGGCCTTCCTGCTGGCGACGCCGCCGGCCAGCGGCTCGGCTACGGCGAGCGGAACTGCCGCCATCCCAACGGGGAGCAGGGATGTGTCGCCAGCCACCGCCACCGACGTGACCACCACCGGCGGCACGGCCAACTATCTGCCGTTCTTCACCGGCGCCTCGACGGTGGTGGATTCGGTGGTGTATCAGGCGGGGACGGGCAGCACGACCAGGATCGGCATCAATACGAGCACCCCAGCGGCCACACTGGATGTAAAGGGCACCGCCGTGGTGAGGAGTACATTGACGCTGCCGGCCGCGGGCAGCGCCATAGCAGCAGCGGGCGCCGACTCGGAACCGTTGAATCTGGAGGCTACGGTGTTCAACAGCGGCACCAGCACGGCGGTGCCGCAAACGTTTCAGTTAAGAGCGGAACCGGTGGGCAACGACACTGCGGCGGCCAGCGGCGCCTTGAGCCTGCTGTACGGATCGGGCACCAGCGCGCCCGCCGAGACCGGGCTGCAGATCGCCAGCAACGGCCTGATCACCTTCGCCGCGGGGCAGGCGTTTCCGGGCACCGGCAGCGGCACGGTGACCAGCGTGGGCAGTGGCACAGGATTAACGGGCGGCCCCATCACCGGCAGCGGAACGTTGAGCCTGGCGGCCAATGCCTGCGCATCGGGCAACGCTTTGACGGCGTTGCCGTTCACTTGCTCGCCGTTCGCCACGCTGGGGGCCAACACTTTCAGCGGCAGCCAGACGGTGAACGGCAATGTGAGCGCGTCGGGCCAGTTTGTCTCGACTGCGACGACCGGCACGGCGCCCTTGCAGGTGGCTCGACCACGCAGGTGGCCAACCTGAACGCCAGCCTGCTGGGCGGACTGGCGGCGACCAGCTTCCAGCCTGCCGGCAGCTATGCCACGCTGGGCGCCAACACCTTCAGCGGCAATCAGAGCATTACGGGCAACCTGACTACCACCGGGTCTGTCACCACCGGAACGGGATCCACCTTTTCCGGGCTGACCCTGCCGGCAGAGTCGACGGCCACCGCCTCGAAGGGCGGAGACTCGCACTCGCTGAACCTGGCGGCTTCGTCGTACGACAGCACTACCAGCGCGGCGGTGAACCAGACCTTCAAATGGCAAACGGAACCGCTGGGCAACAACACTGCCAATCCCGGCGGATCGCTGAACCTGCTCTTCTACTCCGGCACCAACTCGCCTGCGGAAACCGGTTTCAAGCTGGCCAGCAACGGCCAGATCACCTTCGCCGCGGGGCAGACCTTTCCTGGCACCACTCCGGCGGGCGTGGTGGGTGTGAACCCGCTGCAGGTAGCGTTGCTGAAGTGGTTCCCGGCGTACCAGTTAGCGGCGTTCCCCGTGGGAAGCGATCCGACCGGGGTCGCTTTTGATGGGGCCAACATTTGGGTGTCGAACTTTGGCAGCGGCACCGTGACTAAGCTGCTGGCCGCGACCGGCGCGGTGTTGGGCACGTTCACCGTGGGAAGCGAGCCGTACGGGGTCGCTTTTGATGGGGCCAACATCTGGGTGGCGAACTTTGGCGGCACCACCGTGACCAAGCTGCTGGCCGCGACCGGTGCGGTGTTGGGCACGTTCACCGTGGGAAGCGCGCCGGAAGAGGTCGCTTTTGATGGGGCCAACATCTGGGTGACGAACGGTAATAGCGGCACCGTGACCAAGCTGCTGGCCGCGACCGGCGCGGTGTTGGGCACGTTCACCGTGGGAAGCGGTCCGGCTGGGGTCGCTTTTGATGGGGCCAACATCTGGGTGGCGAACAATGGCACCGACACCGTGAGCAAGCTGTAGCGCGGTAAAAGACATTCATCGGCATGGGACACCGCCGGAGTTCCAACCAGAATAGCAAGGCAAACGATTGGTACCATTGCCGTGGGCAGGGTTAGTGTCCGATATGCAACCTTAATGCAGGCTGTCCGTCGGGTCCATTCGCAGAACTTCCGGTTCACACACGGCGATTCGCAAGCAAGTGTGCCAAGGCGCGGCCCGCTACAACTGAGTCCTATCTATCCTGTCGCAGCCTTCGTCAGCGGCATAATGTTCTGATTGCGGCGGAATCGGTTGTCCGGATCGTAGATGGCCTTTACCTCGCGAAGCCGGGCGTAATTACGGCCATATGCCTCCTGGATACGCCCGGCGTCATCCTGGTCGAGACCGTTCACGTACACCGAGCCGGCGAACCACGGCTGCATGGCAGAGTAGAACCGCCGCGTCCAGTCGATGTGCCGCGCATCCTCCGCCGCATCGTTCCACAAGCTGATCAGGACGAGGTCGAATGGATCGGTCCGGGTTGGAAATGGAGTAGCATCCGGGGCGACACGAGACGTGGCTCCATGTGCGTGTTCCAGAATGGCGAAAGTACGCGGGGAAGTGCAACACTCGGCAAACTCAACAAACGTGTCGATAGCTACGTCGGGAAGGGCCCGCAAGAAACTGCCTTTCCAGTAACTCCGAAGGCCTGATGGAGCGGCTGCGTCGATCATCTGTTGCATGTCGACATAGCGCATCCGGCTCACCAAGTCCGCAATAGGAGGGCCGAACTTCCGTAGCGGCTCAAGGACGCGCTCTCCTTCGTTTAGGTCGTCTCCCGAATATGCCGGGATGAGCGCGAGCACAGGATTTCCATCGGGAGTTGTGATCGCTGCTGTGTACACGATCAGTTCATCTGGTATCCCCGAGAGCACGAAATCCCGGTAGAATTTCAGCACGTCGCAGGCACGCGCAATGGGGTGGAGGATCATGCCCGAGATGACGGTGGTGATAGGGTACAGGCAGTACGTGATCGATGTGACCACGCCGAAGTTGCCGCCACCCCCCTTCAATGCCCAGAACAGATCCGGATGGTCGTTAGCACTGGCCCTGATCAGATCACCATTTGCAACCACCACATCGTATGCGAGCGTGTTATCGCAAACCAGACCGCACCGGCCCATGAGCCATCCCACGCCGCCACCAAGCGTTAAGCCGCTAATCCCTGTGGTCGAGATCAACCCACCGGTGGTCGCGAGCCCATGCAACTGCGTCTCGCGGTCAAACTCCCCCCAGGTCAGGCCGGTCTGGGCCGTCGCCGTGCGTGCTAAGGGATCGACGAAAATACCTTTCATCGCCGTGAGATCCACAACCAAGCCGTCGTCCACCAATGCGAGGCCGGCGACGTTGTGGCCGCCACCTCGGATTGCGGGATGGATGTCGTTAGCGGCAGCGAATCGGACTGCCGCCACAACATCCGCCGGCCCGGTACAGCGCGCGATGGCGGCTGGCCTGCGGTCGATCATGCCGTTCCAGATCTTACGAGCCGCCTCGTACCCCATCGAGGCCGGAGTAAGGATCTCTCCGCGAAACTGCGCCTGAAGTGCTGTGATATCCATGTCCCCTCCTAGTCCAGAGATGCTATCACACACCTCACCGGTACGCCAGACTCGGGGAGAGCGACCACCCGGTTTGCCGGACGATAATGGCAAACAACGCGCCTGCGCCGGTGCTATTCCTAAAATTGATAGTCCGGCGGTTTGATGCCTTTGACCCGTAAGTATACTTCCGCCTGCGCGCGATGGTGCGCGGTGTGTGTGAAATAGCCGGACAGCCACTCAAAGCCAGTCATGTTGCGTGCTTTTGGACCTACCACCATGTCCAAACGCTCGGGCGTCATCGCCGCCACAGCCTTGTTGCAGAATTCAAAGGATTCTTTCAGGAACGGAATAGCGGTCTCTTTCGAGACCTCCACCTTTTCGGTATCCTTGCTCCACTCGACGATCTTCGCCGGCAACTCTGGGCGCGGCAGCCCGCTGGCAATGGCGCAGGCAATTCATTGATGCCCGCGATATGCGCCATGAGCTGGCCGAAGCCCATCTCCGCAGGATTCGGGCGGAAGTTGTAACTGTCCGCCGGCATTGCGTTGCCCACAGCGATAGTGAATTCGGCGGACGTCTTCCAGTGTTTAGCAAGTGCCTCCTTGACGGTGTTCTGGGCCAGCGCAGGCACTGCTAGCACAAGTAACGTTAGCAGGTCTATTTTCATCTTCTACCTCCGGCCCGATCCGTGGGTCCAGCCCGAAAGAGCTGACTGCCAGTCGGCGACGGGCACTTCTGGCTAGTCTTGATGAGCAGGACTTCTATTTTGGCACGAACCGCTTATGGCAGTTGGGCGGGCCGTCGCTGCAGCAGCGCGAGGTGGCAGGCACCATCTGGCTTACTTCCTGTGCCGGGATCGAGGCGGCGCACCGCCGATGAGCCGCTGTTCAAACGGCCTGAGTTTCGAGCATTATCATTACCTGGCCTACAAACAGCCTGGCGATCAGCCGCAAAATTAGGTAGTGTATAGGCCACATACAATATGCTGAGCCAGCATGCGGTCTGGTGCCTGCCTTTGGTTTTCACTGCACGGTGAAGGCCTTCGAAGCTTCGGCACCCGTCCCTTGCCCAGAGGCAAAGATCTTGTCTCGGCCTGGAGCAGCTCCTGCGGGAACCGTGAGCGCAGAAGAGAATGCGCCGTTAACATCCGCCGAGGTGCTTCCCAGCAACGTGCCCACGCTATTCCAATAGACATCGACCGGTTCACCCGCGCCAAAGCCATACCCCTGCGCTGTCACGGGGCTGCCAGGCGGCCCCGAAGTTGGGTTCAGGATCAACCGTGGAGTGACATTGAAGCTTGCCGCGCCCAGCAATCCGCTGCTCTGGCCGGCACCCAGGAATAGCCGCGGACCAAAGGGGGACTGCGGTTCACGGGCCGAAACAATGAACGCGCCGCTGGCATTGGCCATCGCGCTAGCGATCACCGGCGAACCCACACCGCGAATGTAAATCTGCACTGTTTCATTGCGGGCGAACCCACTTCCCGTGAAGGTGAGTTTGGACCCGTAGAAATCACTGGCGGGGCTGACGCTGAGATTCGCGGTAACGAAGACCGCCTCGGCGACGTCGTTCAGCACGTCTCCACCAATGTGGGCCTCGGTAATCCATAGTTCGCCGTCCGGCCCCACCGCGATTGCATTTGGCCCCGGCTTAGCACTGGCTGCGGGTAGGGGCAACTGATATTCGGTAACCGCTCCGGCGGTGGTGATGCGCGCGATGGTGTATTCGCCGTTGCACCAAAGTGCGCCATCCGGACCCGTGGTGATGCTTGTAGGATACCCCGGTTGCGACAGAGGATATTCGGTGATGGCTCCTGCAGTGGAAATGCGCCCGACCTTATTGGGGACGTCCTCGGTGAACCAAAGCGCGCGGTCCGGCCCGAGAGTGATGCCGAAGGGACCAGCACTACCCGTTGGCAAAGGGTACTCGGTGATCACGCCGGCAGTGGTGATACGTCCGATTTGATCGGCATCGGCCTCGGTAAACCACAGCGCGCCATCCGGTCCCGGCGCGATTAAGGCGGGCGTGCTGAAGGGAGTTGGCACGCTGTACAACGTCACCACACCTGAAGTGGTGATGCGCCCAATGTTGTTGCCGGTGAACCCGGTGAACCACAACGCTCCGTCCGGCCCCGTGGTGATGCCCAGAGGGCTCGTGAGCGCGGGATATTCGGTCATCACGCCGGCGGTATTGATACGCCCGATTTGACCGGCGTGGAGCTCGGTGAACCACAATGCGCCGTCCGGCCCGGCGGTGATGTACTCTGGCGAGGCGTTCGGCGTGGGAACCACGTAGGTGGAAGTGAAACCGGCAGTGGTTATGCGTCCGATGCTTCCGGTTAGGTCCGCGAACCAGAGCGCTCCATCCGGCCCAGCCGCGATCCCCTCAGGATAGCTATAAGCGGGCAGCGGGTAGTTACCAATCGCGATCTGTTGGGCCATCGAAAGCGCCGGCAGGCCCACGAGCAAGGCTATTAGAGTTCGCATGAATCTCCTCTTTCCACGCCCTGTATTATAGCCGCGGCGATCTGCCAAGGCCCACCGGACATGCTGGGAGTCTGATAGTTGGCGATAGCGACCTGTTGCGCTGTGAGCGTTGCCGGTAGCAGGGTAAGCGCCGCGAGTGGCCAGAAGCGAATCATTGGGTCATTGTAGGTTCACTCCGCCGTGAACTCAAGAACAGCGGTACTATCGAAAAACGCAACGGTCCCAATGCGGCGTGCGGCGCGATGCGGTCAGCCGCGCGCTAGAATCCGTTCTCGTGCTTAACCGTGGGGGAGCTCATGGCCGAGTCCCTCTCGGCCGCCTCCGTCCGAAATGCCCGCCAACGTGAACGGACGACGGGTTCGCGAATCGAGCCGACGCAAGCTGTTTTTGCCTAGCGATATTGCCTGGCATCAGGCGGGTATCGTACATGACTGGGTTGCTGGCTACGCTTCAGCGGGCATGAAGAACGAATGAGGTGCTAAGAGACGACCTGTGGCGACAGAAGATCCCCCGCCAGAATCAAAGCCGCTGCGGTTGCTGTGGCTGGGCCGGGGCCGATTCAGCCGACGGTTCTTCAATTCCAAGCCACTTCTCCACATTGAGATCTGCGTGCCCCAAGTACGTTCTTCCCGTAATCGGCTTTCCCAGCCCTCGCGGTTCGTTTTTGAGCGGTTCTTTCTTGAACTGCTCAAGAACGTTCGATAAATCGCGATCGGCTGTTGAGAAAACTGCTGCTTGCTTGTCCAGGAATGCCCGGTTGATCTCAATTGGCGTTTCAGCCCGTATCAGCAACGCATGGACCTCTGATTTTTCCGGGGCGCGGGTCAAGGATGAAGACGATCGGATAGTGCGCGAAGATATTTCGAACGTCCATTATTTTCCGGAGACGATCAAAGAGATCGTTTGGAATTAACGCGCCGAGGGTAGGGAACTCCTCGGACAACTTCTTCAGGAGGGTTATCTTCCTTCCGAATTGGTTTTCCGAACTCTTCAGGAATAGTTTGTCGAAGGTGTATTTGGAGAAGTCGTGATACCCCATTACGCTCGACGCGCCATGCTCGTCGGCGGAGCCAGGCTTGGGATCCGCAAATAGCACCTCAGAGATCAATCCGTCAACGCTGTATTCGATTTCGAAACCCGCGACCAAGAAATCACCACGTACCCGTCTGAATTCCTTCGCCCTTGCCAGCCACACCCCTTGTATCTCGGGCGTGAGGTGCAGCGGTCCGTGGGGCGGTATCAGCAACCAGCAGTCCTTGGCCGGGGGTCCGATGTCCCGGCGCAGCCAAAGTCGCCTGAGATCGAGCATCTCTACGGGATTCTTCACCGGGTCATCGCTCAGCTCTATGGGATCGTCGTTGTCGCTCATCTTCTGCATGCCTCTCTACCGGTATACCGCGCCGACCGGGAATCCGCTCGCCCTTTCCGGTGCCATCTGCGCCCGAACCCACGTCTTTCGCTCCGACGCGGTCGGAAGGTGAGAGACATTTGGCTCGCTACGATCCACGGTGCGTATGAAGAAGCGCCAGTCTAACAATTCACTTGGCTGGTTTGTCGCCAAACCGCTCGCGTGGCAGGTCTGACTGGCGGGCGGGTATACCAGATCGCGGCCCTTCGGCGTGGCCGTTGATGGCATTCTTCCGCGCGGCCCTGTGGGTGGCTGTCCCGTACCCATTGCCGCCTTCACTCCAACGCGTTAAGCTCTATCCAGAGTGAAGGCCTGCCCCACTTGCGCCGCTACCTACTCCAACGATGTAGCGTTCTGCCCGCACGACGGCGCTGCCCTGCGCTCCACTGCTGGCCTGGAGCCGGGCTCGGTCATCCGCAAGAAATACGAGATCGTCAGCGAGATCGGTCGCGGTGGCATGGGCGTCGTCTACCGCGCCCGGCACCTCATCTGGAATGAGGACAAGGCGCTCAAAGTGCTGGTGGCTTCGGATTCTGGCGGGCAGCAAGGGCTGAAAGGTCTCATGGCTGAGGCGTTGGTCATGCGCCAGCTTCAGCATCCGCACATCGTGCGCGTCGAGGACGCAGACTACACTGAAGACAACCAGCCCTTCGTGGTCATGGAATATATAGAGGGTCAGAGCCTGCGCCAGCGACTGCAAAGCGCAGGCGCGCTCGCGCCGGAGCTTGCATTGCGGTTCGCCGCCGAGACCTGCTCGGCGCTATTCGCCGCGCACCAAAAGGGGATCGTACACCGCGACATCAAGCCACAGAACCTGCTGCTCGCCAAGGGCGCGGACGGGGCCGAATCGGTTAAGGTCATCGATTTTGGCATCGCCAAAGTGCGCGAGGATGCCGGCCTGGGATTCACCGGCATCATGACTGGCACCACTGGATACTTCGTCTGCACGCCCGCCTACGCGTCGCCTGAGCAGGCGCTAGGCATGCGCGGCAGCGATCTGGATGGCCGCTCGGATCTTTACTCGCTTGGGCTCGTGCTCTATGAGATGCTGACCGGCAGGCTGCCATTTGCGGCAGACAATTCGCAGGCGTTGCTACTGCACCGATTGCAAGTACAGCCGCTACCGCTGGATCAAGCGCGCCCAGGTCTTACTTTCTCGCCCGATGTTTCGAGCCTCGTGATGAAAGCGCTGCAGAGAGAGCGGGAGAACCGTTTCAGATCGGCGGACGAGATGCGGCGGGCGATTTGGGAGTTACTGAATTCGTGGCGCACGGAACGAGAGCGACAGGAACGTGAAAGGGTCCGCACCACGAGACTGGCCACCGTGCAGGGCGAAACGGAACCGCTCGACCGGGAAGATGGGGATCGCCAGAAGCGGAACCCGGCCCGGCGCCAGGCGGAGCAAAGGCCTGCAGGCGGCACGACCCGTGTCAAGGGCGACGGGTCCCGTTCGAGGCTGCTCGCCTATGGCTTCGGAAGCTTTGTTGCAGTTCTGGCAGCGCTGGGGATCTTCATCGCACACGACAATGTTCAGAAGCCTGTTCTCAACGCTCCGTTCTCGGCTACCCAGAACAGCACGCAAGAGCCGAATCGTCCTCCGACCTCGGAATCGAAGGCGCTGGTACCGCCTCCCGCACCTGATAAAACAACCGGAGCTACCGCCGAGGTGCCTGCTGGGATATTGGCGGTCTTGAAACGGTGGCGCGAGAGTATGCTTTCAGGGAACGTAGACATTCAAACTGACTGCTATGCTCCGATAGTCGAAGTGTTCTTCCGCCGCACTAACGTGGACCGGGCAACGCTGTTGGACATCAAACGCAGTTTAATGGTGGCGTATCCAGACGTGCGGACTTACGAACTCAGCGATCTCGCCCTCGAATCTGTGAGTGATGACCGGGCGGCCGTCACATTTCGAAAAAAATGGGACGCGTGGGACGCATCACAGCTAAAACACTTCGCTGGCGAGGAAAGGCAGCGCCTCACGTTCGTCAGACTCGAAGGTGATTGGAAGATCGTGCGCGAGGAGGAATTGCAGGTTTACTGGGTAAGAAAGAAGTAGCGGAGGACGGAATGGACCGCGAATGCACGCAACTAAGGGAGCCATTTCACGGGTGATTTCCGCTATGGTCCGTGTAACGAAAAGGCGGCCGGCAGGATCAGCGGTCGATAACTGGAGAGCTTCCCAACCGGCTCAGCGAGGCCATTTCCCATTACCGGATCGTGGAAAAGGTCGGCAGCGGTGGCATGGGGATGGTTGACAGGGCCGAGGACACGAGCCTGCTGTCACGTCGCCGTGAAGATCCCGGTGCCACGCCGTAATTACCGCGAGATGGGCAACAATGAAATAGCGGTACTATGAATCAAAATCAGAGGTGGACCTTAATGAAACAGTCTTTCGGTGTGATTCGACTGCTGGCCGCGGTCGGCGTTTTGGCGTCCACGCAATCCCGGAGCGCCCAGCAAGCCTTCCAGTTCGCGGGCGCGCCTTGCGCCACACCTCCCGTATTGCACTGTCCCGACAAAGACTGCACGCCGGACAGGGTCATCAACCCCGGACCCGTAGTCGAGATGAAGACCCGCCGCACCTACTTCCTGGATTACCCGTGCGATCTCAAGCCGGGCGAGAAAGTCACCTTCATCCTCAGCCTTCATGGCGCCGGCTCATACGGGAATTGGCAGCGCCACTATTTTCCGATCATGGACTACGCGGTCAAATACCGCCTGGTTATTGCGACTCCGAACTCTCCGACGAAAATCTGGTCGGCAGCCGACGACGAGTACCTGCAGAACATCGTCAACTTCGTCGTCGACCAAATTGGCAAGGAGAACATCCGGGCTTTCTGGCTGGTTGGCCACTCCCAAGGCGGCATAACCTCGAACCGGCTGGCGCGCACGGACTTTTTCAAGACTAGGGTTGACGGTTGGCTCAGCCTGTCCGGCGGTCGCTTGGGCGGGAGCCCGGGCCGCGCCTCCAATTTCGGTCCGCCTCGCGCGGCGACCTCGGGTGCTGCCGGCGCGCCCGCCGGCCCGCCGCCTGGTTTTGCGGCGGCCATGGCAGCCTTGCGCGAGCTCCCCTCCAGCGATTTCTCGTTCATCTTCGAGACGGGCGAGCGCGAAATGGATGACAAGGGCATACCCGAGACGTCGGCCTGGGCCGCGAAATACAATTGCGGCCCGCGGCGCAAAGGCGAGGAGATCGTTGACACGAAGAGCGGCTATGTCTACGACAGCACCCGCCAGAATCCGCCCAATCCGTCTTGGGGGCTCCTGCCGGCACCCGGCAAGGCCGAGTTCTACACCTATCCGGATTGCAGGGACGGCCTGCAGGTTGCCGACGTCGTCCGCCTTGGCAAGGGACACACCGAGGGACTCGAACCTAAGGTCACCGAGGAACTGGTCAAGCTGATGGTCTCGGCCAAAGGCGGCAAGATCCAACAAGCCCGTTAGGCCCGCAGACCTGCTACCACCGCTTCTACGCGATACCGTTAGCCTATCGATATCGCCGCTTAATGCAGTGGTAACCGAGAAAGGAGCTTCGTCGTCCAATTTTCCTTGCAGGAAAACCTCTGCGTTAAAAGGCTACGGACTCGCGGGGACTCGGAACTGCGAAGGTAGATAAGTGTTGGAAAGGAAACATCGATGCCCCGTCGCGCATTGTTTGGCTCGATCGTTGCAATTGCGGCGCTCCGCGGCGGCGCGGTGGCTCAGACCTCCGAGCCGGTGCGGGTTGAGAACCTCGTGCGTAGCGGTCCCTGCGTTATGAGCCCGATCGCAGCAGATGCGCCACGCTATCGGGTGACGGGCAGCATCATCGATGACCTGACTGGTGCGCCGATCGCGCATGCGACCGTACGTCTCGCCGGCGTTTGCAGAGCGCCGAAGGCCACCGGTCAAGCCGCGCAGGATCATTGGCCGGTTGAGGTGGTCAGCGATGACGATGGCAAATTTGTAATTGAGAACGTCCCCGCGATGGCGGTGAACCTCACTGCGAGCCAGGATGGGTACCAGGAGGTTTGGCCGTTCCGGCGGACGGCGAACGATCCCATAGGAACCTACAACATCGGTTCCGATACAGACCCCATCACGCTGCGGCTGGCGCCCGCGCCCTCGATTTCGGGTGTTATGCGCGGATCAGATGGCGCACCTCTGGCGCACGCCTGGGTCACGCTTTGGTGTTATCACACATGGGCGGGGTGGCGGCGGCTAGACTATTGCAACAGCTTAGAAACCGCGGCCGACGGTTCCTACCGTTTCGGACCATTGCAGCCCGGCCGCTATGCGCTGGTCGCGCAAGCCTGGCTGGCAAAACAAGAACCGCCGAAGCGCGATGCGCAGGGTCGCACCGTGGGCTATGTGCCGGTGCGATATCCAACGTGGCCCGAAAGCGGCGCCGATTCGTTTTTGGATCTTGCGGAAGGGCAGCAAGCGCGCGTGGATTTCGAACTTCAACGGCAAGAGCTGCACCACATCACGGGCAGGGTTTCTGGCCGGGAGCAATGGCCGCCGATCATAGACGTGGTAGATCGCAGCGGTTCCAAGTCTTACATCATAAAGATGGGCCTTCGATGCTGCGGGTTCGAGGCTTGGGTGCCCAGCGGGCGCTTCCGGCTGGAGTCGCAGTTTACGAGCGGCGACGGAGAGTTCATCGGATCGATGGCCGTGGCGGTGACGGATGAGGATATTGAGGGGATTGTGTTTCCACTGGGGCGTCGAACGAGCGCGGAGATTCCGATCAAGATCACCGCAGCGCCCGCGAACAACGCGGACGCCATCATTCAGGCTTGGTATCTGCAGTTGATCGATCTCAAGCAGAATGGTTATGTGGAAACCGGTCCGCAGTCCACACTGGCGGGCTGGATGCGGGCTACGGGCGCGTCCCGAACCGAATCGATTTCTGTTCTTTCCGGCTCGCATGCGGTCGCATTGACGACCAGCGGCAACGTTTATGCGCAGAGCATTTCGAGCGGTGGGACCGATCTCATACGGGAATCGCTGATGGTGAATCCCGACCAGGCGCCCGATATGATCTGTGTTGTCGTGGCCGAGGGCGCGCTGGTCGAGGGCGTCACGCGGCGCGAGGGGAGTTCGGTGCGCGCGTGGGTGTACGCGGTTCCCGAACAGGCCGATGCCAGGCTACTGCAGGCAGTTGCATCTGATGCGGATGGAAAGTTTCGCCTGGAGGGCTTGGCACCGGCACGATATCTGTTTTTTGCCTGCGACGTTGAGGTTCCCCTGGACGTGCACAATGCGTCGGAGATCAGCCGTTGGCAACGCCGCGGACAGAGTCTGACACTCCAGGCCGGCAAAACTGCGTCGCTGGAACTGCAAGTCAATGTTTCGGAAGACTCGCGCGTCAATCAATGATCATGCGCGCTTCGGTCACCGCTCACGCGCGTAGCGATAAGGTGCCGCTCGCATCGGCCGTCGCCTTGCCGAGGAGCGTCCTTAGGTTGTCCAAGTAAATGCTGTCCGTCTCACCCGCGAGGAAGCCGGTCCATGAACCACAGCCGCGCTGCCCATCGGGACCGCGAGTTCAACCGGGACATCGCGGAATTGCTCGCGTTCTAACGATTCGCTCTGGCGCCCGTCTAAATTCGCAACCTTATGGGCAACTTCCGTTACGGCCTGCGTATGCTGGTAGGAAATCCGGTTTTTGCCGCCGCCGCCATTCTCTGCCTGGGGCTCGGCACGGGCGCAACCACGGCCATTTTCAGCGTAGTCAACGCGGTGCTGCTGCGGCCACTTCCCTACGCGCACGCGAGCCGTCTGATCCGCGTGTTCACTGAGTTCCCCACGCAAATCTCCAGCACCTACCCGTCGGGCTTCCGGCACTTCTGGCTGTCTCCACCTGAATATTTCGATCTGAAACGCGATGGCCAGTCGTGGGAGATGTTTGAGGGCTGGGTGAATGGTCCGGCCAACATCGCTGGCCGCGACGAACCCGTACGCGCCACGGTCTCTTATGTGACCGGCGACCTGCTCGAAATGCTCGGCGGGCGTCCCGCACTCGGCCGCCTACTTTCCCCGGATGACGATCGCCCGAATGCCCCCGGCGCGGCCGTACTTTCTTACGATCTCTGGCAACGCGCCTTTGGGCGCGACCCTCGCGTCCTCGGTCAGGATATCCGGCTCGATGGCAGCCCCTGCACGATCGTTGGCGTGATGCCGCGGGGATTCAATTTTCCACCAGGAGAGGTCAATCCCTCCGAGCTGTGGTCGACTCTCCAGCTCGATCCCGCAAAACCAGGCAGCCGTGGCAGCCATTTTCTCTCCATACTGGCCCGCCTCCGTCCCAGCGTTTCCATGGCGCAGGCCCAGTCTGAAATGCGCCGTTATGAAATTCATTCCAGCCAGACCATGACGCGCCAACAACATCCGTTCGATCCCGTCCAGCATCCTATCGTGCTCGCGGGTTTCCAGGACGAGATCGTACACACCGTGCGCCCGGCGATGCTGGTGCTGCTGGGAGCAGTGGCATTCGTGCTGCTGATCGCCTGCGTAAACGTCGCCAACCTATTGCTGGCCCGTTCCGAAGCCCGGCGCCGTGAGATTGCCGTACGCGCCGCTATCGGCGCGAGCCTGGGCAAGCTGCTCCGTCAGTTCTTCGCGGAAGGCATCCTGCTGTCGGCAGCCGGGGGGATCTGTGGCGTGCTTCTGGCGTTGGGTGGTCTGCGCCTGTTGGCCGCCACCAATGCCGGCAACATCCCGCGCGCGGACGAGATCGGTATCGACTGGCGCGTGCTGCTGTTCGCGCTGGTGCTGGCGCTCGCCACTGGAGTGGTATTCGGGTTGGCGCCGATTCTCCATGTGCGCCCCTCAGGGTTGCACGAGATCCTCAAATCCGCGGCTGGCCGCGCCACCAGCTCAGCGGCGGCCAACCGTTTCCGCGTGGTTCTGGTGGGTTCCGAGTTGGCTCTGGCGTTGGTCCTACTGATCGGCTCGGGTCTCATGGTGAAAGCATTCTGGAAATTGCAGGAGGTGAACTCCGGTCTCAACCCGGACCGGCTCCTCACCCTGCAAGTTTCGCTGCCCGCCGCGAGCTACACCACCGAGGCACGAGCCCATGGCTTCTGGGCTGCGCTCCTGTCGCGCGTCAATGCGCTTCCCGGCGTTGAATCCGCCTCGCTGGCTGCGGGACTGCCGCCCATTCGCAGAATCAACGCGAATACGACTCCGATGGAAGGCGTACCGAACGGTCCCGACGGCTTCCCGCCCACCATCGATTACTGGAACTTCGTGGACTCCAGCTATTTCCGGACGATTGGCGTCCGGCTGCTGGAGGGGCGTCTCCTGAACTCCGGCGATGGGCGGGGCGCACCGCCCGTGGCGGTCATCAACCAGACGATGGCGCGCGCCTTCTGGCTCCGCGAAAGCGCCATCGGCCACCGCGTGAAGACCGACTACGATCCTGGGGCGCAATGGCACACCATCGTAGGCGTGGTCGCCGACGTCAAGAACAACGGCCTCGATCAGCCGAGCGGCACCGAACTCTATATTCCTTATCAGCAGAAGTCTACCGTCCCGACGGTCACGAATAATTTCGTTCCCACTGCCTCTCTGCTGGTCCGCACCAAGGGCGACCCCATGTCGCTGGCAAACCCGGTACGCGCACAGGTTCGGGCGCTCGATCCCACTATCCCCATCTCGGGCCTCCGCACCATGGAGGAGACCATGTCGAGGTCTGTTTCGCGGCCGCGATTTCTCACGGTGGTGATGACGCTGTTTTCCTCCCTGTCGCTGATATTAGCCGCGCTGGGAATCTATGGCGTCATCTCTTATGCTGTGGCGCAACGGACGGCCGAGATCGGCATCCGCATGGCCTTGGGCGCACAATCCGGACACGTGCTGTGGCTGGTCTGCGCCAGCGGCCTGCGGATTGCGCTCGCCGGAACCGCGGCCGGCGCGTTGGGCGCCTTCGCCCTCACCCGTTTTCTTTCCGGCCTGCTGTTTGGCGTCAGCTCGCTCGACGCCGCCACGTTCCTGGCAATGGCTGCCGTTCTGGCCGCCGTAACGCTGCTCGCGTGTTACATACCCGCGCGCCGCGCCAGCAGGATCGACCCTACGATAGCACTGCGCTATGAATGACCGATCTCATGGAGCGGCGGCGTGAGTATCGGCTACCGCGTATCTAAGTACGACCTAAAAGATCTTCGCTAGCAATATCGCCCCACATCAGGTCGATTTGCAATGGCTGTACAAGAGGCACCCGGGTGTACACTGAGTGCAAGCCGGGATGCCAAAATGGAAATTCTCGTGAAATATGCAACGATCTCCCTTTCTATTCTGTTGCTCCACCCAATGGCTGGCTTCTCCCAAGACGGCGTGCCGGACCTGTCCGGTATCTGGCGCCGGAATCCGCAAAAGAGCCCGCCTTCGGCTCACCCGCCGGACGAGATGTGGGTCAAAATTGCGCAGAGCGGATCGGACATTACCATTACCTTCCAGACGCGCAACCAGGGTACGGGCGAAACCAACGCAGAGCGGCTGCGGATCGGCGCCGGCGAGAACCAGAACGCGATCCATGGTGCGCCCATGACTAGTAAGGCGGCTTGGGACGGGGCGGCACTGGTGGTCGACTCCATTGCAAAATTCGGGGACCAGGAATTGCGAATGAACGACCGCTGGTCGCTCTCCCCCGATACGCAGACACTCACGTTGATCGAACGCCATCAGTTTGGCGCGGAGCCACAGCCCACCCAGGATGCTTACTTCTTCGACCGGCAGCCAGACGGATCGTGGCCGGAACCGCAGCCGTCTAAGCCGGCCGAACAGATTTACAAGAACATCGACATACTGAAGGGGATCCCTAGCGAGCGTGTCCCCCTGATCATGGCCGCGTTCAGCCGCTCTTTGGGCGTTGCGTGCACCCACTGCCACGTCGAAGGAGCTCTGGAGAAGGACGCGAAACCTACTTTCACCAAAGCGCGCCGAATGTTCCACATGCGGAACTGGATCGCGCAGAACGCGAAAATCGAGGTGGCTTGCTGGACGTGCCACAGGGGCCACGCCGTTCCGCAACCCGGTCCGCCCAGCGATTCAGGCATCTGGCCGGCGGACCTTGACCTGACCGCGGAACAAGGCGCCCAGCCGGCGTCGAAGGTCTACAAGAACCTGAAATTTTTCAATTCGACGGCCGCTGATCTGAAATCCGCCATGCTGTTCATAAGCGCTTCGCTGGGTGTGGGATGCGCGCACTGCCATGTGCAGGGCACGTGGGAGAAGGACGACCAGCCGGCCAAAAACAGCGCGCGCCGGATGCTCGCCATGGTGCGCGACACGCGGCGCGAGTTCACCGAAAGCCGCATCGGGTGCCCCACCTGCCATCACGGCGCCAGCAAGCCCGAGTTGGAACCGCCCGCACGATAGGCGCTGCCGGCAGGCGCGGCGCGTGTCCATGAAAATAGACGACGATAATGCGACACAACGTGCCGGGGGATCATCCGTGGTTCACCTTCGAGGCCTGCGCCCAGGCCAAGGCCGGCACTAGGGCGCCAAGTTCGGCCTCAAACCCGCCCGACATCTCGCACTTGATCCATCCCACGGTTTCCAGCCGCGCGGCAGATGTTTTGAGATGTTGATCTCGACCAATACATAGCCCCGCGCGTTAGCCGGAGTAAGGGAAAGAGAGAACTCCCCAGGCGAAAGGCTGCGCAATGTCACACTGACGTCAAACGCGGAATAAAGCCGCTCAAGGGTTACGGCAAATGCTTGCATGTCGCGGCCCGAGACCCAACACGTACCGGACCCAGCAAAGCCGTTTATCAGCGCCTCGACTTCTAGGCGCACATCCCCCGCAGTCGGGCTGCCGGGAGGCTCCTCTTCCGTGACACGCAACGCAATGCAGTCACCGGCATATTCAAGGCGCATAGCACACCCTTATCGCATTTCCGCGTGGAGCGCTATCCTTGCCCGTCCGGGCAAGCCAAAACCAGCCAACTGCCTCTTGTTCAGGCGATCTCTCGGCACACCTGTCCGTATCCGCCTTCTCTCGCTGCGACCTGCTCGCCTCAGTGACGCGCCCTCGACCGTCGCTAGCCGTTTGTGTACGATAAGGCCGGAAATCGTTCCGCAGCCTTTATGGTTGATTCCATCCCGCCGCGTCAATCTTCCATCACCGCTCGCACCCGCTCGGGACCTCGGCCGCAGTCGCATTCCCGTTGGGGACCGCCACGGAAATATCCAATTCTAAGTATGACGTGATCCGCACGCGGAACTTCCGGTGGTCTGGGGTTGCAACAATCCAACCCTCAAAGAGCTTGGAGACGCCTTCCGGCACCGATACGTGAAAGCACGCGCCCCGCTCTCTCTTTAGCCGGCGCCGTATCACGCTAGCCGCATCACAGCCCAGTATCTACCGTGTTCCATTCGGAGCACAAGATCCGTCCCGCAGGGCTGCTAAGCGATGACTTCACGAGCACCTTACCCGTGTTAGGGAAGGGCTGCCAGTCTAGCGAGATCGGTCTCACCGGCACCACACCCGGAATGGATTCATCGAGCAGAACGACGTTCCTTGCCGCAATGTTCCAGACGGCCGGCTCATCGATCCCCAAGTAGAAATTTGTCGTAAGCGTGTGATGGGCGAAGCTGGTACTTAAACCGAGGGCGCAATCGGGGACGGCCCCAATCCCGTTGCCATTATATGCAGTAATCCAGAGTGCCCGCACACCCGGGCCCACGGCAATTCCCTGGGGCGCCGCTAAGTTGGTGGGCACGGAATATTCAGTGATGACTCCTGCCGTTGTAATACGCGCGATTTTGTTGGTATCGTACTCCACAAACCATAAAGCCCCGTCCAGCGCGGCGATGATCCCCCACGGCGAGCTTTGGGCGGTCGGCACGGGATACTCGGTGATGAACCCGGACGTATCGATGCGGCCAATATTGTTGCCTGCCTGCTCCGTGAACCAGACTGCGCCATCCGGCCCGGCTGCCACCCAGAGAGGTTCGCTGTTCGCGGCGGGCAAGGGATACTCGGTAATCAACCCCGCAGTCGTAATGCGACCGATCTTGTCCGCATTCCATTCGCTAAACCATAAGGCCCCGTCCGACCCTACCGCCAGCCCGCTGGGCTGGCTATGCGGTGTCGGCACCGTGTACTCCGTGAATGCGCCGCTCGTTGTGACACGCCCGATTTGGCCGTTACCGCTGCCCTGCGCTTCAGCAAACCACAACGCGCCATCCGGTCCTTTGATGATGGCTTGCGAATCGCTGGCCGGAGTCGGAATCGGATACTCGGTGATCATGCCAGCGAGGCTTATTCGGCCCACGTTGTTGCCCCGATATTCAGTGAACCAAATCGCTTCATCGGGTCCGACCGTTATGCCATACGGCACGCTATCGGGTGTCGGCACGGGATATTCGGTAAAAACCCCAGCAGCGGTCACCCGCCCGATCTTGTTCCCGTTCGATTCGGCAAACCAGAGCGCGCCGTCGGGTCCTACCGTGATCCCCCTCGGCTGGCTGTGGGCGGTCGGCACCGGATACGCAGTGATGTAACTAAACGTGCCGGACTGCGCGGAAGCGCTGGCGCAAATCGTCAACAGGCAAATTGCGCAGGAGACCAGCCTCCCAAAATGCTGGCGCATGAGTCACCTCCGAATTCGTAGCACCCTTAGCCTATCACATCAAATGCGTGTTGAACGCCCAGCACTGCCCGTACATTCGCTTTCGCTACATCAACCAAGCGCGTATCAAAACAGCGGCCGGCGCGTCATAATGATTTTGGCCCGCGGCGAAGGAGAGGATGATGCACCTGTTGTTCCAGGATTTCCGTTACGCACTGCGCATGCTGCGCAAGAACCCAGCTCTGACCATCGTAATCGTCCTGTCGCTGGCAATCGGCATCGGCGCGAATTCGGCGGTCTTCAGCGTGGTGGATGCGCTAATGCTGCGCCCACTACCCTATCCGCAACCCGAGCGACTGGTGGCCATCTGGCTACATTCGCCGGGGATCGGCATCCTTCGCGACTGGCCGTCTCCGGGCCAGTACATCGACATCCAAAACGAGAACCATTCCTTCGCCGAGCTGTCCATCTCGCAGCTCCGCAGCTTTACGCTGACCGGCCTTGATCAGCCCCAGCGAATCGACGGCATGCGTACCTCTTCAGGCTTGTTGCACATGCTGGGCGCGAGGCCGATGCTGGGACGTGTGCTTCTTCCTGAAGAAGACAAGCCTGGCAAGCCACCGGTCGCCATCCTCAGTTACAACCTCTGGAAAAGGCTGTTCAATTCCGACGCCAAGGTCATTGGGCGAAGCATCACGCTGAATGGCAGTCAGTTCACGGTAGCCGGCGTGCTGCGGTCCGATTTCCGGCTCAACTCGGAGGTGATGCCGGCGGAGGGTCCTATGAACAAAATGGACATCTTCCTGCCAATGCCGCTGGGGGCCGACGCCGTGAGGCGGCGCGGAGACGAGAATTACAACCTGATGGCGAAGCTAAAGCCCGGGGTGACGGTGCAGCAAGCCCAAGCCGACGTCGATATCATCGCCAGCCGCATCCGGCAGAAGGACAAGCGCGACCGTACCTTCGGCATGACTGTAACCGGTCTGCTCGATCAGGTGGTGGGTGACGTGCGGCGCGCCATGCTGGTACTGCTAGGATCGGTGGCGTTGGTACTGCTGAGTGCCTGCGCGAACGTGGCTAATTTGCTTTTGACGCGCGCGGCGGGACGCGAAAAGGAGGTAGCCATCCGAACCGCGTTGGGCGCCGGATGGGGGCGGTTGGCGCGGCAGTTGTTGACCGAAAGCCTGTTGTTGGCGGTGTTGGGCGGATTGGCGGGTCTGGCGATCGCCGAGGCGAGCCTATATGTGATGCGCGTGATCAATCCGGGCAATATTCCGAGGCTTGAGGAGATCTCCATCAACGGCTCGGTGCTGCTGTTCACGTTCGGGGTTTCGGCGGTGGCCGGCTTGCTGTTCGGTCTGGCCCCGGCGTGGCGCGCCATCAAGGTGGACCTGAACACCTCCTTGAAATCCGGCGGACGCAGTGGTCAAACCGATGGCGGGTTGTTAGTGTCGCGGCATCGGCTGCGCGGCCTGCTGGTGGTGTCCGAGCTGGCGTTTTCGCTGATGCTGTTGATCGGTGCGGGACTGCTGATCCGCAGCTTCGTCCGGCTGCAGAATGTGCCGCCCGGTTTCGCGGTGGACCATGTACTCTCGATGCAGGTTGTGGTCAGCGGCCCGAAGTACCGCGAAGACAAAGCGGTCGCGCAGTTCTACCGGGAGGCTGGCGACCGCATCAGACACCTGCCTGGAGTGACGTGGGAAGGGTTGGTCTCGCCACTGCCGCTGACGGGCGGCGTAGGCTGGGGCGGCATCAGCGTGGAGGGCTACAATCCGCCGCCCGGCCAGGAATTGCAGGTGGATCTGCGGTTGGCCAGTACAGATTACTTTCGCGCCATGCAGATTCCGCTGCTCAAGGGACGGTATTTTGACGATCACGACACACCCGACGGTCAGCAGGTGGCGATCATCGACGAACAGTTCGCACAACGCTTCTGGCCGCGCGATAATCCGATCGGCAAGCATCTCTGGTTCGATCCGAAGAAGCCCATGACAATCGCCGGCGTGGTGGGCAACGTGAAGCAGTACGGCCTCGACAGCGGAAGCAAGATCGTGGTTTATTTCCCGCATCAGCAGCAGCCGGGCAACGGCATGTACCTGGTGGCGCGCACTTCCTCGAATCCGGCGGATCTGGCCAATGCCATCGTGCGCGAGATTCACGCCGTGGACGCGGGCGCTCCGGTATATGACATTCGCACGATGGAGGACCGGCTATACGATTCACTGGCCCGGCAGCGCTTCGCGACCGCCATGCTGGGCGCTTTCGCGGCATTCGCACTATTGCTGGCGGCGGTGGGGATTTACGGCGTGATCTCTTACCTGGTGACGCAGAGCACTCACGATATCGGTGTGCGCGTGGCGTTGGGGGCGCAGCCCGGGCACATTCTCGGGCTGGTGGTGCGGCAGGGGATGGCGCTGGCGGCGGTGGGCATTGTGGCAGGATTGATCGGCTCGGTGGCATTGACCCGGTTGATGTCTAGCCTGCTGTTTGGAGTGAGTGCCACCGATGCACTAACGTTCGGTGCGGTGGCGGCTATCTTGGCGGCGGTGGTGTGCGCGGCTACGGTGATTCCGGCGCGGCGGGCCACGGGTGTGGACCCCATGGTGGCATTACGCGAAGAGTAGCTTGAAAGTTGAGGAGAGTTCGCTCTTTCCAAACCAGCCCTGAAGCACAGGTTCGGCTCCACCCAATCCTGCGGGGCCAGGGAATTACGCCAGTGAACTAGAAGATCAGATCGCTTTTCCGTAGCCTAGCGGCTCAGGCAAGACCGGGCTTGGTCCGGATGCCCGTGTTCGAAATTCATAATGTTCGATCCTGACAGCCGCAGCGCTCTCTTCGCTCCGGACCACGCAACCATGGATTATTAGCTTCAAGAGACAGGCGTTGTTCAGTCGTGCCGGCCAGTTTATCGATAGTTCGAGCCGCGTTCCTGGATTTAGGGCGCATTCGGTCGTGAACCGGACTCCCTTGCTGCTGATGTCCAAAACCTTCCCAACTCCGGCGAGGTCTCCCCCAGACGGGCATGTGTAGCAGACAGGCTGCTCGATGCGAAACCGCTGCCGGGACCGTCGCTCGGCGTTGGCGGGAGTCGTTTTCTTCTTTCGTGACACGGGAAAAAGCCCACCCGTGACCGAACTCTAGCAGCGAGGCTCGGCACATTCAATGATGCTTTTGGTCGCAGCCGCGAGTTAACTCTGGGTACGAACGGCAACCCATGTATGGCCAGCCCGAGCGCTGCCAAGCGGCCGCGATCCGCCGCCTTTT